>Ga0315904_10008860_pt1 | contig 13236 bp, 20 predicted proteins | sample LakEriMetagenome_6_FD_203529 | JGI IMG/M metagenome (GOLD analysis project Ga0315904, IMG submission 203529) | Freshwater fungal communities from buoy surface, Lake Erie, Ohio, United States - Buoy 12 MA120 | ecosystem: Environmental > Aquatic > Freshwater > Lake | place: USA: Lake Erie, Ohio... | reverse complement strand
GGAATAGCAGACGATAAACCCGCATGCGTTTTTGTAGATTTAAACATTATTGGCTCTAGTTTCGATGGAATTGAATTGATAAGAAAAATTAATTTTGAATATGGTAACCACGTAGTAGTAGGAATCATATCATCTTCCAATGAACCAGCAGAACAAGCTAAAGCGGTATCAGCTGGAGCACAATTTTGGATAATAAAGTCTGATGACATTGAGCCAAGATTGGAAGAGTTCATGAAAGATTATGAAAATTACCAAACAAGAAAGGCACCATTTAAAGTTTATAAATGATAGTTTTTGACAAAGATACTAAAAACAAGTTATTGGAATTGTATCGAACTAGAAAGATTTATTTGGAAGGTAACTTACCAAAGCTAATTGATGCACAAGATGATACTGAATTTGCTGAATATCTTAAAACCTGTATAAATTCTGACAAAGAAAATCGAAGAAAACGATTAGAAATAACCAAACAAATTCAAACTCAGAACAAAGATTTAATAGAAGCACAGGCAGAAAATGATCGCATACAAGAAGAACTTCGGCAGACGTTAATTCAGGTTGATACGGCACGACACAAAGCTTTAAACGATTTAGATGTATTACAAAAAAGAACACAATTCCAATTAATTAATCTCATTGTAAAAATATCACTTATTATTATTATAGGAGTTGGCGTTACTACTACTGCATTGTACATGGTAGCTATGTTTGCGGGAAAAGATACTCAAATCATAGGATCTACTTGGAGCAACATGTTTGGCATCTTGTTAACTAATGCATTTAGCATCATAGGAACGATCATGGGTGTTAAGTATGCTTCGGAAAAACCTTCTAAATAATTTTGTTTGTAGTAATAAATACCATATTATATCAATATGAACTACAGATACATTTTATTTTCTATTTTAATATTTTTATTGGGACAATCTTTGGTATGGATACAAGTCAACGGTCCGTTGATATGGCCATGGGCTAAAACATATCGTTGGATATTGATGTTGTTAGGAGTTCCTATTACTTGGTTGTTTATGGAAGCAACTCAATTTGCGGTTAATGGATTTGCTGGCGAATTTTGGCCAGGTCGATTTGTTTCGTTCGTAACAGGAATTACCATGTTTGCCATAATGACTTGGATATTTCGGGAAGAAGCCATTAACGTAAAAACTGCAGTATCATTGACATTAGCATTTGCTTTGATTTTAGTTCAATTGTTTTGGAAATGATGATATTTATTATATATGATCCGGGAATATACTACACAGAGAACGCTTAATCCAAAACTTTGGAATGATGGTCAACTTAGACCTAAGCTTCGTGCCGGATTCTTAAAAATTGCCAATGAATTTTATAAATTCTTAGATGTAGATGCTACCGTAAAAGACATCATAATCATTGGTAGCAGCGCCAATTACAATTGGACCAAACATAGTGATATAGATTTGCATGTAGTTATCAATTACGGCCAAGTAGGAGATAATTTGCATTTGGTTAAAAATTACATGCACGCCAAAAAAAGCATATGGAATGAAAATTATCCATTATCGTTCAAAGGCATGAACATTGAATTGTATGCACAAGATGTTAATGAGAAATTGCATTCTACAGTAGCATCTTATTCTTTGATGCAAGACAAATGGTTAACTAAACCAACTGCGGACATGGTTTCGATTGATGACACCATCATACAACAAAAGGCAGAGCCGTATGAATATGAAATTGATTCTTTAAAGGCATCCGATCCGCACATTGAGAAAAAAATACAAAGCATAAAAAATAGATTGCATCATTTACGGCAAACCGGACTTGATGCAGAAGGAGAGTATTCCATAGAAAACATGGCATACAAACATCTTCGTAATCAAGGCTATTTAGAACGTTTAAAGCGACTTGAACAAAAGGTTACAATGGGTCGCCTTTCTGTAGAAAATGCTGTAAATGAATTCAATATACCAAAAATGATAGACAAAGGCAAGTCTCAAGTAAAAGGCTTCATGGATGCCATGAAAAATGAAACTTTAGAGACGAAACATGCATTGAAAATGATTCTGGATCATTTAAATGGCGAAAAATTAACTCCAGAAGAATGGTCTTGGGTTCGTGGCCAAATGAAGGATGTAGTTAAACTGTTGGGACTAACAACGGTAGCAGTTGCACCTGGCGGAAGTTTGTTAGCAATACTAGCAAAAGCTCTTAAAGTTGATAAATACATGTTGCCATCTTCTTTTAAGAAAACAGATGAAAAGGAAGTTACGGAATCTTTGATAATGCACGTAACTAAAAAGAAACCATTGGACGCTTCGGGGTGGGACAACATCATGAAAAAAACCAATGCTGTCGAAACTCCTCAAGGACAATGGGAACATCCAGGACGTTGCACGATGATACCTAGCAATGCAATAACCATGAAACATGTTGCATATCCAGTACTGGGTATCGATGATACAGGACATATGCAAATGATGCAACCCGAACAACAATATGAATATCCAGGCAGTCGAGTATTTGAGATACCTCATACGGCACAATGGCAAACAATGATAATGCAATTGCAAAACGCAATAAAAAACGGAACAAGATATGCAAAGTAAAGGATTAGGCGACGATATTAAACGAATAACCTCGGCAACAGGATTGGATCAACTTGCAAAGAAGATAGCACAATTGCTAGATGAAGATTGTGGTTGTGATGACAGACAAGCTTGGTTGAATGAACAAACAAAAAATTGGTGGCCTTATAAAACAAGGAATATGAAAGATGGCAATAATAAATAAAACAGGTATTACCAATGGGGATACCATACAAGCAGAACACGTTACAAGAGCAATTGATGCATTAAGCGGAGGCAGTACGGATTCCGTTGTGGCAACTGGATCATTCACGGGATCATTTACCGGAACATTAACAGGATTGGCTTCTCAAGCAACTGCAATTAATATGAACGCAGCTACTGAAGATGCATCATATTATATAGCATCGGTAAAAAATGCAACCGGAATACAAGTTGCGTTTACTGATACCAATTTAAGATTTAATCCTAACACTAATGCATTAACATTAACGGGCTCATTAACTGCATCTGGTAGTTTAAATATGACTGCCACTCCAGCATCTGTAGTTAATTTAGGTGCAATAAGTTCGAGTGGTAATTTTGCAATACCATCAATTGAGCCTACCTCTCCATTAACTGGGTCATTGTATGTAGATTTTAATGCTGCTATTTTATACATATATGACGGAGCCACGTGGAGACAGATTCCTTTTTAAATCATAACATTAAGATATTTATATAAAAGGCACGAAATGAAACGATTAAACGAATGTGGTTGCAATTCCGAAATGGATTATAGCAATACTGACAACTACATGTTTTTTCAGAATTTGAAAACCATTAAAAAGATGGTAGATGCCATGTTGCAATTGGATCCACATGAAGTAGACGAAATGTTATCCAATGGACACGGTTGGGCAGTGGACCATATCACAACATCTAAAGACGATGTAGAAGAAGTTGGTAATTTTTTAATGCATTCCGAAGAGACATCTAGTCATCACGATGAATATAATTCACAACGACCACAATTCATTCCTGTCGATTTTAAAAATCATTTGAAAACAGTTATGCATGAAAAAATTCAAAAAGTTGATAATGGTTGGGCAGTATATCCTAGCAAAGGAGGAAAACGTTTAGGTACACATCCTACTAAAAAAGCTGCGCTTAAACAACTTGCTGCAATAGAAATTTCAAAACATAGAAAATAATGGAAAAACTAAAACATCTATTGATAGAAGCTAAAACGGGATGTCCCGTAGCAACTCAAGATATTCATGTTAATCTTAAGAACAGACAACATGCAATAGATGAATATTACTATGGTCCAGCAAATCCAGATAAACCAGGACGATACTGGAAAGATGCTGCTAAGCGTTGGAAAATAGATGAAGTTACGGCAAAGACTATGAAATGTGGTAATTGTGCTGCATTTGATGTTTCTGATAAAATGTGGAAGTGTATGCAAAAAGGCATCGAAGGCAAAGAAAAAAATATTGATGCAATGGCTACTATAGAAAAAGCTGATTTAGGATATTGCAATTTTTTACATTTCAAATGTGCTGGTACTCGTAGTTGTACTGCTTGGGTAACTGGAGGAGCTTTGGATGATAAGGATCTAACAAAATGATAAATTTAAAACAAATATTATCCGAAGGCGATGTTGTTGACCCAAAACAATTAGCTAAACCGTTTTTTCGTGAGTTTTCAAAACAAATGAAAACGGCTCCTAAATTTTCATACTTAGGATTAAAGAACAAAGAACATGTATTTAATGCGCCTATAGAAGATTTAGGCACATTGAAACTAATATTTTCTAAAGCGGAATTTGTTGCTAAAGTATGTGACAAGTATGCATATTTTGGAATTGTATATTTGCTGAATGGTTTGGAACAATTCGATGCTACGGTTTGTTTAATAACAAGAAATAAAAATTCATTTGAAACTAAATTGTTTGATGATGCGGATTCTGATTTTAACAATTCAAAAACCAATTTTGCAAATATTATAAAAAACATGATGTAATGTTAAGTTATAACACTTCAAAACCAAGTTACGAAGATATTCAAATTTCAAAACCATTGCCAGAAAACGTTGCGGAACATGTATTACTACATAGTACGTGTCATGTAGATCACGAAGGATTTGATTTAAATGAAATTGAACAAGCGTATTACGCACATAACGATATATCATTAGAACACGATACTACTTGGTACAAAGATGGCGATGCAGCAAAAGGGGCACATGCAATCATTCAGCCGTGGTTAACTCAGATTGGCACATCCGAATTAATTCTAGATCATAGTCAGTTTGTTGTTAGACATCCATTATCTGGAGATGCTGCAGAACAAGTAAAGCAATATGCAAAACGACGTCCTGAGCTATTACGTATACTTAGCACTAGTTTTAAATGCGGATTGGATTTGTGTATTGATTATTTAACTGAAGACCTAGTACAACCAGTAGTTCACATCGAATGGGATTACAATAATTTTCGAGATATGGTTATCGATGCCGACTACGTAGAAACCGTATTGCAATATACAGATTGGAATGAAATTATATCAGTTATCAAAAGATTTAATCGATTATCAAAAGGTTCTTTAGATGCATTTCAACAAGCAGATTTTAGATCCATGTTATTATTTGGACAAAAAGCATACAAGTTAATTCCTACGTTATGATATTTATTATAAACCGATAATAATATGATACGTTTAAAAGCTTTGATATTTGAAGGAGTTGAATCATACATCACATCAGATGACGAATGGAACTATTCAAAAATTGAATCCACTAAAAATGCAGCTGATATTGCGGCACTTATTAAGTATGCAAATGGATATTTCAATGACGACGAAGCATTAGCCGAAGCAGCATTCATTGCAATGACTAAATCTAACATTTACGATGCAGTAAAAGCCGCATTAGGACGAGATCCATATACATACGTTAAAACATTCATGTCAACTTATAATATGTATCACAAACAAACTATAGATGCATCTTATAAAAAAATACAAGCCAATAAAACTCAAGCTAATAAAAAACAAACTGCAACTTCTACAACTACATCAACCGGGTTGTCATATGGTAATCCTATAACAGATGCGTTTAAGAATTTTATTAAAAAATGGGAAAACAGTAAAACATATCCTCCTGGAGGATGGAAGCCAGACAAACAAAGATGGTTCCCACATAAAAGTCCCGAAGGAGGAAATCCTACTATTGCATTTGGACATAAATTAACAGATAGAGAAGTAGCATCTGGTAGATTTAAAAACGGACTTACTGATGAAGAAGCACTACGTTTATTTGAAAAAGACTTACGCAGTGCGGAACGAACAGCAAAAGATCTTGTTCCAAACTATGAAAAATTACCAATATCTACTAAACAAGCATTGATCAATGCATGTTATCGAGGTGAATTAGGCACTGAGAAATCTCCAAAAACATTGAAATTGATGCGAGCTGGCAAATGGAAGAAAGCGTCGGTAGAATATTTGGATCATGAAGAATATAAAGATGGGGGCGATAACATTCGTAGCAGAATGCAATGGAATTCCAAGCAATTTGCAAAAACTCCAGAAGGACTTTAACATTTGGATATTGTCCGTAAAATACTTATTATAAAGTATGGAAACAGAAAATTTTATTAATAAGCTATTGATAACGTCCATCAATCACATGAAGACTGATAAATGGGAATGGCCCGAATATTGGGATGCATCTCGCAAATTACGTTTTCTGGATCAATGTTTGAAATATGCTGAACAAAATGAGTTTTATGAACAATGTGCAATTATCAGAGATGTCCAAAAAACAATCAACGAATAAAAGAGGCCAATGGCAAATTATTTTGCATGACGACAACGTAAATACGTTTGATCATGTTATTGATTGTCTCACAGAAATTTGTGGACATAATTATTATCAAGCAGTACAATGTGCTACCATCACTCACAATAACAAACAATGTTCTATATTCATTGATAATTGGACTACGTGTAATGATGTAAGTGAAATGCTTCTTGAAGAAGGATTACGTGTTGAAGTTACAAAATTTAAAAAATCATGAAATGGTGGTATCGCTTTCGAATCGGGTTGCTTCATGCAACTTATCATAGAAACATGAAACGTGCTGAATTGGCTCGTACAGAACAAAACGTTTTAAAATTTAAAAAATACATTTACCGAGCAGAAGATGCTTGGAAAAGACTAGTTATATTAACAGAAAAAACAAAAAAGTAATGGGAAAAAAATCAGCTTACTCAGGAGAATCAGCAAAGGATCGGTCTATCAATGCAATGGATAAATTCATTTCAAAGAATGCTTCCAAACGTGCACATGAACAATTGTTGCCAGGACGTAGAAAAGATCCTAACATTCCAATTGATTTATGGCCATTGAAAGATCAAATTGAATATTGGGAAACGAGAACAGATGCAGATAGATTTGATGAAAAGTATGCGGCATATTCTACTTGGTACAATGAAGTAAAAATAAAAAGCGGAGTATATCACGCAACCTTTATAGATTTTACTAGCAAGTTAAAACCCGAAATGAAACAAATGTGGGAAAACAAAATGACTCCACGCGATGCTGTTTCTATATTAAGAAAACACGGAGTATATTAATGAGTGACAAGCAATACAAATACGTTTATGGGAAAGGTAGAACTGCTTTTGATTTGCCAGAATCTGATATTCGATATGCAATTGCTAACACCAAATCAAATGCGGAAGCTGCTAGATTTTTAAAAGTATCTTTCACTACTTGGAAGAAGTATGCTAAAATGTATGTTGATTCCGAGACAGGCAAGACTTTGTATGATTTGCATACCAATCAAGCCGGCGTTGGAATTAATAAAGATTCGGTTCGTGCTAATGCTGGATTGTATTCAATTGACAGATTGTTAGAAGGAAAACATCCAAACTATCCCGTATGGAAGCTTCGTAATCGTTTGTTGGCATTGAATATATTTCAAGAAGAATGTCAGTGTTGTGGATATGCGGAGCGCAGAGTAACAGACGACACGGTACCATTGTTATTGGATCACATTGACGGAGACGTTACTAACCATCGCATAGAAAATTTGCAGATGCTTTGCTTGAATTGTTACTATCAACAAGTAGGAAATCCATTCAACAAAGAGAAAGAATTGTTTTGGAATTATAATCTTTTAGGCTGATATTTATTAATATGATATCAATGAAAACACTTATAATTGAAGGCCGATATGATAGTTTGGTTACCGAATTATCCAGGACTTTGCTAGGTGTAGTCAAAGATAGTTTTGCATGCACTAAGGATCCTAATGGAAACTTTGCTGGCAAAAAAATACATTTCAAATCGCCAAGTGATGCTCCGCAAATTGATAGTGATGATTATCCGGAGATATACTTTTTAGAAGTAGACAACACGCAAATACCTTTAGAATTCTATTTGCAAATGAAAGTGCAATGGATTGATGGATTCAATGATTTCAAATTTGGTGGCGATGCTTACAATGAAACAAAGCGACAGTCAGATGATATGCCGTTAATCGAAATACGGGTTGAATTGGATCCTGCAGAATATCCCAATGTGTTAAGTGAAGTAGCAATGCAATTGCGAGACATATTGCGACATGAAATAGAACATACAACTCAAAGCGGATGGAATACGATTGATAGCAAATACATTGCATCAGATCAAGCTTTACGTAAAAAGATAAACGCCGGCCAATTGCCGCCAGCACGATACTTTACATTGCCAAAAGAAATTCCAGCAATGATACAAGGCTTGTATACCAAAGCCAAAAAAAGCAAACAGCCATTCGCCCAAGTAGTAAATGACTATTTGAATGTGTGGGTAAACAACGGAACTATTACAGATACAGAAAAACAAAACATACTTAATGTTTGGAGATCACATCTTCCTAAATTAAGTATACGACAGGAATTGTAATGAATTTGGATGATGTTTTTAAGAACGAAGATTTGCGTCGCTGGGTCAAAGAAAAATGGACAGATCAACATGGACGGCCTTGTGGCAATTCAAAAACCAAAGGCGTAAAGAAATGCAGACCTTCTCGCAAAGTTTCTAAAGACACTCCTAAAACATGGAGTTCATTTGACAAAGACGAAAAGAAAGCATTGGTTGCACAAAAGCGTCGCGTGGGAATGGGTAAGAAAACTCCAAAAGCTGAAGCTGTAATAGAAGAGAAAAAGAAAAAACGTGATGCTTGTTATCACAAAGTGAAATCTAGATATGATGTTTGGCCATCGGCATATGGATCATTAGCATTATCCAAATGTCGCAACGTTGGTGCATCTAATTGGGGAAACAAAACAAAGGAATCTATGGAAGAAATGTCAATATGCAATGAATGTGCTGTTGCAATGTTAGAAGATATTAAAGCCGGGAAATTAGGAGTACTTACAGAAGCTAAGTATCAAGGCAGAACCGTTAAGCTAGGTAAACCAATGCGAGGCGATGTCAAGAAGTTCAAAGTCTACGTTAAGAATGACAAAGGCAACGTTGTAAAGGTTAACTTTGGCGACCCTAACATGAGAATCCGCAAAAGCAATCCTGCACGTAGACGTTCATTTAGAGCCCGCCATCATTGCGATACCAATCCTGGGCCTAGATGGAAAGCAAGATATTGGTCTTGTAGAAAATGGTAATTTGGAATCGTAAATAATAATCATTATAATAGGAATATGGATATGGCAGATCGAATCGAAGAAATCATGATGGCAGCGTATGCACAAGGCATACATGAAGAAGTGTTTGAAGTAGTGAATGAAATAAAACACGAATATCGTTACGATTTGGCAGATGCATATGAAATTGCCTTCCAACAAACCATGTCACGTTATGAACAATCAGACTCTAAAAATTAATTTAGCAGCATCAAGAGAATCACAACGACAACAAGGATTCTTTGACGGAAGATTTGTACAACGATCTGTTCCGGATAAAACCAACTATTCTAGAAAACGCAAACACAAAAACAAAACATATGAATAAATTATTAATAGTATTTGTATTTCTAACAAGTTTTGCTAGAACGCAAACTGTCATACAATATGATCGAATGGAAACTTGGACATGGGCTGGGCTGTGGTGGTCGTTTGCTCCAACTGCGGGTTGGTTTACCAATGCATCAGTTACGCCAACCGAAAGTGCTGCCATATATGGTACTGGTACAGGAACATCTGCGTATGAACAAGATTGGTATTCATTGCCCAATGTAACCGGATTGAATCCACTTAATCAATATCAATTAAAATTTAGATTAGCATCATATACATTTTCAAATTCAACTGCTGCAACGCGTGGTGTAGATGCTGCTGACTATGTTTCGGTGCAAGTATCGACGAATGGTGGAGTAAGCTACGTCAATGAACTAAGAATAACTGGTAACAACAATGCAACATGGCCGTATAATAGTGCCGGAGTTGTCACACATACAGCAAACGGCTCTTTTACTAATTCCGCAGCACCAATTGGAGATGTTTATGCTAGTCCGGTTGGTATATCCGCAAATGGTCCTTCTGTTATAACGCTTAATCTTCCTAGCAACATAAGTCAAGTAGCAGTAGATTTATTTTGTAGAGCAAATGGCGCCGGTGAAGAATGGTGGATTGACAACATCGAATTGATTGAAATACCTAATCCATCATTGCCAGTAGAATTAATGTGTTTTGAAGTTACTCCGACACAATACGGCAATTTGTTAGTATGGAAGACGGCATCTGAATACAATTCAATGCATTTTGAAGTTCAAAGAATGCAAGATAGTAGTTACAAAACCATTGCAACGTTGCCGGCAGCATTTAATAGTACAGAAACATTAACATATACATTTGTAGATAGAGAGTTTGATAATGCAATCAATTACTATGTTCTTAAACAAGTAGACACAGACGGATGCTTTGAACTCTTTGGGCCAGTATCAATTGACAATAGCAAACAACGCATTTTAATTAAAATCATAAACATGATGGGACAAGAATGTGATCCGTCGACACAATCAGGAACATTCATTGAAATTTATGATGACGGAAGCATGAAAAAAATTATCAAATAGGTTGGATCGTAACGATTTATTTATTATATTTATAGTATAAAATAAATGAGTTATGAAGAAAATTTTTGGTATTGTAAATGATAACAATGTAGTTATCGAAGTAGGGTCTGACAATGATATTTCCTCATTGTTTCGAGATGTAATGATTAAAGCGGCTAAGCAAAATGGCAAAGCATTAGTATTTGATTCCGATACAGGCCGCGCACGTCAAGTAGAATTGTCAGAAGTTCCGACAGAACCAGCGATGCCGAAAATTGAAGTTGTAGAAGATGCCGATCCAATATTAGCTTTGATAAAGACTTCGGCAGACATAAAACCTCGTGACTTGGAAATGTCTGACATCAAATGGAAGTATCTAGTAAGGTCTGCAGTTAGAGGTAAGAACATCATGATGGTTGGGCCTGCAGGATGTGGTAAGACACAAGCAGCAAAGGCATTGCCAATAGCAACCAATCGTCCTTTCTTTTATTTTAACTTGGGTGCTACGCAAGATCCTAGAGCCACTCTTATTGGTAATACGCATTTCAAAGATGGACAGACAACCTTTGACGAATCAGCTTTCGTAAAAGCTATTCAGACTGAAAATGCGGTTATTCTATTGGATGAATTATCTCGTGCGCATCCTGAAGCTTGGAACATATTAATGACAGTGTTGGATGAAGGACAACGTTATTTGAGGTTGGATGAAGATGTAAATTCTCCTACCATTCGTGTAGCATCTGGCGTATCTTTTATTGCCACAGCAAACATTGGTACCGAATATACTTCGACTCGAGTATTGGATCGCGCCTTGATGGATCGTTTCGAAATCATTGAAGTTGATATTCTTTCTTTGGAACAAGAAAACATTTTGTTAACCAAAAGATTCCATGGCAAAGTATCTGCGGAGCTTATCAATGCAGTGGCAGATATAGCAGATGCAACCAGAAAGGAATGGAGAAGTGAAACTGGCAAATTATCTACCATGATATCCACACGTATGACGGTTAGAATTTGTGAATTGTTAGCAGATGGGTTTGATTTAGCAGAAGCATCTGAAGTAGCAATTCTTCCTTTCTTCGATGCACAAGGTGGTACCGATTCGGAAAGAACCTTTGTTAAGCAAATTATTCAGAAACATATGGCTACGGCTGAAAAGGATATTTTCAATACCGGCGAAGTTGATTCACAAGAACAAATACCGTTTTAAGATCTTTTCATAGCTCAAAGAGGAGGTAGGCTTCATGTAAGTCTGCCTCTTTTTTTGTGAAAAAGTTACTTGTACGGTTGGATCGTACTGAATAATTCATTATATTTATAGTATAAAATAATTGAGATATGCAAAAGAATCTAGGGTTTAAAGGTTATGGTTTACGGTCTGCATCTAGCTTTTGGTTGGATAGAGATTTTGATGTTTCTTTCAAAGATCAAAACCGAGTTGATTATACTAAATTAGCAGCTGCACAACGAGCCATTGCTAATTTCGTTAATATTGTTACTGGCAAACAAATTCCTGTTGAATTTCAAAACAATGACTCAAGCTACACTGATGGCTCTAAAGTTGTTATCGGTACTAACTTGGAAGATAAGAATTTTGATCCTGCAGTTGGTTTAGCATTGCATGAAGGATCGCATATTGCATTCACAGATTTTTCTTTGTTTAAAGGAGGCTCGGTGAATACTTCTTATTTAAGCAACACCAATTTTGCTAAGTATGTTCGTATGCAAGGTCTGGATCCTGACTTGGACATGACGGAATCGGAATTTGCAATCATCAAAGACTTGTTGAATTGGATAGAAGACCGTCGCATTGATTATAAAATATACACCAATGCTCCAGGTTACCGTATGTATTACGAAGCAATGTATAACAAATACTTCAATGATAAAATCATAGATAAAGCATTGGAGATTGGCGAGAAGCGAGATGAAAATTTAGATTGCTACATGTTTCATATCATCAATTTTACTAATCCTAAACGTAATTTGGATGCATTGAAACAATTAAGAGACATATGGAACATAATTGATTTGAAAAACATCAATCGATTGAAATCCACAACGGATGCTTTGGATGTTGCTTGTCAGGTATACAAAGTTTTGAAAGCTGCAATCAAAGAACAAGAAGAAAATGCTGCTAACAATGCATCATCACAACAAGATGGAGACTCGGATGGTGAGTTGGTAGAAGGAGATGCATCTGGCAATTCGCAATCAGAAGAAGGCGATTCCAATACAAGCGGTGGTGATTTAACTCTGCGAGAACAAGAAAAATTGAAAAAAGCTATTCAATCGCAAAAAGATTTCTTGCAAGGTAATTCCAAAAAAGTTGGTAGATTATCTAAGACAGATGCAAAAATTGTGGAAGCAATCAAGGAATCCGGAACGGAAGTAAGAGATGTAGCTACAGGTCCAGCTGGACAAGAATCTATAGTATCTGCAATAGTTATTAAGAAAATGACTCCGCAGATAGTTGAAAGTTTGTCAGATTTGTTTTTATCCGGTGCTAGCGATTACATACAAGGAACTCGCGTATTGCAAGAATCTTCTTGGAGTGGCGGTAAGATAATAAGAATGCAACGTGCTGTAGATCAAGGCATCTTGTTAGGAAAAAAGTTAGGTTCTAAA
>Ga0315904_10008855_pt1 | contig 13239 bp, 10 predicted proteins | sample LakEriMetagenome_6_FD_203529 | JGI IMG/M metagenome (GOLD analysis project Ga0315904, IMG submission 203529) | Freshwater fungal communities from buoy surface, Lake Erie, Ohio, United States - Buoy 12 MA120 | ecosystem: Environmental > Aquatic > Freshwater > Lake | place: USA: Lake Erie, Ohio... | reverse complement strand
ACGCCCGGATAGACAGTCGATACCACGACGAACGGAATGGCGATATCGGGCTGAGCCTCTTTGGGAAGCGTCATGTAGCTGTACAGACCGATCAGAAAGACCATGACCATGAGGACCATGACCACAGTGCTCGAATCGATCGAGAACGACGAAAGACCGAACTCCTTCGTGTCCAATTTATTCGGACTTTTCAGCCCGTTGCCGTTGGTGCTGCTCATTTGGATGCGCCTTGGAGGTTGAGTTTGATGTTGTTCTCGGCGAAGACGGCGCCTTTGGTGATCAACACATCACCGGCCGACAAACCCGACTCGATGATGACTTGGTTATCGGCATCGGCCCCCAGGGTCACATAGGTGGTTTTCGCACGGGGAGTTCCGTTGTCGTCGACGACCGTGAAGACCTTGTAGCCGCTCTCGTCACGTTGCACGTATTCCTGGCTCACCACGACCACGTTCGTGCGACGGCCGATCTCAAGGCGGAGTTCGCTGACCAGGTCCACTTTCAAGCCTGACATGTTGGCCGGCAGGCTCACTTTCACATTGAAGGTGCGTGGACCGGGATCGATCGAATTCGCCACGGAGGTCACGCGGCCTTGAACGGACCTGCCTCCATCCATATCCAGGCGGACCGTCACGGGATCTCCGACATTGACTTGTCCGGCATACCGGGCGGGCACGCCGGCTTCGACATGGAGATCGTCGGAGCGGATCAGGCGCAGCAACGGTGTTCCCGGAGCGGCCATTTCGCCTTGCTCGACAAAGCGGCGCTCGAGCACGCCATCAAACGGTGCCGTCACATTCGACTTGGCGAGGCGGATCTGGATCAGATCCAGGCTGGCTTGGGCTTGTTTGGCTTGGTTCTCAGCGGTGAGTACGGCCAGTTCGGAGCCGATGCGGCTGTCTTTCCACAATGCCGCGGCGCGTTGGTAGGCTTCACGGGCTGTGGACGCGTTCGCCTTGGCGATTTCCAGCTCCTGCAGTAACGAGCTGTCATCGATCTTCAGAATGAGGTCGCCTTTCTTGAACCGGCCGCCTTCGCGGATCGCCACGCGGGTGACCACACCCGACACTTCGGAAGTGACCAGGATGTCGCCTGTCGATTTCACCGTACCGATCACATTCACATGATTGACGAAATCGCGGGTTTTCACCGTGTCGACCGACACGTTCACCGAGCGCTCGAACGATTCCGTGGAGGCGGTTTCAGTGGATTCCGAACCGCAGGACGCGGCCACAAGGACGAGGGGGAGGAGGAATTTGAAAGATTTCATGGATTAGTTGCGTTGAGTATCGACAAACGGCACGACGCCGCGGGACTGATCGTATTGGGCTTTTGCGCTGAGGTAATCGAACACCATCAAGGCGTAGTTGAGTTCAGCGAGTTGGTATTGGTATTGGGCATCGTTGACATCCAATTGGGTGGCCACGCCGTTGCGGAAACGGGCCAGTGCGATGTCATATCCGCGTTTGGCTTGATCCACCGCTTGGCGGCGGGAAGCGGCGGTCTCGAAAATGCGTTGCAGACGCTGCCAGGAGCTGGTCAGCTCATGTTTGGCGCCTTGCTCGGCCTGTCGGATCTGCTCATCGAGGGTGCGGCGCTCGATCTGAGTGCGTTTCATGTTGGTGACTCTGCGCATTCCGTTGAACAGCGGGAGACTGGCATTGATCGAAATGGTTTGAAACCGATTCCAGTTGTCGGGCGTGGCCACATCACCATTGAAGGCGTCGGACCATTGGCGATTGTAGGATGCCGTGATGTCGGGAAGGAATTCGGTTTTCGTGGCCAGGATCTCGCGGTCTTTCAGCCGGCGCTGCACGTCAAGGGATCTCAGGTCGCCACGTTGAGCCGCAAGGTCGACATCTTGAAGGGGAACCACAGGGACTTGGCGGTCGACCGACATCAACTCGGCATTGTCGGCATCCGGACTGATGGCAAACACATCCAACGTGGCCAGGTTGCCTTTCACTTTGAACGGCGTATCAACCGGCAGGCCCATCGCAAGGTTCAAGGCCCGGTATGCGGCGGCAAGCGCATCCGCGGCTTCGGCTTGCTTCGGAAGCTCATTCGCAAGTTGCACTTCGAGACGAAGGACATCATACTCGTCGAGGAGTCCGGCGGCGGCACGCGCGCGGTTCTCATCAAGGTTGGTGCGGAGCCGGGCGATGCTGGCATCGGCGAGGGTCAGTTGAGCTTGCGCCGCGAGTACCGAATAGTAGGCGGCGCGTGTGGCGGTGACGGTCCGTTGTGCGGTCGCGCGCTCGTTCTCCCGTGCGGCCAAACGGTAGACGCTCCCGCTTGAGACCGCCACGATCGCATCGCCACGGAACAGCGTCTGGTTCACCGTGAATCCACCCTGCCACGAGTTGTCGGCACCGAACTTGATGGGCACCAGACTGCCTGGCGCCCCGCCGAAGAACTCACCGGGAAGGAAGTTGACCGGAAGCTCGATGCTTCGGGTGTAATTGACGGAGGATGTGACGGTCGGCATCACCTCCGCCCATGCGAGCATCACCAGTTGCTGGGAATCGTCGATGTCGAGTTTGGCGATGCGGAGGTCCGGATGGTTGGCCAGTGATGTGGCGATGGCCTGATCCAGGGTGATGACGGGTTGCGCGACGGCGGTCGTCAGCGTGAGGGCGGACGTCAGCAAAGCCAACGCCACCAAGCGGGTAGAAGTCATTCGAATGAGTAGGATTGGAGAAACGGGGGTGGATTACGAAGGGATGAGGGCTTGAGTTGCGTAAATCGACTGACTCTCGGTCATCGACTTGGGACTCAGGCCGTCCAGCAGGATTTTAATGAAGTCTTGGACCACGAGGTCGAGGTCGACGGTGACTTCAGGGAAGAGGTCGTGGCGCTGGGCCTGCTTGCGCAGCATATAGACCTGGATCATGCCATTCAGACTGGCATACAACATGAGAGAAAGTTCTTCGGGTTTCACATCGCGTCGGATGCTTCCGTCCTGCAACCCGATCTGGATGCCCCGGATCAGGAAATTCACGATCTCGATGCGTTTCTCGCGGGTGCACTGGAACAGTTCACTGGCCGTGATCTCCTCGATGAATTCGTGGGAGCGGCAGAACATCTCCGCATTGAAGTAGTTCGGATATTGGTTGGCGTAGTCGAAATAGACTTCCCCGAACCGCTTCAACAGGTCGATGCCTTTGCGTTTTTCGCCCAGAACCCGGGCGAGTTTGTCGGACAGGATGGACATGCCGCGGTCTTGGATGGCCAGGTACAGGTCGGTCTTGCTCTTGAAGTACAGATAGAGCGTTCCCTTGCTGAGTTCGGCCTCCTCGGCGATCTGATCCATCGTGGAGGTGTCGATGCGGTTGGCGAAGATCACCCGCTCGGCGGCGTCGATGATCATGTTCCGTCGAACCTCTTTCTCCCGTTCTTTGCGTTCTGCGATACCCATGGACTCTTTAATGACTGGTGGTCATAATTTACGCAATTGTATAACGGATTAGAAGCTCGTTTCGTTTCATGGTATTTTCACAAATGCGCGTGTTCCGATCCTTGTCCCTCATTGAAGGCCTCCTCCTGGCCGTGGCCCTGATCTGGGCGGCCAACTTCTCGGTCGTCAAGGCGAGTCTGCCGTTCATCGATCCGATGAGTTTCAACGCCTTCCGGTTCGGCATCTCGATCGTCCTGATGGTGGGCATCCTGGTCTGGAAAGGGGATTACACGCTCATCCCTCTCCGCGACATTCCGGCCTTGTTCGGACTCGGACTTCTTGGAAACACCGCCTATCAGCTGTTTTTCATCTTCGGACTGAACCTCACCCATTCGGCCAACGCATCGGTGATGCTGGGAACGATACCTGTCTGGGTGGCGCTGGTCTCCCACTTCTTTTTCGACGAGAAGATGACCCGAAACCGGCTGATCGGGGTGAGCCTCACCTTCGGAGGCATCGTCCTGATCCTTACCGGCAGCGGGAAAGAATTGAGTTTCGGATCCGGAACCCTGTATGGCGACATGCTCACCTTGGGGTCGGCCTTGGTGTTCGGCACCTACACGGTGCTTTCGAAAGACTTCTTGAAACGCTATCCGCCGCTTCAACTTACGGTGATGTCGATGGTGAGCGGTGGTGGCGTGCTCGTCGTGGCCGCCATCCCGAATCTGCGGATGTTGGATGTCGCCGCGATTCCGACCGGGGCCTGGCTCGGAGTGGCGTACAGCGGCCTGCTCAGTGTCGGATTGGCTTACATCATCTGGAACTACGCCTTGAACCAGGTGGGGGCCGTGCGGACCGCGACCTACCAGAACCTGGTTCCGGTGCTGGGGTTGCTGATCGGCTACTTCCTCATGGGCGAGCCATTGGCGGTGCTGCAAATGGCGGGATCATTGATCGTGATCGGGGGTATCATCGTGACGCGCAGAGGGTGAGCGACTTTGCCGACATGCGCCAAACCCTTACATTTCCGCATAAATGCCGTTGTTTCATAGCGGCGTCTCCATTTCAGATAACGAACCATGAGAGTCTTGTCCCGAGTCCTGCTGTTTGCCGTCCTCCTTTCCACTATCGCGGTGACTTCACCAGCGATGGCACAGACCGCCGCACAGATGAGTCAGATCGATGTGATCCGTCAAGAACTGACCAAACGCGGATTGACTGAGGATGAAGTCCGTGTCGGCCTGATCAAGCGCGGCATCATCCTGGAGAACATCCCCCCGAACGAGCTGTCCCGTTATCAGACGCAGATCATGGAAGTGATCGCCGAGTTGGAGGCCGCCAAACGCGCCGCGGCGGCATCCGGCACCTCGGCGACCGATCCGAAAGATCCTAAATCGAGAACCGGCAAGGAGGGTGAAGAGGATGATGAGGAAGCCGATTCCCTGAAAACCCCGGAGATCAAGATTCCGGACATCTTCGGTCATGCTTTCTTCCTGGACGGATCCTTGCGTGCCTACCGCACCACGGATGCGGCCCTGGCTCCCGAAAGCTATGTGCTCGGCAGCGGAGACAAGGTGCGCGTGGTCATCTTCGGCGCATCGCAAGCCGACCTCAATCTCGAAGTGAATGCGGAGGGTTTCGTCTCGCCGTCGCAGATGCCCAAGATCTTTCTGCAGGGTCTGACTTTGTCCCAAGCGCGTGACGTCTTGCGCCAGCGATTCTCCAACGCGTACACGTTCCGTCAAGACCAGATCGCCATCACCATCCAGACCACCCGAACCGTCAGTGTCCAGGTCTTGGGTGAGGCCCGCCGCCGCGGCATGTACGCCGTTTCGCCGATGAACAGCGCCTTCAACGCTTTGGCCTTGGCCGGCGGCATCGACTCGATCGGTACCGTGCGTCGCATCGAGTGGATCCGCGGAACCACGCGCAAACGTCTCGATACGTACGCCATGATCAGCGACCCCACGTTGGTGACCATGCTCGACCTGCAGTCGAACGACATCATCCATATCCCTGTGGCGGGTCCATTGGTGAGGGTGGAAGGCGCCGTACGCCGTCCGATGCGCTACGAATTGATTCCTGGCGAGACTTTGGTCGATCTGATCACCTTCGCGGGCGGATTCGCCGATGACGCCAACCCGGATGTGATCCAGGTACAGCGTTTCGAGAACGGACAATCGATCCTGATCGAGACGAGGATAGAAGACAACTTCCCGTTGCGGGCCGGCGACATCGTGCGGGTTCGCAAGAACGATATCAAAGTGGCCTCCAAGGTCGGAGTCGGAGGTGCGGTGTACTATCCTGGAAGCTTCGGATACCGGGACGGCTTGACCGTCGGCGATGTGATCCAACTTGCGGGTGGCCTGCTTCCAAGCGCCAACGAACGCGCGTATCTGGAACGCCGCGAGCTCAGAGACACCACCAAAGTGAACTATCTGCTCATCGACCTGGGCGATCCTGAATCGCTGACCTTCCCTATGATTCCGAACGACAATCTTTCCATCTACGACCGAACTTTGTACTCCAATGTGGGTGAAGTCGGCGTCTCTGGAGCGGTGAAGCAATTCGTGCGGCTGACCTATTCCCCGGACCTGACCATCGCCGACCTCATCCATCAGGCCGGTGGCGTGGTGACCGGGGCGGCGCTGAACCGCGTGCAGGTGTTCCGGACGAACATCTATCCGGAAAAGCCCTCCGAGCTCATCGACTTGGTGATCAAGCTCGACAAAGAGTACAATGTGATCGAACCGACCAACTTCCGCCTTCAGCCTTACGATGAGATCGTGGTCCGACTCACTCCGGGCTTCGAACTGCGTCGCACGGTCGACATCAACGGAGAAGTGAACTTCCCAGGCAGCTATACCTTGGAAAGCCGGCAGTTGCACCTCAGCGACCTGATCAAGAAAGCCGGCGGTTTGCGTGACCAGGCCGACCCGATCGGCGCCACCCTCTTCCGCGAATATGGCGACCGGGGATTCATCGTCACCGATCTCCGACAAGTGCTCAGACACCCCAGAAGCGCATCGTTCGATCCGATCCTGATGGCCGGTGACGTCATCACCATCAACCGGTTGGAGAACACCGTCACCATCACCGGTGAAGGAGTCCGGTTGGGTCTGGCCGTATCCGATTCGTTGCTTGGCGATGCCAAGGTGAATGTGACGTACCAGGGCAAGAAAGACGCCAAGTGGTACATCAACAACTACGCCGGCGGCTTTGAAGAGCGGGCGAACAAACGCACTGTGACCGTGACCCTGAAGAATGGTCAAGTCTTGGCCACGCGGCGATTCCTGTTCTGGAACCGATATCCGCAGGTGGAGACCGGCTCGGTGATCAATGTGAGCCTCAAGCCGGAAGTGGAGAAGACCGATGAGAAGAAGGTGGATTGGGACACATTGTACAACCGGACCTTGCAAAGCACGACCACATTGCTGACCATGCTCATCCTCATCCGTCAATTGTGAGTCGCATGAAGTCCACTATCCGCGAGATCTCCATTCCAGAATTGTTCGAGCGCATCGGCGCCTTCGGTCGGCTATGCTGGTCGAGCAAATGGACCTATGTGAAGTTCTGGGTCCCCACATTGGCCTTGACCGCCGTGTACGTGTTCGGAAGCACGGTCGAGTATTCGGCCTCGACGAAGATCCTTCCCTACAAATCGGATCGGTCGATGCTCGGAGGGCTGAGCGGGTTGGCGGGCTTGGCGGGCATCAACCTTGGAGGGGCAGGTGGCAGCCAAGTGCTCTCCTCGGAACTCTATCCGGATGTGGTCAAATCCTTCTCCTTCCGGAACGAACTGGCCAACACGCCATTGACCTTCGAAGATGGTCAACGAACGTACCGAACGCATTTCGAGTCGGTTCAACCGGCGTCGTTGGTGGATCGCATCAGCGCTTACACGTTGGGTCTGCCTCGAATGGCGTTGGACAAGATCCGCGGCCGAAAGCCGCTTCCGGAGATGGTGATCGATTCGACCACCGTGCGGTACAGCGAGTTGTATCTGGAGCTGATCGGCGGTATGGACGAACGGTTGAACGTGTACTACGACCGGAAGACCACGGTTTTGACCATCACCTCGAAAATGCCGGATCCCGTGGCGGCGGCTGAGCTCGCCAAGGCCACCGGAGAGCAGCTGATGAAGGTGGTGGCGGAATACGAATCTCGCAAAGCGTCGGAACAGGCGACCTTCCTGCGCCGGCAGCAGCAGAAAGCGGAAACCCGATATCGGGCCGCTCAACGCGCGTTGGCCGAGTATCAGAACAAAAACAAAGGCACCCTGTTCGCCACGGATCAGATCGAAGGACAGGTCCTCCAAGGCGAGTTCACCATGTCGTTCGACCTGTACCGATCGCTGACCCAGCAGCTTGAGGCGGCTCTGGTCAAAGAGCAGGAAGACACGCCGGTGCTCACGATCCTTGAGCCTGCCGTCATTCCGGTGAAACCTGTGGAACCGAAAAAATCCTTCTCGTTGATTGTCGCCTTCCTGCTGAGCTCGCTTGCCGCCACGCTCGCGATCGGCATCAAAGACATGGGATGATCCTTCAGAGCGCCAAATATGTGGTGGGGCGTGTGGTTCCCGGATTGGTGAATCTGTTGGCCCTCGGCATCTACACCCGCCTGTTGCTGGCTGAAGACTACGGACGGTACGCATTGATCCTCACCGGGGTGGGGCTGACCAACGCCATCGTTTTCCAATGGCTGAATCTGAGCGTGCTGAGGTTTCTACCGAGCCTGGGCGACCGGCTTCTTCCCACCGGAATCCGGGCCTTCCTCCTGCTGATGGCGGCCACAGCCGCGCTATCGGTCGCAGCGATGGGGGTGACGTGGGGTGGTCCGATGCCTACCGTCATCGCCTTGATGACCGTCATGACCTGGAGCCAGGCCTGGTTCGACTTCAATCTGAGCGTCGTGAACAGTCGGCAGTACGCCATCCGCCACGGACTCCTTTCCTCCGCGAAAGCCGTGATCGGATTGGGACTTTCGGTGATTCTCATCCGATCCGGATTCGGCGCCACCGGAATCGTGGTCGGCTTGTCGACCGCCATGCTGATCGCCTCTTCCGGATCCGGACTCCGCCTCCGCGACTTCCGCCTCCGCGATGCGGAATCCGATGTGTTGGGCGACCTCTTCCGATATGGCGTACCGCTCAGCCTCACGTTCGTCTTCTCCTTGTTGATCGACGCCACGAACCGGTTCATGCTCCAGCATTTCCATGGGGCGACCATGGTGGGCGCGTATGCCGCGCCCTACGACCTCACGAACCAGTCGCTGGGTGTGCTTCTCAGCGCGATCCATCTCGCCGCGTATCCGGCGTTGCTGCAAACGTTTGAATCGAAAGGGGAATCGGCGGCCCTGACACGGATGTCGACCATCTTCAACACGCTTCTCATGATCGCCTTGCCGGCCTGCGTCTTCACCATCCTCTTTCCGGAAACCATCGCCAAGGTGGCCTTGGGCAGCGATTTCCAGACCAGCGCAGTGGCCCTCATCCCCTTCATCGCACTCATCGTTTCGGTTTGGGGATTCCGGTCGTTCTACATCGATTATGCTTTCCTGGTCAAGAAAAAGACCCACATCCAGATCTTGCCCGTTCTGTTCAGCTGCGTGTTGAATGCCGGACTGAACTGGGCCCTGATTCCAGTGTACGGCATCATGGGAACGGTCTATTCGACACTGGCGTCGGTGGTGATGGGGACCTTGCTCGCCTATCTGGTGGGATTGAGGTATCTGAAGTATCCGGCGCCCGGCATAGATGCGGTGAAGATCGTGGTGGGCGTTGCGGCCATGACACTGATCTCCGGATTGGGCCTTCCCTTGCAAGGCGCCTTCGGTTTGGCGATCCAGTTGATCCTCGCAGGAGGCAGTTATGGCATCGCATTGATCCTGATGGACGCCATGGGCTTGCGCAGCCGGGTCGTCGAGGCGTACACTCTGTTTGCCGCCAACCGCCGCACACCGCCATGATCGAACTCCTCGCCCTTTCGCTGTGGATCCTGTTCTTCGCGAACTTGTGGATTTCGCGCGATTCGCTGTATCCGGCGAGTGTCTTCACGTTTGTCTGGGCCCTTAGCCTGACCGCCCTCGTGCTCGCGCAAGGGCGGTTTTTCGACATTTCGGGGCAGACCATGCTCATCTACCTGTTCGGGGCTTTGGCCTTCACGTTCGGCTCGACATGGGCGCTGACCGGAAGCGAGCTTAAACCACGGTCCTTCACGCCATTCACCGAAGAGCAGAACGAACGGATCCTCACCGTGCTCAAAACCTTGTTCTTCATCTGCCTCATCGGCCTGCCCTTCTATCTCCTCAGCGTCTGGAAGGAGCTTGAATTCGGCGATCCGCTCTTTTTCCAACGCCTCCGTGAACTCGATCTGAAGGAGGATGAAGGCCGCACCTTGCTCGATTATGTGCTCGGCAACCTGGTGATCATCTCGTTGTTCGTGGCCTGTTCGTACGCGTACGTGCACAAGGAGCTCCGGAACGTGCCCTTCTATTACTACGGCTCGATCCTGATGTTCTTTTTCTATGGCAGCGCCAAAGGCACCAAGGGCAACATCCTGACCTTGCTGTTCATCATGCTCTTCATCGATTTCCGGAAACGCGGGCATGTCGAATTCAAGAAGCTTGGCATCATCTTCGGATCGGGTCTGACCATCTTCCTGCTCGGTCTGTACTATGTGAACTTCGCGTACATGCAGCTGGACTGGAACCTGGAGACGCTCGGTTATCTTGGCGACACCTTGATGAGTTACTGGATCGGGGGCATCGTAGCCTTCGACAACATCGTGCAGCATCCCGACCTGTACCTCTCCCATCACAGCGTGAACCGGTTTTTCATGGAGACGGCGAACAAGTTCGGGGCAAACTTCACGCTCCCGAGTTTCCACCCCGAATTCTCGCAGGTGTCGACCACGCAGGATTCGAACGTCTACACCATCTACTACTCGTACTACAAAGACTACGGGTTCGCGGGCGTTCTTTTCTTCATGACCTTGCTGGGGTACCTGCTCACCAAGGTGTATGCGATCGCTTCGCGTGAGAATCCGGTGCAGGTGATCATTTATGCGACACTCATGTCGGGCCTCGTTCTGAGCACCTTCGCCGAGTTCTTTTTCCTGCGGTTGACCATATTCTACAAGATGGCCATCTACCTCGCGCTGATGTATTGGCTGGTACCTCGCATCCGGCTGCGGCGAGAGGTGGAGGCATGAATGTCGCCGCATTCACCGGATCGCATCGCGAACCCAGTTCCAGGTTCCGCATCCGTCAGCTCATCCCGGCGTTGAGCGGCTTGGATGTGGTGGTGCGCGACCATCCGGCTCCGTTCGGGACCTTCCCGCCGGCATCGAAGGTCGCACGTCCGTTCTGGGGAGTCGCCACGTTGGCGAGCCGCATCCCGCAATTGATGGCGGCATCGGACGCGGATGTCACCTTCCTCCAGCGCGAAATGCTGTCCACGTTCCACACCTTGGAGCGCTTCACGGCGTCGCCTCGCGTGTTTGATGTCGATGATGCGATCTTCCTGTTCCGCGGGGGACGCTTTTCCGACGCCATCGCCCGGCAGTCGGCACGGGTGATCGCCGGCAATTCGTTCATCGCCGATCATTTTTCGAGGGTTCATCGGGATGTGGTCGTCATCCCGACCGCGGTCGACACCGACCGTTTCCATCCTGGTCCGCGCTCCGACCGACCTGTGATCGGATGGTCCGGATCCAGCAGCGGACTGTCCTATCTCACCGCCATCGAACCCCAGCTCAAGCGTGTGTTGGATGCGGTACCTGATGCCATCCTTCGGGTCGTATGCGACCAACCCCCTGTGTTCAACGATCTTGCGGGCGATCGGGTGGAGTATGTGCGATGGAGTCCGGAAGCGGAAGTTCCCGCCATCCAAGGCATGAGCGTCGGATTGATGCCGCTCGACGACACGCCGTGGTCGAGAGGAAAATGCGCCTACAAGATGCTGCTGTACATGTCGTGCGGCGTTCCCGTCGTCGTGTCGAATGTCGGAATGAACATCGAGGTGTTGGCGAAAGGTCGTGCGGGCTTGGGTGTGGATGCCGCCCGGGGCTGGGATGACGCCCTGATCGAGATGCTTCGCGCCGATGCGGACCTGCCCGCCATGGGCGATGTGGCTCGCAAGATCGTGATCGACCATTACTCGATCCATGTGGTGGCGCCGATGGTGGCGGACGCGCTGAACGGGGTGACGCGATGATGCGAGTGACGCACCTGATCACCAGTCTGGATGCGGGTGGTGCGGAGCAGATCCTGTATCGCGTCTGCACGACCGACACGAACGCCATCCACACTGTCATCTCCTTGCGCGACATGGGCGTGTATGGCGCAATGCTCGAAGAGCGGGGGATCCGGGTGCATACGTTGGACCTGAAGCCGGGTCGGCTGACCTGGGCGGCGGTCAAGAAACTGCATACGATTCTGACTCAGAATCCGCCGGATGTGCTTCAGACCTGGATGTACCACGCCGAGTTCCTCGGCTCTGTCGTGGGCACGTGGGCAGGCGTCGGACACATCGTCTGGTCGATCCATAACACCGACCTTCTCCCTGGCCAATCCAGCCGCCTCACCATCCTGATTTCGAAGATCAACGCGTGGCTGTCGCACCGCATCCCCGACAAGATCATCGCCTGCGGCGCCCAAGCCCGCCTCGCCCACATCCGCCAGGGCTACGATCCCGGACGTTTCGTGGTGGTGCCGAACGGGTACGACCTGTCGGTCTTCCAACCCGATCCCACCGCCCGCAAACGTCTTCGCGCCGAGCTCGGCATCGCCGAATCCGAGATCCTGACCGGAACCGTGGCCCGCATCGATCCGATGAAAGACCATCGCACCTTGATCGACGCCTTGGCCCGACTTCGCGACGAGGGACGACGCTTCACGCATCTGCTTGTCGGCGACGGGTGTGTGGACACGAACCCCGCCATCACCGACCTTATCGCAGAGCATGGCCTCGGTTCCTGCGTGCGTCTTCTCGGCCGCCGAAGCGATATCCCCGCGGTCATGAACGCGCTCGATCTGAATGTGCTGTCGAGTCAGCGCGAGGCGTTTCCCAATGCGTTGGCGGAAGCGATGGCGTGCGGCACACCGTGCGTGAGCACGGACGCCGGCGACGCGGCGCTCATCGTCGGCACCACCGGCTGGGTGGTCCCGATCCGGAACGCATCCGCCTTGGCTGGCGCCATCGGCTCCGCGTTCGACGCCATGTCCGACATCGACGCCTGGCAAACGCGCTCATCCGCCTGCCGGGAACATATTTCAGCGTCGTTCACGTTGGAAACGATGATAAATGGGTATCATTCGGTGTGGTTATCGGCCACAGCACCCAGCACCAGCCCGACGTCCGTTTCATGAGCAAAAAGATCGCATTCACGGCCAATACCGCGTGGTGCCTCTACAATTTCCGGTCCGCTCCCATTCTTGGATTGATCCGCGAAGGATATTCGCTCTCCATCTATGCTCCGCGCGACGTGTACACACCGAAGCTGGAAGACATCGGATGCACCGTGACCGATCTTCCGATCGACAGCCGGGGTACGAATCCCTTCACCGATTTCAAAACCTTCCTCGATTACCTGCGGCTGTTCCGCCGCGACCGACCCGACCTGGTCTTCAACTACACCATCAAATCGGTGATCTACGGCTCGCTGGCCGCGAAATGGCTCGGCATTCCGAACATCGCCGTGGTTTCCGGACTCGGCTACACGTTCATCAACAACGATTGGCGGTCGGCCGTCTCCAAGCGCCTGTACCATTGGGCGCTGCGGTATCCGAACGAGATCTGGTTTCTGAACCACGACGATTTCGGCGTCTTCAAGGACAACGGA
>Ga0315904_10008851_pt1 | contig 13246 bp, 7 predicted proteins | sample LakEriMetagenome_6_FD_203529 | JGI IMG/M metagenome (GOLD analysis project Ga0315904, IMG submission 203529) | Freshwater fungal communities from buoy surface, Lake Erie, Ohio, United States - Buoy 12 MA120 | ecosystem: Environmental > Aquatic > Freshwater > Lake | place: USA: Lake Erie, Ohio... | reverse complement strand
TGGCTTTGGGTAGTGCAAGGCATTATTAATCAAAGTTTTGCTTATAAAAAATAAGGGAGCCATCTGGCTCCCTTATTTTTTTGCCTGACATAGCATATTGTTGTATAAATAAATGATAATTATAATACATAAATAATTAAAATACAATTTATTAATTCGTGATGGTTGTAATCATTTTCACTCTATACAGTAATTTTTGTCCATTTTAATATAGCTAATAAGCTTATTGCTGATCTAGGCAAGTCAATTTTTGTTGATAATCAATTATTTATGAGGCTTTCAAATACATGAACGGTACAACATTTAGTGATATTTCCTTGTCTGTTAAAAGAATATTAAATAGTTTGCGTCACTAAAATTTAAAACTGTGTTATGAGAAAACTCCTATTTCTTATGATGTGCATGGGCATGATGACACTGCATGCGTTTGCACAGAGCAAGACAGTTACGGGTAAAGTAACTGATCAGTCGAATGGGCAGCCTCTTGCAGGTGTAACAATCGTTGCAGGCAAGGCCAGCTCGCTCTCTAATACGGATGGTACCTTCAAAATCTCTGTAGATCAGAGTGTGAAGAACATCGTATTCACTTATGTTGGTTTTGAGCGTAGTGAAATTGCTGTACCTAAATCAGGCTCAGTAAATGTGCTCATGAGTTCAGAGTCTAAGGCTTTGGAAGAAGTGGTAGTAACTGGTTATGGTAAAGAAAAGAAAAGCCAGTTTACCGGTGCGGCTACTGTTGTTACAGCAAAGAAAATTCAGGATGTACCTGTTTCTTCTTTCGATCAGAACTTTCAGGGTCGTGTACCAGGTTTGTTGGCTAACTCAGGTTCTGGTCAGCCAGGTTCTAGTGCCAGCGTAAGAATTCGTGGTACATCATCTATCTCTGGTTCCAGCCAACCTTTATATGTTGTAGATGGTATTCCCATTGCAACAGGCGATTTCCAGACCTTAAACCCAAATGATTTCGAATCAATCACAGTTTTGAAAGATGCTAGTGCTGCGGCCTTATATGGTGCTCGCGGTGGTACTGGTGTTATTGTAATTACGACGAAGTCTGGTAAAGCGGGTCAAACGAACTTCTCTTACAGAACGCAGACTGGTTTTACGCAAAAGCCAAACCCTTCTCAGTTCGAGCAAATGAACTCAAGAGAAATGTTGGATTATGAAGAGTTTGTAGGTGGTTTTGCTCCTGGTCTTACTGCACCAGGTTGGACTTACTCCAAAAAGCATCCTAACTATGCAACATTACCAGCAACTTCTCCTGCCAACAACCCATTCGCAGCTTCTCAAGCCAGATATGATTTCATCAGAGACTCTTTGGGTAATAATAATGTAAACTATTACGATCTCCTTTTCAGAACAGGTGTTTCTCAAACGCATGAACTGAATATGAGTGGTGGTAATGCAGCAACTAAATATTTCCTGTCTATCAACTACTTCCAGCAGGATGGTACAGACAGAAAATCCAGAATCAAGCGTTATACAACCCGCTTTAATCTTGATAATACTGTTGGTAAGCTGAATATCAAATTCAATACAACAGTTGGTTACTCTATTCTGGATTATAACGAAGGTGCATTCTATGCAGGTAACGGTACAGCCAATCCATTTGCCATGGCTTGGAGAGCCAAGCCTTATGAGAATCCTTTCCGTCAGGACGGTTCTCTGATCTTTGGTACATCTTCTGCTTTGGTGCCAAGAGCTATTGGTAACCTTATTGAGCGTTCCAATAATTCTCAGTGGATTGATAAGCAGGTGAAGACTGTAACCGGTTTGACTTTAGCTTATAAGTTGTTCCCAACTGTAACCCTGAAGAATACAACAGGTGTGGATGCATCTGCAAACTTCGGTACTGGTTATATTAAAGCAGCTTCTTATGTTGGTTCTCTGCAGTCTTTCCAGGCTGGTTTTTTAAACGAGTCTATGACCAGCAGAATTCAAATGATCAATACTTCTGGTATCGTGTATAATGAGCGTTTCAAAGAGCGTCACGATGTAGAAGTAGGTGGTTATTTCGAGGTTGTTCGTACTTGGAACAAAGGTTTTGGTATGAGCTTGTGGAATCTGGATCCTCGTCTTGATCTCTCTGGTCAGGGTGCTGGTACTTTAACAACCGGTGGTGCAGCTACTGTAGCGCAAAACGGAAACAGCGCCAAGTCTGGTTTCGGTATCCGTTCTTTCTTTGCGAACGGTCGTTACACTTACAATGATAAGTATACATTGTCTGGTAGCATCCGTCGCGATGGTACTTCCAGAATCCTGAATCCTGATAATAAGGAAATCACAACCTGGGCAGCAGGTTTCACTTGGGATGTGATCAAAGAAAACTTCCTGAGAAATGCCAGCTGGTTGTCTGATTTGAAATTCAGAGCTACTTATGGTAAAGTACCAAACATTGGTTCTATCTCAGGTGGTTCTTTTGGTATCTCTAGTAACTTCTACAGTATCCCTGGTTACCTGAATGCTCAGTTACCATCATTTAGCACAACTGCTTATGCTGGTTCTGCCATTACAGGTTTGGTACCAGGTGTGGCTAACCCTAACCTGAAAATTGAAACAGTTGAAAAGACCAATATTGGTGTAGATATCGCTGTTTTCAAAAACAGAGTAAGATTGGGTGTTGATGCTTATAAAAACCTGACCAGAGACTTGTTCGTAAGTCAGCGTCTGGTAGCAACTTCTGGTTTTTATGGTTCAAGCTTGAACGTGAACGCTGGTTCTATGTCTAACAAGGGTCTTGAATTCACACTCTCTATCGATGTGATTCGTAAGAAGGATATGGACCTGAATATCAGTGCTAACCACGCAATTAACATTAACAAGATTGAAGATCTGGGTTCTGTTACAGAATATGCTGCTGGTACAGGTATCATCAAGAAAGGTCTGCCCATTGGTACGCACTATTCTTATTATTACCTCGGTGCTGATCCTGCAACAGGTCGTCCTCGTTATAAGAAGGCTGATGGTACTGCTACAACTAATATCAATGAAGCTGGTCAGTTCCATGAGTTCGGTACTTGGTTGCCTAAGCATACTGGTGGTTTCTCTTTGGACTTCCGTTACAAGAAAATCTCAGTTAGTGCCTTGTTCTCTTATCAGTTCGATGTAAGACGTTACAACAACGTTCAAAACTGGGTAACTCAGGGTGATGCAACGTATACAGGTGCTGTAACGCAGAGCCGTAGATTGTTGACTGATCAGTGGAGAAAGCCAGGTGATGTGAAGGATGTACAATCTCCTGCATTTAGCCGTCAGTTTACTTCTTATGATATCTCTGATGCTAAGTTCCTGCGCTTCAGAAACCTGAATATTTCTTACAGCCTTGGTGCACTGAGTGCTGGAAATGTGAAGCTGATGAAGAGCGGTCGCTTCTATATGCAAGCGCAGAACCTGATTATCTGGAGCCCATGGAGTGGTTTGGATCCTGAAGATGATAACAACATCAGTCTTGCAGAATTCCCTAACCCAAGAGCTTTTGTAGTTGGTCTGGATATCAATTTTTAATCAACACTCAAATTAGATAAGATGAAACTTAAGAACATAATTTTTGCATCATCAATGCTTCTTGCAGCAGGCGCTATTTCCTGTAAGAAGGTGATCGATGTAAAAGAAACGGATCTGATCGCCGGTGATATCGCTTTGAGTACAGTTACCTTTGCCGAACAGGCAGTAATTGGTACTTATGCAGCACTGGGTACAGAAATGAGCATGCAGTTGAATGCTGTGTTTGCTGATGAAGTAACCAAAGCAGAATTTTATAATGCTGTTACAACGCATGAGTGGCAGTATGGTCCTGCTGACGTTGGTCTTCGCGACAGCTATACTGGTATTGGTCCTAACTACACAATCATCAACAGAGCAAACACTGTATTGCAGGCTTTACCTAAGGCGTTGAATACAGTTGCTGGTGATGATGCGAAGAAGCTGCGCCTGCAGGGTGAAGCCCTCTTCCTGCGTGCGTATGCACACTTCGAACTATTCCGTTACTATTGCGGTAACTATGATCCTGCTGGTTTGGGTATGGTGTACATGGATAAGCCTTCTATCGAACCAGCACCAAGAATCAACATGGGTGAGTATTTCACCAAGCTCAAAGCTGATCTGGTTGCAGCAAAAGCATTGGTTCCAAACAACCTGACTGATGTAAACAGAGCTAACGTAGCTACAGTAGCTGCATTGCAGGCTCGTGTTGCATTATACCTGCGTGAGTGGGCAAATGCTGAAACTTTTGCAACTGAATACATCAATGCTGTGCCTCTGGCTACACGTGCTCAGTTCCCTGGTATCTGGACAGACGTGAATACTGCTGAGCAGTCATTCCGTTTGGTTCGTACCAACACACTGGGTGGTCGTATTGGTTCTTTCTTCCGTGCTACTTCTGCAAGTGTTACCAATATTGGTCAGGTAACCTGGAGACCAGCTGACAAGCTGTGGAGCACATTCGATCAGGCTAATGACGTTCGTTTCAATGCGTACTTCCTGAACGAGCCGCTGTTGACAGCTGCCGGAAGAGGTTCCAGACTGGTACAGAAATATGCAGGTACTGCTTATGCAACACCAAATGAAAACGTTGCTAACGCGAAGGTTTTCAGAACTGCTGAAATGTACCTGATTCGTGCTGAAGCAAGAGCTGAGCAAGGAAGATTCAGCGGTGCAACTGGTGCTGATGCTGATATCAACACCCTGCGTGCTGCTCGTATCAACGGTTATACAAACGTAACTTTCACTTCAGCAGCACAGGCTATCAATGAAGTGCTGAGCGAGCGTTATAAGGAGCTGTGTTATGAAGGTCATCGCTTCTTCGACCTGAAGCGCAGAGGCTTACCTGTTACACGTTCATCTGCAGATGCGCCAAGTTCAGCTGGTACTACATTGGATGCAAACAACTTCCGCTTTGTATTGCCAATTCCTTTGCCTGAAATGGTTGCTAACCCAGCCATGAAGCAAAATCCTGGGTATCAATAATAGATTTCGAATTGTATAGTAAAGGAGCCTCTCATCATTTGAGAGGCTCCTTTTTTTTGTTGATTAGCAACTGAAAGTATGCTTTTTATATATATTTAAAAAACATATGTGTTAAGTGTGAAGCACAATCATCACATTTCTTGTCTAGTTAAGAGTTCGTTAATTACTTTTAGAACCAAAACAAAACTGTTTATGAGAAAACTCCTCATGATTTTCTTGTGCATTGTATTGACCTCAATACAAGTACTTGCACAGAATCGGACTGTTACGGGGAAAGTAACAGATGCCGATGGGAAGCCGCTTGCTGGTGCTTCCGTTAAGGTAAAAGGTGCTGAATCAGGCACCATTTCTGATGGTGATGGTAACTTCAAGATTGTTGTTGCTGCATCAGCCAAAGTGTTACAGATTTCTTCCGTGGGTATGGAAGCACAGGATGTGGCCATTGGAAGCAATCCGGTAATCAACATTTCATTAAAGCCGATAGACAATAGCCTTGAAGAGGTGGTTGTAGTTGGTTATGAAACCAAAAAGAAGAAAGATATTGCAGGTGCCACAGCGAGTGTAAAAGGTAAAGAGATTGCTGCGAGACCTGTTGGTAACTTTGCACGTGCCATGCAGGGTGCAATGGCCGGTGTTCAGGTTGTTTCTAATAACGGGGTACCCGGTGGTAACGTAACTGTTCGTGTACGAGGTGTAGGTTCTATCAACGCCAGTAGTACACCTTTATATATTGTGGATGGTGTACAGATTGTTACTGGTAACTCAAACTCTTTGGGTAACGGTAACGGTCCGGAAGGTTTGGTTTCTTCCAACCTGTTGAATGCGATCAATCCTGACGATATCGAGTCTATTGATGTATTGAAAGATCCTGCTTCTGCTTCTATCTATGGTGCACAGGCTGCCAATGGTGTAGTCATCATCACCACCAAAAAAGGTAGGGCTGGAAAAAGCAAGATTAACTTCAATTCTTATTTCGGTGTCAGCCGCGTTATTAAGAAACTGGATGTATTAAATGCAACTGAAGCTGTTCAGTTGGGTTATGAAGCTAATGCCAACAGATTTGGTGCAGGCTCTGCTAACGTAACCACTTTCCTGAATGGTGTTGGTGCAACAGTTAAGAATGGTATTGTAGATCCACTCGTGAATACTGATTGGCAAGATCTGGCTTTCCGCAGTGGTTTTGTACAGAACTATGATCTCTCTGTTTCTGGTGGTAATGACAAAACCACTTTCTTCCTTTCAGGCGGTTATAACCGTTTGAATGGACACGTACTTGCTTCTGACTTCCAGCGTGGTTCTTTGCGTATCAATCTGGATCATAAAGTGAACGACAAACTTTCAATCGGTTCAAGCTTAACGCTTTCCTCATATTCATCCAATGGTGTGTATGATGGTGGTAGTTTTGGTAACCCCGTTCGTAATGGTTTCATGAGTTTTCCAACCAATAGGCCGTATAATCCAGATGGCACATTGCGTCAAGCAGCCAATGGTCAGTGGTTTGGTGGATTGGATAATTTCCTGACTTATACCTCTTACAACATTAACTTCTCAAATGTAAAGAACCTTGTTGGTGGCATTAATGCAACCTATAATATCAATAAGTACCTGCGTTGGAGAAGTACATTTAACCTGAATTACAACTATACAGAAGAAAAACAATTTGATGATCCACGTGGATCAGGTGCTTCTGTAAATGGTAGTGTTTCAAAAGCATCTACACAGATCAGGGATTTCCAGACAAACCACACACTCAATTATGCGCGTACATTTGGTGCGAAACATGCAGTTAGCGGTTTGTTAGGTACTGAATATCGTTACAATCTACAAAGTTCTTTTGCTGCTTTTGGTCAGGGCCTGCCTTTGCCTCAGTTTCAAACACTGAGCTCTACTGCAACACCGCTCTCACCAAGTGAAGGTTTCGGCGACTTTAAGTTATTGGGTTTCTTCGCTAAAGCGGGTTATACCTATGATGATAAGTATATCGTAAACCTGACTGTTCGTCGCGATGGTTCTTCACGTTTCGGTGAAGACACCAAGTTTGGTATTTTCCCGTCTATCTCTACTGCGTGGAGAATCAGCCGTGAAAAATTCATGGGTAAGTTTGGTGAGAACAATGATGTGAAGCTCCGCTTCTCTTATGGTGTAACTGGTAACCAGGCAGGTATTGGTAACTATGCCAGCCGCGCATTGTTCGGTCTGAGCGGTGAATACCTTGGTCTGGCAGGTGGTGCGCCTTCTCAGTTAGGTAATGCCGCATTAGGTTGGGAAGAGAACGAGACTTTCAACTATGGTATTGATTTCAGCATTTTGAATAGAAGAGTTACAGCTGAGATTGATTATTTCTCTGCAAACAGAAGATCGCTGCTGTTGGCATTCCCACTTCCGCCAAGTAGTGGTTTCTCTTCTATCACTCGAAATACCGGCGTATTGCAAAACCGTGGTATAGAGTTTGGTTTAAACACAGTGAATTTCAGTACTAAGAATTTCCGTTGGACTACCAACTTCAACTTCACTTATGTGAAGAACAAGGTGGTTAAGTTGAATGAAGGTCAGCGTAATATTGGTACTGGTATTGTTGTTGGCCGCCAGCTGAACTCTATTTTCACTTACAAGTTTGCTGGTGTAAACCCTGCTGATGGCAGAACCATGTATTATGATACACTGGGTAATATTACCTATACACCTCAATTGCGTGATAGATATTACTTAGATAGAAGCTCTGATCCTTTGTGGTTTGGTGCTTTCACCAATACCCTTACTTTCAAGAATTTTGAACTTAGATTCCAGTTCCAGTATCAGGGTGGAAACTATATTCAGAACTCTGATGCTACTTTCGTTCAGCGCGCAGGTTCAACATTTGACCGTAACCAGTTAAAGACGCAGATGATGCGTTGGCAGAGACCCGGTGATATGACCTATGTGCCAAGACCTTGGGCTGGTGCAGCACAACCTGGTTCTTCTTCTTATACTTTCTTCTCTGATCGTTTCTGGGAAAGAGGTGATTTCGTTCGTCTGAAGGAAGTAACCATCACCATGTATCTGGATAAGAAAACGCTGAATAGACTCGGCTTAACCAATGCTTCATTCTATGTGAGCGGTTTCAACTTAGCTACATGGTCAAATTACTCCATGTTTGATCCTGAGTTGCAGGGTAACGACTTTGGTACCTATCCTCAGGCCAAGCAAATGACTATGGGCTTAAACCTTACTTTCTAATTCTTAACACCTAATAATATGAATAAGAAAAATATATTCGTATCAGGTCTACTGGGTGCTGTTATTTTAAGTATTGGTGCTTGTACAAAAGCATTAGATACTGCGCCTAAAAACTCGCTGGATCTGGGTACAACCCTAACTACTCGTGAGGGTTTGAATGCAACACTTACCTCTATTTACAATACCTATCAGGGTAGTGGTTATTATGGTCGTGATATCATTGTTGTCCCAGAATTATTGGCCGATAATGGAGAGATCACTTCGAATAATACCAACAGATTCCTGAATCAGGCCAATAATGCACCAGGTTCACATATCAATATCTGGGCTACTTTATATGGTGTGATTAATAGAGCTAACTTAATTATCAATAATGTAGATAATTCTAACGCAACAGCCGCTCAAAAAATACAGTGGAAGGGTGAAGCAACTTTCCTTCGTGCATTGAGCTTGTTTGATGCTGCCAGAATTTTCTCAAGAAATCCGCTGAACCTCAATGTAACCGGTGCTACCGGAGCAACCAGCTTTGATCTGGGTGTACCCGTACTTACAGCAGGTGTGGCTGATGCTACGCAGATTACTTACCCTACAAGACCAAAAGTTGGTGAAACCTACGATGCTATCGTAAAAGACCTGACTGACGCAAACACGCTTTTGACAAATACCGGTTCTGCTTTCCGCGCAAGACGCGTTGCTGCACAAGCTTTATTAAGCAGAGTGGAATTGTATCGCGGTAACTGGGCTCAGTCAGAGCGTTGGGCAGACTCAGTGTTGCTTGGTGGTGTTGCTGCTTTTGCACCTGCTACAACATATTATACCAGTTGGGGTATTAACCATCCAGAAACTATTTTTGGATTGCAATACCAAACTGGTGAAGGCAATCCTGGTGGTGAAGGTCTGCAGTATATTTATTATAGAAACCTGCCAAGTATCCCTGGTTATGCTGATGTAACAGCTACAGCTTCTTTGAGAGCAGATATGGGTACAGCTGATTTGCGTTTTCAGCGCTTAATTTCTGCACAGGTTAAATCTGGTCAGAACGTTTTCTACTGCATGAAATGGCCTCTGTCTGCTGGTCGTCAATTAGGACAAGATGATATCATGATTCTGCGTACTTCAGAGATTCTCCTGAATCGTGCTGAAGCACGTGCCAGACAAGGTAAGGAAGCATTGGCAATCGCCGACTTGAACCAAACAAGGGTTAGAGCTGGTCTTACTGCTTTCCCAACTTCAGGAACTGGTGCACCTACAGGCGCAGCTTTGATCAGTGAAATTCTGAAAGAAAGAAGAATTGAGCTGGCTTTCGAAGGTCATCGTTTGTGGGATTTGCTGAGAACAAACAGAGATGTTGTAAAGTCTGGCGGTGCCACGATCTTAACAACTGATTTCCGTTTGATTTGTAACATCCCTATCGCTGAGATTGATGTTAACAGAAACATCACTCAAAACCCAGGTTATTAATCTCAAAAAAAGTGATCATGAAAAAATCTTCATATAGTTTTTTGGTTATGCTGGCCATCGGCGTCATATCTATGACTGCTTGCACGAAAGACCTAACCAAGACAATTTATAGCGGTCCTGATGTTGTGGAGTTTGCGAATCCTGCAACAGGTAGTTTAACAAGAACCGTGACTGTACCAACAGGCGCTACTGTTGCTGATAGCATCTTGGTACAATTAGTAGCACCGCAGCGTACTACTGCTACGAATGTCAATTTTACTATTGACGCAGCTTCTACCATTCTGCCAGCTGAGTACACAGTAACATCTCCTTCACCAGTAACTATTGCAGCAAATAGTAGTTCTACATGGGTGAAGTTCCGCTTTAGTAAGCCTCCGGCTTCACGCACGCTGATTGTTACTTTAACCGGTGGTGACAAAGTAAGTGCCAGCGTTAACTGGAGAACATTTACTTATACCATTCGCTAACTTGTGTATCTCGCACATAACAAAAATCCCCCCACATGCTTGTGGGGGGATTTTTTATTAATTGAGTGTTGATTACTTCAAAATCTGCTGTAATTGCTGCTCTAGTGCAGGGCCCCTTAAATTGGTAGCAATTACTTTTCCTTGTGGATCAATCAGCACGTTGAAAGGAATTCCTTCAAATTGATAGGTATTCACCACACTTGTCTCCCACATCTTCAGATCGCTGATATGCGTCCAGGTTAATCCATCTTTCTGAATAGCTTTTAACCAGGATGCTTTGTCGCTGTCAAGCGATACACCAAGAATGGTGAAATTTTTGTTCTTGAACTGATTGTAAGCTGCCACTACGTTTGGATTCTCTTCTCTGCAGGGCTTACACCAGCTCGCCCAGAAATCAACCAATACATATTTACCACGCAGGCTACTGAGATTGAATATTGTACCATTTACATCCGGCATGCTGATTTCAGGTGCCTGCTTATTCAGCAATGGATGCGCTGTAGGCTGCTGGGCTGCCTGAGCTGTAAATAAACTCTTCAGTTTAGCCAAGCCAGTATGCTCTTTGAATTTTGCAGCAGAAGCTTCTGCCAATGCTTTAGACTCATTCATAGGCATACTGCGTAATGCGAAATTGCCAATCGCAAAAAAGCGGTTTGCCGGACTGTTGGATTTGTTGACAACGTTCTTTACGTATGTATTCATCTCATTGATCTGCAGATCTCGCTGCTGACGAACAATATTCAGTACACTGTCGCTGGCTTTATTTTTCTGTAAAGAATCCAGCTGCATAAAGGTTACATACAGTGCAGAATCTTTTTTGGAGTAGGTGTCCAGCAGATCATGCATTTCAGCAGAAGCAGGAGAGCCTTCCACCTTGTATTGCCTGAACTGATCCATATCCAGTGTGATACGTATATCATGCTCATCATTCACAACAAACAAAGAGCTATTGCCAATGATAACGCGATAAATCTTTTCCTCCAGTGCCATACCGCGTACTGTGAAACTGCCATCTTTTTTCAATGTTGTGGAATCAATATTCAGCGGATTTTCACCTCCAAAAGGTATTTCCTGCAAAATAACTTTTACCGCTTCTGGTGCATGACTCACTTTACCCTGCACCACAAATGAACCGTGTTCTCTTTGCTTACAGCCTGCTATAGCTAAAACTACGACTGCAATCAGCATTGTTTTTTTCATGTATCGTTGTTTGTATTTATTGTGTTAGTTTTTCTTCTAATAGTTGTGTTACCAATTTTGGATCCGCCTGCCCTTTGCTGAGTTTTTTTACTTCACCCACAAAAAGTCCAATCAATCCTTTCTTACCTTTCTTGTATTCGGCTACTTTCTCCGGCATGTTTGCCAATACAAGATTCACCCAATTGTCTAATTGCTGGTTGTCCTGTACCTGAATGAGTTGGTGTTGCGTGGCCAGTTCAGCCGGATTACAATCCTCCTGCAATAGGAGCGGCAATAGCTTTTGTGCTGCAATAGAAAAGTTCACTGCGCCGGATTCTACCAGTTCAATCAACTCTGCCAATCTCTTCGGTGCAAGTATTTGTTGATTGGGTAATTGTTTCAAAGGTCCCATCATCCAGTTGGCAATGGCTTTGTACTGTTTCGTATGCTGCGTAGCGGCCAGAAAATAATCTGCATTTGCTTTTTCTTCGCTTACCTGAGCTGCATCGTATGCATTTAGTCCGTATACGGTTTGTAGTTGCTGCAACAATGCATTCGGTAATGCGGGCATCTCTGCTTCTATCTCCTTCAGCAGCGCATCAGTCAGATGAAAGGGTGCCAGATCAGGATCTGGAAAATAGCGATAATCATTCGCATCTTCTTTATCACGTATCGCAAAAGTGGTATCCGTATCAGCATCAAAACTTCTGGTTTGCTGTATCACCGGTTCACCTGCATCTACCAATTTGATCAATCGTGCAATCTCTACATCAATGGCTTTCTTCAGGTTGCGAATAGAGTTCAGGTTTTTCACCTCTACCTTGGTACCAAGTGTAGTACTGCCAACAGGTCTAACAGAGATATTCGCATCACAGCGTAAGCTGCCTTCTTCCATATTGCCATCGCAGATGTTGAGCCATCTCACCAACTTGCGAATAGCTGTTACATACTCGTAAGCTTCTTCACTGGTATGCAAATCTGGTTCTGTCACAATTTCAATCAGCGGTGTGCCGGCTCTGTTCAAATCAATCAAGGTATTATCCGGATCAATATCATGAATGCTTTTGCCAGCATCTTCTTCCAGGTGAATGCGGTTTAATTGAATGGCTCTCTGCCCCTTGCTGGTTGTAATCTCTACAGTACCACCAGTACAAATAGGCGTAGTGTGTTGTGATATCTGATAACCTTTGGGCAGATCAGGATAGAAATAGTTTTTTCGGGCGAAGTAATTATCTCTGGTAATTGTGCAGCCACAGGCCAATCCCATCATGATGGCATAGCGTACTGCCTCCTTATTGGTTTTGGGTAAAGTACCGGGGTGCCCGAGACTGATGGCGCTAACTTGTGTATTGGGTTCCTGACCAAACAAAGTGGTATCGCCGCAGAATAATTTTGTCCGCGTACTCAATTGTGCGTGTACTTCCAGGCCAATGACGGCTTCATATTGCTGACTGGTATCGGGCATGTCTTCAAAAGTATTGCGAAACAAGCAAAACCTGTGTGATTTTAGTCGGGCAAAACAAAACCCCCGCAGGAATGCAGGGGTTTTCTGGTCATGAGAACGATATAATTACAGCGTTGCTTTCTTCAGTTTTTTCGGGAAACGCAGTTCTGCCGACTGGTTTTTTCCATCTCGCTGAAAGCTGAGTTTCAGGTTATCGCCTTCCTTGGCTTTGAGCAGGATTTCGCGCAGGTCATCTACTGAATTGATTTCTGTATCGCCGGCTTTGGTGATGATATCATCCTTTTTTAATCCCGCTTTAGCGGCAGGCAGCTCGGGTTGCACATCCAATACTTTCACGCCCTTGCCATTCTCCAAATCTTCAATCTGTATACCGGCTTTGGGGCGGTTCAGTCTACCTTCCATAATCTCACGAGGATCGCGGATGCCATCCGGCATGCGGAAATTTTCCATGATGCCATCCAAATCAAGATCAAAGTCTTTGTCATTGAAATTG
>Ga0315904_10008847_pt1 | contig 13249 bp, 10 predicted proteins | sample LakEriMetagenome_6_FD_203529 | JGI IMG/M metagenome (GOLD analysis project Ga0315904, IMG submission 203529) | Freshwater fungal communities from buoy surface, Lake Erie, Ohio, United States - Buoy 12 MA120 | ecosystem: Environmental > Aquatic > Freshwater > Lake | place: USA: Lake Erie, Ohio... | reverse complement strand
TCGACGAGTGGTCGGGTGACACGGCCGGCCGGCCGGCCGCCAGATAGTTCATCAGCGGAAGACAGTTGCCCTCGGCCTTCGTGGACTGCACGTAATAGGTCGTCGCCTCGCAGAGTTGCAGCATCTGCTCGTCCGTCAGGAAGTCGCACAGGAAGACGACCCGGCAGCGGTGCGGCAGTCCGCGGTGAAGGTAGTAGTCGATCACCCGCTCGACCGACGCGCGATTCTTCGTAATGAGTTTGCAGACCAGCGTCGCGTCGGCGCGGTCGCCAAGCGCCACCAGGAAGGCGTTGAGTAGATCGATCCAGTTCTTGCGGCCGTCATCGGGAGCGAAGATGCTCGTGTAGACGATGCCGGATAGCTCGACCGAACTCACCTCGGGGTAGGGAAGTCCGGCGAGTGACGGACGGTCGCTCCTCCGGCGGCTCGCGTGCCTGCGATCCTTGATGAACGCGGAGACTGCGGCATACCGCTGACCGCCGAGCAACTGCCGCGTCGTTCGGCGGAGTGACCCTTCGACCGCCTTGAGCATGGAGCGTGAATCTGTCAGCGGTGAGGTGACAGCGACGGTGTCATCGAAGCCTCCCGACTCGAACACGTAGGCCCGGCAATCGATGCGCCGCGTCTGCGAGGGCCGCCATGGTGGCAGGTCGAAGTAGGAGTCGGGACAGGGCACCGGCACGATGTGGATCGGGGTCTTGGTGCCTGCGCGCCGCAGGGCGTTCGCCGTGAACGGGCCGCTCACGAGGACGAGGTCGGCCCTGTCGGCCATCCTCGGCCAGTCGTTCTGTGGGTTGCCATCGAACGCGTGATCCGGCACATCGGGAAACTCCCATGCCGGCATCACGACGTTGACGGCACCCTCGGCGATGCAGACGTCTTGAAATGGAAGCACGCTAAAGTGGATCGGCACGTTTCCCCTGCGGAGACATGCGTCGACCGTCTCCTGGAGGTCGCGACCGGCGTCACGCACCTCGGTCACCGTTCCCCACCGTTCAAGCAACGGCCTGAAAAGTCGGGCGACGAACTCGTGCGAATAGCCAGGCGCACCGAGGTTGTGGCCATTCGGGGCGCCCAGCATGTAGGAGGTGAGCACAATCTCACAGCGCTCGCCGCCGACTGCCCTGGCGGGCTGTTGAACAAGGATGTCGGCGTCGGGCTCGGCGATGGCCAAGCGGGGGAAACCACGGTGTCTGCACGGGGCGGCGGATTGGAAACCGGTCAAGAAGCGTTGATTCCGGGGATCGCCCGCGGCGGCGTTGCGGTCGTCATGCCGTGACATGGCGTGAAGAACCTCCCTTCATGCAAGATCTCGCGTCGGCACCAGCCGGAACCCCCTCTTTGTGGTGGTCTCCGGGCGGATATGGTATCGGCAGGAGTTTCTGCCGACTTGAGGAGTCGTGCGGCCCCTACGATCCGAGCAACCGCGCAGGATGCTGCCGTCTGCCGTCGTCACTCGCTCCGGCGCGTCGCCAGTTGGCTCCTCGCGAGCCTCGCCCTCGAACGGGTGGCAGTCGAACGCCGGAGGACTGCGGTTTCAGGACGGCTCACGTCCCAGCGCTTCCGCACCGGCAAACCAGTCGGCGTGCCGCGCGGCGGCGACCGCCGGCGTGGCTGTCAGCAGGCCCCGACCGCCCCAGTCCTCGATCGCAAAGCTTGCCGACACGATGCCCTGCTCGATTGCCCGGTTCACGTCGCCGTGCGTCACGAGCCCGGCGAGAAAGCCGCCGGCAAACGCATCGCCGGCGCCGGTGGCGTCGACGACCTCGCGGGCCCGCGACGACCACGTCCGCGACCGGCCCTCGTGGAGATCAACCAGCCGGCCGCCGCGGGCGCCGCGTTTGAAGGCGATGTGGGCGAGCCGCGGTCCGGCGAGCGCGGGGATGATCGCGTCGGCATCGCCGGCGAGCCGCCATTCGTCTTCGCTGACGAAGAACAGGTCGATGTGGGTGAGTACCTCCCGCCAGGCGGTGAGCGTGCCGTCGCGGACGAGTTCGAACGGATCGAGCGAGACGAGGCGGGTTCCCGGCGACTGCGGGGCGAGGCCATGGGCGAGTTCGAGTTGCCGTTCCAGCGGCATGGGCGCGAGGTGAAACGCGCGGGCGGCCGCCCAGGATTGCGGCAGGTCGTCGAGCGTGGGGGACACGTCGGCATGCGACGGGCAGTCGAGATGGTGCACGGTGCGACGGACAGCGGGCTCGTAGAGGAGCCACGCCCGGCCGCCCGTGCGGTCGAGCCGCCGGACGCCGGCGAGGTCGATCCCCTTCCCTGCAAGCTGCTCCAGCGCCTCGGCCGGATAGTCGGTGCCGGCGACGGAGCAGATGCCGACCTTCGCGCCCCAGAGCGCGGCCGCAAGCGCCGCATGCAGCACCGCACCGCCCGGCTCTCCCATGAGCGTGCTGCCGTCGCGGAGCACGATGTCGTCCACGAGCAGGTTGCCGAGCAGCACGACGTCGGGACTGGATGACGTCATCGGTTTGGCCCGCAGGCATGAAAGGCGTCGGCGAGCCGTTTCGTGGCGGTCGGATCGAGCGGCAGCCGCCAGTCACCCCGCTGCTTCACCGAGGAGCCCACGATGAGCCCGTCGGCCATGGCGAACGCGGCGACGTTGTCGGGGGTGATGCCCGAGCCGACGAACACGGGAATCTCCACGGCGGCCGCCACCGCCTCCACCTCGGCCGGCTTGGCGGCCCGCCCGGTTGCCGTGCCCGTGATGATCACGCCGTCGGCCAGCGCGAACTCCGCGGCATGCGCCGTCTCGACGATGTCGACGTCGCCCGTGATGGTGTGCGAGGAGTGTTTCTTCTTGATGTCGGCGAACACGCGGATCTGCTCGGCCCCGACGGCGGCGCGGTAACGGAGCAGCGGACCGGCGTCGGCCTCGATGAGGCCCTCGTCGGCGACGTGCGCAAATACGAAACCCTCCACGCGGACGAACGACGCGCCACAGACGAGGGCGACGGCGATCGCCTCCTCATTGGCCGCGGCCAGCACCTGCACGCCAAGTGGCAGCGGCACCGCGCGGCGAACCTCGCGGCCGATCACCGCCATCGCCGCCACGACCTCGGGGCCGACCTGCGATCGCACATACGGCCGATCGAACATGTTCTCGATCATGAGGCCGTGAAAGCCGGCGGCCCGGTAGGCCTCGGCCTCGGCGACGGCGCGGTCGATCTGGCCGTCGAGGCTCGTCGCGGCGGCGCGGTGTCCCGGGCTGCCTGGAAGGGGGCCGACGTGGAGCATGCCGACGAGGGCTCGGGGCACACCGAAGAGCGCACGGGGAGTTTCCGAACGGTTCATGACACGTTGTGTACCAGACAGCCGGGGCGATGGGGAGCGGCGGCCCGCGCACGGCAGTTGCATCTTGGAGGCCAACCTCCGACAGTTGAGGCTGAGAGGCACCGATGACCGCACCGCTCCCCGGCTCCTGGCACTGGCTCGACCCGACTGGCCTGCAGCAGTTGATCGACGCCCTGCGGCGTCGTGGGCATCGCGTGGTCGGACCGCAGGTCGCCGACGGCGCGATCGTGCTTCGCGACCTGGCGTCGGTCGCGGAACTCCCCACGGGCTGGCTCGACGAGCAGGACGGAGGCTCCTACCGGCTGCGTCACGATCCGGCGTCCGGAACGTTCGACCACGTGGTCGGGCCGCACTCGCTGAAGAATTTCCTGTTTCCCGCACGGGAGACGATCGCCTCGTTCACGAGAACGGACGGCGCATGGACGCAGACGCACGCCCCTGCACCCGATCCACCGCTGGCAGTGCTCGGCGTCCGCGGGTGCGACCTCGCGGCCCTCGCCATTCAGGACCGCGTATTTCTGGGCAGCGGCTATGTGGACGAGGCCTACAAGGCCCGCCGCGAGCGGGTGTTCCTGGTTGCGGTCAACTGTCGCCGCGCGGCGGCGACCTGCTTTTGCCATTCGATGGGCTGCGGGCCTGCGGCCGGGCCGAGCTTTGATCTCGCCCTCACCGAGATCGGCAGCCGGTTTGCCTGCGAGGTCGGCTCCGACCGTGGGGCCGCGGTGCTCGCCGACGCGATCACGGCCGGTGCTCTGGTGACGGCATGCTCAGAGGCCGAGATCGAAGCGGCCCGCGGGGTGCCTCGCGACCTCGCGGCCCGCATGCACGCGCGGCAGGGTGTGGCCGACGACCCGACGCCCCGCAGCCTCGACACCCACGGCATCCGCGATCTCCTCATGCGGAACCTCGAGCACCCGCAGTGGGACGAGGTCGCCTTACGATGCCTGTCGTGCACCAACTGCACGCTCGTCTGCCCCACGTGCTTCTGCGCGAGCGTTCAGGAAGTCGCCGACCTCTCCGGCGAAAACGTCGATCGCGAGCGGCACTGGGCGAGCTGCTTCGCGCTCGATCACTCGCGGATGCACGGCCAGAGCGTGCGGAGCTCCACGGCGTCGCGATACCGCCAGTGGGTGACACACAAGTTCGCCAGCTGGATCGACCAGTTCGACACGTCTGGCTGCACCGGCTGCGGCCGCTGCATCACGTGGTGCCCCGTGGGGATCGACGTCACCGAGGAAATCGCCGTGATCCGGGCGACCGACGGCGGTCTCGCCTCAGCCGCCGGAAGGGAGGCATCGTGACCGCGCCCGCCTGCCCGCCACGTCTCTCCGCCACCGACCCGTGGCGATCGCATCCCACGCGGATCGTCTCGATCCTCGACGAGACGCCCGGCGTGCGCACCTACGAACTGGCGTTCGAGGAGGCAGCCGTCCGTGCCGGCTATGGCTTTGCGTCCGGGCAGTTCAACATGCTGTACCTGCCCGGCATCGGCGAGGCGGCGATCTCGGTGAGTTCCGATCCCGATCACCGTGGCACGATCGCGCATACCGTCCGGGCGGTCGGCAACGTGACCGACGCGCTGGCGCGGCTCGCCGTGGGAGAGCAGGTGCTGGTCCGCGGGCCCTTCGGCACCCCCTGGCCGATCGATGGGGTCGCGGGCCGCGACATCGTGATCGTGGCCGGTGGCCTGGGGCTTGCCTCGCAGCGCGCCGCGATTCGGCAGCTCACCCGACGGACCGACGGTGGACGGACGATCGTGCTCCATGGCGCGAAGCGACCCGAGGGACTTTTGTATGCGGCCGAGTACGACCTCTGGCGGGCGAGCGGCATCGACGTGCTTACCGTGGTCGATGAGGGCGACGCCTCCTGGACGGGTCGCGTCGGCCTCGTGACCCACCTGCTTGCCGATCTGCCACTCGACCCGTCGGCCACCACGATCCTCTGCTGCGGCCCTGACGCGATGATGACGGGCGTGGCGAAGGCCGCGATGTCTCGCGGCGTGTCCGCCGAACACGTCTTTCTGTCGCTCGAGCGAAACATGGCCTGCGCCGTGGCCCACTGCGGCCTCTGCCAGTTCGGGCCGCACTTCGTCTGCCGCGACGGCCCGGTGCTGCGCTACGACCGGATCGCGGGCCTGATGCAGGTGCCGCAGCTATGACCGCCAAGCCCAAACTCGCCGTGTTCAAGTTCGCGTCGTGCGACGGCTGCCAGTTGCAGCTGCTCGACGCGCAGGATCGGCTCCTCGAGCTGGCCGGCCGCGTCGAAATCGACCACTTCCTCGAGGCGAGTTCGCGAGTGGTGCCGGGGCCGTACGACGTGGGGCTCGTGGAGGGCTCGATCACGACGGCGGAAGACGCGGAACGGATCCGTGACGTTCGCCGCCAGTGCCGGTTCCTGGTCACGATCGGCGCGTGTGCGACCGCCGGCGGCATTCAGGCCCTGCGAAACTGGGGCCGGATCGACGACTTTCTGGCGTCCGTCTACGCGACGCCCGCCACCATCGCCGCGCTCGCCACCAGCACGGCGATCGCCGACCACGTGCCGGTCGATTTCGAACTCCGCGGCTGCCCGATCGACCGCGGGCAACTTCTCGACCTGCTCACCGCCGTGCTCCTCGGCCGCAAGCCGCACGTGCCGGGTCACTCGGTGTGCGTGGAGTGCAAAGCCCGCGGGATCGTGTGCGTGACCGTGGCGAAGGGGATTCCCTGCCTCGGCCCGGTCACCCAGGCTGGCTGCGGCGCGCTCTGCCCGGCCCACGACCGCGAGTGCTTCGGCTGCTTCGGCCCGAGCGATTCGCCGAACCTGGTGAGCCTGACGGGTTTCTACGAGCGGCGGGGCACGCCGCGAGACACGCTCGTGCGGCTCGTGCGGTCGTTCAACGCGGCGGCCCCGGCGTTTCGCGCCGAGAGCGATCGTCTGGAGGCGAGCGAATGAGCGAGATTCGTCGGTTCCAGGTGAAGTCGCTCGCCCGCGTCGAAGGCGAGGGCTCGCTCAGGGTTCGCGTGGTGGACGGCACGGTCGAGATCGCCGAGTTTTCGATCTACGAGCCACCGCGGTTCTTCGAGAAGCTCGTCCGCGGCCGCGAGATCCGCGAGGTGCCCGACCTCGTGGCACGGATCTGCGGCATCTGCCCGGTGGCGTATCAAGTGACGGCCTGCGAGGCACTGGAGAAGGCCCTCGGCATCACCGTCACGCCCGACATCCGCCGGCTGCGTCGGCTCCTCTACTGCGGCGAGTGGATCCAGAGCCACGCCCTCCACGTGCACCTCCTGCATCTGCCCGACTTCATGGGCGTGGAGAGCGGGTTCGCGCTCGCGGCAACCCATTCCGAACTCGTGAACCGCGGTCTGCGGCTCAAGGCGATCGGTAGTCGGATCATGGAGGTGGTGGGGGGCCGCGCCGTCCACCCGGTGAACGTCACGGTTGGCGGCTTCTACCGTGCGCCCGCGGCCGCCGACCTCCGTGGGCTCGTGGCTGATCTCGAGTGGGCGCTCGTCGCCGCGATCGATCTGGTCGCCGAGGTGAGCCGATTCGATTTCCCAGGCGTACCTCGTGACTATCACGGCGTCTGCCTGAGACCCGCCGCGGGCTATCCGGTGGACGAGGGGCGGATCGTCTCGACGAGCGGCCTCGACATCGACGCGGCCGACTACGAGCGGCACTTCTCCGAGCGGCAGGTGCCATGGAGCACGGCGCTCCAGAGCGTGATGCTTCCAGACGAGCGGCGGTATCTGGTGGGCCCGCTCGCGCGGGTGAACCTCTGCCACGACCGACTGCCGCCGGCGGCGCGGCTGGCCGCGGAGACGTGCGGCCTCGATTTCCCGCTCCGCCTTTCATCGCAGAGCATCGTGGCCCGGGCGATTGAGATCGTGGCTGCCTGTGAGGAAGCCCTGGCGATCGCCCGGGATGCGGTGGCCGACATCGCGCCGTGCCGGATCGAGTGCGTGCCGCGGGCCGGCGCGGCCTGCCACGCAACGGAGGCGCCCCGGGGCCTGCTCTGGCATCGCTACGAGATCGGAGCCGACGGGCTGATCGCCGGCGCCGCGATCGTGCCGCCGACGTCACAGAATCAGGGGATGATCGAGGCCGACCTCAAGACGATGCTGCCCGGAGTGCTCGGTCTCGACGACGCAGCCGCCACGCTGGCCTGCGAACGGGTGATCCGCGACTACGACCCCTGCATCAGCTGCGCGACGCATTTTCTCAGGTTCACACTCGAACGCTGAGACGCGACGACGAGCGGCACAGGTTGCCAACCCGTGCTACGAGACGCGTGAACGGAGCGACGGGTTCTACGAGCTTACGCGACTGCTCGGAGAAGCCCAACGCCGTGAGGCGTGGGGTGAATCACCTACAGAAGCTGCGTCCAGCGTGATTTGCCCGCGGCCTCACGGCCGGTCGGCTTTCACTGTCTGCGTACGAGACTGCAGTCTGATCGTGCTTCCGGCCTGGATCCCCTCGCTTCCGCTCGGGGCTTGTTGTTGGGTTTCGGATGCCCTGTCGCAGCGACCGGCATGCGTCGCAGTGGCGAGCGAGGGGTTGCCCGTGCCCTGGAGCCGGCGTTGCTGACGAGCGGAGCCAGGATGGCGAAGCGAAGTCAGCATCGAGCGATGCGAAGGCAGGATGCCGTAGCGAGCGTCCGGCGAGAGGGCATGGGCAACCCCTCGCGGCGCGGTACCGCCGGCCCGCGGCCTGACGGCCGGTCGGCGTTCAGAGGGGAGCATCGGCGAGAACGCCACGCTGGTAGACTCGGACTCCATGACCACACCACGCATCACCAGACTCTGGCTGCTCGCAGCCTGCCTCGGCGGCAGCCTGCCCGCCGTCGCCCAGGAACGGCCGCTCGCGTTCACCAATGCGGAGTTGCTGCCCATCTCCGGCCCACCGATCGCTCCAGGCACGATCATCGTCGCCGGCGGCACGATCACCGCGATCGGCCCGGCGGCCACGACGCCGATTCCGCCGAACGCGGAGGCGATCGACTGCACGGGCAAGGTGATCATGCCCGGCCTCGTCGATACGCACAGCCACGTGGGCGGTGGCTGGGGGGGCGACGCGAGTGCGCCGATCCAGCCCGATGTCCGCATCCTCGACTCGATCAACGTCCGCGACTCCGGGTTTCGCAAGGCCCGGGCCGGCGGTCTGACCACGCTCAACATCATGCCCGGCTCGGGGCACCTGCTCTCCGGGCAGACGATCTACGCGAAGCTGCGGAAGGCCTCGACGATCGACGACTTCGCGATCCGAGACGCGGCCGGCAAGCCGCTCGGCGGAATCAAGATGGCCAACGGCACCAACTCTCAGAAGGATCCGCCGTTCCCCGGGACCCGTTCAAAGTCGGCGGCGCTGGTGCGGCAGAAGTTCCTCAAGGCGCAGGACTATCGCCGGAAGGTGGCCGAGGCGAAGGGCGACGCTGCGAAACTGCCCGACCGCGACCTCGAGATGGAAGGCCTGCTCGACGTGCTCGACGGCCGCGTGGTGGTTCACCACCACTGCCACCGCGCTGACGACATCATGACGGTGTTACGGCTGCGGGACGAGTTTGGCTTCAAGGTGGTGCTGCACCACGTCAGCGAAGCCTGGAAGGTGGCCGACCAGTTGGCAAAGGCGAAGGCGCCGTGCTCGGTGATCGTGGTCGACAGCCCGGGCGGCAAGATCGAGGCGATGGATCTGTCGCTGGCCACGGGGGCGGTGCTCGAGAAGGCGGGGGCGCCGGTCGCGATCCACACCGACGATCCCGTCACCGACTCCCGTCTCTTCCTCCGGGCGGCGGGCCTGGCGGTCCGCGCGGGCATGAGCCGCGAGAAGGCCCTCGAGGCCCTCACGCTGGCCGGCGCAAAGATGCTGGAACTCGATGGGCGGATCGGCTCGCTCGCCGTGGGCAAGGACGCCGACCTCGTCGTGCTCTCCGGTGATCCGCTCTCCGTGCGAACGAAGGTGCTCCAGACCTGGGTCGAGGGGACGAAGGTCTTCGACCGTGAGGATCCCGACGATCGCCTCTTCGCGGTGGGCGGCTATGGAGCCGGCCGCGATCAGAAAGCCCACGCCTGCTGCACCGACGCCCGGCTCTCGGAGACCACGAAGTGATGCCATCGCGCCGACCTGTTTTCTGGTTTGCCCTGATTGCCATAGCGGTGGTTTCGAACGTCCGCGTGCCCGCCGCCGAGGCTCCGCCGCTCGTCGCGGTCTACGGCGACGTCGTCCACACGATGGCCGGTCCCCCGATCGAGAAGGGCGTGGTGGTGATCGACGGCGCAAAGATCACGCTCGTCGGCTCGGCCCTCGACATCCCCGTGCCACCGGCCGCTCGCGTGGTGCGGGGCAGAGTCGTCACACCGGGGCTGATCGACGCCCACACCGCGGTCGGCCTGACGGGCTACCTCAACCAGGATCAGGATCAGGACCAACTCGACAAGAGCGAGCCGATCCAGCCGGAACTGCGGGCGATCGACTCGTACAACCCGCGGGAACGGCTCATCGAGTGGATTCGCGGTTTCGGCATCACCACGATCCACACCGGACACGTGCCGGGCGCTCTCGTCTCGGGACAGACGATGGTGGTGAAGACCGTCGGCGAGACGGTGGACGATGCCGTGATCGTGCCGGCGGCGATGGTCGCCGTGACGCTCGGCGACGACGCCCGCCCCGGCGACGAGAAGAAGTCGCCCGGCACCCGAAGCAAGGCGGTGGCCATGCTCCGCGGCGAGTTCGTGAAGACACAGGACTACCTGCGGAAACTCGACCTCGGCGACGCCGAGAAACGGCCGGATCGCGACCTTCGCCGCGAAATCTTCGCCGACGTGCTTCGCGGGAAGTTGCCGCTGCTCGTCACGGTCAACCGCGCTACCGACATCGACGCCGCCCTGCGGATCGCCAAGGAGTTTGGCATCCGGATCGTGCTCGACTCGGCCGCCGAGGCCTATCTCTCGGCCGACCGGATCAAGGAGGCGGGCGTGCCGGTGATCATCCATCCGTCGATGCGACGGGGCGGCAACGGCGAGACGGAAAACATCAGCTTCGAGACGCCCGCCACGCTGCGGGCCAAGGGTATTTCCGTGGCCCTGCAGAGCGGCTTCGAGGGCTACGTGCCCAAGACGCGGGTGGCCCTGTTCGAGGCGGCGGTCGCCGCCGCCAACGGCCTGACGACCGAGCAGGCCCTGGCGACGATCACCAGCGACGCGGCGGCGATCCTCGGTGTGGCCGATCGCGTGGGCTCGCTGCGACCGGGCCTCGACGGCGACGTGGCGGTGTTCGACGGCGACCCGTTCGAATACACCTCGCACTGCACTGCGGTCGTGATCGACGGCCGCGTGGTCACCGAGGAAGCCAGGTAGCCGCGGGTCGGCGGAGACACGAGGCCGATGACCGACGCGCCGCGAACGTGGATGATCTACGGCGCGACCGGCTACACCGGCCGGCTCGTGACCGAACTCGCGGTCACCAGTGGCCTGCGGCCGATTCTCGCCGGCCGGAGCGAGGCAGTCGAGTCGGTCGCCGCTCACCACGGCCTTCCCAGTCGCGTCGTCGATCTCCGTGACCCGACGACCCTCCGCGAAGCGGTCGCCGACTGCCGCGTCGTGGCTCACTGTGCGGGGCCGTTTTCAGCCACGAGCGGTTCGATGATCGACGCCTGCCTCGCGGCCGGGGCCGACTACGTCGACATCACAGGCGAGATCGACGTGTTCGAGGCCGCACGGCGGCGCGACGCCGAGGCCCGGGCTCAGGGCGTGGTGCTCTGCCCCGGCGTCGGGTTCGATGTGATTCCCACCGACTGCCTGGCGGCCACGCTCGCCGAAGCCCTTCCGGGTGCGACGCACCTCGCCCTCGGCTTCGAGACGGCCGGAGGCATGTCGGCCGGCACGGCGAAGACCACGATCGAGGGGCTGCCCCGAGGCGGCCGCGTGCGGCGGGGCGGACGGCTCGAGACGGTGCCGCTCGGTTCGCTCACACGAACGATCGACTTCGGCCGCGGCCCGAAGCACGCGGTCGCGATCCCATGGGGTGACGTCGCCACGGCCTTCGCATCGACCGGCATCCCGAACATCGAGGTCTACGTTCCGATCCCCTGGGCGGTCGCCGTATCGCTGCGTGCTTACCATCCAGTGCGACGGTTCGTCGGCGCTCCAGCGGTGCAACGGTGGCTGCAGGCCCTCGTCGGCCGGATCGAAGGGCCGACGCGGGAGGCTCGGGCCGCGTCGCCCACGTGGGTCTGGGGCGAGGCCCGCGATGGCGTCGGCCGCGTCGCCGTCGCCCGACTCCGCACGGCGAACGTCTACGACGTGACCGCCGCCGGCGTGCTGCTCGCCGTGCAGCACCTGCTCGACCGCAAAGGCCCGGGCGGCTTCTTCACGCCGTCACGGCTCATCGGCCCGCGGTGCGTGGAGTCACTGCCGGGCAGCGGGCGGATCGAGATCGAGGTGCGGGGGCCATGAGTCGTCGCCCCGGCTTCACGCTGTCGATGTGGACCGGCATCCGCTTCCGGTCCTGGGTCTCCGTGCTCGCGCGGCACGGTTTTCGCGTGTCGCCATCGCGGATCCCCCGGGCCCTCGGCATCACGGCGGCCAGCCTCGCCAGCGAGCTGCTCGCGGCAACCCAGGCCGTGTGCTGGGGGCGAGGCCTGCGGGGTGCGCGGATCGAGCACGATCCGATCGTGATTCTCGGCCACTGGCGGAGCGGCACCACATTCCTCCACGAGCTGCTCGCCCGCGACCCGCGGCTCGTCGCCCCGAGCACGATCCAGTGCGCCGCGCCGAGCCACCTCGTGCTCTCCGAGCAGTTCGCGATCGAGCGGCTCGGCTTTCTGCTACCCGACCACCGCCCGATGGACTCGATGCGGCTTGGATTCGCGCGGCCCCAGGAGGACGAACTCGCGCTGTGCAACCTCGGTCTGCCGAGTCCCTGGTGGGCGGTCGCGTTTCCCAACGATCCGCCCCCCGATCCCGACTACGAGACGCTCGAGTCGCTGCCGGCCGCGACCCGCGACCGTTGGATCACCGCCTGGACTGGATTCCTGCGGGCGATCCAGTTCGAGCATCCCGGGCGGCTCGTTCTCAAGAACCCGCTTCACACGTATCGCGTGCCGTTGATCCGCGAGGTGTTTCCGGCGGCCGACTTCGTCCAGATCGTCCGCGATCCGCACGACCTGGTGCCGTCGTGTCTCCACTTCTGGCGGCGGATCGCCGAGGACCACGGCCTTCAGAGGCCACGGAGCGCCGATCTCGAAGACCGCGTGTTCGCCTCGATCCTGCGGATGCAGCGGCGGTTGGCCGCCACCTGGAACGGGATTCCGCTGGCGCATCGCTACCAGACGCGGTACGAGGATCTGGTGGCCGATCCAATCGCCGTCCTCCGCGGAATCTACGACCACTTTGGGTGGCCGGGCCGCGAGGAGGCTGAGCCACGCTGGCGGGACCATCTCGACGCCGAACGCGGCCACCGCCGCAACGACCTGCCACTCGACGACCGACTCCGCCGCCGGATCGCCACCGACCTCGGCGGAGTGCTCGCGGAGACCGGCTATCCGGCCCGCTGGTCGTCGCCGGCTACGAGTTCTGCAAACGCGGCGGCGGACGTGTAGTCGAAGACGAACCCGAGTTCGTCGCGAAGCCGCGCCGATGTCATCACCCATGGATGGCGGACATAGCCGACGAGGCCGGGTGGCGTGGCCAGCCACGGTAGCCGCAGCGTCCACCAGAGTCGCCCGATCCCGGCCATGACGGCATACGGCATCGGCACGGCCGGCACGCCCAAGGCCCTGGCGATCTTCCGGTGCGTCATCACGTCGTCCGGTGCGACGTTGAACGGCCCGCGGGCCGACGCGCGCAGGATCAAGAGCGTGGCGCGGGCGAGGTCGTCGCGGTGCACGAACTGCAGCGGCGTGTCGCGGCCATCCGGCAGGCAGAGAAAAGGAACGCCAAGAAAGTAGTCGGCGAGGAAGTTCTGCACGCCG
>Ga0315904_10008846_pt1 | contig 13251 bp, 11 predicted proteins | sample LakEriMetagenome_6_FD_203529 | JGI IMG/M metagenome (GOLD analysis project Ga0315904, IMG submission 203529) | Freshwater fungal communities from buoy surface, Lake Erie, Ohio, United States - Buoy 12 MA120 | ecosystem: Environmental > Aquatic > Freshwater > Lake | place: USA: Lake Erie, Ohio... | reverse complement strand
TAGCAGCGAATCTTAAAACTTTCTGATTGAAACGACCTCCGTAAGAATAAACTACCAAAGTAGTGTCGTTACCCCAGTTAGTAGCAGCTTTGTTTGCAAATGATTTAACACCTGCAACTTTCATAGTCTTAATAGAATCTAAGTTGTTCCAAATAGCACTACTAGCATGAGTAAAAGTCAGGTCAAAAGTTGCTCCGTTAGAATAGTTAAAACTAGCACTAGAACCTGTGTACGCTAAAGTTACAGTTAAGAATCCCTGTGCGTTACTATCTACATACTGAAGGTATTGGTCTGAAGTAGAGATCTTCAAGGAAGGTACTACAGCAGTAAATGCAGTGTTATCGTAGAATACACGAAACTGCATACCTGTGATCTTTTCAGAAGTAGAAGTGTTGTAAAAATGAAGTGGAGCTACTGTTTGTCCTACAGTAGTTGTAGCTACTTGATAGCCTGAGTCAATAACAACCCAATGGCCCGTACCTGGAGAAGTGTTTGCACTTTGTGCAAATAGGTCAGTAGCCAAGGTTATTACCCCGACTACAAATAGAATTAGTTTTTTCATTGTCTATATTTTTGCAGTTTTTCATAAAGATTTGCCAGTAACCATGGCTCAGGGGTTGGAATGTTTTTGATGAAGGATAACTCGTACATGTAGCATTTATATTCTTCTTCCGCTTCACTTAAGACAATGCCTTCTTTTGCGTAGAAAAGATGCTGGCTTTCGTGAACTAAGACGCAGGCTAAGTTGTTAATTGAATTTAACTTAATGTCTGCATCTGCTACAAGTATGGTATAGCGACCTTCAACTATACCTGTGGAAGAAAAAGAACTGTTCCAAAAATCAATCCGCTCGCAGACTTCAGTAAAAACTATGTACTTATCAATGTCATAGTTTTTAATTAGGTTGATTGCCGAATCAATTTTTAAGTCCCAGCCATCCCCTGCCTTTGACAATGTTTGACAAAAGCAGGAGTTGACTAAGAAAAGAAGACTACAAAGGGCCTTCCAATTTTTCATTTATTTTTTTGCCTTAGCTGCTTTTGCTGCTTTCTTTGCTTCTCCAGCTGCTTTGTCTGCGGCAAGAAAGTCCCCAGACTCAATCAAAGTGTAAGTAAAAGAGTTACCATGGACACCACGTGCTTGGCGCATGATTTCCATAAATTGGTTAAAATCTTTTTCACGTTTGAATACTTGACATCCTTCAGACCAGTTTTCTACAAATGTAGAATCTGCACCTGCTTTGTGGATGTTAATACCATACACACCTTCAGTGATTTTAGACTCATCATAAGTCATGTCTTTGTTAGCGTCACGGTAAACTTTTACGTTTGCTTTTTGTTTCAACGCTTCATACTTGCCTTGGTGCAACCCAATAGCATGACTTCCACGATATTGACCAGCAACTAGACGCGCTACTCCACCAGGGTTATGAAACTGCATAACACCTTTTGTTCCAGGGTCTGTAGTAGCTTGCCATTGATGAAATACCCATTTACCTGCTACTTTATAAGCAACAGTCATAGTGTCATCAAATAGATTGGTAACATCATTTCCAGTAGAAGAATTACGTACACCTATGATATTTACATCATAGTCTTTTGCGCCATCAAAGTAAACATAGCCCTTGGCTTTTACTGCGGCTTCGATTTGTTCTCTAGTATAGTTCATGATTATTCTTCAGTTTTAGGTTCAGGCTTTTTCATAATCTTCTCAACCGAAGTCAAGCCTAAGCAACCAAATGCCAACAAAGCAACAGCATCTACCAATGGAGTAGATGGAGCAAAGTGAGCTTCGGTAAAAGAGTTAGCGTACAAAGTAGCGCACAAAGTCAATGTGCAAAATAAGCCGCACAAACGTTTCATAGAGACATTGCCTTTTTCATCTTTGAAAAGACCTCCAATAAAGTTTACAAATTTCATAAGTCAATAGTTTGTTTGACAACAAAAATAAACTATTGAAAAAATAAGTCAAGTTTATTCTAAGCGTAAAAATGCTTCAAGTTGTTCTCCAGTAGTTTGAGGAGTAGATACGTTCTTTAATCTCATACCTATACTGTTTTCTACGGTAATATTTGAAACTAAATAATCCCATACAGACGCAGCGGTAAGTACTGCGTTCCCGAAAGTATTATCTACTGCTACTCCGTAGGTTACTTGGTTAGGATGTGGAATATTCAACGTGCCAGTCAAAGTGGCAAAAGCATAAAGTACACCTAGTCTAACATCGGCTGGATTAGGACTATCACTAGAAGCTGAAGGGGGAATAAATCTTTTAGTCGGAGGTACTGCTGCTGGAAAACCTAAACCTCCCGTACTATTGTCTCTAAATTCTATGTACGTAGTTGTAGTAGGAATTAAAAAATATCGCACTGCCCACACAGGATTATACCCATACGGAGAAAAAATAAAAGGCCCAGTTACCAAAAGAGTTGAACTGTAACTCAGACTATAAATTCCAACAACACTTCCAGTTGAGCTAATAGGTCCTACAATTTCAACAAAACAAGTAGTGGACATATAAATTCCTATACCCTGACCAGAAATAGCTATAAGTGCCCCAGTAAGTCTAAAAATACAATAAGAATTTATAGTAAATCCATATGCACCTATTCCTGCAGTTAAGTTTCCTGTCATAGTTAAAGTAGGAATACCAATAATTCCACTATTTACTGTAATAGGTAACATAGCTGCTTGGGAAATTTGTGTAATATCCCCAGTAATATTTACTGTAGCTGCAGCAGCAACAATAACCATAGTTCCACCTGTATTACTCGAAGTCCAAGGTATTATCGAACCTACTATGTTTATAGTTCCTGTGTTTACTATATTATAGATTATTGGGTTTCCTCCTTGAGTTGTAGTTAGAGCAATATTAATATTTAAAGTACCTGTTCCATTAATTTGAAAAGTGTTTCCTCCCGTAGAAGCATGTAAAATAGGAGAAGTTATAGTGCTGGTTGTTCCTGCCCCACCAGTCCAATTTAATAGATTTACGTTAGAGCCTTCTATAGAAACTGTACAAGTAAAATTTACATTAGGAGCTAAAATAAAATTACCTCCAGCAACAGCATTTTGAGCATCTAAAAGATTTTCAAACATCCTTAATTCTCCAATTCCTATGTAACTAGAATTTAGACTGTTTGTTATAAAAATTCTATACCTAGAATAAGCAACAGTATTTGTAAACATCCTAACGTATGGAGTTACTTGTGAGGGAGATCCCACATTCGTATCTAAGACAACCCAATCAGTTCCGTTCCAAGCTTGGAATTGCCAATCAGTAGCCCTATTCCCATCATAAACTGTTGTTTGTAAAGAATATCCTATTATAACTTTTGGACTTGCAAACTCATACTGAAGCCACTCAGGCAGAACACGACCTTGTCTCCCAATCCAGTGTTTAAAACCGTCTGTCCAGTCTCCATCAAAAGCTTCCCATGCTTGATAGTCAGCCGAGTATTCGTTTTGAGCACTTGCTATACCCGAGGGAGTTGTGTATCCAGTCATTTTAGGAATAGCAGTTAGTCCAAAAAAAGTTTTATTAGAAAGTGTAGCTACAGTAGCACTTTGATTCAAAGTGACAGTAAACCCATTTGCTATAACAGTATCTCCTGGCTGAGGAATAGTTCCTGTGTGCCAGATTGCAGGATTTGAAAAATTTCCATTTGCTATTGCTATTATTGCTGGCATGCTTATTCGTTATTATTTAGTGTAGTTTGAATCTGTGCTCCAGTTGTTTCTACTGTAGCAGCGTTTTTAACTCTTCGACCTATACTATTTGAAGTGTTTAGTGAAGTTAAAGGTACAGCCCAAATAGAATTAGCATCAAGAACTGCTGTACCTACAGTATTATCTACGGGTATGTTTTTAGAAACATTGTCAGGAGAAGGTACTATCATAGTTCCTGTTAATCCTCCAGAAGAATAAGAGACTCCAAGTCTTACGTTATTAGGACTAGGAGCATCTGCAACTGTATCAGGACTAACTAATCTTGTTGCAGGGGCTTGCACAGCAGGAGGTAAAGCTGCATTTGTACTACTGTCTCTAAACTCCGTATAAGAGTTAAAAACAGGAATTAAGTGCATTCTCGACACCATTACTGGATTTACCCCAGTAACGGAAAAAATAAAAGGACCTGATAACATATTTGTAGCCGTTGAATTATAGTCATTATATAAAGCATTTGCTCCTGTGTTATTTGTACCATTTGCATTAATTGTTCCTACAATACTTAAAACTCCATTATTTGTAATCAAGTATCCTACAGCACGTTGAGTATAAAAAACATTTCCTGTTATATTACAAGTAGCCCCTGATAAAGAAATAGCAACTGATTGATTACTTCCTAGTGTTTCTCCAATAATGTTTCCTGTAATATTACAAATTGTTGCATTAACTATAGACAAACAACTAGTATTATTTTCAAAAGCTATTAAGTTACCTGTTATATTTAATGTATATTGAACATTTGCTGTAATCACTAAACCTCCATCAGTAGCCATAAGATCCCCTACTATATTTACCGTCGGATTACCTCCAGTTACAGTAAGAACACTAGCCGCTGTTGTTTTTGCTAAATTGGCAACAAAATTATAAGTTCCTGCACTACTAATTGTAATTAAAGGCAATCCTGAAAAAAGTCCTGCTTGAGTACAAGTAATAACAATTCCTGAAAGTATTGTAAAAGATCCTCCAGCAGTGCTTGGAGTTTCTCGGTCTCCTACATTATCTAATACAAATTCACTAATACCTGTATAATTAGAGTCGCCATTATTGGTAGTTACATTAATTCGATATTGTTTATAAGCAGTTGTATTAGTAAAAGTTGCTGTATAAGAAAGAAGTGAGTTATTTGTAACTGTATGTAATACTATCCAAGCTGAACCGTCCCAAGCTTCAAAAGTCCAGTTGCGAGGCATACTGGACAACTGACTAAACGCAGTAAATACTTTATATCGAGTAATTATTTTTGCAGTTTTAAACTCGTAAGCTAACCAACCAAAAGTAATACCTACTGGAGTTAACCAAGCAGTCGAAGTATTTCCATCAAAAGCTCTAAATGGGAGATAAGTCCCTTGATCATAAGAACCACTAGCAGTTACTAAACCACTAGGGGACTTAAAGTTTCGCATTAAAGGAACTGAGTTTGCAGGATGTGCAATATTAGTTAAACACTCAACCGTTATACTTTGGTCTATGTTAACTGTAAATCCGTTAGAAGCCACAACATCCGTAGGGGTAGGCAGTGTTCCTCCTTCCCAAATAGCTGGATTACTCCAGTTTCCTGATGCTACTGCGACTTTTAATCCCATGTTTAAAGACCTTTATCAGTGATAAACTCTTGTAAGCCTTCCATTATCTTAGTTACCGCAGAGGCAATTTCAGGATCGGACTCAGCTTCTTTAAAAATGTCAAAGTAAGACACCGCTTTCATAGAGTCTGGTAATTGCTCGATGTTGCCACCTAAGTCTCTGTACGGAGTAAGGCGCATAGCAACTGATGCTCCAATTTGTCCTCCCTCTTTAACTAGAGGAGATATAGCCAAATTAACAAGAAGAAGAGGATACTCTACTCCATCTACAATGGTTGGGTTTGTTGATTGTATAGGCATAATATTATAATCTTATGAATATGAATGAGTTAGGCGACCTGTCCAGGTCACGTTGTTTGCTGTTGTTGTTAAAACGTTACCGTCCGTAAGGACTTGGATTCGGGTAATTTTCCAGACTGCGCTCGCTTCAGGACTTAACTGAGGTGCTCTTCCTACATACGAGTAAACGCCTGAGTAGTCGTGGCGTACAGTCGCAGTAGCTGAGGTGGTGTTTACCCACTTAGTACCATTGTAAGACAAAGTTTGTCCTACTTGTAAATCTATAAGTTGAACGTCTGATAAGTTAGCGATTTGAGAAATTAACCCTGTTAGTTGAGATCCGTCTATTGCAGGAAGTTTTCCTAGAGCGTCTAATCTAACTAACTGATTAAGTCCGTTAAATGTGTTTCCTTGTTGAGTTACGTTTGACGAAAGTCGCGCATCAGGAAGTACCCCACTTGTTATGTTTGATGCGTTTGACGTATTAACGTTAGGTACGTTATCTAATCCTACTTGAGCTTTAGTAACGTTGTGAGGATTGTCTGTGCGGCCTACGTGCGTATTTGTAGAGTTTAGAAGAGTAGTGTGCTGAGTTTGGAGTTTACCAAAAGCAGTCAGAACTGAATCAGCTGTTGTGATTGGTGTGTTCGTCTGGTTTGTTAGTCCAGCCAACAAAGAAACCAAAACTCTAGGCTCAGTAAAGTATTTGTTTGTGCCCTCTGCTAAGTCTGTAGTTGACTTTGTAATTAACCACTGATTTACTCTAGCGACTGTATAATAAACATTGTTAGAGCCTTCTCCAATATTATCTGTGTTTAGAGTAATGTCTCCTACTTGGCTGTTAACTGAGCGCACATTTCCTGTGCTGCTAATAGTCAAAGTATTTAGTAGGTCGTTGTAAACTAAACTAACGTTACTTCCTGCTTGTAGTAAGGTAGCTACTCTATCATCTACTCTTTCGTTTGTATAGTAAAGATTAGTAGATCCCTCTCCAATATCGTCTGTATTTAAACTAACTGCTCCTGTCTTATTATTTACGCTAAAGACGTTACCAGTAGAGTTAATTGTAATTTGGTTGGTCGTAAGGTTATATCCAAAAGATATGTTCGTCCCTGCTACCAGCGTATTTAAAATCTGCTGAGATACTCGACTAGGTGTAAAATAAAGATTGTTTGTTCCCTCAGCAAGTTGGTCTGTAGTTTTACCTAAGAAAGAAGCTGCTGTTACCTCAGTTACTGTTGCAAGTGAAGTCACCCCTGCTTTTAATACAAGGATTCTATCTACAGCAGATAGACCAGAGACTAAGGGGAGTTCGGAGGTTCTTCTTTCTAAAGTTGCCATTTTATATTTTTAAACTACTAAACGCTCGCCTAATTCTGTTAGCAAATATCCTGGGCCGCTCAAATCATCGTAAAGAAGATAAGATACCGTAGGATATTTGTCTGCAAATTTTAAATCAAAACTACGTAACTTTTGGTCTATAATTAACGTAGTTTCAAAATTACCAATTGCATCTCTAATTGTAGCTATGTTGCCATCTAGAGAAATTCCGTCAATAGAACCTAACATAAATCTAAGTGAGTTGTAATCAATTAAATTCAAGTAAGTGATTCTACTTCTTCCTTTGAGAATTAGGTCCAGCACTCTACCAGCGTGTCCGTTGCCCATAAATTCGGGCCTAAATCTCATATCTCCCATAACAGAATATCAGCTATTCACAAAAATAGTTAATTTATAAATAAAATCAAGTAACAAAAAAGGTAGGGAGCGTGCCCTACCTTTCTTGCGAAGGAATATGGAAAACAAATGGCTAGATGGAAACACAAATATAATTAAGTTTGTGATATCCCAACCATTTTTAAAAATTATTCTTCTGAAAGAATGTACTCGTAAGATTTAGGATCTATTCCTCCCTTACCGTACTTTTCTTCTAAATCAGCAAAGTACTGATTTTGTTCAGCTACTACTTGTGACATTACTTGTTTAACTTGGTCTTTAACATTCTGTAAGTCACTAAGTTGCAATTCAATTTTACCTAAGTCAATAATAACTTGGTGTACTTTAGTCTGAAATTGCTCTAATGCAGCTTTTTCTTCAGGGCTTAATGGTAATCTAGTTTCGCTCATAATCTTAGTTAAAACATTCTAACATTTGTGCCTTAGAAAGGATAGTTAACTGCTCGTGGTCTTTGATAAAGTTCTTAAGCAAGTCTTTGTCGCTAGGGTCTAGTTCAAGACTTTCTCCTGCATGCAATTTAAGTGCCCAAGACATGTACTTCAAAGCATCACCTTTAGTTGCGGTGATAAGCATTTGAGCTACAAGTTTACCAAGGTTAGAACCTTCAATTTCTTTGCCATCAAGATCTGTGATAGCTTTGTTTAAGTCAATTTTTGTAGTAGACATATAGGTTGGTTTTATTTTGTTTATTCGGTTACTTTAGTGAATCCTAGTTCAGTCAAAGCCCAGTCAATTACAAACTCATCGTCTGTGCCCCAATTTGCGTAGGTTTCTTGATTCATAGTAATGTTTCCTTCTAAGATTAACTTACCAGGACCTAGTGTAGGAGTTCCCTCTTCAGTCTGTCCGTTTTGCGTTTCTTCGTACACAGACCAGTAAAAACTTACTGATGTAGGGTTAGGCGGAAAGTTCAACGCAAGAAGGTTAAAGTATTTTCCAGTCCCTTTGGTCGGAACTACAACGTCTTGAATCTTAATCATAATTACAAATATAACATTTTATATTACAGTTGTCAAGCACCAAAACCTGTAATCAAACCGCCTTCAACAGTAATGTTTTGTTGACCTGGAGGATTGGTTGCAATAAAGATAGTTCCTGTCCACCCAACGTTTCCATTAATCTTATACCCAGTAGCAGCTACAGTACCTACTACGTTTAATTTGTCTCCAGAGTCTGTAGTGCCTCCAATAATTACGTTGTTTCCTTCAGGCTGAAGAAGAACTGCTGGGTTTGTTTGAGAACTATCTACATGGAATGCTGCATACCAACCAGGCCCCGCTTTAAAATATCCAATAGATATTTTACTTGTTGCTCCGCTTAAACTTGTAAGTAATCTAAGATGTCTAGTAGTTCCTTCAGCAGAAATAGTACTACCAAGGCCCATAATTGCACCTCTGCTGTAAACAGTATCTGGAGCAAAATAAATTTGAGAAGTAGAATCTCCTATAGATGCATCTCCATTATTAACGTGTAATTTATATCCTGGATTAGTTGTACCTATTCCTAAGTTACCGTTATGGTTTAGGACCATTTTAGCAGTCGACCAGTCAGCACTACCACTCTTTGTAGTAAAGAATTTAATACTATGGTCTTCACTTGATACTGCACCTACAGTTCTCCAATGTCCTCCATATAACAAAAGGTCATTACCATAGGTACGAATCATTCCATCATAAGCACCTTCAATACCCATTTCTAAGCTATGGTAATTTCCTGTTCCATAAATTGTAATACCGCCTGAACCATTTGCTCCTCCATTTCCTACGTTTACGGTTAATACTGAAGCTGGAACTGTTGTATTTATTGTAACTCTTCCGTCATTGTTAATCATCATTCTGGTTCTAGAACCAGTTGCAAAACTATTAGTAGTAGCAAAGTACATTTTAGTACCATATGCTCCACTTGCTTTTACATAAATACCTGCTTGAGCATCTCCTCCACTGTTCCAGTCAATTGCTCCAAATGTAATAGCATTTCCAAAATCACTAGCATTGCTGTTAGGGGCTAAGTGAATTGTCCCTACTGTTTGTCCTGGAATATCAGCATTCCAGTTCTGTATACCTCCGTAAATATGTAGTTTAGAGTTAGGAGCTGTTGTTCCTATACCAACATTTCCAGTGGTATTAATAAACATTTTAGGAACATTTGTATCATTGGTTTGGAAAGCGATATTTGATACTGAATATATATCAATATCAGATCCTCCTCTACCAGTCCAGTTAGAAAGTCCAATACCTCCTGCAAACACAGAAGACCCAGTAAATAATCTATGTGAAGCTGTAGAACTGTAGGAGTCTACAACATTATCTACTCTTAAGATACCTGTAAATCTACCTGTTCCATTAACGTCCAATGTATAACCAGGACTAGTAGTATTTATGCCTACATTACCTGCTTGGTCAATCATCATTCTGGTGCGCGAACCAGCTGCAAAAAGATTAGTAGTTGCAAAATACATCTTAGTACCATAGCCTCCACCTGTTCTTACATAAATTCCAGCGTGCGCTTCTCCAGTACTTCCGCTATATCCAAAGGTGATAGCATTCCCCCTATTTTCTTCATAGAAACCAGCATCCATGTGAATACTACCTGGAGTAGTACCTGGGTTACTTTCGTTCCACACTTGGCTTCCTCCTATAACATGTACTCTAGCATTTGGGCTAGTAGTACCAATACCAAAAGCAGAAGAAGTAGCATAAAACATTGTATCTGCTGATGTATTTCTTATATGATAAGCAGTAAAATGTCCTGTATAAGGCCCACTATTGTTATATTGGTAAGTTCCCCCAAAATTATCAAGTACACGTAAACCTGCTACCCCAGAAGCTAAATCACCGTTCTGAGCTAGTTGAAATCTAGTAGAGTATACAGTACCTTCTACGTGAAGTTTACCTAAATTAGGATTAGTAGTTCCAATACCGACAGCCCCTGCATTAGTAACATACATTGCTGGATTTACAGCAGATACGTCAACAGTTGGAGCGTTTACCCATAAAGCCATTCCTCCTGTATAATCATAGGCTATACCACCCCATTTAGTGTCATTAGAATTAAAAATTAAAGAAGGATAAACATCACGTAAAATTGCTGTTCTATTCCAGGAACCAGTGTTTAAATAATCAGTTAGTTCAAATTTAAGTTTGTTTGTAGCAGAGACATAAAAAGGCATAGCATTGCCTTGAGAACTTAAAGTCAGCTCATTATTACCAAACGACCCTCCAATTAATGCTTGACGTGTAGTAACATAACCTACAACAGCAGGTCCTGTAGTATTTCTTATCTCAATAGATGGGTAGTTTGTTTCTACTCTTAAACTGTGAACTCTTGAACTCCCTATTATATCTAACTTGTACCCAGGAGTAAGTGTACCTATACCTACGTTACCTGCCCCATTAATAGTAAAACTATAAGTACCAGCACTTCTATTATAAATTAAAAATTCGTTTGAGGTAGTCGCTTGTATCTCGTAGTTATGTCCAGTAGAAGGCACAAGTTTAATTCCTGCTGCACTATCTGTAGATCGTATTTGTGTTTGAATAAAGCTACTTCCTACTACTTCAAGTTTATAAGCAGGACTAGTCGTACCAATACCTACACTACCTCCAGTATTTACTAAGAATACATTAGGAACAGTTGTTCTAGAAAATTGTAAAAACTCATATTTCGAACCACCACTTACACTATAAAAATATCCATTCCCGTTAACTGTTTGGTCTAATCCAATATCCATTCCAAAATTTAAGTCATTAGATTGACGTATTGAAACAGCGGATGCAACAGATTCGTCAGGAGCAGAAATTACTAATTTACCTTGTGTAGGATTAGTTGTGCCGATTCCTACGTTTCCTGTATTGTAATAGATATTACTACCGCTTGTAACCCAAGGTTGAGTTGTAAGGTATCCAGCTGAGGCATGATTGCCCCATGAGTATGCGGTGTTCCAATCTGTGGATGTTCCTCCAGTAGCACTGATTGACCCGTTTACCTGAAGTTTGTTTGTACCATTGTCAGTACTTGAGTTAATAAGAACGTTACCTGTACTGAAGTTACCTTCAATTAAACTGCTGTTGTTTCTATTTCCTATAATAAGTCGATTCGACACAGTAGAATTTCTACCAGCACTGTGTCCGAGAAACACGTTGTCTCCTCCTGTAGAAGCATTTCCTGCTAATCTCCCAATAGCTACATTGTTTCCACTACTAGATGTTCCATCTGAAAGGCCTCCTCCAGCCGAATTACCTATATATACGTTATAGTTTGCTGTTTTTTCAAAATAACCAGCACTTCCTCCCAGATAAACGTTTGCAAAACCTGTAGTATTGTTAATTCCAGCTTCTGCTCCAAAAAACTCATTACCTAAACCAGTAGTTGTGGCTTCCCCTGCTCTGTAACCAACAGCAGTATTGCTAAACCCAGTAGTAGAGTTTAAAAGAGTTTGGAATCCAATACCTATATTTTTTGTTCCTGAACTATTACTATCCCATATTGTAATGCCATCAATAACAGAAGCACCTACAGTTATTCCGTTAGTAGTACTATTACCAGCAGTAGTTACAGCATCTAATGTTGGCGTAGCAGGAGTAGGTAATGCTCCATAAGTAAGTTCACCTGTAGTTGTATTGTAGTATACTTGACTTGTATGTGTTGCGTTGGTTAGTACTGCTGATACTGTGCCTTGTACTCTTAGTTTATGTCCTGTGTCTGTTGTTGTACCTATTGCTAAATTACCATTAGCAAACATTCTTAAGTAAGACACACCATTATTTACTACACTCAATACTGATTTTGTAGTTACAGAACTTCGAGCAGCATTTAACGGATTAGAAGTTCCACTAATTTTTGCTACCTCAAAATTTAAAATTGATGTGCCTCCATCTCCAACAGCATCACTGGTTTCATTAACTATTCCTAAAAATTGTATGCCTGCTCTTTGTATACTAGTACCAAATCCTGCAAATGATGGCCAAAATGTATTATCAAAAGCAGTCCCATTAGCAATAAAAAAAGCATCATTAGGTGCGTCAGCTACAGACATTCTAACTAAAGACTCTCTTACAAAACTACCACCTGAAGGTACATTTACCGTTAGTTCTCCTTGTACTCTTGCCGTCCCGTTTACGTCTAACTTATATCCCGTATCAGTAAGAACATTTCCAATATTGACATTACCATTAGAAAAAATTGTTAAATATGTGCTTGAAGCATCTAATCCTCTAAAAGTAAAAAGTTTTCTATTAACTACATTAGATAATGTTCCATTAAGGGGATCGGTTGCATTTGTAGTTCGCATTGCTCCAAAATCGACTAACCCAAAATTTCCAGCCGCTGTATCTAATGCAGAGGTTGTAAATCCTTGAAAACTTAATCCAAATAAACTATTAGTGGTATTCATTATACCACCAAAAGCTGGAGCAAATCTACCATCACCAATTGTACCATTATTGATAAAAAAGAAATCACCAGATGCATCAGAAACACTTGCTGTTAATAATCTTTCTCTTACTCCAGTTTGGAATGGTTTAGTAATAGTGAAAACATCATTAATTCTTGCAGTCCCATTTACATCAAACTTGTAGCCAGCGTCTGTTGTTGTATTAATGAGAACATTATTGGTTGGAGTAACACCAAACGCATTTACGGGTAAAGCTTCATTTGTTCTATTTCTAATAAAAATACCCACAGAACTAGCGTAAAAATCCCAATATAGAGTATCGACTCCATCTGCGGTTGTTCTGTGAATTAATTCTATAGCAGGTGAACCTGTTACTGAATTAGGACTAATACGCAAAACTCTCATTACCGCATTTGTACTTACTAGATTTAATGCTCTCTCACTATTAGAAACTGTTATAGAATCCCCAGTATTTAATTTTCCTACTTGTATAGTGTTGGTTGTAGTATTTCCTGCTGTAGTTACTTGAGCTA
>Ga0315904_10008839_pt1 | contig 13256 bp, 13 predicted proteins | sample LakEriMetagenome_6_FD_203529 | JGI IMG/M metagenome (GOLD analysis project Ga0315904, IMG submission 203529) | Freshwater fungal communities from buoy surface, Lake Erie, Ohio, United States - Buoy 12 MA120 | ecosystem: Environmental > Aquatic > Freshwater > Lake | place: USA: Lake Erie, Ohio... | reverse complement strand
AGCACTCCCTGTCCGCCTGCCAGCTTGGGATCACCATGGCTTCCTTGGCACTCGGTGCCATTGGCGAGCCCGCATTTGCGCACCTCATCGAACCTGTGCTCAACAAGATCGGGATCCAGTCGCAGGCAGTCGTTCATGGGCTCGCTTTCGCCTTTGCGTTCACCCTGGTGACCGCCCTCCACCTGGTTGTCGGGGAGCAGGCCCCCAAGGTATTCGCGATTCGCAAGCCAGAGGGACTTCTGCTCGCCTGCGCGCTCCCACTGGCTATCTTCTATGTCATCGCCTATCCGCTGATGGTCATCCTGAGCATCTCCACCGATTGGCTCCTCCGGATTCTAGGAGCGGGGGACAAGACCAAGAGTTCGATCCCCTACACGGAAGAGGAGATTCGCGCTTTGCTTCGCGAAGCCCATGTCCATGGGAACTTGACCCGGAGCGAACACAGCCTGATCAACGCCGTCTTCGAGTTCGACGACCTGGTCTGCCGCCGCATCATGGTCCCTCGCAACGACGTGGACTTTATCGATATCAACGACGACACCAACGTCATCCTGGGAATGATGCGACGTACCAAGCACACACGTTATCCGGTTTGTGATGGATCGCTCGACTCAGTCATGGGTGTTCTGCACGTGAAAGACATCTCCGGGGCCAACATTCAGATGGGGTTCGACTGGACCACCTTGATGCGTCCCCCGAAAAAAGTTCCGGAAAATATGCCGATTAGCAAACTGCTGCGGCATTTTCAAGGAACGCACCAGCATATGGCCTTCGTCGTCGATGAGTATGGGATGATCATCGGAATCGTCACGCTCGAGAACGTCATGGAAGAGATCATCGGCGATGTAGCCGACGAATTCGATGTCGAAGAACCCGAGATCGTTCCCGATGGCCCGGGAGCTTATGTCGTCCTTGGCTCCACGGCTGTCGAAGCTGTCGAAAATCGGCTGGGGATCAAATTCGAGGAAGCTGACGTCGATACGGTGACCGGCCTGTTGGTCCACAAAGTCGAACGATTGCTGATCGCCGGCGACGTGATCGAATTGCCAGGTGTAACGGCCAAAGTATTATCGGTATCTGACGATCGCGCCACCAAAGTGCGTTTTACCCTCATCACCGAAAAGGATTAGCTCATGAGATTGTGCAACGTTGTAATTCAAAGTGCGATGGCCTTCGCGCTGCTCGGATCGATTCCTCTGCAAGCCCAGGACTCCAAGCCGAGCGAACCCAAAGCGGTCTCCATCTTCGATGGAAAATCGCTCCATGGTTGGTCCGGACTGCCCAGCAATTGGCGGGTCGAAGATGGAGCCATCACTGGAGAAAATACTGCCGATGCTCCCATCGCCCAAAATACATTCTTGGTCTACGAGAAACCGGTCAAAGACTTTGAACTCGAACTCGATTTCAAAATCCAAGGGGGCAACTCCGGAATCCAATACCGCAGCAAGCTTCTCGACCAGGAGAAATTTGTCGTCGGTGGCTACCAAGCCGATATCGACTCCGGAAAACGCTACATGGGGATCAACTACGAAGAACGGGGCCGCGGGATCCTGACCGACCGCGGCGAGATCATCGCCATCAGCAAAGATGGCAAGAAATCGAAAGCCGGAACAACCGGCGATCCGGAATCGCTGCTGTCCCGCATCAAGTGGGAAGATTGGAACCACTACCGCATCGTCGCTCGTGGGCCGCTGTTGCAACACTACATCAACGATACTCTCATGTCGGAGACTCGCGATGAAGAATCGGCCAAGGCCGCCATCGAAGGAATCCTTGCCTTCCAAGTCCACGCAGGGCCTCCCATGAAGGTCCAGTTCAAGAACATCCAACTGAAGACCTACTAAACGGAGAGGCTGCCAGCGAGGGACAATCGAGGGGCCTTCATAAAAACATAATGGCGCCATCCCTCGCTCACGCGGGATGGTCGCGATCGTCGGACAGTTATCGCTTGGTCGCCACCCAGGTTTCGCTCGCCTGCATTCGTACTCAACACGGCCGACAAAGGTCAATTGTCATTTTTATGCGCCCGAGGCGCTAGCCGATTTTTGAGCCCGAGGCGCTAGCCGATTTTTGAGCCCGAGGCGCTAGCCGATTTTTTGCATGTCGAACGAACTCGGCGAGCGCCTCAGGCTCACTTTTGTCGGCTGTGTCGCACTCGTATTCTTCCGAAACCAACGGGTACGAGTACGAAGAACATCCATAGCCTCCGCGAGAGACCATAGGCATTACGAATGCGCTGCGAGTATCGGTTTCCAGGGACAACTGTCCGCTGCGTCGCGTGAGGGAGCCGACGAGACAATTTTTCCATCGCGAATCAAGCAAGCGCCGGACAGTTGAAAGCCGTCTCCGACCAGTTTTCCGAAACCGTATCCTTTGAGGATCGCGGTTCGGAAGCCTTCGACCCAAACCCGCCAGCCAAATAGCTGGCGGAACGAACCTCGAGGCAAATGATAGGCTTGGAAGAGCCGACAGCTCGGATCGCTGATGTGGGGCACATCAGGTAGGCCGAATCGCTGCATCATCGCCGCCCCTTCCTCGGGAGTCCCCATGTGGACGACCACCGGCTGAATCCCTTTCTTGGTCCAATCGTCACGCCGCTTGCTCAGTTCATCGAGGGTCTCGCGGCAGAACGTGCAACCCGCATGACGGAGGAACACGACCAGCACGTCGCGATCGCGGCTCATGGCAGAGAGCCCTTGACCGTTGGACGCGATCGCGTCCCGGTTGGCCTGGTCGAGCGACCAGACCTCGGCCGAATCGCGCTGGGGATCGGTATTGTCCTTGAATGCGCGATACAAAATCGCAGCGAACGGGATCCACCAAATCAGATCATTGGTCACAATGGTCCAACCCCAGGACCAGGGCAGCGCCCCCGTGATTGCGGACTGGATAAAGCCAATCGGTCCGAAGATCTTTCCTAGGAAACCCACCAACACGATCGGCCAGTGGCGTCGAAAATCGGAACCTGCGATCCAGTAGCCGATGCCATAAACGCCGACGATCATTCCCACACACTGCCAGATCCCCGGATAGTTCGGTCGGTCGATGTGAGTCCAATCAAAGAGTTGGTTCGGCAACAGGATCACCCAGGCTCCCCAGAGCAAGTTGTAGATCGCAGCGCATCGAAGGACAAATCGCGGCCAAGTCGGTTCGGTAGTCATGTCGTTATTATACGTCCAGGTCAACGCGGTAACGCCTTCTACGCGACGCGCTAAGTTGCGAATAGGAAACCATTCCACAATCCGAAGCATGAGCGAGGGATGGCACCGCTATGCTTTTGTGACGATCCATCGATTGTTCCTCGCGCGAGCGTCGGGTTATGAAAATCCCTGAGAAATCTTGGTCTCGTTGGCTCCGGCGAGACAAAATCGCAACTTCAAGATGCGGTCGCCGCGGACTGGGAGGTAGGCTTTCAGGTTACCGCATGGGCTTGCAAATCCTCGAGATCCACAAACTCGAGGGTGGAGATATGGGTTGATTCCAAGACGACGGGGGGCGCGACGCCGGCTTCCAACGCTTCACGCCATCGCAGCACGCACAGGCACCATCGATCTCCTGGCTTGAGCCCAGGAAATTGGTACTGGGGCACGGGGGTAATCAAGTCGTTTCCGCGGCGTTTCGAGAAGGCGAGGAATTCGTCGGTCACCTGAGCGCAGACCAGATGCAAACCCAGGTCTTCCGCTCCACTACGGCAGCAGCCGTCCCGAAAAAAACCGGTTATCGGATCGACAGAGCAGGATTCCAGGGTCGATCCCAGCACATTCTTTGCTTCCGCCATACGCTTTCCTCAAAAGTTCGGGTAGGTGTTTCTGATTTCGGGTCCAGTTCACGGCATTTGCCGCAGACGCTCAAGAGCTTGTTCGGTGGCGAGACGCTGGGCGGTCAGTTCGCTCAAGGCTTGGCGTTCTTTCTCGATGATTTCGGCGGGCGCCTTGCTGACAAACGCTTCGTTGGCCAGTCGGCCTTCCTTGCCCTGAATCTGCTTGACGAGGTTTGCGAGTAGTTTTTCATTGCGAGCGATTTCGGCGGCCACATCGATGAACTGGCTCAGATCGACGTAGACATCCATTTGATCGATCGCGACATGGGCATGCACCTCGGGAACCGGAATTTCCGAGCCCCACGCCTTCGCAGTCGCACCCGCCATGCTTTCCAGAAACGGTTGCATGGGACGGAGCAACCGCTCAATCTCACCATCACAGCGGACGGAGAAGGGGACTCGTTCCTTGGGCGCGAGATTCTGACGCGAGCGAATTTCGCGAATTGCACCGATGAGGGCCGCAAAGTGGGAGAATTGACTTTCCACTTCGCTTCGCTGGAAGCGGGTTTGCGCCGTCGGCCATGGAGCTCGCATCAACCACCGCTCAGCGGGTGCATCATCGAACAGATCGCGATGCGGCACGATCTTGCCAAGCTGTTGCCAGATCGCTTCGGTGACGAACGGCATCATCGGATGAAGCAATCGGAGCATGTGATCTAGGCAATGGGCGAGGATCCGCTGCACTTGGGGTCGCAGTTTCGGGTCCTGCAATCGTGGCTTGGCCATCTCGACGTAATAGGAACAGAAGTTGTCCCAGGCAAAGTCATACGCCGCGCGGGCTGCCTCTGCGTATCCATAACGATCCAGTTCACGATCGACCGTCTGTGCGACCGAAGCCAATCGGGACAGGATCCATTGGTCTTCCAGCGGCAACGCATTCCAGTTCAATGCCACCGGTTGATATCCTTCCAGATTCATCATCACGAACCGCGACGCATTCCAGAGTTTATTGACGAAGTTGCGGGCGTTCTCAAAGCGTTCGCTGACCACCGGCGCGCGCGGGAGCGCTTTGTCGGCTTCGGTCTCCGCCCACTGGGTTGAAAACGGTTTTTTGCACTTGTCGCAAACGACGCGTGGGGCGACTCGATTCTCTTTGGTTTGCTGGACCAATTCCTGGCAGTGGGGGCACTCGTACTGGACCGGCATGCGCACGTCTTGCGTTTCGGTCGTGAGCCAAGTGAGTCCGAACCGAAGCGCGTCGGCGCCGAATTTGTCGATCACGTCGATCGGATCGACGCCGTTCCCCTTGCTCTTGGACATCGTTTCGCCGTACCCATCGAGGATCTTGGGATGGATATAGACCTCGCGGAACGGAACTTCGCCTAGGTTGTTGAGCCCCATGAGCACCATCCGCGCTACCCACAGGGTGATGATGTCGCGCGAGGTAATGAGGGTACTGGTCGGATAGAAATAGCCCAGTTGCGGGGTCGATTCCGGCCAACCCAAGGTGGAGTGAGGCCAAAGGGCTGAGGAAAACCAGGTATCGAGCACATCTTCTTGGCGGACCAAGCCGTGCGCCTCGAGCTTGGATTCCAGGGCCGGGTCCTCGTTCCTGACACACACGTGCAGCGTCGCCGGCTCCTCGATTGCGGCCGAGACCAACCCTGATGCACGCTGCGGCATGGCTTCGATCTGAGCTCGCATGCTTTGGGCGAGTTCCGCGGTTTCGAATGCTTTGCTCCAGATCGGGATCTGATGTCCCCACCACAGTTGGCGACCGACCGGCCAATCCCGCTTTTCGCTCAGCCAATCGATGTAGCCAAGCGTGTAACGCTGCGGATAGATTTTTACTCGCTGGCTGGTGACGGCATCGATTGCCGATTGGGCCAAGTCGGCCATGGCGACGAACCACTGGTCGGCCAAATAGGGTTCGATCGGCGTTTTGCTTCGATCGCTGTGCTTGAGGTCGATTTCCCGATCCTCGACTTGGTCGAGCAGCCCCAGCGCGTCCATGTCTGCGACGACGCGTTGCCGAGCCTTGGCCATGGTCATGCCCGCATAGCGTCCGCCATGCTCATTGATCGTGCCATCGGGATTCATGATATTGAGCCGTGGCAACTGGCATCGCGTGGCGACATCGTAGTCGTTGGGGTCGTGGGCTGGCGTGATCTTGACACAGCCGGAACCGAGTTCGGGTTTCGCCCACTCGTCGACCACGAGAGGGATCTCGCGCTCGGCCAGGGGCAATCGGATCAGGCGGCCTTGCCTCGCCATGTCGGCGAGTTTCTCGAGGGCGGGCAGGATCTCGCGTTGGCGAGACTCGAGATCCGCCAACTGCGATTCCAGGGGAGGACGATCCTTAGCACTCGCCTCTTGAATTTTGTGCGAGAGCGCCTGATGCGCAGTTTCGAGGGCAGCGCGCGGGTTGGGATGGACCGCGACCGCGGTATCCCCGAGCATCGTTTCCGGGCGGGTGGTTGCAACGACGACATAGCTCGGTTCACCCGGCTGCGGATCGATCAACGGGTAACGGAAGTGCCAGAAATTGCCGGCAACCTTTTCCGAGAAAACTTCGTCGTCGCTCACGGCGGTCTGCAGGTAGGTGTCCCAGTTGACCAACCGCTTGCCTCGATAGATCAAACCCTTGGAGAACAGATCAAAGAAGGTTGTTCGAACCGCGCGGGCGCACATCGGATCGAGAGTGAAGCGGGTGCGCCGCCAATCGCAGGAGCAACCCATTCGCTTCAATTGGCCCAGGATCCGGGCTTCGTACTGGTCCTTCCACTGCCAAATCCGCTCGACGAGTTTCTCCCGTCCCAGGTCGTGGCGAGTCTTGTTTTCGAGTTCTTTCAAACGGCGTTCCACAACCGCCTGGGTTGCGATGCCGGCATGGTCCGTCCCCGGCATCCACAGCGCCACTTCCCCCATCATGCGATGCTTGCGAATCTGGATGTCCTGGAGTGTGTTGTTCAGCGCATGGCCCAGATGCAACGCGCCGGTCACGTTCGGAGGAGGAATCACGATCGTGTACGGCTTTTTGCTCGGGTCGACCTCGGCATCAAAACAACCCGCATCCTGCCACTCTTGGTAGATGCGCTGGGATGCGTCGGCAAAGTCAAAGCGATTTGGAATATCAGTCGCGTCAGTCGTCATGAAAAGCTGGATTCGCGGGCAAGCGAGCTAGAAAGGGAACGAAAAATCGGTTCGAAACGCAGGATTTCGCAACACGGTATTGTGGAACGATTGCGCCCTGGACGCAAGGCAACTCCGCGCTCCATCAGGAATCCCCCATCAAGGTCAGCACCAAATGCCGCGCCGACGCCCGGTCGCGATGCTCGCATAGGTAGATCCCTTGCCAAGTCCCAAGGCACAATTGACCATCTTTGATCGGCACGGTCAGACCGGATCCCATCAACGACGATTTGACGTGGGCCGGCATGTCGTCCGGTCCTTCGATGGTGTGCACGTAAGGGAGGTCCTCGGGGACGATATGATTCAGAGCCGTTTCGAAATCGACCCGCACATCAGGGTCCGCATTCTCGTTGATCGTCAAACTCGCCGACGTGTGCTGGATAAAGACATGTAGGAGCCCGACGCGAACCAAGGCGAGCTCGGGAATGGCCTCCACCACGAAACGGGTGATCAAATGACACCCCCGCGGGAAAGGGCGAAGCGTCAGAGTACGATGATGCCATACCATCGACGCATCATACCGATTCCCCGAGCGAACCTGGGCGAGGTTGCTGGATTTTCGGTGGCAGTTTGACGCGGAAAGCAAAGATTCCGCACACGGACCTGGGGCGGTTATTGACGACCGGGAATTCCTCTGGATACTTCCAATTCGATTTCCGCCATGTTTCACCCACTTTTTCATCGGGAGATCCATCCAACCATGCGTCGTGCGAAGATTAGCATCATCGGAGCCGGAAATGTTGGGGCCACTTGCGCCCATTGGTGTGCCGCCGCAGAACTCGGGGATGTCGTCTTGCTCGATGTACCCCAAACGGAAAACATGCCCCGAGGAAAAGCCCTCGACCTGATGCAGTCCTCCCCGATCATGGGCTTTGACAGCGCCGTCAGTGGCACCAATGATTACAAAGATACCGCCAATAGCGATGTCGTCGTGATCACCGCCGGAATCGCTCGCAAACCAGGAATGAGCCGCGACGATCTCCTGAGCACCAACGCAAAAATCGTCTCCAGCGTCGCCGAGCAAGTCAAAACATCGAGCCCCAACGCGGTCGTGATCGTCGTCAGCAATCCACTCGACGCGATGGTCCAACGCGCTTTTCAAGTTCTCGGGTTCCCTTCCCATCGCGTCATCGGTCAAGCAGGCGTGCTCGATACCGCACGCTTCCGCACTTTCATCGCCATGGAATTAAAAGTCAGCGTTGAGGATGTCTCCGCGATGCTCATGGGTGGCCACGGCGATACGATGGTCCCCATCGCAAGTTGCACGAGCGTTGGCGGTATCCCCGTCTCGCAATTGATCCCGGATGCTCGCATGGCCGAGATCGTGCAACGCACCCGCGACGGCGGCGCGGAAATCGTCTCGCTCCTCAAAACCGGATCAGCATACTACGCTCCCGCTGCAGCCACCGCGCAAATGGTGGAAGCGGTCGTGCGTGACAAGAAGCGACTGATCCCATGCGCGGCGCTGTGCCGCGATGAATACGGCGTCGGCGGCTACTATGTCGGCGTTCCCGTCATCCTCGGAACCGGTGGCGTGGAAAAAATCATCCAACTCTCGCTGTCCGATTCCGAAAAGGCCGCGTTCCAAAAGAGCGTCGATGCCGTCAAATCCCTGGTCGCTTCCATGGAATCGCTCCTCAAGGCCTAACCCTTGCTCGGCTTCCTTGAAATGCCAGCAACCTACGTCCTTGTTGGGAAGATAATGCTGGCATTTCAAGTTTGTTGTTTCTTGGTTCGGCGGGATTGACGCGACCGCCATGGTCCCCTTAAAACCGCTCGCGAGATTCTACTTTTCTCATTGGGGAGCCCGATGCCCCACGCTCGTCGCAAAGGACATGAATGGAATGAATCGATTGCAACAGTTGCTCCATGGCCGGTTGGGAAAAGACACTTCCTTGGAGCCGAACGATTCGTGGGGCGATGGCGAAGGTTCCGCGTCCCTGGGCGCGATGGACGCAACGCAACTCGAAATCCCGCATCGCTTGTTCGTGCCCGAACACTTCGAACCCAGGTATGACTATCCGCTGATCGTTTGGTTGCACAGCGATGACAGCAGCGAATGGGAACTCGATGTGGTGATGGAAGCGATCAGTGTTCGAAACTATCTTGCGATCGCTCCTCGGGGCCACCGCACTTCGTCGAAATCGAACCGGTTGTTTCGTTGGGGAACGCAACTGGCCGATCTGGCAGTGGCGGAGAACCTCGTTTTTGAATGCATCGATGCGTTGACAGAAGGCCTTCCCGTCAATCCGGAACGTATCTTCTTGGCAGGAATCGGCATGGGAGGAACCGTCGCGCAGTGGATTGGCCTCAAGCATCCGAACCGCTTTGCCGGCGTGGTCTCCATGCAAGGGTTGTTTCCCAAACGTCGATGCGCACTCTCCCATTGGAAGTCCGCGCGTCGGCTTCCTGTCCTGTTTCTGCAAGGCGAGCCGTCGAACACCTGCGACGATGACGACATTGCGGAAGCCATGCACTTGGCTCATGCCGCCGGCTTGGGATATCGATTTGTCCGACTCCGAGATTCCGGAGCGAGCCCTCTGCGCGACCGGTTTGTGGAAGCGTCGGAATCGTTGGACGCCGAAATGTTCGCGATGGCGAATCGATTCCTGATGGGAATCGTCACCCAAACGGAGATCTCCTTGGATGGCGAACGGTCGGCCCAACCCTCTCCTCAATACGACCCGCTTTCCGCAGGCTTCGGCTGGAACTAACCGGCAAAACAAAAAAATCCGCCCAGATTTCTTTCCCGGGGACGAAGTTTCTTGTGGTGGCATCGATTCCGGTGCGACCAGAAGAATGGGATTTAATTCGCCACACAAGAACGGATGAACTTTTCGGGCTGGTGGAGCGTCTAAGAAGAATACGAGGTCAAGGGAAACCGACATTGTGGCCCGGGGACTTCTCCTGCCGATAGAATGGCGGAGCCCGGTTGCCGTTTTGGAAAGAGTTCTGGAAAATCATGCGAAAACGAAAGGTAGCAAAACCAAGCCACGCCCAGATCCGGGACCACTTCCGGTTTCTCGGCCTTGCCGTAGGGGAAAGCGATCTTTCGGCCATTTATTCGGCCGTGCGGGCCCGTGCAGCGGGGATCTCGGATTGCGAAGGCCAGCATGGGATCGAAGGGCTGATCGACCGCCAGTCCAAGATTGCTGTGGCGACTTACCGCCTGCTCGATCCTCGTGGTCGAGATTCGTTCTCGGAACGTGTCCAGTTGTGCTACTCCACCGAACTCGAGGAACGAAAGCTGGAATTGAAGGACTTGGACCTGCAGCAGGTACCCAAGCACAACCCATGGGTGCCCCGGAGCAGTTCCAAGAAGAACAGGCGCGCTTCAACACCGGTCCTGATGAACGGCCCGGTGATCGAACGAGCGATCCAGGAAGGGGCGTCCGCCCCGGTGGCTTCGCAAGCAGTCTCGGAAACCAAGTCATGGCTGGACGAACGTCGCGACGTCGTTCGTTCCCTTCGCGAGCTGGAGCCGAACACGAGTTCCACTCCCTTTTCTTGGATTCGATCGGTACTGGGTTGGTAATTGAGCGCCACCGTTCTGGTTACCGGTTACGGTGGCTTCTTAGGGGCCGAGATCTGCCGCCAGTTGATCGAACAAGGTTTTCGAGTCCGAGGGGTCGCTAGGCAATCGTACGGTGCTCTGGCAGCACTGGGCGTGGAATGCGTCCAGGGATCCGTCGTCGACCCAATGCTTTGCGAACGGGTATGCGAAGGAGTCGATGCCATCATCCACACCGCGGCCCTCGCCGGTGTATGGGGACCGCGTCGCGAGTACGAAACGACAAACGTCACGGCTACGGAGTCCTTGCTCGAAGGAGCTCGGCGACATCGCGTCCGAGCCTTTGTGCAGACCAGTTCTCCGTCGGTGACCTTCGATGGCAGCCCGCAAAGCGGTATCGACGAAAACGTTCCCTATCCCGCCCAATGGTTGTGCGACTACCCGCGCACGAAAGCCATCTCCGAGCAAGCGGTCTTGGCCGCAAATGCCCCGGACCGATTATTGACATGCGCGCTGCGCCCCCATTTGATTTGGGGAGTCGGAGATCCGCATTTGATCCCTCGGGTGTTGGATCGATGCCGCTCCGGCCGTCTACGAAGGGTCGGCCCTGGAACCAACTTGATCGACACCGTGCATGTCGAGAGCGCCGCCTGCGCGCATGTGTTGGCGTTGCATCAATTGCTTGCGGGAAACACGGCCGCATCGGGCAAGGCATATTTCATCACCGATGGGGAGCCTGTCCCGTGCTGGGAATGGATCTCGACGATCCTTCGTTGCGGTGGGCTAGAGCCCCCGAAGAAATCGATCTCGCTCGCGAATGCCTATCGCGCCGGTGCTTTGCTGGAGGGAATCTATCGCGTGCTTCGGATCCGATCCGAGCCCCCGATGACCCGCTTTGTTGCGTTGCAACTCGGCGTAGATCATTACTTCCGCATCGACGCAGCCCGCAAATATCTCGGCTACGAACCCCAGGGAGATCGCAAGGCGCGGATCGATGCCTTGCGAGCATGGCTCTCGCCTTGATGGGCATCGCACCTCTTGCCGCCATTCTACTCGCTGGTGCCGAAAAATGCGGAAAATGCATCCGCATGTTGCGCATGCTATAATCGCAGTTCGATGTTTCGCTTCACCTACCTCGGACCCGCGCGCCCATTCCCATGCAACCCGGTAACGACGAACCTACGATCTCGCCCGTTCGAAATCCATGTCCCGATGAGCCAACTATCCAACCCGTCGATTCTTTCTCAACCGCGATGAGACCGGGGAGCGAGGGTACGTGGGGGTTGCCGAAATCCTTTGGTCGCTATCGCGTTGTCTCCTTGCTCGGTAAAGGGGGCTTCGGTGCCGTTTATCGCGCTGTCGATGACCAGCTCGAGCGCGATGTCGCCATCAAAGTCACCCTCGGTTCATTGCTCGATCCGTCGATGCGAGAGGGCTTCCTTACCGAAGCTCGCATCGTTGCAGCGCTCGATCATCCGAACATCGTGCCGGTCTGCCCAGCGAAGACAAAGACATCATCCCCCGCATTCACCGGCGCATATCGAAAGCGATCACACATCCATCTATCTGATTACGGCCGCATGCTTCGAACACGCGCCGATTATCGGAACCACCGATGAGCGTCTCGCAAGCTTTTCCACGCAGCTATGTGAACTGATGCACCAGCAATGTCGATCTGTCTTCGCCTGGGTTGTTTTACCTAATCACTATCACGTGCTATGCGATGTAATCAGCCTGGAATCGTTGTTCCAATCGATCGCCAAGCTGCATGGCCGCACATCGTTTGAATGGAATGGTGAAGACAAATGTCGGGGCAGACAAACATGGTGCAAAGCGGCGGAAACAGCCATGAAATCCGAGGGGCATTTTTATGCATCGCGGAACTATGTTTTGTATAACCCCGTGCATCACGGGTATTGTTCCAAGTGGACGGAATGGCCGTTCAGTAGCGCCGCGCAGTTCATTGAAGAGGTGGGACGCGAAGCAGCACTCCGTTTTTGGAGTTCCTATCCACTTCATGACTTTGGTAAAGACTGGGATCCACCCAGCCTTTAAGGTTGCGCCGTGCGCTGGTGTCCCGGCTTCAGCCGGCCGGTTCTACACCGCACAGGAAAGCAATCGCCTAAAGGCTACACACCAGTGCGAGAACCTCAACCTGAGACCGCGTGGTGTTAGTAAGTCGGTTGGATGACCGATGCGAACGCTCCGTGCGGTCTTTTTTGTTGGGCTCCGGCTCGTACCCAACGAGCAGCAACGGCTTAGCAATAAAAGCCGAGCAGCGCAAGCTGCCGGTTTGAACTGCGGCAGACGTTGCGAGGTCGAGTTCGCTTCCACCCGGATGCATGCCTTCCGCAGCGGATCTTCGACGCATCTCGGGTAGCATGAGCACGAATCGATCGCACGCGTCAACACGAAATCTATCTCCCCCTCGCCCCGCTTGGGGGAGAAGGGGTCGGGGGGTGAGGGGTTCGCCCCGGCGCTTCTCATTGCATCAACGTTTGCCACGCTCATCCCCCTCAACCCCAACCCTTCTCCCCCGCGGGGGAGAAGGGAGCAAGAGGTTTGTGATGTGTTCCACTCACCTAATCATCTCATGGTAGCGCGAGTGCAATCATAGCCGAGCAGCGCAAGCTGCCGGGTTGAACTGTGGCAGACATTGCGAGGTCGAGTTCGCTTCCACCCGGATGAATGCCCTCCGCGGCGGATCTTCGACGCATCTCGGGTAGTATGAGCACGGATCGATCGCACGCGTCAACACGAAATCTATCTCCCCCTCGCCCCGCTTGGGGGAGA
>Ga0315904_10008838_pt1 | contig 13260 bp, 9 predicted proteins | sample LakEriMetagenome_6_FD_203529 | JGI IMG/M metagenome (GOLD analysis project Ga0315904, IMG submission 203529) | Freshwater fungal communities from buoy surface, Lake Erie, Ohio, United States - Buoy 12 MA120 | ecosystem: Environmental > Aquatic > Freshwater > Lake | place: USA: Lake Erie, Ohio... | reverse complement strand
GCTACCACAAAGGCTGAAGTTGAGAAGATGGGCATTCACGTGGGTTGCGTATGCACGTTTGAAGACGAGTTCATGATCATGAATGATCGTTACTATCTCGGTCGCGCGCTCGACAACCGCATCGGCGGATTCATGATTGCCGAAGTAGCGCGCATGCTGAAAGAGAAGAAAGACAAGTTGCCGTTTGGTGTGTACTTCACCAACTCAGTGCAGGAAGAAATTGGCTTGCGCGGAGCAGAAATGATTGCGCACCGCATCAAGCCCGATGTTGCGATTGTGACCGATGTGTGTCACGACACCCAAACACCGATGATGAACAAAGTGGTGAACGGCGATCTCGCCTGCGGAAAGGGTCCTGTGCTTTCATACGGACCTGCCGTGCAGAACAACCTATTGAAGCACATTATCACTGCGGCGGATAAGAACAACATTCCATTCCAGCGTGCTGCCGTATCGCGCAGCACCGGCACCGATACCGATGCATTTGCTTACAGCAATGCCGGTGTAGCGAGTGCACTCATCTCATTGCCGTTGCGCTACATGCACACCACGGTGGAGATGGTGCACATGAAGGATGTGGATCATGTGATTCAGTTGATTTATCATTCGTTGAAGACGATTAAGAATAATCAGGATTGGCGCTATATTAAATAGTGGCGAATGGCGAATGGCGAATGATGAGGCGCGGTTCTTTTGATATGAATGGCCAGCCTTCAACTCAACCTCTCGGTACGGACGCACTGCAGTGCGTCCACCCTCATGAAAAGGAAAGACATACGATTTAATAAGCAGCATGCTGCGAAAAGAAGAGGGGCGATTGCCCCTCTTTTTTTGCCCCTCTAGCGCCCATTACAGAAAGAAGCCTGGACACATTTTAAGGAATCTTATTCAAACGGTTTCTTCGCGGATTATCTCTCTCTCCGAATATTTTCAATCTACCTGGAGGCATATGATATTCCATTGCCGAATTGAGGCCATAAAGGATGCCGAGCAGAGTATTTTCTTTGTTATGAATCACTGCTGAGTGCTGTGAATTTCTTAATAGGAGCAGGGCTATGCAATGGATGTCGGAGCATCCAATTACAAAATTTGTTTTTGCACCTTGTTCCATTATTCGTTAACTTTACACCGCCTGAAACATGGAGCAAAACAGACGTGTTATCTTCTTCAAGCACTACTTCCGCGATTTTTTCGAGAAGCAAAATGGTAAAGTGCAGGAGAAAATTGACTATGTCCTTTTTCTGATAACGGTGGCGGATAGAATTCCTCAAAAGTTCTTTAACCACATCGAGGGAACGGATGGGCTGTATGAAATCAGGGTAGAATTTCAAAGCAACATTTATCGCATATTTTGTTGTTTTGACGAGGAAAAAGTGGTGGTGTTGTTCAACGGGTTTCAAAAGAAATCGCAGAAGACCCCACCGATTGAAATTGAACGCGCATTAAGAATTAAGAAGGAGTACTTCCATGAAAAAAGTAAAGCCGGAAAAAAAGAAAAATAGGATGGCACGCGTGAGCAGTCTTACAACCTTCGACGACCATATGGATAAGCGCTATGGTCGCGTTGGGACGGCAAAGCGCACCGAGTTTGAAATTAAAGCCAAGGCATTTGCCATTGGTGAAGTCATTCGCGAGGAGCGACGCCTTGCCTCAATGACCCAAGAACAACTAGCCGAGAAAACAGGCACCAAGAAGAGTTTCATTTCACGTATTGAGAATGGTCATAGTGATATTCAGTTGTCTACGTTGTACAAACTTATAGAGCTTGGTTTGGGACGCAAGGTGTCGCTGACGATCGAGTAGCTGCAGGCGTAACTTTTAACGTTGAACCCGTGTGAATTATAAACCGCAAAGGCGCCGAGAACGCAAAGATTAATCTCTCTGCGAACTCTGCGCCTTTGCGGTTAAAAAATCAATCCTCGAGCGAAGCGAGGGGCACCCTTATCACCCAAAGCCCACCAAACGTCAACAACCCATTTATCGCCAGCATCTCAAAGCCGAACTTATACCCGCCCATCCAATAGATACTTGTTTTGTCTATGATGAACGCGATAGTTGGAACAATGAGACATACCGCTGTCGAAAGTCGATCATTGATGGCGTGCTTGGTGAAAATACCGAACGCAAATAGTCCGAGAAGAGGACCATAGGTATAGCCTGCTATGTCGAGCAGGATGGTCACAATTTCTTTGTTGTTCTGAATCTTGAAGTACATCACAAGCAGCAAGAACAAACCAGCAAAGGCGAGGTGTACTTTTTTGCGTATCACACTTCGTTGCTCTTCCGTTTTGGTTTCATCGCGGTTCATGCCGAGTACATCAATGCAGAATGACGCGGTAAGCGCAGTAATGGCTCCGTCGGCAGAAGGGAACAACGCACTTATCAATCCGACGATGAAGATCAAGCTTACAATTCCCGGCAAGTGCTGCATGGCTAGGGTAGGGAAGAGGTCGTCGCCTTTCACATCAAGGCCTTTTGATGAAGCATACAAGTAAAGCATTCCGCCAAGGAACAGAAAGATGAAGTTGACCACCACCATGATGGTGCTGAACGTCATCATGTTCTTCTGCGAATCGCCCAGTGTTTTTACGCTGATGTTTTTCTGCATCATCTCCTGGTCTAGCCCCGTCATGCTGATGGTTATGAAAGCGCCGCCAATAATCTGCTTCAGGAAAAATCGCTTGTCGTTCACGTCGAAGTTGAATAACGTGGTGTAGCCCGCGTCACTCAATTGTCTCATAGCATCGCCTATTCCGAGGTTCATGTCGTGAAGGATGTATCCAACACAAACAACCAGTGCAAGTAACATGAAAAACGTTTGCAGCGTGTCGGTCCATACTATAGTCTTCACACCGCCTTTGTAGGTGTACAACAGTATCATAAGCAGTATTGCAATAGCAGTTACCGCGAAAGGAATTCCCATTGCGTCCAGCACAAACAATTGCAGCACATTGATGACGAGATAGAGTCGCAGCGTGGCACCTAGCGTGCGCGAGACGATGAACAACACAGCACCCGTCTTGTATGCTCGCATACCGAAGCGATGCTGCAGGTAGGTGTAGATGGAGGTGAGGTTATGCTTGTAGTAAAGCGGCAACAGAATATACGCTACGGCGAAGTAGCCAATGAAATAACCAATCACAACCTGGAAGTAGTGGAAGTGTGATGTGCCCACCGTGCCCGGAACCGACACGAAAGTGACGCCTGAAAGCGAAGTGCCCACCATACCGAAGGCCACTAAAAACCACGGTGCTGATTTATTGGCTTGAAAAAAACTCTGGTTGCTCGCATTCCGCGACGTGCGTAGCGAGATGACAAACAGCACTGCGAAGTAGACGAGCAGCACGCTAAGGATAATCATGGGCGACATGCAACGAAGATGGCATGGGAGAGCGTTGTTGGATTTCGTGTTTTCGGAAATTTCTTAACAGGTAAGGTGCTTGAAACTTGCCCTGTGATTGCGCTATTTTCGCGGGGTGAACATTCCCTCCAAGTATATTGAACAAGCCGTTGATCAGGTGAGCTCGCTTCCCGGTATTGGACGAAAAACAGCACTCCGTTTGGTGCTTTCACTGCTCAAGCGCAAGCCGGAAGAAGTCACTCGTTTCGCCCAGTCGCTAATGGATCTGCACGAACACACCCGCTGGTGCAAGCAATGCAACAACTTGTCGGATGCCGATCTATGCACCATTTGTTCGTCGCCTTACCGCGATGCGAAAACGCTTTGTGTGGTGGGTGACATTCGCGACGTTCTCGCCATCGAGGGCACTGGTCAGTATCAGGGTAAATACCATGTGCTGGGCGGAATCATTTCTCCGATGGACGGCATCGGCCCATCCGACCTCTTCATCGAACCGCTCATTCAGCGAGCGGAAGCCGGTGAAGTGAAAGAAATCATTCTCGCACTCAACGCCACCATGGAAGGTGAAACAACAGCCTTCTATCTATTCCGCAAACTCGCTCCAACCGGAGTCACCCTTTCTTCCATAGCGCGCGGTGTGGCCGTTGGCGGCGAACTCGAATATACCGATGAAGTCACACTCGGTCGCAGCATCATGCAGCGAACACCCTATGAGGTTTCGCTTAAGCGCTAAACGAAAGGCTTTTGTAGCAGGTATACCATCTGCTTTGCTTATTCATGTAGTAATTTGCGCCTTCAAGCATGAAACTCACGGTTGTCATCGTCAATTACAACGTCCGGTATTTTCTGGAACAATGCCTCTTGTCTGTGCACAAGGCCATGGACGGCGTGGATGGTGAAGTATATATGGTCGACAATAACTCCGTAGACGGCTCTGTGGCTATGGTGCAAGAGCGATTTTCGTGGGTGAAATGCATCGCTAATAAAGAGAACGTCGGTTTTTCGAAGGCCAATAACCAGGCAATGCGAATAGCTAAGGGTGAGTATGTCCTTTTACTCAATCCCGATACGGTGGTTGAAGAGGATACCTTCAGAAAAGTGATCGACTTCATGGATGAGCACCCCGACGCGGGTGGACTGGGCGTGAAAATGGTCGATGGTAAAGGAATCTTCCTTCCCGAATCAAAACGCGGATTGCCTTCACCGGAAACATCCTTCTACAAGATTTTCGGCATCTCCAGATTGTTTCCTCGATCAGCCCGGTTTAACCGATATCACCTGGGTCATCTCAGCAATGATGATACTCACGAAATAGAGATTTTATCCGGTGCTTTCATGCTCATGCGCAAACAGGCGCTGGATAAAGTTGGTCTGCTCGATGAAGAATTTTTCATGTACGGTGAAGATGTGGATCTATCGTGGCGCATTATTCTCGGTGGTTGGAAGAACTACTACTACTCGGGTACACGCATAATTCACTACAAAGGTGAAAGCACGAAGAAGGGAAGCCTTAACTATGTCTTCGTGTTCTACAATGCGATGGCCATTTTCGCCCGAAAGCATTTTTCGCAACAACACGCAGCAACCTATTCGGCAATTATCAAACTCGCCATCTGGATACGTGCTTCCGTTGCTATTCTCAATAGGTTTGTCAAGCGTATCAGTCTTCCTGCGCTGGATGCCGGTTTGCTATTCGCATCCATGGTGGTCATCAAGAATTACTACGCTCAAACGCAACATAAAATATACGACGCAGCACTCGTAGTCCCCGCATTCGTCTCGTATATCGTTGTATGGATGCTGGCAGTATGGCTTTCCGGTGGATATGACCGACCACTCAAACCGTTGCGGACGCTGAAGCCCATAGCCATCGGAACGGCTGTCATTCTGATCGCATATTCCTTGTTACCCGAAAATCTTCGGTTTTCACGTGCTCTGATTTTGCTCGCCATGATTGACGCGGTAGCTGTTTTCGTGGTTAATCGTACCATGTGGAATTGGCTTACTGAGAGAACATCCGGCTGGTTTGAAAAAACGAATGGGAATGTGGTTATTGTAGGAAGCAAGGCAGAGGTTGTGCGTGTAAAGGAGATGCTCGAGCAAATACAACGAGCTACTATGCATGTGATTGAAATACAACCCGAAAGTGCAGGCTCTGCGGCGCACGAGCACTCACTGGTAAACCTCGAGGAGATTATCCGCGTGCATCAAATTGATCAGATTATCTATTGTGCACAGGATATGTCTTCATCCGACATCATTGCTTCCATGAGTAGTGTGAACGATAAACGTGTCGAGTTTAAAATCGCTCCTCCGGAAAGTCTATATATCATTGGTTCCGGAAGTATTGAGTCAACAGGCGATGGAAGTGTACTCGACGTAAACTCCGTTCAGTTACCCGGCAATAGGAGAAGGAAGCGCTTGCTCGATCTCTCATTGAGTTTCGTATTTCTACTACTTTCTCCGCTCATTGTGCTTCTTCAGAAACAACCACTCAAGTTTTTCTCGAATCTGGTTTCAGTTTTTTCCGGCCAGCGCACATGGGTTGGATATGCTTCAACAGGTAAGGAACAAGCACACATGCCAAGACTTAAGGGAGGTGTGTTAAAGACATCGCGTTCCAATGACCCCGCCCATTGTCGAAAAATGGATGTCCTTTACGCAAAGGACTATCGTGTTGCGAATGATTTAAGGCTGATTATGGCCAATATGGCCTACCTTGGTTCATAATTTTTTTTTTCGTGTTGAATCGGTAAGTGTAAAAAATACACTTAACTTGCCTCAACCAAATCCTAATTTGTTCATGAAGAGAATTCTACTACTTCTTGTTTTGGCGTTGATGGGGTCTTCGTTCCTTCGATCTCAAACTACCGTTAAGAAAACTGTTTTGCAGGCCTTCTGGTGGGACTATTACAATAACAACTACCATGAGCGCTGGGCTAATTACCTAACCGAGCTCGCACCCCGATTAAAGTCAATGGGTATCGATGCTGTGTGGATTCCGCCAAGCTCCAAGAACAGAAGTTCCGGGTATGTAGGTTATGCTCCTTTCGATCACTATGATTTGGGCGATAAGTTTCAAAAGGGTAACACACGCACGCGCTTGGGAACCAAAGACGAATTGCTTCGCATGATCGCGGTAATGCATGCTAACGGTATTGAGGTCATACAAGATGTCGTTTTCAACCATGTGAATGACGCGGGTAGTTCTTTCGGAAATGGAGGAGTTGATCCTGCGCCCTTGTCGATGGCAACGGAAAGCGGTTACAAGAATTTTCGCTATGTGTCATATTCAACCCCTGCAACGGATGAAAATCAGACCAACTACTGGAATCGCAGTGGTCGCTGGGCTAAAAATTACACGAATTTCTATCCCAATCAATACAACAATTGCACAACCGGTGACATCTGTGCCTCTTACTTCGGCCCGGATGTAAGTTACGAGAGTAATGCGTTTGGTCAAAGTTCGAATGTCACCGGATTCAATCCTGTTCAAAGCGCCAATTACATGCGCGACGGTGCTCGAAATTGGATCATGTGGTTGAAGAAGCAGACTGCGGTTGACGGTTTCCGATGGGATGCCGTGAAGCATTTTCCAACCTATGTGCAAGAGGATTTAAGTTACAATGTAAAGTACATCTTGCCAACGTGGTGCCGAGGTGGCGAGTCGATGTTCAATGTGGGAGAATGGGTAGGAAGTAAAAATGATTTGGATAATTATGTCAACGCGATTGCGGCTCCTACCAGCGAGAAAATGATGGGGGCTTTCGACTTTGGTTTGCGTGCATTCGATCCTTCAGGAGGTTTGTATGGTATGGTCTACGGAATGGGTAACTTTAATATGGCGAGCTTGCCTGGAGCTCAGCAAAATCAACGCGTACATTACTATGCTGCGTCAAATACCTATGTGCATCGAACTGTACCTTTCGTAAACAATCACGATACGTTTCGCCCTCAACTGAACAACTCAGGTAATTACTCGGGATGGAATACAGGCTCTGAACTTTCTGCTCACATTGAGCCTAACGAACCACGCTTATCGGCAGCCTATGCTATCATGATGGCGATGGACGGCAATCCACAGTTATTCTTCGAGGATTTATTTGATATCGGATACAACGGTAACCGCTGGACACACGATCCTAAGTCATCTGCATCGCTTCCAGCGCGCGCCGATTTGGTGAATTTACTCTGGTGTCATCAAGCGTTGAATTTTAAAGCCGGTGCATACCAAGTACCTTATTCAGATCAAGACTACCTCGTTATTGTTCGTGCGGGAAAGGCTGTTATTGGCGTAACCGATAACTGGACAAACTGGCAAAACCGCACTGTATTCACCGGTTTCCCCGCTGGAACAGTCCTCAAGGATTATTCTGGTGCTAACGGAACAGCAACAGTTACGGTAGATGCGAATGGAAATGCTGCTATCAATACGCCACCGGTAAATCCTACCTTGAATGTCGCGGGCCGTCGCGGTTATAGTGTATGGGCGCCCATTGGTCAAGACGCCGTATCCTACGCCCCTCCTCGTTCACCCAGAACGGTACAAGAGTGGGAAATGGCCAATGACTTGGGCGATAGTCATGTAAACTCACTAGGACAGGGAGGTGCAGTTCCTGCCAACTCCACCAACTTCAGAACCGCAGGTAGAATTTTCGTTCAAAGCGGAAAAGTGGTTACCTATATTTTGTATCCGGAAAATGCCACCAAGAAACTATTTATAGGACTCTACAATGCATCAGGAACTTTGTTGTCTTCTCACACAGGATTGGGAACACTAACGAAAAACTACACCCCGAACTTTACAGGATGGATTACCATACGTGTTCGCAATAGCGTGAATACTAACCCTACACAGCGCTGCTGGATCAATGTTTCATACGAAGCTCCGGCTGTAATTACCAATGCCAACGCTGCAACAGCGGGAAACACTTCATCCATTTGGACAGGTAATGGAGGCACTTCCGACTGGAATGATCCATACAACTGGGAAGAGGGAAAAGTTCCTGTGGACACTTCATTGGTCATCATTGAGTCAAATGCATTCCCTCAACCTGCGGTTGTTGGTTTAGCAACTGCTGATAGAATCGTCTTGGAGGAAGGGGCTCATCTGTTTGTGCACGGAACACTCCAAGTGCAATCAATCGAAGGCTTGGCCCAGGTATCGGGAACAGGCACATTGAATCAGGGCGCTGAAACCATTTCGCTTGCTACTCCGGTGCTTGCCGAGTTTGTGGTTTATCCGAATCCATTTGAAGACCGTTTCGACATTGCTGTCAATGGTGTCTTCGAAGCGGATACTCGTTTGAATGCTGACCTGATGACAGCAGACGGACGCATTATTCAAACGTATTCAACAACATTGCCTGACCTCAATGCTCGCTTAAATGTGGATATGAATGATTCTCCTTCGGGATTGTATCTGCTGCGGATTGTGGGCGGTGAGTCACAAGTGCTCCGTTTGGTAAAGCAATAGATTTTGAATTAACCGCAGAGGCGCTGAGTTATCGGAGATTCTTTTTCTCTGCTGACTCAGCGCCTTTGCGGTTAATCAAAAAAACAACCCACCAAGTCCCCAAACCGACTACATTTGCACCCGAAAATCAACGAATCCATCTGTCAATGTCCCAGATAGAACTTCTCCTGCCTAAAATGGGCGAAAGCGTAGCAGAAGCTACCATCATCAAATGGGTGAAAAAAGAAGGTGATGCCATTACGGCCGATGAGCCAATCATTGAAATCGCCACCGACAAAGTCGATAGCGAAGTGCCTGCCCCGGAAGATGGTGTACTATTGAAGTGTCTTGTGAAGGAAGGCGATGTGGTAGCCGTTGGACAACCCATAGCATTGATTGGAATAGGAGCAGGGTCTTCTGCTACCGCTCCGGCTGCTGCACCGGCAGCCCCTGTTGCGACTTCTCAAGCTGATGCTGTAGCCGCTGCCTCAATTGCATCACCTTTGGCTGCTGCGGTAACCGTGTCAAGCAGCGAGGATCGTTTCTATTCACCTCTCGTAAAGAGCATTGCCAAAACAGAAGGGATTAGCCAGTCTGAACTCGACGCTATTGCGGGCTCCGGACAGGGTGGACGTGTCACTAAGAGCGATATTCTCAACTATATAACTTCACGAAGCGCTGCTCCTGCAGCAGCTCCTGCAGTGAAGCAAGAGCCGGTGGCTGCGCCTGCAGTTTCTTCGGCTCCAAAGCAGAAGGCTGCCATTAGCGTAGGTGGCAACGATGAAATCATCGAAATGGATCGTATGCGCAAACTCATCGCCGATCATATGGTGATGAGTAAGCAAACTTCTCCGCACGTTACTTCTTATGTGGAGGCCGACGTAACGAACATCGTTCTGTGGCGCGAGAAATACAAGAAGCAGTTCGAGCAAAAAGAAAGGACCAAACTCACATTTACTCCCATCTTCATTGAGGCATTGGTAAAGGCCATCAAGGACTTCCCGATGATCAATATTTCTGTCGATGGAGATAAAATCATCAAACGTGGCGATATTAATATGGGCATGGCTACTGCACTGCCAAGCGGTAATCTGATCGTGCCTGTTATCCGTAACGCCGATATGTTGAACTTGGCCGGTATCGCCAAGCGTGTAAATGATCTCGCTGATCGTGCGCGTAACAATAAGTTAACACCCGACGAAATCAGCGGCGGCACCTATACGATTACCAATGTGGGTTCTTTCGGAAATGTAATGGGTACACCCATCATTAATCAGCCTCAGGTGGCTATCATGGCCGTTGGTGCTATTCGCAAGAAACCTGCAGTTATCGAGACTCCATCCGGCGATTTCATTGGCATTCGACACATGATGTTTCTGAGCCACAGCTATGACCACCGTGTAGTTGACGGTGCTCTTGGAGGTCAATTTGTGCGTCGCGTAGCCGATTACCTCGAGGCGTGGGATATGAACAGAGAGGTTTAAGAAACAAGCCGATTTTTTTCTTTCGTATTCAAGGCGTTGCCTATCTTCGGGCACAAATATTTTATTGACCTTTCTCTACACCTTGAATAGAATGAAGCGTATTTTGTTGCTTATCGTTTTCTCCGTTGTAACTGCTTCAGTTTTCAGCGCAGCTCCACCAAAACGTTTTGTTTTTGCAGCCAAGTTTTTGGAAGCAAACCAAATGCTGGAAGAACGTTTGTGGATTCAAAGTATCAACGCTTGGATAGACTTGTTGGTAGAGAATCCCAACAATGCCAACATCAACTATAAAATCGGTTATTGCTATTTGCAAACAGCCAATTCCAAACTGGAGGCATTACAATATCTGGAGGCTGCATGCGATAAGCGCTTTAGTAAAAGCTATGATCCATATGACCCGGTAGAAAAGCGCGCTCCAGTCCAGGCTCTTTTTTATTTGGGAAGAGCGCAGGCGTTGAACCTGAAAATCGATGATGCCATTGCCAGCTTTCAGAAGCTGCAAAAGCAACTCGGAAAGAAACACTTGATGTACATCGATGCAACGCGCGAATTGGAAATGTGCCTGGAAGCCAAAGCGCAAATGGCCAATCCGAAGAATTATCGAATCACAAACGTTGGACCTGCCCTGAACACAGCAGCGAACGAATACAGCCCCGTGTTGTCGCTCGACGAAAGTCAACTGTTCTTTACCAGCCCGCGTATTCGCCCCGACTCTTCGAATAGTAAAATCATCGACTTTGTTACTATGCAATTCAAAGATGATATCTACGCCACATTCAAAAATGAAGAAGGAGTATGGATGGAGCCGGAATTGCTAAATCTTAATACCGATGCACACGATGCTGCGATTAGTGTATCCCCCGACGGTCAGACGCTCTTCATATACCGCGATAATTTTGGTGATGGTCAGTTGTTGGAGAGTACGCTCATCGGGGAAACCTGGAGTGAGCCCGTTATGCTTGGTTCAGACATTAATACAGCCGCATGGGAAACACACGCTACCGTTTCTGCCGATGGTAACACGCTCTTATTTGTAAGCGATAGAAACGGAGGAGTTGGTAAGCGTGACATCTATCGTTGTGTGAAACTTCCGAACGGTGAATGGTCCCGAGCTCTGAATATCGGTACTCAAGTAAATACGATTTATGATGAGGATGCTCCTTTCCTCACAGCCGATGGTAAGACATTGTACTTTGCATCGAGAGGTCATAATACCATGGGAGGTTTCGATATCTTCTATTCGAAGCTTGGTCAGGATGGTGAATGGGGCACGCCTGTAACACTGGGCTATCCAATCAACACAGTGGACGATGATGTGTTCTTCGTGCCGATGGCCGATGGACGTCGTGCTTACTATTCATCTTCAAAAGATGGTGGCTATGGTTTGAAGGATATTTACCTGGTAGATATGCCGGACATCACCGAAGAAACTCAGTTGGCAGTTTTGAAGGGTTACGTTATCACGCCGGAAGGGGAGGAGTTACCTGATGACTTGCGAATCCTCGTGAAAAACGACAAGAACGCGGAAGTATCGGAATACCGCCCACGCAAGCGTGACGGTGGTTACCTCGCTGTTTTGAATCCATGTACAAGCTATCACATCGAATACTACAAAGGCAAAGAGAAAATCAAAGAAGACGATATCAATGTGCCGTGCGAAGCTGCCTTCCAGGAAATCGAGCGTGAAGTATTCCTTGTACCGGTAAACATCACCAAAGAAGAACCCGTGGAAGAGAAGCCTGCTGATAAAAAAGGAACAACGAAGGCCGGTGATAAGAAGACTACCACAAAAGGCGGGACGTCTAAAACAGATACTTCAAAAGGCGGAAGCGCAGGCAAAACGGGTGATGCTGCAAAGACGGGTGATACTTCAAAAGCAGGCGAGTCAACTAAGAAAGATGAAGGGAAATCCTCTGCAGTCAAAGAGCTGGAAACCTTCAGTGGTAAGCTCGATGAACCCGCGATTACAACAACTCCGGAAGGACAGTCATTAGATCCGGTCGAGTTGAAATTCGATAAGAAGGATCCTGTAGGTCGTCAGTTTATTCCCGAGAAAGGCTTTGCCCAGTACGCGCATTATTTTGTTTATGGATCACATACCATGATGAAAGATGAAACAGATTTCGCCTACTTCGTTCGCGATGTCGATGCAATTATCAAGGCAGGGAAAAAGCCGGTTGTAGTCATTGAAGCATCTGCTTCCAAGGTGCCTTCGGTGAAGTATAAGTCGAACGACGAATTGGTGCAGCTTCGTTTTGATTCAGCGCACGATCTCGTTCGCGCGGCGCTAAAAGCTTACGGTCGTGAGGAAGGAAAAGACTATACTTTTGGTAAGGGTGCCAAAGCTGTTCAAGGAAAGGATTATGAAAATGATTCGAAGAAGAATCGTCTTCTCTACGAGCAATATCAATACGTGAAAGTGCGCGTGCAGGGCTAATGGAGTCCGAAGCCTGCGGCTTTAACAGGTGAGAACAAAAAATAACCCCTCGGATACTCCCATCCGAGGGGTTTTTGCTACCCTTTTGCCGGCATTGCCGGCGTTGCTCTGTATCATTATAACCTACCTTCGCTCGCTTTTATTTTATTGATCCGTAAAAAATGAAACTCAACCTAAAAAGACCCTTGGCTTTTTTCGATCTCGAGACCACTGGTACCGATATCGCCAAGGACCGCATCGTGGAAATCGCTATTGTGAAAATTATGCCTGATGGACAAGTCAGCATGATGCCCGCACAACGCGGAAAAGAGCATCGACTCATGGTGAATCCAACGGTTCCTATTCCCATTGAATCTTCATTGGTTCATGGTATTTACGATGCCGATGTTGAGAAGGCGCCTACTTTTAAAGACCTTGCACCCAAACTTTTCAAATTCATTTTTGATTGCGATCTGGGTGGGTTCAACTCAAACCGATTTGATATTCCTATGCTCGCTGAGGAATTTCTTCGTGCCGACATTGA
>Ga0315904_10008837_pt1 | contig 13263 bp, 12 predicted proteins | sample LakEriMetagenome_6_FD_203529 | JGI IMG/M metagenome (GOLD analysis project Ga0315904, IMG submission 203529) | Freshwater fungal communities from buoy surface, Lake Erie, Ohio, United States - Buoy 12 MA120 | ecosystem: Environmental > Aquatic > Freshwater > Lake | place: USA: Lake Erie, Ohio... | reverse complement strand
GAGGAGGTGGGCTTCATACCGGGCTAGCATAAACAGGTAATCGCTAAGGCGATTCAGGTATTGCAAGATCAGTGGTTCTACTTCCAGGCTTTCCAATTCAAGGCGTACGCAGGCTCTTTCAGCCCTCCGGCAAACACATCGGGCTATATGGAGTTGGGAGACGTTTGGATGGCCGCCGGGAAGAATGAACGACTTCATAGGCGGAAGAATACCATCGATCCGGTCTATTTCTTTTTCCAGTACGTTGATATCCGTCTCCTTCAAGTCAGGGATCCGCATTTTGGGCTCCTTTATGGGGTCGCAGGCCAGGGATGAGCCGATGGTAAAAAGCCGGTCCTGGATCTCAAGGATCACATCGCGAACATGTTCATCCTTAATCATATCACGGCAAAGGCCCAGGTGCGAATTCAATTCATCGATACTTCCGTATGATTCTATCCGTAGGTGTGACTTGGGTACCTTAGTTCCCCCGATGAGGGACGTAGTTCCTTTGTCACCTGTTTTTGTATAAATCTTCATTGACATAGTGGTAGTTCCTGCATTGTTAATGCCTGAACCCCCGATTTTGTTCAGAAAAACCTAAAATGCTTTGTTGTTTAAACCTATTGGGATTGATCGATGAGTGCAAACTTTCAACTCTGCCGCCTACCGCCTACCGCCTCCTGCCTTGATATATTATCCTGCTAAAACAGAATGCCTTGTTTTATCGGTTTCCACAACGCCATCGCGTAGGCGAATTACGCGGTGTGCATAGTTGGAAATATCTTCTTCGTGGGTAACGAGAACCACGGTGTTGCCATCTTCATGGATCTTGCTGAAAATATTCATGATCTCGTAAGATGTCTTCGTATCCAGGTTTCCGGTTGGTTCGTCGGCCAGGATGATCGAGGGATTATTGACAAGTGCGCGGGCAATGGCCACACGCTGGCACTGGCCCCCGGAAAGTTCATTTGGTTTATGGTGGCTCCGGGGTTCAAGGTCAACTTTCTTGATCACCTCCATAGCCATTTCTGTTCTCAGCTTTTTGGATATACCGGCATATACGAGGGGAAGGGCAACATTCTCGAGGGCGGTAAGTCTTGGGAGAAGGTTGAACTGCTGAAACACAAATCCGATCTCTTTATTCCGGATCTCAGCCAGGTCGTTATCAGCCATGGTGCTGACATCATTACCATTAAGGATATATGTTCCACTTGTTGGGGAATCAAGGCAGCCGAGAATATTCATCAATGTACTTTTCCCCGAACCCGATGGTCCCATGAGAGCAATATACTCGTTACGGTTAATGGAGAGGCTTATACCTTTCAGTACCTGCAACTCCTGTTTACCCATGATGTAACTTTTCCTGATCTCGTCTAGTTTGATAACTTGGCTCATTTCCTTCCTTTTATTTTCTGATCACTTTGGGTACTGTGAAAAAATGCCCGTAACTGTCTTTAGCATTGCTTAGGGCTTCTTCTGCTGTTACGGAACCTCTGACCTCATCTTTTCTAAGGCGGTTCACTTCCGTACTCATATGCAATACCGGCTCCAGCCCTTTCGTATCGAGTTCATTCAGTTTTTCTACAAAACTTATCATCCTCTGGAGGTCTTCCCTGATCTCTTTTTTTTCGTCTTCGTTGAAATGAAGCCTGCTTAGGTTGGCCAGGTGCGAAACCAGTTCTTCGTTCACTTCCATAGCTGCAAAAATAGCTGAAATGGCATTTATAAGTGATTAATAGTGCTAAATGGTCTAACCTTAGTACAACTGGCTTAAGGAAGGATCCTTCCATTATCTTTGCGGGCATGGAAAATATAGTCATGAGCGGGATCCGCCCCACAGGGTTCCTGCACCTGGGGAATTATTTTGGCGCGGTCAGGAACTATGTGAAAATGCAGGAGCAGTTCACCTGTTATTTTATGGTCGCTGATCTCCATTCACTGACCACCCATCCCGATACCAAAGAGCTGAAGAATCATGTGGCGAGGGTACTTGCGGAAAATATCGCCTGCGGCCTGGACCCTGAAAAAGTTGCCTTGTACTGTCAAAGCCATATCCGTGAAACTGCGGAGCTTTATCTGTACCTGAATATGATGGCCTATAAGGGTGAACTTGAGAAAACCACCACATTTAAAGACAAAGTAAGGCAACAACCGGATAACGTGAATGCCGGGCTGCTCACATATCCTGTTTTACAGACTGCTGACATTATTATACATCGTGCAAGCCTGGTACCTGTGGGAAAAGACCAGGAGCAACACCTTGAAATGGCGAGGAATTTCGTAAACCGTTTCAACCACAGGTACGGCGAAGTGTTCCCGGAACCGAAGGCCTTTAATTTTGGCGAAGAGCTCATTAAGGTTCCCAGTCTGGATGGAACCGGTAAGATGAGTAAAAGTGAGAACCAGTTGGCAACGATCTACCTTGCGGACGACGATGACCTGATCAGGAAGAAAGTAATGAAAGCTAAAACAGATGCAGGTCCTGCCGACATGAATTCAACCAAGCCGGATTACATAGAGAATATCTTTTTGCTGATGAAACTGGTATCACCGGGGGATGTTACTGAGAAATTTGAATCAGATTATAATAACTGCACCATCCGTTACGGGGATATGAAAAAGCAGCTTGCAGAAGATATGGTGAAGTTCGTTTCACCCATCCGCGAAAAGGCAGAGGCTATCAGGACCGATCACAGGTATTTGAAAGAAGTGATGGAAAAAGGTGCGGCCAAGGCCGGAAAAAGTGCTTCGGCAACCATGGAAATAGTGCGGGAAGCTATCGGGCTCAAGTATTACTAAAAGCTTTATCTTTAAAAACCTCTGGCCCTTAACAATTATTCTGAAAATTATTTATGGCGAAAGCTAAGAAACCTAAACATATTGCCATTGCCGGCAATATAGGAGCAGGTAAAACAACACTGACTGAATTACTGAGCAAACATTACCGGTGGATACCGCAGTTCGAGGATGTGGATCATAATCCCTACCTGTTTGATTTCTATGAAGACATGCCGAGGTGGAGTTTTAACCTCCAGATATTTTTCCTGAACAGCAGGTTGAATCAGTTGGTTGATATTTCCCGCGGAACAGAAACGGTGATACAAGACCGTACCATTTATGAAGATGCGCACATCTTTGCTCCCAACCTGCACGAAATGGGGCTGATGAGCAAACGCGATTTCGATAATTATTTCCAGTTTTTCCAGACGCTGAAACAGATGGTGCAGCCACCGGACCTGCTGATCTATTTACAGGCATCGGTGCCCACGCTGGTAGGCCAGATACAGAAGCGCGGCCGCGAGTATGAAGAGAATATACGCCTCGATTACCTCAAGAGGCTGAATGAATACTACAATAAGTGGATCGAAGGTTACAAAGAAGGCCCGCTGCTGGTGATCAATGTTGACAAGAACAAGTTTGCCGAAAACGATGAACACCTCGGCGAAATTATCAGGAAAATTGACTCTCAGCTCTACGGACTGTTCTGATAATTTCGCAATGTGATAAATTTGATAAATGTGATGAATGTGATGCTCGCCTCATTCCCCCACATTCCCACATTCATCACATTCCCCACATTAAAAAAAAGACCCTACTAAGAATAGAAGGGTCGTAAAAGCAAACAATCGATTAAGACCGCTAAGGAGTTGGAGCTGCAGAGAGTATATCTTTTGTTACTCCCTGTGCATATTTCTCGAAATTCTTTATGAAGAGGCCAGCAAGTTCCCTGACCTGTTTGTCGTAAGCATTTTTATCGGTCCAAGTAGACCTTGGATTCAGCAGGCTTGACGGTACACCGGGGCAGCACTCCGGAACGGACAAATTGAAAACCGGTAACTGCTCGTAGTCCACTTCATCCAGATGCCCTTCGATGGCTGCTGAGATCATCGCCCTGGTATAACCCAATTTCATCCTGGAACCCTTTCCGTAAGATCCTCCTGTCCAACCGGTGTTGACCAGCCAAACATTCACCGGGTGCTGATTCATTTTTGCTCCCAGCATCATAGCGTACCTGCCCGGATGCAGCGGGAGGAAAGGTGCTCCAAAACAGGCACTGAAGGTTGCTTTGGGCTCGGTGATCCCGGTTTCCGTACCGGCAACTTTAGCTGTATAACCACTGATGAACTGGTACATGGCCTGCTCCCTCGTCAGTTTGGAAATGGGGGGTAAAACGCCATAGGCGTCACAAGTCAGGAAGAAAATATTTTTCGGATGAGATCCCACAGAAGGTTCAAGTGCATTGGCAATATGGCCGATGGGATATGATACCCTGGTATTTTCAGTGATGGCTGCATCACTGTAATCCACCGTATTGGTGCCTTCAAAGAAGTTGGTATTTTCCAGTAGCGCTCCAGGCCTGATCGCATTGAAGATATCAGGTTCTTTTTCGGCCGTGAGGTCGATACATTTTGCATAGCATCCACCTTCGAAATTGAATATCCCTTCCTCATGCCATCCATGCTCGTCATCGCCGATCAGGTGACGCGAAGGGTCAGCACTTAATGTTGTTTTACCTGTTCCGCTTAACCCAAAGAAAAGAGCCGTATCACCTTCTTTTCCCATATTGGCAGAGCAGTGCATGCTCAATACATTCTTTTCTATGGGAAGGATGAGGTTAAGGATCGTGAATATCCCTTTCTTCATTTCCCCGGTATAGCCCGTGCCCGCGATCAGGATCATCCGGTGGCGGAAACTGATCACTGCGGCATTTGATTGCCTCGTACCGCATTCTTCCGGGTCAAGTTGAAGGTCAGGTGCAGAGAATACATGCCAATCCGGAACAAATTCATCCAATTCTTCTTCCTTTGGCCTGAGGAACATGTTGTAGGCAAAAAGATTATTGGCGGGTTTTTCATTGATCACCCTGATCCTGATCCGGAATGAGGGATCTGCACATGCAACACAATCCCTGATCCAAAGATCTTTCCTGTTGCCAAGGTAGGAAGTCACTTTATTGAAAATAGTGTCAAAATGTTTTTCGCTGATGGGGAGATTGAAATCGTTCCAGTTCACCAGGTTCTCCGTAATTCTGTCTTTAACTATGAATTTATCCTTGGGGGAACGGCCCGTGAATTTTCCGGTTTTGATCACCAAAGCGCCCGTATCGTTCAACTCTGCCTGACCCCTGTTCACAGCAGCGGCAACCAGGTCTTCCGGTTGATGCTGGTAGTGGATATTATCGGCATATTTCAGGCCCAGCCGGAGGAGCTTCTGCCTTGGAATAAGTTGTAATGTATCTGGAATCGACATAGGTACCAGTGTTGAAGGGCAAATGTAATTATTTAAAACTTGTTCAAACAAATGGCGAAATAAAGCCGAATTTGTTAAAAATTCCTGCTAATAGGATTTAGTTTTAGTGAAAATCTAAAATCACTAACGATTGTTAGTTCGGGTTAAACAGATCTGCGGGGAATTTGAATGAAATCTAAATTTCCAACCTGCTAACGAAAGCTAAAATTGTCGGTTCATTAAGAAATTAGTTGTATTGGAAAGAAATGGGGAGCTTTTTTGAAAACCCACTAATTTAGTAGAGAAATCGCTGGCCAGGTAGCAGGGTAGGCAGCAGGCAGCGGGCGGCAGGCGGCAGATCCCCCTACAACCTAGAACCTACAACCTACAACCTGATTTCCTTATCTTGCGCCATATGAAATATCTGCCGCTCGACGCCTCCATTTTTGTCGAAAACAGGAAGAAGTTCGTGGACAAAATGGAGAAGAACTCCATCGCTATTTTCAACAGTAACGACGAATTGCCCCTCAACGGGGACGCCCTTTACAAGTTCAAGCAGAACTCCGATCTCTACTGGCTAACCGGTGTTGAGCAGGAGGATTCCATGCTGATCCTTTTTCCGGGAAACCCCGATAAGAAATTCAGGGAAGTTCTTGTGCTGGTGAGGCCAAACGAACTCAAGGAGAAATGGGACGGTAAAAGGTTCCGCAAAGAAGAAGCTACGGCCGTCTCGGGTATTCAGACCATAGTATGGCTTGATGTGCTGGATGGTCTGCTGCAACCGATGATCCACCTGGCAGATACAATATATCTCAATACGAATGAGAACGACAGGAAGGCCAACCTGATAGCGGTTAGGGATTACCGTTATGCACAGGAAGTGCAGGCAAGATATCCGCTCCATCAATACAGGAGATCTGCCCGCATCATGAAAGAACTCCGGGCCATCAAATCAGCGAAAGAGGTTGAAGTGATGAAAGTGGCCATGGAGATCACCAACAAAACATTCCGCCGGTTGCTGGGATTCATCAGGCCGGGCGTTTGGGAATACCAGATCGAGGCGGAGATCTACCATGAATTTCTAATGAACCGGGCCACCGGTCCTGCATATGGATCCATCATAGCAAGCGGAGACCGGGCAAGAACATTACACTATGTTTCCAACAGTGAACAGTGCCTGGATGGTGAAATGGTGCTGATGGATTTTGGTGCAGAATATGGCGGCTATTGTGCTGACCTTACACGAACTGTTCCTGTGAATGGTAAGTTCACGAAGCGCCAGAAACAGGTGTATAACGCATGCCTTGATATTCATCGTTATTGCGTGAGTATTCTGAAACCGGGGATATCGATAGCAGACTATACGGACAAAGTGGGAGATAAGGCTACTGAGCAGTTCCTGAAGATCGGACTGATCTCAAAGTCTGACGTGAAGAACGAAGACAAGGAGAACAGGGCTTACAGGAAATACCTGTACCACGGGATCTCTCACCATCTTGGTATCGACGTGCACGATCTGGGAACAAAAACAGATCCCATTAAGCCGGGTATGGTGTTCACTATTGAGCCGGGCATTTATATCGAAGAAGAACAGATGGGTGTAAGGATCGAGAATAATTTCTGGATCACAAAGAATGGCAGTATCGATCTCATGAAGAATATACCGATCACGGTTGAAGAGATCGAATCATTGATGAAGAAAAAATGAACCCTACCACATGAAGAATATCCCTAATTTTTTTACGCTTCTGAACCTTGTATTTGGAAGCATTGCCATCATTTTCATTCTTCAGCCCGGTGAGTCGATCGTTAACTTCAATGGTGACGAGTGGAAGGTCTATCTTCCTGAGAAGATCCAATGGGGTGCGTTTTTTATTTTCATGGCCGCTGTTGTTGATTTTCTCGACGGGTTTGTGGCAAGGCTGATGAAAGCTGATTCTGCCATGGGTAAGCAGCTGGATTCTCTGGCCGATGTGGTCAGCTTTGGTGTTGCTCCTGGAATGATCATTTACCAGATGCTTCGCCTTTCATTCGCTTATGAACCTGATGGTTTGGAGACCCCTTTCTATAATCTGCTTCCTGCCATACTGCTTCCCGCCGCAGCTGCGTGGCGACTTGCACGATTTAATATAGACCCGGGTCAGGCATACGGATTTAAAGGTGTACCGGCACCTGCTGCGGGCCTGGTTGTTGCAGCTATTCCCCTGATCACGCTGTATAACCAGTTTGGTGTGCAGGAATTATTACTCAATAAATGGGTGCTCTATGCCATCATTGGAATTGTGAGTTACCTGATGGTGTCCACGCTTCCGCTCATGGGTCTGAAATTCATTAACTATAACGTAAAGGACAACTGGCCGAAGTTCCTGTTGGTAGCAGTAGCACTCGTTTCGGCCCTGCTATTTCAATGGTTGGCGGTCCCCATCGTATTCGTACTTTATATTCTTTTATCTTTGCTCACTCAAAACAAAACAGCATGACCTATTCAGTTCATATCAACATAATGCCCCTGAAAGAATTGCTCGATCCCCAAGGTAAAGCAGTATTAGGCGGACTTAATAATCTTGGCCTGAATGCAATCGAAGATGTAAGAATAGGAAAGCATATCAGCCTGCAGGTAGACGCTGCTTCTAAGGAAGAAGCCAGTAAGATCGCTGAAGAAGCAACGAAAAAACTGCTTGCGAATGCAGTGATGGAATCGTACGAGATCAGCGTTGATTGATCATGCTGTACATTGTACCAACACCCATAGGCAACCTGGCCGATTTTACATTCAGGGCGGTTGAGGTACTTAACCAGGCTGAGCTCATTCTGGCGGAAGATACCCGCACATCCTCCGTACTGCTCAATCATTATAATATACATAAACCCTTATCTCCTTATCACCAGCATAATGAACATAAGGTGGTTGATCACCTTGTTGACCAGCTGGAGGCGGGGAAAGTGATCGCATTATTGACCGATGCCGGCACTCCCGGTATCTCGGATCCCGCATTTTTGCTGGTAAGGGCCTGTATCAAGAAGGGTGTCAGGGTTGAATGCCTCCCAGGGGCCACCGCATTTGTGCCGGCACTTGTCAACAGCGGGCTACCCATCAACAGGTTCTGCTTTGAAGGATTCCTGCCCCTCAAGAAAGGCCGTCACACTATGTTTACAAAGCTTGCACAGGAAGAAAGAACAATGGTTCTGTACGAGTCACCCATGCGACTGGTGAAAACACTGGCGGAATGCATCACATGGTTTGGTGAAGACCGTATGTGCTGTGTGAGCCGTGAACTTTCCAAAAAGTTTGAAGAAAATGCCCGGGGTACTTTAAAAGAAGTGCATGATCATTTTGCTGCCAAAACAGTGAAAGGAGAGATCGTCATTGTTATTGCCGGTAAGGAATAACTTTAAGGTTTCTGCTAGGAAAGCAACCTGTAATTTTGCGTCTCCATAAACAATAAGAATGATCAATAGGATTACCACTGTTTTCATTTTGAGTATGCTCATGGCACTGACTGCGGGAGCCCAATCTTCCTGGCAGCAGCGCGTGAAATATAAGATGGATGTAAACCTTGATGTGCAAACCCATATCGTCAAGGGTAAGCAGGTCATTGAGTACACGAATAGTTCTCCTGACTCACTGAGGGTGCTTTATTTCCATATGTATTGGAATGCATTTCAACCCAATTCCATGATGGATGTGAGGAACAGGGAGCTTTCCAGGAAGGTTGTAGACGACAGAACAGACTGGGATTTCCAGATCGCAGACAAGATCATCAGGCTGAAGCCCGAAGAAACGGGTTATCAGAAGATGATCACCCTGAAAGTCAACGGAAAACAGCAGCAGACAGAATTGCAGGAAACCATCCTGAAAGTACTATTAAGTAAGCCCCTGGCTCCACGTTCAAAATCTGTCATCGAAACAGAGTTCGAAGCCCGTGTGCCGCTGTTGGTGAGGCGTGGGGGAAGGGAGAGTGCTGAAGGTGTGAAATACAGCATGGCCCAGTGGTACCCCAAGCTCGCAGAGTACGACGAGAAGGGATGGAACCCGAATCCTTATGTAGGCCGGGAATTCTATGGTGTATGGGGGGATTTTGATGTGAACATCACGATCGATAAGAATCACATCATAGCTGGAACCGGTTATCTTCAGAATGCTTCGGAGATCGGATACGGGTATGAGCCGGAGGGTTCAAAAGTTACCCGTGCACCCGGGAACACCCTTACCTGGAAATTCACAGCTCCAAACGTTCATGATTTTGTGTGGGCCGCAGATCCGGATTTCAAACACGAAAAGAAGATCACCAGGGACGGACTTGTGTTGCATGCCTTTTATAAGATATCACCAATACACTTGCAGAAAGTGTTCTCCGCCCAATCTGCAGCCACAAAAGCTTTATTCTCAAATAATGCCGGATTGTTCATTCGTAACTATGAGTACGAATGGCAGCATGTTCTCGGGAATATTGAAAAAGCGCTTCCATTTATCGAGAAGATTTGGGGCAAATACCCATACAGGCAATTTTCTTTCATTCAAGGCGGAAGCGGAGCTATGGAATACCCGATGGCTACGCTGTTGACAAGTGGTGGCGAGGGTGTGATCTACCATGAATTCCTCCACAGCTGGTATCCAATGATGATGTCGTCCAATGAATCAACAGAAGCCTGGATCGATGAAGGATTTGCCAATTATGCGGAAAATAAAGTTGCTGCGTTTCTAAGGGGCGACACTACAGGGAATGCATTGGCTGAGGTTTATTCTTCATATATCAAACTAGCAAAATCTGAATTTGAAGAACCTTTGACTACGCATGCCGACAGGTTCAACACTAAATACGGGTATGTTGAAAGTGCCTATTCAAAAGGTGCTGTGTTCTATGAGCAGCTGGGTTACATCATCGGAGCTGCAAACAGGGATAAGATGTTCCGGGAACTTCATCGAAAATTCCTTTTCAAACATGTTCATGCAGCCGATATCATTCGGGTAGCCGAGGACGTGAGTGGCATGCAGCTGCAGTGGTACCTGGAAGATTTTGTGGGTACAACGAAAACCGTCAATTACGGGATCGACAGTTTATGGCAGGAGGGTACTAAGATGAAGGTCAGGCTGAATAATACTGGCACCATGCCTATGCCGGTAGATCTTGTACTCACTTTTAAAGATGGAAGCAGTCAAATTGCCTATGTTCCGCAATACCTGTGCTTTGGCTCAAAGCCTAATGAAACTCTATCACTGAAAAGAACTGTTCATGAGCCGTGGCGGTGGACCCAGCCAAATTATGTGGTAGAGCTGGACGCCAACCTGGTGAACCTTCGTACGGTAGAGATCGATCCCTCGATGCGCATGGCGGATGTTGACAGGCGGAATAATAAGTTGGAGATCACTTGGTAGGCAGCAGGCGGCAGGCAGCAGGCAGTAGGGGCTTCCTGCTGCCTGCTGCCTACCGCCTACCGCCTGAAAGCAAAAAGCCCCCAATGGGAGCTTTAATACGAAGGGGGGTTTAGGGTGGACTTATCGTCCAAAATATTTATTGACCGCTTCTACGCGGTTGTTGACATGTAACTTTTCGTAAATATGGTAAACGTGTTTGCGCACTGTTTCCTGGGCGATATTAAGATGTGCGGCGATCTCTTTATAGAGCAAACCTTTTGCGAGGTATTCCAGTATTTCTGCTTCCCTGTTCGAGAGTGAATCGATCTGTTTTGAATGTGGTTTCTGGAAGGCGTTGACCACCTTCCTGGCGATCTGGCTACTCATAGGTGCACCGCCCTCATACAATTCGCGGATCGCTTCCAGCATTTTTGAAGGAGCTGTTTTTTTCAGGATATAACCGTTGGCACCAGCAGCCAAAGCTTCGAAGATCTTTTCATCTTCTTCATAAACGGTACACATCATGAACAGTATCTCGGGATGTTGGGGCTTAACTGCTTTTACGCACTCGATGCCGTTCATCTTTCCCAGATTAATATCCATCAGCACAACGTTCGGAACAAGTATTGGTAAGCCAACAATAGCTTCTTCGGCAGACGTAAAGGAGCCAAGGAGTTTGTATCCATCACTCATCATGATGATCTGTTCCAGTGCCTGGAGGATATCAGGGTTGTCTTCTACAATACACACAGTGATCTGGTCCATAGTCGCAAATCTAGTTAAAGATAACACCACATCAATACCATTTTCGTGGTAAGTTGCCTTGGGAGAGGCAGCGGGTTGTAGGCAGCAGGCAGCAGGCGGTAGGCAGCAGGAAGAAAAGTACTGCTGCCTGCATATTGAAACTAAACTGCTGCCTGCCGCCTACCGCCTACCGCCTCTCTTAGGACGGTACATAAAGAATATACTTCTCCTGGAACCAGGGTTCTTCAAAAATGGTCGAAATATCCCACATATGCGGGCGGAGGCGACTTTCAGAGATCTCTGCAGAAAGGTCGCCGCCCTTGAGGAAAATCATTCCATTTTTAAAATCTGCCAGTTTGCGCTCTTTCCCGATCAGGTGTTTACTCCAATTCCAAAGGTCCTTGATCGGTGCAACAGCCCTGGAAACAATGAAGTCAAAGGTTTCACCCCGGATCTCTTCCATACGCGTATGGCGGGTCACCAGGTTTTTTAATCCTATGCCTTCACTGACCGCATTCACCACTTTCAGTTTTTTTCCAATCGAGTCCACTAGTGTAAAAGACACATTCGGGAACATGATGGCCAAAGGAATGCCGGGAAAACCACCACCCGTTCCAACATCAAGGATCTTCAGGCTATCTGCCTGCGAGAAATCAAAGATCGCGGCAATGGCCAGCGAATGCAGGATGTGCTTTTCGTAAAGACTGTCAATGTCTTTTCTCGAGATCACATTGATCTTCTCATTCCATTCCCCATAAAGTTCACCGAGCATGGCAAACTGCCTTTCCTGTTCTGCTGTGAAATCAGCAAAATACTTCTCCAGCAATTGCATGCCTTGCTCACTCATAGTATTCGGTTATTTCCATACCGCTTTCGGTTTCTTAAGAACAGCGGGGAAGAAAATGATGTAAAATAGAAAAAGGCAGATATCAAAGAACAGGAACCAGGGAAAAAGATCTTTCTCGTTCAGCTTCTTCATAGCCTTGAAATAGATGATACCCTGGACCACCATTCTTATCACAAAAATTCCCAGTACGATCCTCCAGTCACAGAAAAACATTGACGCCACAAAAAGCGGATAGAACAGGAATTGCGAGATAGAATATAGGCTCAATAAAAAGCGGTGGACAGGCCTATAAAACTTCGCAACGGAATAATGCCTGGTCTTCTGCCGGAACCATCCTGCAAAATTCCTGTGCGGTTTGGATAATGTATGCGAATCCGGATCAATGACAATGGCCGTGTTGTGGGCGTTGGCAGCCATGTTGATGAAGAGGTCGTCGTCACCCCCGGGGATATGGTTATGAGAAGAAAAACCTTTAAGCCTGTAGAATAGCCCTTTCTTATAAGCAAGATTTCTGCCTACGCCCATATAAGGCGTTCCGGCCAGTGCATAAGAAAGATATTGTATCGCCGTATGAAAGGTTTCAAAACGGATGAGTTTGTTGAGAAACCCTTTCTTCTTATGATAGGCTCCGTAACCCAGTACTATCTCAATGCCTTCCCGGAATGGTTCCTGCATTTTCTGGATCCAGAATTCGGAGGCGGGTACACAATCTGCATCTGTCAGTAATACCACTTCATGCTTGGCCGACTTGATACCCATGGAGAGCGGAAACTTTTTTCCAGGGATCAGTTGGGCTTCCTGTTTTAGTTCCACAACATTGAGGTGCCGGAACTGCTTGTGCAGACCTTCTAAAAGATACCTGGTTTCATCTTGGGAGTTGTCGTTGACAAGTACTACTTCATGGGTGGTCCTGTAATTCTGCACCAATATACCGGGAAGATTATCTGCAAGATTTGCAGCTTCGTCACGTGCACAAACTACCACACTTACCGGTTGTTCCTGGTAACTTTCGTGAACGGGTGGCTTGAAATACGCCAGTCGCCGGAAGAAATACAGGTAATAGAATAACTGGATAACTGCTATGAGTGCAAAACTTCCAAGCAGG
>Ga0315904_10008833_pt1 | contig 13264 bp, 9 predicted proteins | sample LakEriMetagenome_6_FD_203529 | JGI IMG/M metagenome (GOLD analysis project Ga0315904, IMG submission 203529) | Freshwater fungal communities from buoy surface, Lake Erie, Ohio, United States - Buoy 12 MA120 | ecosystem: Environmental > Aquatic > Freshwater > Lake | place: USA: Lake Erie, Ohio... | reverse complement strand
ACCCATACTGGATAGATCCCGCAGTGCTTGATCCAACGATCCATGAAGTAATTTTTATATCGCAAGCGATAAGCGACATTCGTGTTCGTTGTGTCCAAGGCGATCGATTTCATTTCGCCGACCAAGTCCGATGGGAGGACTTCGTCGGCGTCCGAGCAATAGACCCAAGGATACTTGTATTCGATCTGCGTACTTGCCCAATTGAGTTGCGCCGACTCATCGGCAAACCGACGCTCGATCACGCGGCAACCAGCCTGCTCTGCAATTTGAACCGTTTGGTCCTTACTGCCTGAATCCAAAACTACAATATCATCGCACCATGAGAGAGACTCAAGGCAATGCGGCAGATTGATCTGCTCGTTGAGGGTCCGAATCAAAACCGAGATCATGAGACGCTTGGTTTCACTCGCCTTTGTTTTTTCACTATGGCTGGGTTGCCAGCTACCACTGTCCAGGGGGCAACGTCTTTACTGACTACGGCACAGGCGGCCACGACGGAACCTTCTCCAAGTCGAACCCCGGGACCTATAAACGCGCGTGCGCAAACCCAAGTTCCATTTTCGATGACAATCGGCGCATGGGTCAACTCCATCTGTGGATCCGTTATATCGTGACTTCCGGTGCACAAAAACGCTTGCATACTCACCGTGCAATGCGAGCCGATCTCGATACGATCGACCGAATAAACCTCGACCCCAGGCCCAATCGCTGTATGTTCGCCTACCTGCAACCTGGCTGGATCCCATATCACCGTCGTCGGATAAAGATAACTGCTCGATTCAAGCTTGGCACCAAACATTGTCAAAAGAAATCGCCGCCAGGCAAAAGCCCGTTTGGGACTCCAACGATAAAGACTCGATTGGACCAATCCCCAGAGTAAACGCCGAAGTTTCGCACCCAAAGTGGCCCTGTTGATGTACTTCGACAAGTCCAGACCGCCGGCCGAAGTCGGATCACGGAATATAGAGTTCATACGCCTCTTTCAACCGTTGAGCAATCGTTGGCCAAGCAAATTCATCGCGAGCCCACGCACGACCTCGCTGGCCCATCGCGTAGAGATCTTGCGAGCGGGTCGATGTAGCCTGCGCAAGGGCCTGAGTGATCCCTTCGACCGAGGGCGCAACCCACCACCCACACCGATGATCGATGAGCCCCTGCCAGGGTGCTCCCGTCGTGGTTACGACCGGCAATCGATACGCGAGTGCTTCGGCCACTGCGATCCCAAAATTCTCACTGAAGGTCGGCAAAATGAACAAATCCGAGCTCAAGAACGCGTTCGCTTTATCGTCCCCATAAACTGCATCCTGAAACGTCCAGCTCTTCTGTAAATCGTAACGCTTAACTTGCGATTCCACCCATTGCCTGTGCCCACATGCGTCGGGTCCGACAACCCGCATCTGCCAGCCCCGAGGGCGGACTTTTGCCCAGGCCTCGACGAGCATACCTAACCCCTTTTTCGGATGGATTCGACTGAGAAAAAGTGCTGTTCGTACCGATGTCGAATCTCTTGGTGGTATTTCACGGTCCAGGCCCGAAAGGTCGGCCGGAAATTCGATGCCGTTCGGAAGAATTACCGTCTCATTGGTAAGTCCGAGTCGGGAGAACTGTTCGGCCTCGCTAGGGGCCGTTGCAAGCAGCATCGCGGAGTGTTTCAGATCATTCCGTTGGTACATCCACCATGCCAATCTTTTCTTCCACCTTCGGTGACTCATCGCCCAAGGTTCCAACATGCCGTGGGGAGAAAAGACGTAAGGAATCCGCAATTGCCTTGCAAGTTTCGAAACCTTGTGTAAGTACCACTCCCAAACCCCATGGATATGCAGCGCCCCGATACTGTCCCGAGGCTCGACGGCAAGTAGATGCTCCAAGCTGGGATAGGATTTACTGGAACAAACAGCGTACCTTTTAGGATCATCCTTTGCATCGGGACAGACTAGCATCCCTTTCTGACCGCTGAGCCGCAGAGCCTCCATAAGCTGCGTGGCTGACAAGGAAGGCCCACCTCGGTCGAGCCGAGTCGAGGTAATCACGTGAATGACCGATTTACCTTTGAGCATCAGATAGCCTGCAAGTGCTCCGAAAGGACAACAGCACGTTGCTCCCAGGTATGCTTCGACAAATCGTACGCCACATCGGGCTGCCTAGCGCGAAGCATCGTCTCGTAAATCGCCTCGGCTAGAGCTTCGGGAGTCGGCTCGACATAGACAGCATGATCACCCAAAATGGATCTTACCTCGCCAACATCCGATGTGATCACCGGCCTTTGCGCTTGCGCGAACTGAAAACACTTAAATGGGCACCTTGCCAAATTCAATTCCTTACGACGTATCGGGAAGACCAAACAATGCGCCTCGCGGAGTTGTCTGAGCATCGGCTCCCAATCAAGGTAACCAGGAAACTCAAACTTCTCTAAGCCCAACTCAGCAACTCGCGCCTCGCAACGCTCAAGTTCGGCTCCTTTTCCTATCCAGCGGATAGGCACTTCTTGACCACGCCCACGCAGAACTCCTGCAGCTTCCACAAGAAGATCGTGATCCCAATTCGGATGAAGGCTTCCCATACCGATGGCTACAGGTTGCATACCTTCAAAACCTGGGTTCGGAAACTCTTTAGGTAGGCAAGCATAAGGCAAGTACAGCGAGTCCTTGGCAAAGCGTGAGAGAATATATCTCGAAAGCCACGAGCTTGCGGTGATGACTGCAGATGCGCGCCGAATCAACCACCGATCCCGAATTTGCTTGTACCATCGACGAATCGAATTCTGTTCGGCAAAGGTAGTCCAATCCTCCCAATCAAATACAAATTTTTGACGCTGATGGATCGTCGAAAGCATCATCGCTTTCTCTTTGGGATTAAGCATGTGCACGAAGTCAGGTCGCTCTTGTCGAAGAATTACCCCCAAGCTCGAAAGGATCTTCCTTGCACTTGGATCGTAAAAAACCCATTTGGACTTCTCGGAATGTTTGAACGCCCGATTCGATGGGGTGTCTGGAATCGCCACGTGTGCGTCCCATCCGAGTCTCCTTAGATGTACCGCTAGTTGCGACGCACGTATACAACCTGTCGTACTAAGGTCACCGAAACTGATGAAAAGGATCTTCCTAGGAGCCATCATCTCTTGGTATCGGTCGCGGAACGACGAAAAAATGACACTGCAAAAATAAGAAACGCCATACTCATAGGCCACGAAAACCTTGCGAAGGCATTTGGAGAAAATAAAACGTGCCAACAAAAATAAGGCACGTAGACCACCGCGATAGCCGTCATGCCGATCGAGCCCGTGATCAGTAATTGGTTTGACAGATAGAACGTTCGAAAGATCACATAAACCCAAAAAACGAAGCCTGCCAAACCTCCGAATACCCATGCACCAAGCAATACCGAGTGGACCGGCAGGATATCCTGTGCTAGTTTCTTAGGCGCTGATGCTCCGTAAATCTCGCGCATCTTCAAGAGATAGAGACGTCGCAAATGCCCGGGATTAGCCCAAGACCCATGCCCTAGAATAGGTTTTTCATAAATCGCGTCTAGGGCAATGACCGATTCGTTCCTGGCCAACAACAAAACTTCCACAGGATTGTAAGGGTTCTTAGCCAAGTCGATCTGCATTTTTGCAGCTTTACCCAACGCACCGCTTTGTGCGTAGATCACATACAGCAAAAAAAGAGGAACCATCAACAAGGCACATATCATCAGTCCCGAACGCATCGAATAACGCAAATCCCCTCGGGAATGCGTTAGCTGCATCCACAAATAGAAGAAAAACAAAGTGCTGATCAGAACCACAAGTCCATCGGATCGCCCGCCATACATGTTTGCTACGAGTCCATAAGCAATCCCGATCGGAAAAACCAACCAAGGATGGGATCGATAGAACAAAAACGCGAAAAGCGCGAAGGCAGGATGCGCCCATCCGGAGACATAAAAATCCCAGATATTCTCGGTATAACTTGAATTGCTACCGCCGAATCGATACAGCAGTCCAGCACTCAACACCCCTCCGGCACAGGCCCCCAAAAGCGTACCAAGGTGCTGGCTAGGGTTGCGACTATACAATCCGCAAAAAAACAAAAACGTCGTTAAAGTAAGGAAAACACTTCCCATGCCTCGGAGTGAATTTTTCATCGTCGTCGCGTTGTACAAGTCGCTCAAGCCCTGCGAAATAAACCAAAGCACCCCTAAACCGACAATCGCTAACACCTCCCGGTTGCGGAGCGCTTTGAGTATCTGCTTCATGTAGAACGGATACAAAGCCAAAACAAGCAACTCACCAAATCGAAATGTGCCCACCAAATTCACCGGAATCACCATGCTTGCAGCAATCAGGAACGGAATCAGATTGCGTCTGTCCAACAGTAGACGCCAACCGTTGGATGCATCGATGCGTGGTATTTGCACCAGTGATTTTGATTGTCCCGGTACGAGAGACTCGGTAGCGAAAGTAGGTTGCATCACCGATTCCTTATCGATTTCATTACGCCCTTGACACCCCGAGATCTAGCTTTTCCGAAGGCCCAGCGGATCGCATAAACGAGGGCAAAACCCAAAGCAACTCGGCCGCCTCGTTCTCGGACGACCTGCTCGTAAACCGAATTAAACACAGGCCTTACGAAACTTTTGACCCACAGTGTAGATCGATAGCGGTCATAAAATTCAGGCCGGTGTTTGTTGACGAAGTACCAACGAACCCATTCCCTCGGCAAATTGAGATCCCTTGCCTGGATCGTGATCGAACCCTCGTGGGCATGCATGACCACGAGCCGTTTATCAACGCATCGGACTATTGGATACCGAAGTGCGATCAGAAGGAATAGCAACTGATCAGGCCCCGCCCCGTGACTAGCATAATCAATCCCAAAGGGATTGGGGATCTGATCTATCAGAGTCTCAAGCATGTCCTTTCGCCGAAACAATGTGCTCAAGGGGGAAATCAATTGAATCTCGCTGGGGTTTAGAAAAATTGCTGCCTCGAGCAACTCCTCCCTCGAGATAATCGATTTTGACTGAAAGCTCGATGCCCCATAGTACCCCCCCTGCCCTTGCACTGTATGACCGGTCATCACATATGCGGTTTTCGCGTCGAACAAATCGAGGGTATCGACAAGAAAATCCGGCTCAAGCCGATCGTCAGAAAAGAGAAGATGGCAGTATTCGCCTCTAGCTGCCTCGATCCCTAATCGCCAGTTCCTTACCGGTCCAACGTTCCGATCATTTCGCAGACACCTTATCCGTGAATCCCGCTTCGCGTAGTCCTGTACGACGGCCCAAGTCCCATCCGTACTGCAATTGTCGATTACCACAATTTCGTGACCTTCGACCGATTGAGCCAGCGCTGATTCCATCGCAGGCTTGACCAACTCCTGTCGATTGTAAACCGGAATGACCGTACTGACTCTCACGGCTTAACCCCACATTGCTTTGTGCATCCCCACCAAACAAAAGGCGCAACAAGTCCAAACAGGGATATCGATAAGGCACTGGAAATAAGTACCCCCGCAATCCCGAACCCCCCGATGCCGCAAAGCCAAATAGCAAGAGGTACGTTCAAGAGAGACGCAATGACTGAACAATAGATTTGCTCCTTGGTTCGACCCATCCCATTGAGCAAGCTGGCGTAGGCACTCCCCCAAATCACGACCCACGTATAAACCACCATGGTCACGCGTACCATAGGCGAGATCGTGATGCTAGAATCGATCAATGATTGGATCAACGGATTCATCGCGATCCCGATCACAATCGAAACGATTCCAAATGGTATCATCAAAGCTGTCACGATCCGCCAAAGTCGAAGCATCATCGCTTGATCCCGTTTGGCCCACGCGGTTCCCGACAAAGCCCAAATCGGCCCAGTGCATAAACTGAACCCAGTGGTTGCCAATGCCGAAAGCCGCAATACCACATCGTACTCAGCCACCATCACCGGCCCAAGCATCTGCAGAACGATCAGCCGATCTGTCATGAAAATCACCATGTAGGTAATCTCGATCAACAGAAACGATATTCCTACTTTCGCAACTTCCAGAAAAATAACCCAAGAAGCGTCCGACCATCGCGGAACCAAGCTCGGAAACCAACGGAACAAATAGCTCGACTGAATCGCATATCCCAATGCAAAGAGAGCGAAGTTCGTCCCCGCCAATTCCGGCAATGTCACTCCGCGCCCCAACCAATTAGCCAAGAACAAATAGAAAAACAAACCGATCGAAGCTGCAAATCCAACCAACGATGTCGCCGAATTCCAATGCTTTGCATACAAAATCGCATGAACCACGCCTGACAATTGCGTCAAAACAAAGGTCAAAAAGCAAAAAAACACACTCCAAGCAATCGTACGATCCGAACCAGAACTCCGGAGCCACAAAGCCAACGGTAAATCCATCAGGAAAAGAAAAACCACCAAAACGCAAGCGATCAGCCCCCACAAAACCATTTGACCAAACAGTGTCGAAGACAAATATCGACGCGCTAGCCGATCATCTCCTACACCCAACGATTCAATCAACTTGTTGCGAAGCCCCTTGCCAATCCCCAATTCCAAAACCATAACCCATATCACCAACGACTGGAGCACCACCCAGACCCCATACTCGCCCTTACCCAAAGCTTTCATCAAAAGTGGCAGCATCGCAAACTGCAACACAAACGTGCTGAGTTTGAGCACCGTCGACAATCCAACGTTCCGTAAGAAAACATCCCGCAACATCGTCAATACCCAGAGCCCCCAATCCAAACCGCCACAGAATCAACTAGGCTTATACAAAGCTACGCCACGGTCGGTGGCACACGAGCCAACGATTTCTCTGATTCAGCCAGGGACTTAGACTCCCAATACCAATTTAGGTCACCCTTTAGTTCGGTAAAGCAGTACCAAACAGTTTCGCCAGAACAGGCAGAAAATTCTCTCCGGTCAGAAAACTTCCAAGTTCCTTAGGCTAAGCAAGCAACTCGGTCAAAACATGGCCGTGAACGTCCGTCAAACGCCGGTCAATTCCGTTGTGTCGGACTGTAAGCTTTGTATGATCGATTCCAAGAAGATGCAGAATGGTCGCATGGATGTCGTAGACCTGGGTCGGATTCTCCCGATCTAAAGGCTTGTATCCGAACGCATCACTTGGGCCGTAGCTTACCCCTCCTCGAATCCCGCCCCCGCACAACCAGTTCGTGAAGCAGTAAGGGTTATGGTCCCGTCCCCTACCCCCTTGGGAACTGGGCATCCGCCCGAATTCCGTTGTCCATAAAATCAGCGTATCCTCGAGCATCCCTCGTTGCTTGAGGTCCTGAATCAACGCCGCTGCTCCCTTGGCCATCCCCGTCGAGAGCGGTCCATGGTCCCGCTGTATATCCTCGTGAGAATCCCAATTACGCCTCGGAAACCCATTGTCATTACCCGACCAAATCTGGATGAATCGAACTCCTCGTTCAAGCATCCTACGGGCCGCAAGACACTTACGCGAAAAATGGACGGTCTCCTCCCGTGCATTGATTTCCTTTTCAAACGCCCCAGGGTTTTGATCGAGCCCGTAGAGCTTGAGGATATGCTCAGGCTCCTGAGAAAAATCGAGCGATTCAGGAGCGGCCAACTGCATCCTGGCTGCCAGCTCGTAGCTGCGAATGCGGGATTCGAGCCGTTGGTCTCCCGATCGCTCTTGCGCGTGGCGAGCGTTCAGTTCGGCCAACAACACCTGTCCGTCGGCCTGACTTCCGCCTGTGATGTAGGTGCCAGACTTGTGCGGACGCAGGTCTGCAATCGGATTTTCCGAACCCGGATAAATGACCGTCCCACTGTGCTGGGCCGCCAAAAAAGCTGAATCCCAATTCTTTGTTCCGTTGCTTGCCAGCCCGCGGTGATCTGGAAAAACTACGAATGTCGGCAGGTTATCGTTCAAGCTCCCGAGCCCGTAGCTAACCCATGCACCCATGCCAGGGAATCCTGGCAACTGAAAACCGGTCGCATGCAACAAGGTCGCTTGGCTGTGCACCCCGGTTTTTCCAACCACATTGTGGACAAATGCTAGTTCGTCTGCCACTTTCCCCAACTCGGACACTGGCTCGGAGAGCAACCTGCCACTCTCGCCGTATCGCTTGAAATCCCATACGGGCTTGAGCCACGGTCCTAGTCCGTTCTGGAACGCTTCGACCGGTTCCCCAAAGTCACTTTCCTGCCCGTGTCGCTTGACCAACTCCTCTTTGAAATCGAACAAGTCCAGGTGGCTCGCCGCCCCTGCCATGAACAACTGCACGACACGCTTGGCCTTGGGCCTGTGATGCAATGCACTAAGACTCCCTCCGCTGCCGAGGCTATTTCCTGCGGCCTGATCCCCCATGGCACTACTAGCCCCGGCCTTATCGCGATCGAGCATCGTCCCGAGAACCAGCCCTCCGAAACCCTGCCCCAACGACTCGATCCAATGCCTTCGAGAAACGATTCGATCTTCCATCGGCTTGGTTTGCATCTGATTACTTCCTGGATTCCTCGTGCTTGGCTCAATCGCCGATGGATCTCTTAGCGATCAATCGACAAATGAAAACTCATTGAGATTGAAAACCAAACGACAAGCGTTGGCCAATCCATGTTCGGCAATGTAAGGCTCAAAGGCCGACCGCTCCAACTCGGTCGGCTTTCTGCCAAAAGCCAAAAGAAACATCTCATCGATGGGCTTTCCCCTTCCGGCATCTTGTATCTCAATCCGCTTGGCGAAATGCCCGGACATACTCACCATGAAACCGTTGTTGAGCAGAGCGAGGGCCTGGAGCGGGCTAAGTGACTCATTCCGCTTATCGACTCGCATCGATGGATCGGCGCAGTCCAAAGTTGCCATGAATGGCTGGGGCTGCGACCGTACCAAAAACCGGTACACACTTCTGCGATGGGTTCTGACATCCTCGGGATCATGCAAATGGTATTCGTAATGGGGCGAGTGTTCGGGATGTTCGATGACAAAATCCTGGAAGCTCGGACCTCCCATCGTTAAATCCAACTTGCCGGCAACCTGCAATACCATATCTCGAAGCGCTTCGGCCTCGAGTCGACGTCGATTCGATCGCCACAAATAACGGTTATCGATATCGATCGACTCGGCTCCGAGTTCCCGGGCACGATCGGTGACTCTCGATACTTGCTGATAAGTATGACTCGTCACAATCAGCCTATGGAGACCCTTGATCGATTGCCCCTGATCGCGAAACTCAACTGCAAGCCAATCGAGCAACTCTCGATGGGTTGGCTCGGTGCCCATGCGTCCAAGATCGTTAGCCGTCTCCACGATCCCGCGACCGAAATGATATTGCCAAACCCGATTGACGATACTTCGCCAAGTCAGCGGATTGCGGTCGTCGGAAATCCAATGCGCTAAGGCCGCACGTCGATCCGACTCGCTGTGCCCTTGAGGCAAATCAAACCAACTCCTTAACTCGACAAAGCAATCCAGCGCACCGCTGCTGACCTCGTCCTTAGGTTGCGTCACACTCCCTCGATCCAACACATAGATCGACCGCGGTTTACCTCCACTACCTCCTGTACCTATAAATGCTCCACTGCCGCTATGCACCACCCCCGCATAGACTAATTGCTGCGGTGGCAATCCGGCCCTCGACTGCTGGGCCTTGTTCAAGAGACCATCCAATTCCTCCCGCCGTTGCTTGGTGGATGGATCGAGTATCCCTTCGACCATCGCAGAACGCTCGGTCTGTAGACTCTTCAAATCGGTATCTACCCACTTAGAACGGCCATAAAAGTACCCATCGACGAGGTTCTTTCGTTGCCATCGCGGTCCGGCTTCAATCGAATCCAATGCCGTCACGGGTCGGTTCGACGCAACGTTTTCTCCTTCTTCCGATAAGACAGAAAGTTCGCCCAAGGCAAATATGTAATCGGTCGGCATTCTCTTAGCAAGCTTCGTTGCCGTCACCCGAACATACCGACCCTTGGTCGTGGAACCCTCCGGAGCCTCACTTTGAAATCGCTGTGGAACAACGCCTGGATTAGGATAATCTCGATCCGTACGATCGACCCATAAGATCACACCATTTCGAAACTCCGGATCGTCGCTGATGTGGATCGAGAATCGAACCGGGAACCCAAAACCTGCACCAATCCCGTTGAACGTGTCATGACACGCAACCAACTCCAAACCAAGAATGCTCTGTGATTCGCCCAAATCGACCTGCACCCACTTCGGAATGTCCTCTTTGGTCTCGATTTGACTGTGGTACCCAAACTCAGGTAGCTCGTCGCCACTTAATGACTTGGTCGCTTCGGCAATCCGCTGATCCAACTCCGCAAGTGGCTTGCCCCCTCGCTCGTAGATCTGTGCATCGATCTGGCGGATCTCTGAGGCGAGCTTAGCGATCTGCTGATCCAATCCGATGCGTTTCCTCGAGATCTCAGGATCGCGATCGTAAGCTCGATCGGCTCGATCCAACGCGGCGAAAACAGCCTGCAAACGATAATAGTCCCTCTGGGATATCGGGTCGAATTTGTGATTATGGCACTGGGCACAACTGACCGTCATGCTGTTGAAACTTCCCATCACCGTGGCAATCATGTCGTCGCGATCTAAGTGCCGAGCCACCTTGCCATCGATCTTGGTCTCGGGAACTTCAGCATGTCCGATGAAATCCCAAGGCCCAGCGGCGATCATCCCAAGAGCTTCGATGCCATCGGATGTACCTGGATACAGTACGTCTCCTGCAATCTGCTCCTGGATGAACCTGCGATAAGGCTTATCGCTATTGAACGCCCCGATGACGTAATCTCTATAAGGCCAAGCGTTGGGTCGCATTTTGTCTTTGTCGTAACCATGGGTCTCGCCAAAATGCACCACATCAAGCCAGTGCCTAGCCCAACGCTCTCCGTAACGAGGGGAATCCAGCAACTCATCGACGACCCTTCGGTAAGCTTCATCATCAGTTCCAGGATCGCCGATGAAAGCCGATAGCTGTTCGGGGGTTGGCAGGAGTCCGATCAAGTCCAGGTAGAGTCGTCGCAACAACGTATGCCGGTCTGCTCTCGGGGATTGCTCCAATCCTTTTTCGATCAATCGAGCAACAACAAATGCATCGATCGGGTTGGAAACCACGTATCGCTCCTGGCTCACCCAAGGGACCCCAGGGCGTTCCAAAGGCTTCAGCGACCACCAATCCGAATCCGGTACATGGCGGTCCTCCAACTTTTTACCCTCAGGCCACTTGGCCCCGGTTTTGACCCAATTCTTTAACGCCTCGAGTTCCGCATCCGACAGCGGTTTTCCTCCTTTGGGCATCTGGGGTTGCGAGCCACTTACATAATCCAACAGAACGCTCTTCTCGGGATGAACGATGTCGATCGATGGACCGCTTTCTCCTCCCTGAAGAACTGCCCCCAAAGTCTCTAGACCCAACCCGCCTTTGGGCTTGGCTCCCGCATGGCAACTGACACATCGGCGCTCGAACACCTCGGCAACTGCTCCAAAGGAATCCTCCTGCGAGTACCCTCGGCTAGCCATCTGGATAACCAACAGCGCCCAGAACATCGAAACAAAGCGTTGGTAGGAGTTGTGCATAGTTCTAGAGCCTGCGTCAGTGCGGCGAAGTTGCAGCGAAGTTGCAGCGAAGTTAACGATGGCACCCTCATGGGAGCCTCTGGCGCCCGGGCCCTGGATCATTTTACCCGGTTTGAGAGCCCAAGAGCGCACCAAGCCTCTAGTCACTAGCTTTTCTTTCGCCCATAAACCCGTATCACCATCCCCAATCGACCAAGGTCGACCCCCTGCAACGCCAAACCAGTACCCAGGTGAACCAGGGGAAGAATTGGCCTTGCGAAACCTGGACAGCGTTTCTCGAAAGTCGATTTGGGTAATCGCGACACCCATTCGATCTTTTCCACCTCAAATCCATGCTTTCTTAGCAAACTGGAAAGACTTCGAGGGCTGAAAAAATTCAAATGGGTCGGTGGACAGACAAAAGGATCTCGCTCCTGAAGTAAACGTCGGGTGATGCTACCATAATTCGGCAGAGCGATGGCCAAAATACCACCCGGCTCAAGCAAACGATTCGCCTTGTCAACCCACAAATTGACATCCAAAACGTGCTCGAGTATCTGGCTCATGAGAACCACCCCCAAAGAGGATGGTTCGCAATCATACCCCTCGAACGATGAGGCCGTCGGATCCAATCCGGTCATCCGGTGGGCGATCTGACGCTCGATCTGCGCTAACTCCAAAGCTTGAACGTCAAAGCCCGCTCGCTGGGCCTCTCGCGAGAAGAATCCATATCCACAACCGACATCCAGAAAACGGTTGCTGATCCTCTGCGCCGTGGCTGATCGACTCAACAGCGATTGGATCGTCTTGACCAAACATTTCGCATCCACCGTGGAGTTCGGATACATTCTCTCGCGTTCTTCCACCGATTCAAGCGTCGGCTTTTCCCGAGCGATCTCTGCGTCTCCATGCCCGAACGTTGCGTAATAGTCCATCAAAAACTCTAACGACGGACGAGGGTTTACAAAGCAATAACCACAGCCTTGGCATAGATCCATGCGGTATTGATGATCTCCTACCTGCTTAGAACGCCAGGGTTTATAAGTCGACGAGCAAACAGGACATGCGGAGTAATAGGTTTGATCTTTATCCGTTGTCATCGCGCATCTTCCCCCTAAAACCAAACGGTTTCGTCTATCTTTCGCCTTCGCCAAGTCCCTGAATCCTAATTAATCGGCTGAAGAAGTTCAACCAAACTCCATTGCGCGGAGAGACTCAAGGAAGCCTATGGGTATTTCGTCCCCAAATCATAGGGTCTTGAGATAAACGATCAGATCCTGTGTCTCTTCCGAGGTTAAGGCCTGACCGTGGACCTTATCCGGGGAATGCTCGCCCTTGAGCACCTCTTCGAGCGTCGATGCCCGCCCGTCGTGCAATAATTGGACCTTGCGAAATACCCCCTGGAGACTCGGAGTGTTGTAACCTTGGTAAGCGTCGTTTGACGTTCCTAGACCAAGATCATGGATCTGATTATCGGTCCATGCCGTTCCGGAATGGCAATCCGCGCAAGCTCCTTTTGGGCCGAAGAAAATTTCTTTGCCGCGAGCGGCAGCCTGACTCATCGGTTCGCTGTCGAGTCGATTGGGGTTCGGGGGGGAGCGCATGGACGAGAGAAAAGCCGCAAGCGCTTGTGCGTCCTCCTCGGTCGGATCGGGGCCTACCATCGTCGTCTTGAGCGAATGCTCCATCGCGTCGATCAACCCCTTTTGCCAACCATGCCATGTCCATGGCCCGGATTGATC
>Ga0315904_10008832_pt1 | contig 13265 bp, 15 predicted proteins | sample LakEriMetagenome_6_FD_203529 | JGI IMG/M metagenome (GOLD analysis project Ga0315904, IMG submission 203529) | Freshwater fungal communities from buoy surface, Lake Erie, Ohio, United States - Buoy 12 MA120 | ecosystem: Environmental > Aquatic > Freshwater > Lake | place: USA: Lake Erie, Ohio... | reverse complement strand
GCAGCTAGTTTAGATGGAGTTAATTGATACTTTGTTTTAGGTGTCTTGCTTGACACCTTTTTTGTAGGCCGGCAGTACTCATTACTACCACCGGCACCACAAGGTTTTCCAGATTTTGTATCTTGCCATTTCTCTTTCTGCCATCTTTTAAGCTCAGCACCTTCTTTAGTCTTTCTTACTTGACCTTTACCTTTACGGCACTTAGCAATAGCTTGAGAGGCTCTTGCTGAAGGGAACACCGCATACCGGGCTTTTACACTATGATAGCAAGAGTCTTTAGGCATTACTTTTTCATTTTCATCTTAGTCATAGACATACCATACTTAGCTTTTGGTACAACAGTTGCTTTTGGATTAGCTCCAACTTTAACACCTTTAGAGCCTGGTGTTTTTTGAACAGATAGATTACCATTAGCTTTTACTATCACACCTTTGCTAGCTTTAGTCATTTTAGTTTTCATAATATAATTTAAATTAAGAGTTCCAAACTTTTTCCACTTTAGTGTTTAAGTCTTTTAGAATATCCTCATTTAACGGGTTCTTTAAGTACTCAATCACATCAAATGTATTCCTTCCTAACATAGTACCAGATTGTGTATGGTAAATATGTCCATCGGGCTTATTAATAATATACTTAAAATAAATGGAATCTTTAACAATTGCTTTAATTTTTAATGTTTCCATATCCATTGCAGCAGCATCAAGGAAGCCTTGAGCAGCTCTTTCTTTGTTACCTTCAGTACCTTCACCATTGATATGTCTATCCATGTTATCATAGATAACATCATTAGGTGTGTGTTTCTTATACTGAACACTTGCTACATCTACTGCCTTAGCAATGTAGAATAGCTTAGTGCTGTTTTTATCAAATAGTTTTTGCAATTCTGCAAGAGCCTTATTCTTAAGTTTCTTAACTTCAGTTCTTGCACCTGCAGTTTCTTGTGCTTTATCAAGATAAAACTTTGGTGGAATAGCTTTAGATCTAGCTTCATCATAGCTACGCGCTACAATTGAAAAAGCTCCTGCTTCAAGTGCGTATAATTTAATTCTGTCAAATGGATCTTTTGGGTCTAGGTATACAGGTTCATTACCACATGTAATAAATATCTTATCCCAAAAGTCTGCATTATCCGGACGTAGTAATTTTACTTCATTCCAAAAAGTTGGACTAGATATATCTAATACATTTGCTGCTAAATCTCTTTCTAGTTCTGCTACAGCACTTCTTATTTCTTTTATCTTAGCTTCTTTTTCTTCTAAAGGTAAAAGTTTGATTTCTGGTGCAAATTCATTTAATCCTGTTACATACTGCAACACACCATTTCTGTCAATGCATGCAAGTTGTTCAGTGTGTGTAACACCGTCAAATAAAGTTAGACCATACTCTTCTAGTCCCATGTTTGATACTGATTTATCAAAATAAGGTTTGATAGAGATAGGTGTAGGTTTATTCTCCCTTGTCTCCACCATTGTAAAATTTGTTGATTCTTTCATTTTTGTTGGTTTTTAAATTGTTGGTTAAATATAGTAAAAAAGGGAGGAGCGTTAACCCCTCCCTATTCTTACCGGTTGTTTATATATTAGAATGATCCACCAGTGATTGGGTTTCTCATAACAATCTTAAGGACTTTAGTAGGATCCTTAACCCAGATAGCAGGCATTGTTTGAGACATCATCACACGGTACCCATTGAATTGTCCAGAAGACTGGAACCCTTGAGTACGGCCCATATAGTCCATTGTACCATTCTGATACCACCACTTCAATTGGTTGTCCCAAGACAACTTCAATAGGTAGATGTTATCATTTGTATTATCAGTGATATCAAAGATAATGAATGAGTAAGAAGACAATGGGAAACCATCAATGATTGGGTTTTCAATATCATTAGTATGTACGTTGTCAAATGCTGGGTTCAATACAAACTTCACGTTAGCCAAGAATGGAATAACGTAGCTAGTGTAAGCAAATCCAAAGTTCAAGTCCATACCTTTACCAGTGATTGCACCGATGTCAGCAGCCTGGATAAGAAGACCAGATGCTACAGCTTCTCTACGAATAGCTTCATTTACCATACGCATACCACCCATACCAGTTTGAACAACTAGTGAACGCTTAGGATCTGGACCCTGGAATTCAACCTTACCGTTGAAGAAGTTGTAGATCTCACCACGGAACAAATCAAGAGTAAAGTTATTCTTGTTGTATACACGCTTGAATGCATTATCTAACTGTCTCCAAAGACCCACAGACAAACGGATATCATCTGGACCATCCTGACGTACACGTCCACCTTGTCCCCACATCAAGTAAGTCTCAATGTCAGATGCAATCTTAGACAAGTGAGCAGCTTCCATGTTAGTAAGGAATGTACGTGAAAGGTCACCATTATCAAATGCTTTTTTCACAGCATCTTTACCCATAACCTTAACCATATCTTCTAGAGATGTAACAGCAGGATCAAGGTTCTTATTGAATGATCTCCAGATCTCAGTTACAGGAACTGTACCATCTGCATTCATACCACCCTTGATCATCAAATCTGCACGAGAAGAGATAGAGTAATGTACGTGTGCTTCTGCTCCTCCTACATAGTTGTAGAATTCACGGAATCCTGCATTAGTGATGATGTCAGAGAATCTTTCACCATATTCACCACGTGCAGAACCTTTACGGAATACCTTAGTACCATTTGCTAGGAAACGGTGATCAAGAAAACGCTGGTTGTCATTGTTTACAAGTTGTACTGTATAGATGAATCCATCTCCAATAGGAAGGATATCTTCATCAGTAATGTACATTTCAACTCCGTTATACTTGTCATAAGTGATGATATCACCATGTCCAAATTCACGTCTGTTAAGTTTAATACGGAATGTAGTACCATCTAGACCAAGGATAGTGTTAGGATCCTCAATGTCTTCAACAATGTAAGGAAGGTCAATGGAAACCGGAGTCTGCCATTTGTACTCTCCACGAGCATTGTCAACCATGATTACATTCTTTCCTCCAAAAGAGGACATCTGATAAAGAGGCATTTCTACTTTCTGTGCCATAGCCCAAAGGTCTACTGGACCCAGATCCATAGGTTCTGCATTCTTTAGCATGTTTTGTAAGTGGTAAGAATCCACATGTGAACTAGCGTTATACGCAGTATCACGCAGGAATATACCATTGTTTAAAACTGGAGTTGCCATTTTTGTTTGTTTTTATTTGTTGTTTATAATTAAAATCGTTTAAAGATATTACCAGAGTTTTTCTGTAATGTTCTTTGTGTAGTTTTTCTTGTTGAAGGTTCATCATCACTAGTAGATGAAGATCCTAGCTTTCTTGATTCTTCTGTTTTAAGTTGTCTAACTGCTTTTTCTGTAGCTGCTTTAGATCCTTGCTCCTGGAGTTTGTTTTTATATCCAGAAGGATCTGCTAGCAACCACAATGCTTCAGCAATTAGAGAGTGGTTAGGTTCTACAAACTGATACTTCTCAAGTAAGTGACCAAGTAAGTTTGTAGGCTTACCAGAAATTGAAGGATAATTAGGTTGAACTAATCCGGAGTATAACATGCTCTGAACTTTTCTATCTAGTTTTACACCACCAACTTCTCCAGTTGAAAGAGTGTTATATACATTATCCATGTATGCTTTAGCTGCTCTTTCCTGCTGCTCTTTTTTAGCTTCTTGTTCTGCTAGCTGTCTTGCAACAATCTCTTCTTGCATTCTATCTAACTTTGGCTTAAACTGATTAGCTTTTTGTCCAAGCTTATCTAGATCTGACCAATCTTGAATTTCTGCTTCAATCTCTTCAGGAGATCCAAAGTTTGTAGCATAAAGATATTGACGTGCAATTTCTGCTTGGTCATACTCATTATTTACATCAAGATTTTTCATCTCTTCTACATGAGCCAAAGTTCTAAAGAGTCCTTTTAGATCTGTACCACCGTCTGCTACATATTTTGCTGCATACTGTAACTCTTCTGGCAATGCTTCAAAGAATTCTCTTGGTGTATTTTGTCTAATCTGATTTTCTCTCTCTTGGAAGTTTGCTTCAAAAAGTTCTCTAAAATCTTTTGCTGTATACTCATCTAGTGATTTATCATCATCAAAAGGAATTAGAGTACCCTCTTCAATCATTTTAGTTGCTAGTTCTGCCAGACCTGATTTATCAATCTTTGGTCTTCCCTTACTACCCGCTTCCTCTTCTTGAGCAATACGGCTGTCAAGTTCAGCAATTGCCTCTTCAACTTCTTTCTTTTCTGCCGGTGTATCAGTTGCTACTGAAGTACCTGCAGGGTTGTCAATGAACGATACATCTACAGTGTTTTTGCTAAACACTGATTTCTTTTCTTCTGTTTCTGGTAGCATGATATTTCCTGCATCAGGCATCCCAAAAATCTCATCTAAATTTACATCTGCTTGTGTTACAGATGTAGCATCTGATATTTCACCTTTTTCAATTGGATCCATCTTGTTGGTTTTTGTTGGTTGTTAAATTAATATAAGCAAATTTGTACAAATAAACTTGTAAAATTTAAAGATGATTAAGGTTTTGTAGCACTATATAGCTATTCTTCATTTCCTTTATCATATTTATTTTTATTTTCTCTTGCAATCTGCAGTTGTTTATCTGCTATATCTCTTTGGGCCTGGATCTTTTCACGTTCAATCTGAGCCTTTTCTTGAGCTAAACTAGTTTTGTTAGCTTCTTTTGATCTTTCTAATTCAGTTTGTTCTTGATATTGATTTGTAGCTCTAATCTCTTTCATTGCATCAATATAGTCAGACTGCATGTTTTGATCAAGATCTACCATAGAGCCATACCCGGCTGATCTAATTTCAGCAATAAGAATATCACGTTGTCTATTCTTCTCTGCTTCTGCAGATGCATGATCTCTTTTGAGTTTTTCTTCTTCAGCTTTAGCTTGAATCATTTGTTCTTGCATCTGTTGCTGAGACTGCATCTCTTGTTGTTTGATTTCATTAGATTTCTGCTCAGCTGTTTTAAGTACAGAATTAAGCTCAGCTAATGAATCTGACTGAACTACTTTACCTAAGTCATATATAGAAGCACCGGTAGTATTATTTTGTAGTGCCATCTGTTTAAGTTGCTCTAGTATTGCACGCTGGTTAGCAGTTGTAGAACAATAAATGTTAAGATCTCTCATAAGCAGATCAGTACCATTTATCTCAAAGTTTACATTTTCATCTGCTGTTGTCATGTATTGTAACCTTAGAGATGGTTTAGTAGAGTGATAGTACTGAGCCAGGTCTGTGCGCATCTGATGTACGCGTGGCATTAAGTAATCACAGTGCTGAATAAAGAATACTTCAGTTTGTGCATAAGAAGCACTAACGGCCTGCTCTACTCCTGTAGCTGTCTGCTGTGATAACTGTTGCCCCATACGTTGCGGATTCACACCAATTACTTCATAAGCCTGTTGCTTAAAGTAATTAGCAAGCTGAATCCGCGATAACAGTCGATTTGTTTGCTCCAAATCTAATTTCTGAAAATGCTGGAAGTTTAATGGATTCTCTGTATTTGTAATAGATGTATCTAGAGGTAGCATCTGAAAGTTCTTCATTGCTACATATGCTTTAGCTAGATTATTCTTACCCCAGTCTTCACCTAATGAATGACGTGGTAATGCATTCTGATCCAGTAAGATCACTGTACCTAGTTCATCTACTAGAATATCCGCTATCTGATTATTTACAATATTATACCCAATCTGGTATGGTTTCATTAAGTCAAGTAGAGCTGTAGACTTAGTGTTTCTATCTGAGAACACCGCACCTTCTACCGGAAGCTTACAACCATATAATGTATTATCACCTTTAAACTGGAACTTAAGTGGTCCAATATGGTTTCTTTCTACTCCAATATAAATAGGTGTAAACCCTCCAGGATTATTCATACCCCAGAATGATGGAATATTTGGTCCAATCTTTACACCACCCCATACTTCATTAATCCAGATCCAGTCAATGTGTTCTCCATATACTAGATTATCTTTAGTTTTATTCTTAAAGAGTCTGGTATCATATATTGGTTTATCTGATACTTTATAGTCTTCTGTTATAATTTCTGTAAGTACTTCTCCATTCTCCAGTACTTTGGTTAAGTGACCAACTTTACGTTGTGATTTCCAATAGCCTGTAGTCACGCGAAGTAAATAAGCTGTACCTGCTACATTATAATCTTCACTTTCTGCTAGTATCTGTGAAACAACATCACCTCCTTGCATAATATTACCAGCTACCATGGATGTGTACTGACGATATGCTAGTGATGGCATATTAACGTTCCACTCATGACTTTTTGTAGCATCATAAAATGAACCATCATTCTGCTGTCCAGAAATATTATATGCCGCAGATCTAATAGGATAGATAGCTTCAAGGGCTTCTAATTGCTCTTCTGTCATTAAGTACCCATACTTATCTATAACATCAGCTACAGTAAACATATCTGTTTTACCTACCCAGTTTGCTTGAGATATATATCTTGCGTCCGGGGACTTATGATAGAATGATAATACAGGATTCCAAAGTTCTACATCATAGTCATCTTCTCCCATTCTAAAATGCCAAAACTCACGGTCTGTAATGAGCATATCACGGAAACCTCTTTCCTCAAGCTCATCCATTCTAAATCTTTCTACATCTACCTTATGCTGATGTGTAGCCCACTGTTCTACCATAGATCTGTAATCTTTCTTAAAGAACATTTCTATTTCAGGTAGAGTTTTAAGTTTATCCGGATTTAATTGCTGCTGGGCCTCTTCTGAACTTGGATCAAGACCTTGTTCAATTAAAGCAGCAGAAATCTTCATTTGAGCATTTGATAAGAGTACTTCTTCTACAGCAGATCTTTTTTGCTCCATCATCTCATTGTATGAGAATTCATCTATTGCACGGTAAGTAAGTTTAGTAGATCTTTTAGCAAACTCAGCTACTAAAACATTAATTACATTAGGTATAATTGGGTAGAACTTTAACTCTAATGCTGAGTTGTCTTCTTTGGTTAATACTTCAACTATGTCTCTATAATCATTGTCTTCTTCAATGATATAATCAGACTTATCTATAATACCTTTAGCTAGCTTGTAATTCTTCATCAATCTGCGGGCATTAAGGCGTATTTGTTTTAAACCATTCCACTCAAGCCAGTCTAAGTTCCATGCTGCCCACTCTTGATCCTTTTCAGTTTTAGGTAAAAATTGAAGAGGTTGGGTAATACTACCCATTCTGTTATGTTTAGTTTTAGCTCCCGCCTTGAGCTGCATTGCATTATATATCTGCATAGCCTTTATTTAAAGTGTTTAAATGGTGATCTTTTAATACCTTGACCCATTGATGTTGAGTTCTTTCCCATATGCCGGAAAGGGCTCATATTTAATTTATACAAATTTTCTGACTTTTGCAAGTTTTTGGCTGCCTCATCCATAACAGTTCTAGTTGGAATACCAATATTAGACTGTTGAATACGCATAAAAGCAACTAGAGCTGCAAAAGATACTAAGCGGTCAACGTTGAGTCCTTCTTGATATGCTTTCATTTCTTTAAGAAGCATGGGATCAGGAATACGTTCTATACCATATGTAGTTTTTACAATAGTACCATCTTCTTTAGTTGTAGTATCTAATTCTTCTCTTGTGTATTCAATCACATAAGATAGAAGATGTGACTTAAATAATATACCGGTGTTCTTCCAACCATACTCCTGGAATACGTTAGCATTAGCACCAAGATCTTTTAGAAATAATATTTGATTCTTAGGTACTAAATACCTTTGCTTTTTTCTTGAGATCATATACTGTATAAACAGTGATATGTTATTCTCTATTACTGTCCATGCATTATACCACTCTATTATAAGTTCTAGTCTCTCATGGGTTTTCTTTATGTCATCAAATCTACCGCACCAAGCTGCAACTATTTTGTCTTGTTCTATATAGTGCTCAACTTCAACACCTGTATGTCTCTTTACTTGAACCGGAGCTTTCATTACATATATAGAACATAGTGATTCTGAGGTAGTTGTCTTACCTTCTGATACGGGGTCAATAGATGCATAATACATTCTAAACTCTGGGTCTTTTACTGGCCGCTCCCATACTACAAAAGATCCGGTTTTATCTTCTGTCTTTTTAGAAACTGGAAATTCAGATATAGGAAGTTTATTTGTTTCTTTTACTTTAGGCTTTCCTGTTTCATCTCTAAATATATCCAAGAACTCATATGCGTATTCCTTCTCTTCTATTCTTCTTAACTGAGCAGTAACAAGATGCTGAGGGAATATAGATACTTTTCTGTGGGCAAATGCTTCTTCTATATTCCTTGGATGCTGAGATACTTCAAGCTGATATGTTTCTGGTGACATCTTTTTCTTACACTGCTCAAAGTAATCATCTAAAGCCTGGAGAGCTTCTTCTACAAGTGAATTACCATGGTCATCAATATAAGGCGGCATTGACCATTGTTCAGGAATAAACAAACCTGATGTTCCTATAGTACCGTCTTTATCTATAAGTTTGGTGTCTACTGCATATATATCCTGCGCTTCCGGATTAAGAATCATTTCTTTTAAGGGCTCACACTGATCCAAGTCACCCACAGATCCTGCAGCTATAAACATACCTGTAGTTATCATACCTGACTTAAGTGCAGGTTTAATATAACCATATGTTGTATCCATCTTGGGGGCAATACCAGCTTCCTCATGAAAGAAATACTTAACCGGTCCACCAACACCATTAGTAGGATCTTTCTCAAATGACATACCTTGTATAGTACCTTTAAGACCCACTTCTGCTTTTCTATCTCCTTTTCTTACTTCAATCTTTTGCTGCCACATCATAACCTTGTCTGGTGACATAGGACGGTACCATGCAGTATGCTCATTTAAGAAGGCTGCATATTCATTTAAAAACTTCCATGTACCTTTCTCATTGATGTAGTCTTTTAGTGATGCACCCATCTTAAGTGTGACACCGGCTTCAAACCACTGCTGATTGATAAGTTTACCAGCATGATAATAAGAAGAAGCTATCTGACGTTTCTTAAGAATAGCAGCATGCTTATAGTGTAATTCTGCTAATTGCTCATACAGAGCCATATGATACTGAGCATCACGGATATCAGCAAATCCAAATGCTTGTATCTCTTTGTTAAAGATAGGTAAGAAGTTTAGCCACATGTAATACTCTCTTGCAAGGTACCAAGTTTCTTTACCTGACTTTACTAATACACCATTCCGGCATTTTGTTTTTTGATCATCCCAGTAAGCTAGAAAGTCTTTAGATTTAAAGGGTGCTGTGCAGTATACTTTTTCAGACTTAAATATCCGAGCTTGCTCATTAAAGATATTACTAGAGTCTTGATTAAAATTATATTGACCGGGCTCTTTAAATATGGTAAGTAAGAACACACGTAACTCATCTCTTGTTGCAAAAGATGTAGTAGTCCAAGTACCGTTATCCCAAGTTGGTATGTTTTCCCAGAATGCTTCCATTATGAATCATATGCTAATCCTTGACCACCTCTTACTTTGCTCTGCTGCTCTTCCTGAAGATCTTTATACACTCCTTTGAATGATTGTCTAATACCATCAAAGTCTTTAGCCAATGCTCTAATCTGTGCTATGTTACCATCTTTACCATCTGTAATTGGTGCACTACCAAGATATCTGGATATTCTATCAAGGGCCTTCTGCATACCTTCATACGCGCGTGAGGTAGGCGTTTCATACATTCTCTCACATGCTTTAAGTGCAGTAAAGATATCATCATCTTCAGTAGAAAAATCTGCTTCAATTTCTTTAAGGATAATATCCTCTTTATCCATGTGAGGTACATTAAAGAATGGGTTCATATCTGGATTAGGGCAGGTCATGTAAAATAGATACAGATATATCTTAAGATAATTATCCGGATAGTTATCCATTATATCCTTTAGTGACTTAAGTGTATAACAATGTTCACTAGGTATTACTACTCCGTTTTGAACATCAAATAATTTAACTATCATTTCTTTTTAATTAGTCCTCTGTTTTCATGTAACCAGTTAATAATACTAATTACTTCATCTTTTAAATACGGTATTTCTATTGCTACAACATCTTTAACTACAGGATCACCCTCAGAGGTATACTTAGTAATTGGATATCCGTATTCATCTTCACCCATTGTTTCAAACTGAACATGATGAATAAACATCTTACCTGGTTTTAACTTTGGATTATGCTTGAGTATAATATACATATAAATACTCAATTGTAAAGCATAGTGATTAAAATGACAATCATCTAAGTTGTTTACAGGAAACTGTAGTTTTTCTGATATACCTTCCCAATTTACATAAGATTCTGTCTTGATCTCTTTATTAGTCTTGTAGTCTATTATAAATACCTGATCATTTACCACTTCTACTAAATCTGACTGACCGCAGATACCGGCAGACTTTAAAAACACCATGTGTTCAGGATATACTCCCGGATCTAATTTTTGTAATGGTGCTTGCTTTAATCCTTCTAGTTCAGGTACAGGAGCTATAACAGGAATAGTAACACCATCTTTTTCTAGAGATGCTAGCGAACATAAGTCTGCTTCTCTCTGATTATGATAATAGGTACCAAGAGTTGTAGCACGGTTGGCTTCATTTTCCCATATCTCAAGAATCTTTTTAGGAGGAATACCAAACCATTTTGATCTTTTACTCTTAGTCACTCTTTCAGCTATACTTTTAGCATCAAACGGTTTTTTAAACTGAGAAACAAGTGATGTAACACTTATCCAATTTATATCATCCGCCTCAATACTTTTGTAGCTATGATCTGCTGCGTTAAATATTATACTCATGAGTTCTCTATTATACAATCAGCTACTGTAATTGATGCTTCATCATTTGACATAAGCATCTTCCGGATATTACTTATTTCTTCCTGAGTAAACTTACCCTCCATACCAAGTATCTTAAGTCTTAGAAGTTTGTTATCTAACTCAAGTTTATCCATTCTTTCTTCTAAAAGAGCTATAGGTGTTTTATATACATTACCATCATTAGCCGTGATCTGTGACCAAAGTCCTTCAGTAGTTGTAGTACTTATTGTTCCATAAATACTATGCTCTAGTTCTGAGTCATAATTTACTTGTTCTGGTTTCATATTAGTCTAAGTTATCTAGTTTATCTTCTTCTTCTTCTGATATGAGTGCTTTCCATTTACCGGCCGGGCACTCTGATGATAGTGATCTTGTTTTAAATGCAAGAGAGCACCCACACTCATTGCAACATGGTGCCGTCCCTGGCATTACACACTCATCTCCTTTACTTGGACACTGGTCACACAGTTCTCTTCTTACTCTAGCAACATCTTCTACAAATTCATCTCTTATAACCGCATTAGTTATACCTTCAACAATCTGTTTCCGGTTCTTCCATATTTGTTTTAGTCTGTTTGACATGTTTAAATATTTTTTTTGCTGTTAGGAACTCATCTATTTTTTTAGATGCTTTTTTAAGCTTTTCTAATTTTGCCTCTGCTAGCTTTTTGTTATGATAATTACTGAAGGTTTCTGAATTGTATTTGTTTACTAAGTTAGTATACTTCTTAGTCATATTATCTACTGACTTTTTTTTAATTAAGAAGTGACCTAAACCCGGTATGTTTATTCTGATGTCTTCTAAACTTGAAAGTTTTTTTCTTAGTTCTTTATAATAAAAACCTACAATGTCATCTACCATTGATTCAGATAGATCATTTTCTTCTGCTACTTCTTTAATTATTGTTTCCGGCTTCTTGGGGATCATTGGCTAGAATTTTATAATCAAGTAGTAAAGTACCTTCTGTTTGTATCTGTAATGTAGGATTAAGCATAATAACCTTTTTGTTATTTGCATCTTTTATTACAAGTTTGTTTTTTTCAGCTTTATTAATACAGTTACGGACAGTCTGTGGTGTTTTAAAAATCCAATCTTCTTCAGCTGAAGCATCATAGCAAAAATGTGTCAATTCAACAGGTTGATTAAAGCTAAGTAAAGTCAAACAGTTAAGATCAGATTCACTCACTGTTATACGATTAATATAACAGTGAGTAAGTATCTGAAATTTAACAACCTCCCACTTAGGCATTTTGACACGCTTCTGTACTTGGTTTACTAAGGCCATAATTAAGATTTTTTAAGCTTCCTTTCTTTCTGAAGCTCTTGGTGTAATTCATCAGGTGAGTCAGATTCTTGTGGTGGATTCATCAACATTGCCATTTGAATTTGATACTGAGTTCTTTTAAATCTTACTTCATCAATTTTTGCAAGTAGATCTTCATACTCAAATTGTGCTTGAAGATACGGCATTGACTCTTTGTAATAGATAAGCATTTCTTCTTTTCTAGCTACCAGTTCTTCATGTGTCATTCCTTGTTCTTCTGCTGGTTCTTTCATAATTTATTTTTTTAAGTTTACACAAATATACAATAAAAGTTTAAACTTCGTTTATTTAAAAATAAAAAACCCAGCAAGTTAATCCTGCTGGGTTAAAGTAATAGTTTAAGTATTATCTATTCTTCAATGTAAAGTTTAATATGGTAATCATATAGAACTCTCTTGAAATATCAACTTCTACCGTTAGAAAATCTATCTTGCCTAGTCTAAGTCTCAAAGCAAACTTATCCCATTGCTTATTCTTTACTTTCCAGTTGTTTCTTACTATCATAACTTTATTCTTTAATTTCAAAGTGCATCCAGTCATAGTTCTTCTCCCGTCCTAGAGAAACAAACCCATGCTTGTAAAAGATATCTATCATTGCTTTATACTCTGGTCTAGCAAATCTAGCTGTCCTTGATGTTTCCTTTAATGTGTTTCGTGCAGGATCAAGATCTACAGCAATACCCCAGGCATGTTTTGACCAAGCAGATCCTCCACGCATTTTGCGGTAGTTAAAACATCCACCATATAAATCTATTCCTAGTTCCTTTATTTTATCAAAACCATAGTGAGCTAGAATATCTTTGAACACAGCCTCAAACTTACTAGCTACATCCTTATGACATCTCATTCTTGATACAGTAGTATCTGTATCCCAAGCAATACGCATAGGATAAGGAAGATTAACAGTAACCAGATATCCGGATCCTGTTTCATTTGGAGTGCCATACTTCTTAAGTGCTTGTTGTGTAGTTAACATATCTATAGTTTAAATATTTTCTTGAGTACTAAGATAATGATTAATATTACAGCTGCAAGGATCACCCAGGCCCATGGTTGCTTGTTCTCC
>Ga0315904_10008831_pt1 | contig 13266 bp, 9 predicted proteins | sample LakEriMetagenome_6_FD_203529 | JGI IMG/M metagenome (GOLD analysis project Ga0315904, IMG submission 203529) | Freshwater fungal communities from buoy surface, Lake Erie, Ohio, United States - Buoy 12 MA120 | ecosystem: Environmental > Aquatic > Freshwater > Lake | place: USA: Lake Erie, Ohio... | reverse complement strand
GGCGGTACGGGCGGGGTCACCTACGGTTGGTCCGTCAACGGCGGAAGCGTTTTAGGAGCGAGCGCCGCGACGTATGCGCCACCAGCGTACACTGCACCGGGCACTTTTACGTACGTGGCAACCGCGACCTATGCAGGTTCAGGGTGCGACGCCGCGAGCAGCGCACCTGCTACGGTCACCGCTGTGGCCGATCCTGTGGTCACGGCGCCTACGAGCGCAACCTATTGCGTGGGAGGTGCCACAGCGGCCGTTCCTTTAACCGTCGCTGCGTCTGGCGGACTCGGAACCACGAGCTACCAATGGTACGCCAGCACCCCCCCGTCGGCCCCACCGGTTGCAATTCCCGGAGCGATGGGGGCGTCATACACCCCGCCATTGGCAGCGACGGGGTCGGTCGCCTACTCTGTGATAGCTTCCCAAACCGGTCCCAATTGCAGCGTTACATCAGTGCCTGCAACGGTCACCGCCGCACCCCTTCCCACGTTTTCCGCCCTTCCGGCCTCCGCGACGGTCTGCGTCGGGGCGCCGGTCATGCCGCTGAATGTGGCTGTGACAAATGGATTAGGCACTCCTGCCTACCAGTGGTTTTCATCCTCGACATCCGGAACGGGCGGCAGTGCCATCCCGGGTGCTACCGCTGCGAACTTTACACCCTCAAGCGCCATGCCGGGCACAACGTATTACTCGGCAACTGCGACCTTCCCCCCTGCAACGGGCTGTCCAGCGGTGAGCTCACCCGCCGCGTTCATCTCCGTAAACGGTGTGGAAGTAGCAGATGTAGCGGCGAGTCAGCACGTGTGCAGTGGCGAGGCGCCGGCGGGTTTGGCCCCCCTCCAGTCCCCGACGGGGAGCGGAACTTTGAGTTACACGTGGCAAACCTCCACAGGCGGCGGATTCGCAGCCATTCCAGGCGCAAACGGTCCGACCTTCACACCACCCGTCCTTTCGAACCCTGGCACAATACCTTCCCATGTGCAGTATCGTTTGCGCGTCACGAGTACGCTCAACGGCCTCGGATGCTCGGACACATCGCCCGCGGTTACCATCACGGTGCACCCCCTACCCGTAGCATCTGCACCGGAGTCTGCAGTGTGCGATGGTGCGGCGGCGGCGGCGGTTTGGTCCAGCAACTTGAGCTATACCGGCTCCTCCTTTGCTTGGTCCGCTGCCCCACAAGCCTCCGTCGCGGGCGAATCGGCCACTATCCAATCGGGGAACATCATCGACGATGTTTTGGACAACCTCTCTGCGATTCCACAGTGGGTAACATACACGGGCACAGCGACCTCCGACTTCGGTTGTGTCGGCCCCCTAGGCATCGCCACGGTCCAAGTCGTTCCCGCCGTCTTCATGCAGCCGACAACTGTCCCGCCGATTTGCAGTGGATCGGTGGTGAATGCCGTCTTGAATGCGAACGTTCCTGCGAGTTTTGATTGGCTTGCAACGGTGAACAACCCCGGCGTATCCGGAGAATCCCTCATTCCGGTAACTGGATCAACCCTCTCGGATGCACTTGCAAACGGCTCAGGCGTGGACCAACTGATCATCTATTCGGTCACCCCTACCTCCCTCGCAGGCACGTGCACCGGCGCCACCTCTGCCATTTCCGTGGTGGTAAAGCCCCCCATTGCATTCCTCAATGCCGGGCCGATGACGCTGTGCAGCGGTGAAGAGGTGGGCCTAGAGCTGGAAACGAACACGGAAGCTTCGATTTCGTGGATTGCGTTATCCAACCCTGCGGTCCAAGGCGAGTCCACAGGACTCCAAACCACCTCCGCCCTCAATGACGCCCTCGTAGTGCCGGGAACGGCTCCGGCCACGGTGACCTATTCGCTCGTGGCCCTCTCCCCAGATGACGGGTGCGCGAGCCCTGTCACGTCCCTCGAAGTGCTTGTGCTTCCAGTGCCTGTCGTCAATCCCGTGGAGGATTGGGCTGTGTGTTCTGGGGAACTGGTTCCTGCGGTCACGTTGACCGGTCCAGTTGTAGGTGCGGAGTACGCATGGACGGCTGAAAGCACGCTTGACGTTGCACCACCCGCTGAAGGGGTAGGTGCTGTGCCGGCGTTTTTTGCAAGCAACACAGGTGCATTTGAAGAGGTCTTTGAGGTCACCACATTTGCGACCCTGGAACTCAACGGGACCGTTTGCGCCGGGCCCGCTGAGTCCTACACCGTTACGGTCAATCCGACTCCGGCGGCTTACCCCCTGCCTGACCTCACGACCTGCGCAGGAACGGTGGTTTCTGGCATTGCACCTGCCGGGCCAGTTCCGGGGACCACGTGGGTATGGGAGTTTTCCGCCCCTCAACTGGGCTTGTTGCCCGAGGGCACAGGCAACATCCCCTCCTTTTTTGCATCTAACCCCGGCCTCTCCCCGGACAGTGGTGTGGTGACGGTGGTTCCGATCTTTGCAGCCGGTGGCGCGGCTTGCGCGGGAATTCCGACCGATTTCACCCTGACGGTGTTGCCCGCTCCGACGGTAGGCCCGACCAGCAGCGAAGTGTGTTCCGGCGAACTTGTTGAACTCTCTTTGAACTCTGATTTGGCCAGCACCTATGCGTGGTTTGCCATCCCTCAACCGAATGTACTGGGTGAAACTTCATTCCCCATTCAGTCTGGCAGCCAGATCAGCCAAATCTTGACCACCGACGCCTTGTTCGCCCAAACCGTGAGTTATCAAGTCGTTGCGACCGATATCCTCAACGGTTGCTCGAGCCCTCCCACGGCCATTCCCGTGACCGTTCACCCCCTCCCGTTGCTCGGATTTACGGTGTTGAATTCTTCCACGTGCGAACTCAACCCGATCTATTTCAGCAACAATTCTCCGGGAACACTGACGTACTTGTGGGACTTCGGGGACGGCACCACGAGTGTGGCGGATGACCCCGTCCACGCGTATCCGGGCCCGGGCGAGTACGTCGTGGAATTGACTGGGTCGAACCCGCTCACAGGTTGCACGAATTCCATCAGTGAAGAGCTGGAAATCGGGGTGGTCCCCGATGCGACCTTCCTCGTATCTGACAGCAGCGGATGCGGGTTGACCGAGGTGGAGTTTCTTGCCGTGACGCAGGATTCTGCGCTCGTCTACCTCTGGGACTTCGGGGACGGGTCGCAATCGACCCAAATCGGATCCGCAGGCAACCAATTCGCCCCCACCGGCTGCTTCGATGTTACCTTGACCTTGACCGACGGCACCGGGTGTGTGGGCGTTTATGGCATCGAGGAAGCCGTCTGTGCTTTCCCGATCCCGAACGCCGAATTCAACGCCTCCCCCTACACGACCACGACGCTGGATCCGGAGATTGAGTTCACGAATGGGTCGACGTTTGCGACGAGCTACTTCTGGGAGTTCGGGGACGGAAACACGAGCTACGACCCAGATCCTGTGCATGTTTACCAAGGATTCGGGACCTTCCAAGTGAAGCTCACCGCTTCGAACGGGACGGAGTGCATCGACGAAGCCCGAGCATCCATCGTGGTCAACCCCGACCTGGGAATCTACGTTCCGAACGCGTTCACACCCGGAACGCTGGGGCCGCAGAGCAACGACGGCATCAACGACGCGTTCAAACCGATCATCAGCGACCCGAGCTTGCTGGTTTACTATCACTTCCAAATCTTCGACCGGTGGGGAAATGTCATTTGGGAATCCTATGACCCCGATGCGTGGTGGACCGGCGGCGTCGACCCGGGCAACGACTACTACGTCAACAACGACCTGTACGAGTGGCGGTTGCACGTGAAAACCACCTGGTCGGACAACGACATCATTTCGTTTGGGCACGTCACCGTCGTGAAGTAACCCGTGCGGCAGGTGGGCCGTATTTTCGGGGCATGAAGCGGATGCTCTGCAAGTGGATTGCCGTTTGGGCGGTGGTTGGGTTGGGGGTGGGGGCCACAGCCGTGGCCCAAACCCAAGGCATCGCCCCCGATGCGCGGGCCCTCCTCGAACCCCTCGCCATGGCGGAAGTGTTCAAGCTCGACCCGGGCATGAAGGCGTTCCGGCTCTATCCGCTCGATTGCGACGACTGCACGCGCGAGACGCTCCCGGACCGCGAGCTCATTGCATTCGCTGTATCCGAGTTCGACCCCGGCCGGCGCCTCGATTTGCGGCGCGCGGTGCTGCTCATGCTCCCTTCCCCGGGTTGGCTCAGCGAGCGCGGCGTCAACGAAGGGCTCGTCTCGTGGCAATGGGTGCCCGGCCCGGAATGGGCGGCCATGTTCGCGGCCTACCTCGAAACCACGACCCAAATCCGGCCCGTCGACGGCCAGGTGCCGGTCTTCATCTCGTCCCCAGCTTCCACCTGCCTCACCGCCGACGGCAAGTCCGTGCCCGGCACCTTCCGCGATCCCCGCCCCTCCCCTGCCGGCTCAGAACCCGCCTGCTACCGCGGCAGCGGCAAGGTCGTCCCCATCACCGACTTGCGCTTCGAAGCCGACCAATACAGCTACCGCGCCTCCGAGGCCACCGCCGGCGTCGACCTCACAAAGGCATCCATCCCGTTCATTCCGCTCGCCGGGAGCGTCCACCGTGTCGCCGCGTACCGCGAAGGCGTGAACGTCATCGGAAGCCCCTTCGGCCTTTCGCTTCATGTCATCTCGAACAACACCTTCGTCCGCATTCCGATTGCGACCGTGAAGCAGGTGCATACGTTTTTGACGGGAGGGTGAGGGGACAGATTGAGGGAACAGGTTGAGGTTGAGATTGAGGGGTGAGGGTGAGGGAACAGGTTGAGGGTGAGGGGGGCCAAATGGGAGGCGAGATGATATTGCACAAACGAAATATCCAAAATTTGTTTCGTTTGTTTCGTATATTTACTCGCGAACAAGACCCATGGAAACCCCGCTTCATACCTTGCCCACCGCGGTGGATTTTTGCCACATCGCCCGTCAGTTTCGCTTGGCACTGGAATCTCATGTGGCGTCAGCCATTGTGGAAGGCCCTGCACCGCAGCTTCCTGCCGAGCATCAATTCAATCAACTCGACGGAGCGCTTCTCAACCGACTAATCGACTTTTTACGCAGCATCGAAACAGCGGAATTTCGTACGAGCGAGGGTTCGAAAGCGACCCTTACGACACAAGATGTTGCGGAAATTCTGGGATGTTCACGTCCTCACGTGGTAAAACTTCTTGAGCAAGGGACCATTCCATTTTCGAAAGTTGGCAGCCATCGGCGGGTCTGCATGGAAGACGTAGCTGAATACAAGCGCTCTACCCGGGAGCGGCAGCGGCAGGCGCTCATCCAACTGATGCAAACCGATGAAGAGCACGGGCTTTATGGGGAATGATCTGAATGAATCCCGACAAAAAAACGCCCGTCCACCGGGGTGGACGAGCGCTAGATGTCGGGGCGGCAGGATTCGAACCTGCGATCTCCTGGTCCCAAACCAGGCACCTTAACCGGACTGGGCCACGCCCCGGACTTCCGAAGAAGCGAGCGCGAAGATAGGACGAAGTCGGTTACCGCCCGCCCCGTTTCGTTCCGGTTTCGAGGCGGGTGCGGACTTCGCGCCGCACAAGGGCGGCGAGACGGGCATCGTGGGTGGCACAAAAGTCTGCGACCGCCGCAGGGTCGGGGCCGGCCCACTCGCGCAGCGCCCAGCTCAACGCCTTCACCATCATCGGGGCGCGGTCATCCAGTGCAGCTTCGCAGACCCAGCGGGTGCGCGCGGAGTCACCGGTTCCGCCGCGGGCCCGGGTGTTGAGGGCGATGGTGGCCGTGAGGGTGAGGCGGCGGTACCAAGGATCCGCGTCGTCGAGCCAACGGGCGATGAAACCATCGCCGATGACGCCTGTGCGCCAGCACACGCCGAGGACGAGCGGCCCGAAGGTGTCGGTCAGGACCCAGTTGTCGACGTGGGCGCCGAGACCGGCGGGGCCGCGGTCGAGGTCGGTGGGGGTGAGCGTTGCGAAGGCCGCGTGGTCGCCATCGAGGAGGAGGTGGCCGAGGACAGCGGCTTCGAAGAGGCCCGAGTGGACAAGGAGGGCGGCGAGGTCGGCGCGGGCGCGGGGCGGGAGGGCGCGGAGTGCGCAGCGGTGGGTGCGCAGGGCGGAGCGGAGGGCGGGGACCGAGGCGCCGCAGAGCGTCAGGGCGGTGGGGTGGTAGCAGGCGCCGTGGGCAGCGCGGGCGGGGTCGGAGGCGCGCAAGAGGTCCGCGATGAGGTCGCGGGCGAGGCCTTCGGGGTGGTGGGTCATGGCTGCAAAGGTGCCTACTTTCGCGGGAATCCATGAAGAGCAAGCAGCCATGACAGACCTCGAGATTGCGCGTGCAGCGACGCCCCGGCCCATCGGGGCGGTGGCAGAGCGACTTGGCATCGCAAGCGATGCGATCGAGCCGTACGGCCGGTACAAGGCGAAGCTGCCGCTGGAGCTTTTGCGAGAAGCATCCATTGAAAATGCGCGACTTGTGCTGGTCACGGCCCTCTCTCCTACCCCGGCGGGTGAGGGCAAGACGACGACGACCGTGGGGCTGACGGACGGGCTGAACCGCATCGGGGTGCGGGCGGCGGCGGCGCTGCGGGAACCGTCGCTGGGCCCGGTGTTCGGGATGAAGGGCGGAGCGGCGGGCGGCGGGCGCGCGCAAGTGGTGCCGATGGAGGACATCAACCTGCATTTCACGGGCGATTTCGCGGCCGTGGAGAAGGCGAACAACCTGCTCAGCGCCTTGATAGACAATGCGATTGCATCGACCAAATCCACCCTGGGACTGGACCCGCGGTCGGTCGTTTGGAAGCGGGTGATGGACATGAACGACCGCGCACTGCGGTCCATCGTCACGGGCCTGGGTGGCAAATCCGGCGGCGTGCCGATGGAGGCAGGCTTCAACATCACCGCGGCTTCGGAAGTCATGGCGATCTTGTGCATGGCCCGGGATTTGGCGGACCTGAACGCGCGGCTGGAGCGCATTTATGTGGGCGACCGGTTCGACCGGACGGCCGTCACTGCCGGCGACCTCGAGGCGGCCGGGGCCATGACGCTGCTCCTGCGCGACGCCATCCGGCCGAACCTGGTCCAAACGCTCGAACACAGCCCCGCCTTTATCCACGGCGGGCCCTTCGCGAACATCGCCCAAGGCACGAACAGCCTGCTTGCCACGAAAATGGCGATGAGTTATGCGGATTGGGTGGTCACGGAAGCGGGCTTCGGGGCCGACCTCGGTGCGGAGAAGTTCCTGAACCTCAAGTGCCGGGCCGGCGGCATCGCACCGCGCGTGGCCGTCGTCGTCGCCACCGTGCGTGCACTGAAGTACCACGGCGGCGTCCGCCTCGCCGACCTCGGCACCCCCGACGCCGACGCCGTGCGCCGGGGCCTCCCGAACCTCGAACGCCACCTCGAATCGCTCGCCGGCTTCGGCCTCCCCGTCGTCGTCGCCCTCAACGCCTTCGCCAGCGATGCGCCCGAAGAACAGGCCGCGGTCCTCGACGCGTGCGCCGCGCTCGGGGTCCCCGCCGCGCTGAACAGGTCGTGGGCGCTCGGGGGCGAGGGCGCCGTGGATTTGGCCGCGGCGGTCGTCGCGGCAGCCTCCCCCACCCCCATCTCCCTGCGCCACACCTACGGGCTCGAGGACGATTTGCAGGCCAAAATCCATGCGGTCGCCACCCAGATCTACGGCGCCGACGGCGTGGATTGGGCCCCGAAAGCCGCCACCCAAGCCGCCCGATTCGCGCAACTCGGCCTCGACCGCCTGCCCATTTGCATGGCAAAAACCCAAAAATCCCTCACGGACGACGAGTCGCGCATCGGCCGCCCCACCGGCTTCCGCATCACCGTCCGCGAATTCGAAGTCGCCGCCGGCGCGGGCTTCCTCATCCCCATCACCGGCTCGATGCTCCGCATGCCCGGCCTCCCCGACCGCCCCGCATCCGCCGGCATGCGCGTCGACCCGGACGGGACGGTTCATGGACTGGCGTGAGGGGAACAGGTTAAGGGAACAGATTGAGATTGAGGTTGAGGTTGAGGGATGAGGGAACAGGTTGAGGTTGAGATTGAGGTTGAGGTTGAGATTTAGGGACGAGGGCGGTGGATAGGATGTGGGGCGAGAAATTGCGAGATTCGACCCGAACGAAGATTCACGATGCGAAGCGCCCCTCAACCCTCAACCCTCTGCGCGAACCACCCCTGAACCCTGATCCCTCGGCGCGAAGCGCCCCTGAACCCTCAACCCTCGGCGCGAAGCGCCCCTGAACCCTGAACCCTGAACCCTCGGCGCGAAGCGCCCCTGAACCCTGAACCCTGAACCCTCGGCGCGAAGCGCCCCTGAACCCTGAACCCTGAACCCTCGGCGCGAAGCGCCCCTCAACCCTCAACCCTCGGCGCGAAGCGCCCCTGAACCCTCGGCGCGAAGCGCCCCTGAACCCTCAACCCTCGGCGCGAAGCGCCCCTCACACTGCAATGCATCCCACCTTGAATTTGCCGGCCATTGACGGGCTGCGGCGCCGTCCCACGGGAAGGGCGGGGGGCGGCGAGGACGTGCTGTGCTTCGTGCGGAAGCGGTGGGTGGCGCTCGAGCCGGAGGAGTGGGTGCGGCAGCATTGGGCCGCGTATTTGCGGGCGGGGCTGGGGTATCCGGCGGGGTGCATGGCGGTGGAGGTGCCGTTAGAAGTCAATGGGTTGCAGAAGCGGGCGGACCTGGTGTGCTTCGATCCGCACGGGAAGGCGCTGGTGCTCGTGGAGTGCAAGCGGCCTGCGGTGGGGTTGGGCCAAACCACGCTCGACCAGGCCCTTCGTTACCGTTTGGCCTTGCCGGCGGCCGTCGTGATCGTGTCGAACGGACTGGAACACCGGGCGTGGGATTGCCGGACGGGCGAGCCGCTGCGGGAACTTCCGGGCTACCGAAAGGAAGAACAGGCCGGTGCGGGCCGGTGAAAGTTGCCTATTTTCGCTGCGCCCTTCAGGCAACCCACGTTTAGCATGGTCATTCAGGACATCCTCGCCATCGCCGGCAAGCCCGGCCTCTTCAAGATCCTCTCGTCGAATCGCACAACCCTCGTGGTGGAATCGATGCTCGACCGCAAGCGGATGAGCATCCCCGGCACGGTGCGCGTCAGTTCGCTCGGCGACATTACGATGTTCACGACCGGGGACGATCTGCACATCCGCCACGTACTCACGCGGATGCACGATCATTTGAAGGGCGCGCAAGGCATCGACCACCGCGCGGAGGCCGGTGAGTTGCGTGCGTTCATCGACGCCATCATCCCGGAACTTGACCACAACCGCGTGTACAACAGCGACTTGAAGAAGCTGATTCAGTGGTACAACACGCTGATCGCGCAAGGGGCGTTCCCGCTCGAGATGCGCGAAGACCTCGAAGCGACGGACGCGGCTGCGGAGGGCGGTTCTGAGGCGGAAGCCACTGCGGCAGTGGCGGCTCCGGCGGCCAAGCCCGGAGCGGCAGCGAAAGGAACGAAGGGCGCGAAGTCGGCGGTCACGAAAGCTGCGCCGAAGTCAACGGCACCGAAGGCCAGCGCGAAAAGCGCTCCGGCGAAAGCCCCGACGCGGGTGGCCGGCGCGAAGAAGGGCGGTTGATATGGATTGTGAATCAAGATGGCACAAGTAACCGTAATCGGAGCAGGGACGATGGGCAATGGGATTGCCCACGTATTCGCCCAAAGTGGGCACAGTGTAACCTTGGTGGACGTGCAGGCCGGGGCGCTTGAGCGGGCGCTGGGGACGATTGCCCGGAATTTGGACCGGATCCTGGCGAAGGGGGGGATGGCTCCCGAGGAGCGGGAGGCCACGCTGGGGAGGATTGCGACGTCGACGGATTTGGCCGGGGGTGTCGCGGGGGCGGACCTGGTGGTGGAGGCGGCCACGGAGCGCGAGGAGGTGAAGCTCAACCTGTTCCGGGCCATCGACGCGGCGGCCCCGGAAGGCTGCATCCTCGCCACGAACACGTCTTCGATTCCGATTACGCGCATCGCGGCAGTCACCGGCCGGCCGGCGGACGTCATCGGCATGCACTTCATGAATCCGGTGCCGGTGATGAAGCTCGTCGAGGTCATCCGCGGCTATGCGACGTCCGATGCGACGACGCAGCAGGTCATGGAGTGGTCGCGTGAGCTCGGCAAAGTGCCGGTGGAAGTGAATGATTTCCCGGGGTTTGTGGCGAATCGCATCCTGATGCCGATGATCAACGAGGCCATCATCTCGCTGCACGAAGGCGTCGCGGGCGTCGAGGAAATCGACACGGTGATGAAGCTCGGGATGGCGCATCCCATGGGCCCGCTGCAGCTGGCGGATTTTATCGGGCTCGACGTCTGCCTGAGCATCCTCCGGGTGATGCAGGACGGCTTCGGCAACCCGAAGTACGCCCCGTGCCCGCTGCTCGTGAACATGGTCACGGCCGGACGCCTCGGCGCCAAATCCGGCGAGGGCTTCTACGTCCACACCCCGGGCAGCAAAGAGCTCGTCGTGGCCCCGCGGTTCCGCGGCGCAGCGGCGGTGAGCGTTTAACGCAGCTCCGTCAGCCCGGACGCGGTCATCTGCCACGTGCGGCCGCCCATCTCTCCGTCCCACACGTCGTCGAGGTTCGCGACATCGTCGAGGAACGGTTCGGCGGAGGGATCAAAGTGCACGGTCGATCCGACCGGGAGATAGAGGGTCAGGCGCACTTTTTGGCCCCGAAAGCGGTCCCCCCGAGGGTAGCTGAGCACGTCACTTGCCCGGATGGCCCCCGTGGAATCCGCCTCCACCTCGTACGCGATGGCACTGGCCCGCGCACGCGCCGCTCGCCGCGACCCGCCCGACGCCTCCGCCGTCCACTCCAGCCGGGCCACCTCCCGGTCTGTCGGCATCACGTCCAGTGCGACCTCGTCGAAGTACACCCGGTCCTTGCCGAGCACCCACGACGATTCCCCGGACTCGCCCTCCGACAGCAGCACCCGCTCCCCGTTCCCCTGCGCGCCGTCCACCACACTCCAGGTCCACGCCGTCGGCCCTGCGGGCAACTCGACGGCGTGCAGCACCTCCGAATCTTCGTCCGTTTCCATCCCCATCCGGATCCCGAGCGCCACCAACATGGCGAATCCGGCCAGGGAAATGGCAGAGGCCCCCGCCAAGATAAAGCCCGTGCCACGGCCTGCCGTGGAGAACACGACCCGCACGAAGAACAGCACCACCGCCGCCACCGGCGCAGTCAACACCAGCAAAGCCGCCGTCAAGAAGTAGCGGGTCCCGAACCCCTCCGGCAAGAACAGACCGAGGAAGTCTGCCGCTGACACCCCGTCCGGCCCCAGCGCAGGCACCCCGACGCCCGCAACGACTGCCAACAGCAACGCCCCCAGCCCGAAGGCCATGAGCAGCAGCAGCACCCCGATCGCCCGCAACACGCCGCGAACCAGCGCCTTGAGCACCTCTCCAGCCCCTTCCAGCGCGCGGCGCCCCGGATTGCGCAGCCGCCCTTCCAGGCCGCTCACCTCCTCTTCCACCGCTTGCCGGATGTTGTCAAATGTCGCTGGCCGCCCTTTCATGGCGAGCCGTTCTGCCGCCGTCACCGCTCGCGGTGTGGCTGCCCAAAGCACGAAATACGCCACCAACCCGACCCCGGAAAACACCCCGAACACCACAAACAGCACACGCACGATCACCGGATCTACCGCAAAGAAATGCGCGAGTCCGGAGCACACCCCGCCGATGAGCTGCTCCTCTCCGTCGCGGTAGAGCCGTCGCCGCACAGGGCCGTCGTTCCCCTGCGGCGCAGCTTCCGGCGCAGCTTCCCCGAACTCGCTCGGCGCACCTAGCCTCTGCATCGCCTCCTCCACATCGCTCAGTGCCACCACTTCCCGACTGGACCCCAGCCGTTCCCGAAAGAGCTCTGCCAGGCGCGCCTCGATGTCCGCAAGCACCTCCTCACGTCCCTCCGTCGCGGCGAGGTGCCGACGAAGAGAAGCCAGGTACGCATCGAGCCGCACGTACGCGTCCTCATCGAGATGAAACAACAGCCCCCCCAGTTGAATGTCCAACGTCTTTTTCATGATGCACTCGGTTCTTTTCCGTTGTTGTCTACTGACCCTATTCCCAATGAATCCACCGCCGTCACAAAGGCCGTCCACTCCGCGTTGAACCGCTCGAGCAACGCTGCCCCTTCAGCCGACAGCGCATAGTACTTGCGCGGCGGTCCTGCGGGCGATTCCTCCCAGCGGTAGGTGAGCAGCCCCGCATTCTTCATCCGCGTCAGCAGCGGATACAGCGTCCCTTCGACCACAAGCATGTCTGCGTTCGAGAGGGCATCTGAGATGTCCGAGGTGTAGGCCTCTCCGCGGCCCAAAACCCGCAACACACACAATTCCAGCACTCCTTTGCGCATCTGCGCCCGCACATTCTCGGCTGACATGCCGCAAAGGTATGTTTTCACATGGTACTTTGTATCGCATAGTACCTAAAATTTCATTCGACCGGCGCGCGAGTCCGCAACGCATCTTCGGCGGCGTAGCCGCCCCTCAACCCTGTTCCCTCGCCGCGAAGCGGCGCCTCAACCTCGGCGGCGCAGCCGCCTCACGACGAGAAGCGGCGCCTCAACCTGCGTGTTCGACCTGCATTGGGGCTAGCACCCTATCATCTCCTTCAGGCATTCAGTCTCGCAAGCAACGAACAGACAAGCCGTAATGCAAATCGGTATCTCCGCGCTGAACCTTTGGACTGCCAGCATACAAGAAACGGCTCCATGCAGTTGAACCTGAGGAAGTGGACGTCCACCAGGCGCCGCACGCTTCTTGGTTGTAAAATGCGCCGTAGTAATCACACCGGTATCCTCCGGGGACCGCAGTGAATCCGCTGGAATTCGTACCATCCCATCGTCGTGAGTCGTCCGGTGCTGCCTTCATCCGACTTCCTTGGTCTGTGCCTCGCAAGGCCTTCGAATTCGCCCTCACAGGGTTCATCCCTAAAGCGACTTCGAGGGTCACCCACTCTTGGTCGGATGGCACGTGGTACCCCGCAGGGCAGAGCCCACGCGCGTCGTTCACCGCAAACGCATTGTACAACCGGCCAGTGGCCCGCAGGTTGACACACTCATCGCTGCTTCCCGAGTGTACCGCGGAATTTCCTTCTCCGTACACCGTTTGGGCCCCTACCATCGCCGACGTCCATTCGGTTTCGTTCAAACCTCCTAGAATGGGATCTCCGTTGCGGTAATTGTCTGATTGCAAGTTCTCTATAAACCAACACTGCGTCCCGATGCCCACGAGCGCGTAGGTGTAGCCATCGTACGTTACCCGAGACGCACCGTTGCACGCATCCACCGGCCTATCTGGTGCAGTTTGCCC
>Ga0315904_10008829_pt1 | contig 13268 bp, 10 predicted proteins | sample LakEriMetagenome_6_FD_203529 | JGI IMG/M metagenome (GOLD analysis project Ga0315904, IMG submission 203529) | Freshwater fungal communities from buoy surface, Lake Erie, Ohio, United States - Buoy 12 MA120 | ecosystem: Environmental > Aquatic > Freshwater > Lake | place: USA: Lake Erie, Ohio... | reverse complement strand
CAGCAGGCGGCCCCGTTTATCGAAATGCCCAGACGCCCAGATGCGGAAAAAAATCGGGAGGTTCTAAACTTCATCCGGCCACTTGTTCCGGCGACGCTTTTTTTTGCTTTTCAGGGTCAAATAGGAGTTTTTCTTATCTCATGGTTCGGAAAAGTTGATGCAATCGCCGAGGTCGGAGCGTTGGGGCGGATATCACAAATTTTTGTGATGCTCTCGGCTTTCAAAACCGTTGTGATCGCCCCCTACATAGCCAAATCGCCCCGGCATCTGTTACTTCGCCGCTACCTCTTTTTTTTCTTCTCGGCTCTTGGCTTTTGCGCCTGCGTGGTTTTAGCCGGTTTTTCAAGGCCGGATTTGTTCATTTGGTTGATTGGGCCAAACTATTCCCAACTCTCCGCGGATTTGGGATTTTTGCTTCTGGCATCGTGCATCAATCTGACCAGCGGGCTGATGTGGAGTATGCACAGCGCCAGAAAATGGATTTTTGGTTGGACTTCATGGCTATACATTACAACTACACTTGTTGTGCAATTGCTTTGCATTAAGTTCATAGCTTTGAACACTGTGAAGGGCATACTAATCTTTTCGATCTGCACCTCTATGGCGATGTTTTTCGCGTGTATGGCATGGGCATTTTTTGGATTCCGTAAAGAAAAAGGGCTTATCTAGATCAAAAGCTGGAAAGAACGCTAACTTATTTTTAAAAAAATGTTTGGAGCGAGTGTTCGAGAATAGCGATTGCTGCTCTGCAATGCGAATCCACGGGCTCAATGGCACGATTTCTACACCGAGGCCCTTCGCAGCATTCGGCTACGCCTATGAAAGATCCTGTCCATGAAGCTCTAACCATTTCTTTTAAGATTTATTTAGGGTCTTGCCCAGTTTAGAGGGGAAAATGGCGGGTTTGTTTCAGAAGGATTGAGTAGATTTTATCAAGCCGATGGTTGAAACGCCACTCCGATTCCTTGAGGTGGATTAGGAATTTCCCCTTCCTGACCCCGCGAAGTTTCGCCATGCGAAACTTCGCGAAACTCCAGAAGGCTTCGATGCCGTTGACATGGTTTTTTCCACGGGCGAATTCATTTTGATGGTGGTGAATTCTATGGTGCCGATAGCCATTGGTTACCAGTCCGTCATAAGCTTTCCAACCATCGGTGTAGACATCGCTGCCTTCCACGATCCGACCTTGAAGAATGGGCATAAGTTCAGCTTTGGAGCAGTTTTGCACAACACTCACAAAAACCCGTCCCTGCCGTTTGTGAAGACCAAGGACCGGCGTTTTGCCACCGGCTCCGCGCCCGCGTTTGCCGCGAATTCGTTTGGCTCCAAAGTAGCTTTCATCCACCTCGATGTCCCCGACAAACGGCCGGCTTCCTAGATCGCCAATTCCACGATTCGGTCTCGAAGAAGGGAATAAATGCGCTGGGTCGTTTTGCGGTTGAGTCCGACCAAAACCGCAGCCGAGGTTGCTGGAATATCCACCGAGAAACACTTCAAAACCCTGCGGAATTGGAGCTCTGAAATATGAGACTTTTTCTGATACTTGTTCTTCAATGATGGTTAATGTTTTAACCATATTCCTGACTCCGCATCTGGGCAAGACCCTTATTTAAAGCTACATAGTTCCATCGTCTCCAAGGTATTGGCCAATAACTTTATTCCATTTCACCCTTACTCGTTTGAATACAATTGAGCCTGACGAAACCCTCCATTCCATCCTAGAAGCAAAGAGTTTTCGCTCTGAACTCGTGGCCAATGCGCTTCGCTTAGTAAGGGCGAATTTCGGCTTGGATGAAATTCGCCAACGCTTCTGGTTGGCGATCGAAAGCTACTCCGGCGGCGCCATCCCAACCTATGGCCAGAGTTGATATCATAATTCCATCTTACGGTCGCCCGTATGATCTCGCCCGATGTCTAACGGCACTGCTTGCGCAAAGTTTTCAGGATTTTCAAATCCTTTGCATTTGCAGGGATGGCGATTCTGAAACCCATCTAATTCTGGCCGACTTTTGCGACAGGGACACACGCGTCAGGGAGGTTCCTATTTGTGAACCCGGGTTTATCGCTGCGCTGAATGCAGGGTTTGCGAGAGCCATGGCACCCTTTGTGTGTTTTACGGATGACGATGCGGAGGCCCCGCCGCATTGGCTGCAAACCCTCATGGATCATTTCGCCTCACACCCGGAGTGCGGTGCTGCGGGAGGACAGGATAAACTTCGATTGCCTAATAAAAAATTGAGCGATCCTCCAATAGTTAAAAAAGTTGGAGTCTATTCCTGGACCGGGAAATGGCATGCAACGCACCATTGTCCGATCCGTGAGGATTTTCTTCCTGTTCGCATTTTGAAGGGTGTCAACATGACCTACCGCCGCGAGTTGATAGAGAATTTCAAAATCGGGGAGGGATTGATAGGGGGAGGGGCACAGGTTGGGACTGAACAAGGCTTGGCGGATAGAGTCATTCGATCATGCAAGCAACTCCATTTTCTCCGCGATGCCTGGGTGCTGCACCACTGCGCTCCTAGAAAGCAGGGGGACGAACGAGTGAACCCTTTCTTGCAGTTTGCATTGGAGACAACTTACAACAATGCTTATACGCTTTGGCGTTATCAAAAAATTCAAATTGCGATTGTTGCGCAAGTAAGAAGCTTTATCATCGGTTCGCAAAAAATCCCCGGTGTCCTGCGACTTTTCCTTCAACCTTCAAAGGTGCTTTTATCATTGAAACATTGGGGTAAAATGTTGGAAGGAATAAAAAAAGGCGTGACTGATAGATAATCAATGGGTTATCAGAAAATGGGAACGGAACCCAACCCGCCTCTCCTGTCATAGTTGAATGAGTGCAACGTCCTTCTCTAAAGTAAATATCCGCTTGTGCTGCGCCACTCCAGAAAGGCGGCTCAAACCGACCTCTTTTAGTAATCCTATATTCTAGATTCTAGAAGCCCCTTGCAACACACAAATTGCACTTTGCACAGCATGAAAATCCTCTTCACGAGCCATCGGTTCCATCCCGATATCGGCGGGATTGAGGTGAACTCGGAAATTCTCGCTCGTTTTTTTGTTTCCAAGGGAAACGAGGTTCGTCTGGTCACTCAAACGCCTGGTGACGACTCGGGCGGCTTTCCGTTTCCAGTGATTCGCAGGCCCGGCGCGCGGGAGTTGATCGGACTGCACCTATGGGCGGATGTGGTCTATCAAAATAACATCGAAATCGGCACGCTCTGGCCGGGGCTTTTCGTTCGTCGGCCTACCGTCATTTCCGTGCGCACCTGGATTCGCGCAGGCGATGGCCGCGTGCGCTGGATTCATCGACTCAAAAAATGGGCGCTGCGGCGCGTGGACGCGGTCATCGCGATCAGTGAAGCGATTCGGCGCGAGTCGTTCGAAGGCGCGGTGGTGATCGGGAATCCGTATCGCAGCGATTTGTTCCGCGTGATGCCGGAGATTCCGCGGGAAAATTCCATCGCGTTTCTCGGGCGCTTCGTTTCGGACAAGGGCGCGGACCTTTTGATCCGCGCTTTTGCGGAGGTGCAAGGCGACAGCGCGGGATTGACCCTCATTGGAGAGGGCTCCGAGGAAGCAGCGCTCCGGCGCTTGGCGTTCGAACTCGGTGTCGAGGTCCGCTTCACCGGTCCGCTCAGGAGCGAGGAGCTTGTGCAGGAGCTTAATCGACATGCGATTCTGACGGTTCCTTCCCGGTGGCCGGAGCCCTTTGGAAATGTGGCGCTTGAAGGCATAGCCTCTGGCTGCGTGGTTGTCGGTTCCGACGGAGGAGGCTTGCCCGATGCCGTGGGACCGGGTGGTCTAATTTTTCGGAGTGAGGACATTGGGGATTTGGTTTGCCAACTGCGCCGCCTGCTGTCTGACGGTGAATTGCGAGGCCGTATAAGGATGGAAGCGGTAGCCCACCTTGCAAATCATCAGGCAGATAAAATTTGTAGCAAGTATCTGCGCATTATAAAAACCAGCTGTTTGCATAAAAGCTGAGCCAACTATCATAGCGCAAAGTTGTTTCACACATACTCTGCCAACAATTAACAATCACTGCGTAATTTTATAAACAACGGAAAACCATATGAGATAACACCTTGCGCAATCTCATCGACAAAACTTTAATGGAAAAACAATCGGCAATACCATTCAATGTAGCAACGCTTGTGTGTAAGCGTGATTTTGAACAGACGGTTGCAGCTGTATCCTCGTTTGTTAGGTTCTGCGCTGACCCTTTTCGTTTAGCATTAGTCGAAGATGGATCTCTGGAAAAAAAAGACCTTGAAAGACTTTCAAATGCATTGCCGGGATGCGAAGTTGTAAGCGCAAAACAGGCTGATGATGTTGTCCACAAGTGGCTTCACAAGATGCCCGCTTGCTGTCGCTACAGAGGAGCCAGTCCAATGGGGCGAAAGCTCTTCGATGTGCCAATGCTCTATGCTGGAGAGTCGTTGTTTTACTTCGACTCTGATGTTTTGTTTTTCCGCAAATTCTCTCTTGTGGAAGTGATTGCGAATTCCCAAGAAGCAGATGTTTTTGTGCATATCAATTCGACGACGGGATACTCCGCCAAGCCGTGGGAACTCAAGTGGCGCTTCTGCTTTAGGCCTTACGCTCAAATAAATGCCGGTATATACTGCTTGAGAATGGATCCCCAATCATTGGAGTTTGCTGAGCGTTTTCTAGAAAGTGCCACACTCAATCGTTTTCCATTTTTAAGCGAGCAGACAATCTGGGCTTGTGGAGCGCGCACTCAGCGTGCAATCCGAGTTTTCGATCCTCACCAAATTGCTTGTCCAGTGGATAAGTGGCAAACATTGAAATCTGTTGTAGCTTTGCATTTTATTTCACCAGTGCGGCACCTGATGGCAAAGTTTCTTAATTGCGATACCAGTCATAGTGTCACAGATGAAGAAGTTGTCATGCTCAAGACTCTTCCTGCGGTGCCGCTAGGAATCAGAGACATAATGCAGCATTCCATGTTTAGGCACTTGCGGCGTAAGCGTTGTTTAAATTAAGATGTCTAAATATTCCTTATACCTACCAGCCAAATAATTATCGCATAAAATGAATCCTGTTTCCAAAAACTTTAATCCTAAAGTCACGCATCCACTGTTTCTCATGCGGCGTGAACTTTTTTCAGCAATCCGCAAGCATGCGCATTTACTTAACGGAAATCTCCTTGATTTTGGATGCGGCAGCAAGCCCTACAAATCATTGTTTTCTGTAGAAAGTTACACGGGGCTGGATTTCGAGGTGACTGGCCATGATCACACAAATGAAGAAATAGATGTGTTTTATGATGGTAAAGTAATACCTTTTCCCGATGAGCAGTTTGATTGTGTTCTTTGCAGTGAGGTGGTAGAACATTTGTTTGATTTGCCTGCGGTCGTCGCCGAAATCCATCGGGTCTTGAAGCCCGGTGGAAAACTTTTACTCACCTGCCCATTTGTGTGGATTGAGCATGAAGTCCCATATGATTACGCCCGCTACACTCAATATGCGCTACGCCACATGCTGGAACAAGGTGGTTTCAGAGTAATAAGGGATGAGAAACGGGGATTATTCATCGAGGCCTTAACGCAACTGCGTGTTCTTTACTTTTCACAAGTTTTCGAGCCTTGCTTGGTAAAGTTCGGTTTGATTGGCAAAATAGTGGCTAGGATTATTGTGGCTGCTATGAATCTTTGGGGGGTTGCTAAAAGTAGACTGCTCCCTGCGAAGAGCAACTTTTATCTCTCCAATGCGATATTATCAGAACGCGTTATTAATTAAATAAATACAATAGAACTTTTGCACCCTCAACCTATCATAGTTCGACTGCCTCATCCGATTGGCAATCGAAATTCGCGCCAAGCTGCTCTAGCACTAGTTGAAGTTGTTCTGCTCAAGGATTTTTGGAAGACTATCATCTGGGAATCAGGTTTGATGCGATGCTAATCCGCTATAACCGATGAAACAACGCGTGTTTCTCTCGCATCCGACCGGCAACGCTTTCGTTCGCGAAGCCGTTTCGGCGCTGGCGGAGGCGGGTTTGCTCGGGGAATTCCATACGACGCTGGCGTTTTTCGGGTCCGATTGGAGGGGCGAATTGAGGCGGCGCGTTTATCCGGATGCATTAAGGGAATTCACAAAAAAACATCCATGGAGGGAAGCCGCAAGGTTGCTGGCGGTGCGGTTCGGATGTGACTACCTCACGCGGCATGAACACGGTTGGGCCAGCGTGGATGCCGTTTACCGTTCGCTGGACCGGAAGGTCGCCCGCTCGTTCGATGCCAAAAATACGGCTGCGGTTTATTGCTACGAAGACGGGGCGCTTTTCACGTTTCGAGCTGCTAAGCGAACTGATGCTAAGTGTTTTTATGATCTCCCAATTGGCTACTGGCGCTCGGCGCGGCAAATTCTGGGCGAGGAAGCGGAGAGTCGGCCGGAATGGGCTTCCACGATTCAGGGACTGCACGACTCCCATGAAAAATTGGAGCGAAAGGATGCGGAGCTTCGATTGGCGGAGCGGATTGTTGTGGCGTCGTCTTTTACGGCGCGAACTCTGAAGGACTGTCCATTTCCTGTTGCGCCGGTCTCGGTGATACCATATGGTGCGGATGATCCTTTGGCGTATCGCACCCCAGTTCGACGCGGCGGTCCGCTTCGGATTTTGTTTGTCGGTTCTCTGAGCCAAAGAAAGGGAATCGCCGATGTTTTCGAATCTGTGGGAGCGATGGGGCGTCATGCCGAACTCACGGTGATCGGAAGAAAAACCAACTCGGACTGCAAGCCGCTCGTTGATGCCCTTGCACGATGCCGCTGGATTCCTTCGTTGCCCCGCGAGCGCATCCTTGAGGAAATGCGCAGCCAGGATGTTTTGGTTTTTCCATCATTGTTCGAAGGGTTCGGTCTGGTGGTGACGGAGGCTCTCTCGCAGGGTCTTCCTGTCATTACGACAAGCCATACCTGCGGGCCGGATGTGCTAACGGAGGGAGAGGATGGATTCATTGTCCCGATCTGCGATCCTCAGACGATCGCCGAAAAATTGGAGCTGCTGCATCGTGACCGCAGTCGCTTGGCCGCGATGAGCGACGCTGCACGCAAGAAAGCAGAGGGTCTCAAGTGGGCGGACTATCGGCGGCGGATTGTGGAGGTGGTTACGAGCACTTCCATGTAGGGCAGGCGTCCCACCTGCCGAGGAGTTTTTAACGATCGCGGGCGGGACGCCCGCGCTACTTTTCGGAAATGACCAACCAGCGCAAAGTCCAGTTGCTTCTCTGGGCCTACTTCTGGCTCTTGATTTTTGAGGGGGCTCTGCGGAAGTGGGCGTTGCCTGGGTTGTCGAATCCGCTGCTCATTGTCCGCGACCCGGTGGCGATTTTCGCGATCATGGCGGGATGGCAGTTGATTCAAAACAGCCCGTGGTGGAGGTGGGTTGTGGGATTTTGGGCGATTGCAGTTTTGGCTGTGGTTCTGGCGGTTTTTGCGGGTCACGGCGATCTGTTCACCGCACTTTATGGCGCCCGGATCCTGGTGCTGCATTTACCGCTGATTTTTCTCTTTCCGTTGGTCTTCGATCGGGATGGCGCATGGGCTTTCGCCAAGGCGCTTATGCTGATTTGCATTCCAATGACGGTGCTCATCGGCTTCCAATATTCGCTCCCGCAAAGCCATTTCGTGAACCTGGCCCCTGGCGGAGAAGAGGGGGTGGGGTTTGCGGGAGCGCTGGGCAAGCTCCGGCCGCCGGGGACTTTTTCTTTTACCAACGGTGTTTCCAATTTCTATCCGCTGGCCGCAGGCGCCTTCGCGGCGTGGATCACAGCCATTCCCGGGAGGCGCGGCAGTTGGTGGGTTTGGGCGAGTGCCGCCGCATTGATCATTGCTCTGCCAATCTCCATCAGCCGCACCATCCTCTTTGGTTATGCCATTGTGGTGGCTGTTACGCTGATGGCGGCGGCGCTGTCCGGGCGGGCGGTGAGGAATTTCCTCATTGGCTCCGTGGTTGTGGCTGGGTTGTTTTTCGGTGTTTCCCAGTTGGCGATTTTCCGGGATGCACGGGAGGCCTTCAACGCAAGGTGGCAGATGGCAACCGAGGCCGAGGGAGGGGAGGATGGCGTGGCCGGAGTTTTGGCCAAGCGGGTTGGGGGGTCAGTTTTGCTCGGACTCGGGATGTTGCCTGAAGTGCCGCTCGCGGGAGCCGGAATTGGATTGGGGACGAATGTAGGGGCCAAGCTGGCAACAGGCGAAAGGGCCTTTCTCGTTGCGGAGGGTGCGTGGGGGGCCACGATCGGCGAGTTGGGCCCCGTTCTGGGAGTGGTGCTGCTTTTGATGAGGCTGGCCTTTGCTGGCACCATGGCCATCGCGGCGGCTTCACAGGCCCTCAAAAAAAACACCTTGCCGCTGATTCTATGCAGCTCTGCCCTGCCTGCGATGGTTCTGGGTGGCACGGCACAACCGACCTCCCTCGGATTTCTCGTGCTGAGTTGCGGGATGGTTTTGGCAGCGTGTAATCCGACCCGGGAGAAGTTGCTCGAATACTATGCTGGTTTTGCAGTGACGGAACCGCAGCCTCAAAATGTCTGAGCAAAGGATTTTGGTTTACCGTTTGGGAAGCTTGGGCGACAGCATTATGGCCCTGCCTGCGTTCCATGCCGTCAGGCGGGCTTTTCCTTCGGCGCGGATCACGCTTTTGACAATCAAGCCGGTGGAATCGAAGGCGGCGCCGGTGGAATCGATCCTCGGCGGTGCGGGGTTGTTCGATGAGGTGCTGGATTATTCTGTCGGAACGAGGAACCCATTCGTTCTCGGCATCCTCCTTGCCAAATTGCGCAGTCGGCGGTTTTCGGCTGCGTTCAATTTGGTGGAATATCGGTCCGATGCCGCCACCGCGCGCGACCGGTTTTTCTTTCGGCTCGCTGGCGTGCGTGCGCTTTACGGTTTCGACCTGCAAGACCGGGACAAGCACCCGGTGCCGGACCGTCAAACCGGCTTGATCGAGTGGGAGGCGGCGAGGATTGCCCGGCGGGTGGAGCCGGCTGCACGCGCCGACTTGGCGGACGGGCGATTTTGGGACCTCGGCCTTTCCCCTTTTGAAACAGGGAAGGCGGCGGAACTCCTTTCGCCGCTCGCGCCAAATCAAAACCTCGTGGCGTTCAGCACCGGCACGAAGGTCCAAGCCAAACACTGGGGGATCGAGAAGTGGAAGGAATTGTCGGGCCGGTTGGCCGGGCATCTGCCGGATTGGTCTGCAGTTTTTTTTGGCAGCGCGGAGGAGGCTCGCGAAGCGGAGGCGTGCATGGGGGCATGGGTGGGTCGCTCGCTCAACCTGTGCGGCGCTTGCAATCCGCGTGTTGCCGCCGCGGCGATGGCCCGGTGCCGTTTTTTTGTTGGCCATGACAGCGGTCCCATGCACCTCGCGGGCTGTGCGGGAATTCCCTGCGTGGCGGTTTTTTCCGCGCGCAACCTTCCCAGGCAGTGGTTCCCGCGCGGCGAGGGGCATCAGATTGTCCAAAACCTTACGGACTGTGCGGGGTGCGGATTGGAAACATGCACCGCCCAAGCCAAGAAGTGCCTTTCCGGGATTTCGGTGGATGAAGTCGAGCGGGCGGCTTTGCTCGTGGCCGCGGGCTGATTTTTGGAATATGTGCGGGATCATCGGTGCTTTTGGAAAACATGCCGCAACGGCCGTTTTTCCATTGGATGCACTCGCGCACCGCGGACCGGATGCCCGGGGCGAATTGGCTTCTGCGGATGGATCCTGCCGCCTCGGCCATGTTCGTTTGTCGATCCTGGAGCTCTCCGGCGCTGGCGCCCAGCCAATGCTCAGCGCAAGCGGGCGGATCGCCCTGGTTTTCAATGGCGAAATTTACAACCACCGCGAAATCCGTTCCCAAATCCACGGGGTCCGATGGAGGGGAAATTCGGACACGGAAACACTGGTCGAAGCCTGGGAAGCTTTCGGGGAAGATTGTTTGCACCGGCTCCGCGGGATGTTTGCCTTTGCGGTGCACGATTCGGCGGGCGGGACGCTCCATTTGGTGCGCGACCGTTTGGGCATCAAACCGCTTTTTTTCCGCAGGGAGGCTGGCGGGGGAATTTCGTTTTGCTCCGAAACGCGCCCCTTGCTCGGCGGGCGGCGGGCCGTTTTGGACCGCGGGGCATTGGCATGCTACCTCGCAACGGGCCATTTGCCCGGCAGTGGGGCTGTTGGGGAAGGGATCGAGGTTTTCCCGGCGGGATCCGTTCTCGCTTTGGACCGCGGGGGCAATGGAGGCGTCCGCTCTTGGTGGAAAATCGAGCCCGGGAAATGGGCTGCGCGAAGGCCTGCCAGCAGGCAAGCGGCTCTGTCAGCCGTGCGCGAAATGGTTGTCGGGGCGGTGGGGGAACACCTGCTCTCCGATGTGCCGGTGGCTTCTTTTCTCAGCGGCGGCATCGATTCCTCCATCGTTTCGCTGGTTGCAGCGAAATCCCTTGGGTCCTCGCTCCACACCTTCTGCATTGGGTTTCCCGACGGCGGCTTCGATGAACGCGGGACTGCAAGGTTAGTGGCGGATCGGGCGGGATCGCACCACACGGAAGTCGAGGTCGGTCCATCCGAATGCCAAAAGTGGGTGCTCGAGGCGGTCGCTGCCATGGATGTCCCCTCGGTGGACGCGGTGAACACCTACATCGTTTCCAAGGCCGTCCGGCAAGCGGGCCTCAAGGTGGCGCTCTCCGGCCTGGGCGGCGACGAGTTGTTCTGCGGCTACCCCGCTTTCACCGATATCCCGAAGCTTTGTTTCCTTGGAAAAATTCCACGCGGGTTGGCAAGGGCGCTCCTGAATTTCCTGCCACGCGGGGCGCGCGAAAAGATGGAGGGGGCGGAGTCTTTCGATCCCTTCACGCTTGCCCTGCTGCGGCGCCGCTGGTGGGGACCCGGTGCAATGGGGCGCGCCGGCTTGGCGGACGCGGTTCGTTGGCCCCGGGCGGATGCGCCGTTCGAAGACACCATCCAAGCGGTTTCCGCCGCCGAGATCCTCGGCTACATGGAGCCGATGCTGCTGCGCGACAGCGACCAAATGAGCATGGCCGTGGGGCTCGAACTCAGGGTTCCCCTCCTTGACCACCGGCTGCTGGAACTCGCCCTGTGCCTGCCCGGCGGTTGGAAAGCCGGCCGCCCTGCCAAGCGCCTGCTCGTCGATGCCTTCAAGGACATCCTCCCGGCAGCCGTTTGGGACAGGCCCAAGCAGGGCTTTGCCCTACCAATGGATTCCTGGATGAGGGGACCATTGCTGGAATTCTGCCGCGGCGGCGCGGAGGCTGCCAAAAAAGTGCTCGGCGCTGCGTTCGTCGAGGGTGCACAGGCAGGGTTCGGCGCGGGCAAATTGCATTGGACAAGGTTGTGGCAAATTGCAGTGCTTGGCCACTGCCTGCCACGGTGAGGCTGAAAACTCGAAAATGTCCCTGAAAACAAAAACCGACGGATTGGCGGCTTGCTTGCGCTTTGGCAACCCGCTGCAGCTCGTGCTTGCGAGGCTGTTCTTCCGAAAAAGCCGCTTCGTTCCGCACCGGCTCGGCGGCGCCCAGTTTGTCGCGGACCAATCCGGCGGGGACGAGTGCGGCCTCCGCCCCTGCCTGGTGGAGGGCATGTATGACCCCTTCCTTGCCGCGGCGGGAATTTCCAATGCGGGAGCGCCATTGGACATCGCGGACCTTGGCGCGAATGCAGGCGGCTTCTCGCTCATTTTTGCGGCAAGGCGGCTCGCGGTCCGGAAAATTTTGGCTGTGGAGATGAACCCGCTCACGCATTCGCGCCTGCGCTTGAATTTGCTCACGAACTTCGGGCCGGCGGCGGTTCCGCTCAATGCAGCGGTTGGCGGGCGGGATGGCTCGATCCAAGTTCCGTTCACTTTTGGCGGGACGGGCGACAGCGTTCCCCGGGCGGGAAAAACGGCCGGTTCTTTGTTCGAGGTCCCCATGCTCTCGCTCGACAGCTTGCTCGGCGCCGAATTCCCGGGGGGTAGCATCGACCTTTTGAAAATGGACATCGAGGGCGCCGAGTGGGATGTGCTTGGCTCGGGACAGTGCCGTTTTTTGGCGAACTGCAAAAACCTCATCGTCGAAATCCACCCGAGGGGCGGCCGGGCGCTTGAAAGCTTTGCCGATGCCGTTCGGGGTTTCAGGCTGTTGCTCGACCCCGTCCGCAATCCAGCGGCGGCGGATGTTTTTTTGTTCCGCAAGGAGACACCCGCTGGCGCCAATCCTTGAGAGTCCTCCGCGCCATCGCCAGCTTGGATCCTGCAACAGGCGGACCGTCTCAGGGCATCCGGAATTCCATTCCCGCCCTGGCGGCGATTGGAATCGAAAACGAAGTCGTTTGTTGCGATGCGCCGGGTTCCGCATGGCTGGGCAAAGACCCGTTTCCCGTGCATGCCGTGGGACCCGGCCGTTTCGGCTACGCCTACTCCAGGGATTTTGGGCAATGGCTGGAGGCAAACATCGGGCGCTTCGACGCGATTATCTCGCACGGGCTCTGGCTTTGGCCGGGGCTGGCGTCATTCCGTGCATGGCAAAAAACCGGAAAACCGAATCAACGGTTCTTCGCCATGCCGCACGGAATGCTGGACCCCTGGTTCCAGCGCGACCGCTCGCGGCGGCTTAAGGCGGCCAGGAATTTTTTTTATTGGTGGTTGGCCGAGCGGCGCGTGGTGAACGGCGCGGACGCCCTGTTCTTCACTTGCGACGGGGAAATGCGGCTCGCACGCGAAACATTCGGCGGCTACCGCCCGAGGCGCGAACTCAACATTGGTTATGGGGTCCCAGAACCTCCTGCGTTTTCGGAAACAATGCGAGTCGCCTTTTCAGCCAAGGTTCCAGGCTTGGGGAATAAGCCTTATCTTTTGTTTCTGGGCCGCATCCATCCGAAGAAAGGCGTGGATTTGCTGGTGCGCGCCTACTTCGAAAAACTGAAAACTGAAAAGCTGAAAACTGGAATTCCTGACTTGGTTGTCGCCGGACCTGGTTGGGATTCGGAATATGGAAAGCGGATCAAGGAGTTGATCCGCGAGCTTGGAGCGGGGAGCTTGGAGCGGGGGGCGATCCATGCTGTAGGCATTCTGGAGGGGGATGCGAAGTGGGGCGCGCTGCATGGCTGCTCGGCGTTTGTGCTTCCATCGCACCAGGAGAATTTTGGGATTGCCGTGGTTGAGGCATTGGCTTGCAACAAGCCCGTGCTGATTTCGAACAAGGTGAACATTTGGCGGGAGATTGTGGAGAATGGCGTCGGGGTGGCGGCAGGGGATAGCCCTGAG
>Ga0315904_10008828_pt1 | contig 13268 bp, 7 predicted proteins | sample LakEriMetagenome_6_FD_203529 | JGI IMG/M metagenome (GOLD analysis project Ga0315904, IMG submission 203529) | Freshwater fungal communities from buoy surface, Lake Erie, Ohio, United States - Buoy 12 MA120 | ecosystem: Environmental > Aquatic > Freshwater > Lake | place: USA: Lake Erie, Ohio... | reverse complement strand
CGGCCCTTCCGAAGGAGTTCCGGCGGCAGTGCGGACACGTCGTTCGCCGTCGCCACGAGGAACGTGCTCGACCGTCGCTCCTGCATCCACGTCAGCAGCGTGCCGAACATTCGCCGCGACAATCCACCATCCGAGGAGAGCGAACTGGCGCTTGCGAAGCCCTTCTCGATCTCGTCGATCCAAAGCACTGCCGGCGCCATGCGGTCGGCCTGCGCCAGCGACTCGCGCAGCTTTCGTTCGCTCTCACCAACGTACTTGTCGTAGAGCGCGCCGGCGTCAAGGCGCAGGAGCGGCACCTTCCATGCCGTGGCCACGGCCTTTGCCGCCAGGCTCTTTCCCGCGCCCTGAACGCCCAAGAGCATCATGCCCCGCGGGTTCGCCAGGCCGAACTCCTCTGCATTCACGGCGGAGGCCATGTGGCGATCAGCGAGCCACTTCTTCAGCTTGCCGAGTCCGCCGATCTCGTCCATCGAGACCGGAGCCTGCACGAATTCGAGGACGCCGTCGAGATCGGCGCAGGCGTTGCGCTTGTGAATCATCACGCGCTCGAGGTCGTCGTCGTTGAAGCGGTCGTCCTCTGTTGTCGCTGAGACGATGACGCGTCGTGCCTGCCTCGCCGTGAGGCCGCGCATGGTCCGCGCGATCGCCTCGAGCGTGGAGCGACGCACGGACGCCTCGATCTTCCGGACCTGAGAGATCTCGCGCACGGTCGATCGGACGAGTTCGAGGAGTTCGCCATGGTCGGGTGCCGGAATGGCGACTCGGTGTGCCTCGTTGGCGATCGACGGGGGAAGCTGCACGTCGCGCTCGACGAGGACGATGGTGCCGAAGAGGCCGCGCGCCCACGCCGCCGCCTCTTTGAGTGCGCGGGCGGTCCGCGCGTCTCCGAGGTGCGGTCCGAGATCGTAGAAGAAGTTCACCGAGCGATGCTTCGGCGCCTGGAGGAGCAGCCATGCGAGCGCGGCCGCTGCAGTCTCTGTGTCCGGCGCGAACTCGTCGAGAAAGCGGCCCTTCGAGATCCCTCGCAGCGACGACCAGTGCCGGCACTCGATCATCGGATCGAACGCGTGGATCACCTGCTCGCGGACGCCCGCCTCGTCATCGGTCGAAAGCACGACCAGGGGATGCGTCCCGTCGAGCTCGCGCGTGAGGATTTGGGCGATTTTTCCGGGCAACTGATCCATGATCCGCGGCAGCATACCGGCTTGCTGCAACCGCACGGGGGTTGCTCGGGCCGGCGCCGCGACCGCAGCGGGACGCGCGGCTATCATCCGCGGCCTACGAGCGATCGAAACATGCATCTCAAGCGCGACGACAGCCATCATCACGGTCCGCCAGTCATCCCGATCACCTTCCACCTCGAGGATCCGGAGGGGCTGACGGGCACCCCGCAAAAAGTGTGGGAGGTGCTTGGTGGCGAGCACGAGTCGATCCTCGAGGTCGCGATGGACAACGGGATCAATATCGAGCACGCGTGCGGCGGCGTCTGCGCATGCTCGACGTGCCACATCTATCTCGAGCAGGGCGCGCAGCAGGTGAGCGAGGCGAGCGAGGACGAGGAGGACCGCGTCGAGGAGGCCCCTGGAATCCGTCGCACGTCGCGGCTTGCCTGCCAGTGCGAACTGAAGGATCTCGGCGAAGGCAAGCGCGTGCCGATCGTGGTGCGCGTGCCTGCGTGGAACCGCAACGCCGTGAAGGAGATTCCGCACTGAATTGCGGGGCGCAAGATGCACTGGCTCGACGTCCAGCGGATCGCGGAGGAGCTTGCGGATCGACATGACGACGTCGATCCGGTGGGTGTCTCATTTCCCAAACTGAAGGCGATGGTCGAGTCGCTGCCCGGCTTTAAGGAACAGCCGGGTCACCCGTGCAACGAGCGCATTCTCGAGGCGATCCAGCAGGCGTGGATCGACGAGCGCGAATAGACGCCAAGCCGCTCGTCCTTACGGCACCGGTCCCCAGCTCGAAAGCACTTGCGCGAGATCAGCGGAATTGATGAAGCGGTCGCCGTTGAGATCGGCGGGGCCGTTGCCTTCGCCCCAGTTTGCCAGCACTTCCGCGAGGTCTGCGCTGTCGACCGTACCGCTGCAATCGATGTCCGCCGCGAGCTTGCAGGGAATCGCGAGCGCGGCGTTGTAGAAGTCCCAGTTTGCCTGACCGAGCGTGTTGAGGACCGCGCCTGCGTTGTGATCGAGCCCCGGGAGCACGGTGAAGGTGTGCGCGATGCCGAGCGAGTTCAGCAGCGCGGAGAACTCCTCGTTCATCGGTACGAGCGTGTCGAGCGAGCCGATCCCCTGGCGCACGCGGATCTGCGCCGCGATCACGGCCTCCGCGCGATCGGTCACGATCGTCTTTGGGTTCTGCGCGAGGTAGTAGAGCGGGTCGCTGCCCCAGACCATCTGGTAGATCGCGGCGCGCTGCTTCGGGGGGATCGCGCTTCCCGGCGGCTCGTCGAGGAAGTCGTCCTGGATCGGCCCTGCGCCGAGCATCGAGACGCCCGCGAAGAGATCGGGCCTTCGGAAGCCGAGCCGCGCCGTTCCCGCGCCGCCCATGCTGAAGCCGTCGAGGATGCGGCCGCTGCGCTGGGCAACCGTGCGGAAGGTCGCGTCGATGTGCGGGATCAGGTCGTCGATGACGACCGTCTCCATCGGGACGACGCCGTTCTTCGAGTTGCACCACATGCTGTAGGTCATGCCGTTCGGGATGACAACGAGCATGGGTGGAATCCTGCCCTGCGTCATCCCAGAGGCGAAGTAGCTCGCGACCTGCGCGATGCCCTGCGTCGGGCCGCCCGATCCGTGCAGCCAATACAGGACGGGGAAGCGGCGGTTCGGCTGCGCGGCATACGCAGGGGGCAGGTAGATGTGGTAGCTGACGGTCGTTCCTGCGGCCGCGCTCGAGAACGTGCGGTACTCGACGCCCGGCGCGGAGACGGGCGGCGTCGTCCACTGGGCGTGCGCGCCGAGCGTGGCGGCGCACGCGCACAGCGCTGCGGCGAGGGCGCGGAGGCGAAGGAAGGGCGTGGGGGCCAGGCGGCGGGCGGGCTGCGGCATCTGTTCCATGATGATGTAAGAACGAGAGCCGCTGCGCGCCATTGCGGGATTTCTGCAGGAATCCACGGTGATGTTGGCGATGGCGCAAGGTGTCGGACCTTCGTAGGCTGCACGACATGACCAAGTCGACCGTCGAGCGCTATCACGCCGCCGCAATCCAGACCGCGTTTGCGAACCCGAAGACGCGCGACGAGATCCCGTCGCGCGTCGCGCGCATGATCGCGATGGCCGAGCAGACGGTCGCGGGGTACGCGCCGTTCTTCGATGTGCGCCTGATCGCGTTCCCAGAGTTCGCGCACGCGGCGCCCGTCTACTTCACGGTCGACGAGCTCCTTGAGCACCTCGCGGTCGAGATTCCGAACGACCACACCGACGCCTACGCGCGCTTCGCGAAGAAGACAGGCTGCTTCGTGCAGACGGGGACGTTCATCGAGCGTGACGCACGCTATCCCGGTGCCGTCTTCAACACCACCTGCCTCATCGGACCAGACGGCATCGTGGCGAAGTACCGCAAGGTGAATCCGTGGATTCCGTGGGAAGTGCACGCAAGCCCGCACGACATCGCGGGCTACGCCGACGACCCGTTTCCCGTCGCCGACACCGAGATTGGAAAGATCGGCTGCGCCATCTGCTACGACTGGCTCTTTCCGGAGTCGATCCGCCAGCTCGCGTTCAACGGAGCGGAAGTGCTCGTGCGCGTGAGCGCCTACATGGATCCGTGGGGCGCGACGGCGCCGATGGACTGGTGGACGACGATCAACCGTGCGCGCGCGATCGAGAACACGGCGTTCGTCCTCGCCTGCAACCAAGGCGCGAGCTTCGAGGGCTATCCGCCGTTCTCGTGGCCCGGAGGCTCGATGGCGGTCGATTTCGACGGGCGAATCCTCGCGCAGGCCGATCCCGGCGCCGGCGAGAAGGTGGTCGTGGCGCCCATCGATCTGGCGGCGTTGCGCGACGCGCGCGAGCGTCGCCGCGGCCACGACATGCGGGCGCATTACCGCGCGGAAGTCCACCCCTATGCGGCGCGCGCGCAGTTTCCGCGCGCGGGCTCGGGCGGCATCACCATCGATTCCAACGAGACGCGCATTGCGGCTGCGAAGCGCCGCCTTGCGTGAAGCGCGTATCCTGCCCGCATGGAAGTCTGTCGTCCTTGCATGTCGGGGCTTGTCCGCACGTCGTTCGCCGTCGCAGCGCTGGCGACGTGCGTCGTCAGCATGGGGTGCGATCGAAGCGGGTCGACGCCAGGAGGCGCTGCGCAGGGTGGCGGTGCGGGGCAGCCGTCGTCGGCGCAGCCTGTCTATGACGCCGCGACCGTGAAGGTCCTGAACGAAGCCGCGGCGCTGATGGGCCGCTTCGAGTTCGAGGCCGCCTTTGCGAAGTATGGCGAGGCGCTCGCGCTTCCCTCCAAACCGCCGGAAGCGGCGCTTGGTCGCGCGATCGCGACGTTGAACCAGTCGCGCGAGGGCACGCAGGACGAGGCGCTCGCGATGCTCGCGGACTTCCTCGCCACGAACCCGTCGGCTGAACTTGCGCTGCGCGCGCGGTACTGCCAGGGCCTCTGCTTCCTCTACCTCGGCAGGGCAGGCGAGGCGGCGGCGGCGTTCGTGCCTGTCGCCGAGGCACGCTCGACCGACGCGTACGCGCTCTATTTCGCGGCGCAATCGCTCGAGCAGATCGGCGAGACCGCGAAGGCGCTCGCGTGGTACCAGAAGTCCGCGGAGCGCGACCCGTATCTCAAGAGCGCGGAACTTGGCGTGCAGCGGTGCGCGCGAAAGCTCGGCGACGACAAGCGGGCCGAGGCTGCGTTGAAGGCGTTCGAACGGCTCGCTGTGAATCCGCGCGCAAGAAACGCGGAGTTCAAGTACACGCGCATGGGGCCGCTCGGGCTCGCCGTGGTGGCCGATTCGCCGGCACGGCGCGAGTTCCAGCCGCCGCAAGGGAACATCTTCGATGAACCGGTGGAACTCCCGATCCGCTGGCCGGAAGGCTTCACGCCGAGGTGGTCGAACGATGCCGACCAGCACGTGGTGACGGTCGATATCGACATGGATGGCAGGCTCGACGCGATCATCGCCCGCGCGGTCAGGCTGCCATCCGCAGCCGGTTCCGACGAGGTGCGGTCGCTCGTCCTGATGGCGACCGAGGACGGTGCGTACCGGGCCGAGCCCGACCATCCGCTTGTCGGGCTGCTTGGCGGCGGCGTCCAGTCGATTCTTGCTGGCGACATCGACGCCGATGGTCGCACCGATCTCTACGCGTGCCGGACGGGCGGCAACGCGTTGCTTCTCGCCGACGAGAACGGCGCGTTCCGCGACGCCACCGTCGAGGCGCGCGTGGGTGGCCGTGGACGCGCGTGCGTGGACGGCGCGCTTGCCGACCTCGACCATGACGGCGACCTCGATCTCTTCCTCTGCTACCGCGATGCGCCCAACCAGCTCTACGTGAACAAGCTCGACGGCACCTTCCGCGAGATCGGCGAGCAGGCTGGCGTCGCGTCCGAGGAACTGAATCCGGTGGGCGTGATCGTGGGCGACTTCGACTTCGACCGCGACTGCGACATCTTCGTGCTGAACGAGAATTCGCCGAACGAGTGTTTTCTGAACGACCGGCTTCTGAAGTGGGTGCCAGGCCGACCGCCCGGACTCAGCGAGCAGCAGCTCGGCGAGTCGGCTGCGTCGGCGGCGGTCGTTGAACTCACGGACATTCCGCTTCGGCGCTTCGTGCTCGCGACGTCGGGCTACCTCCAGTTCCCGACGCGGAACGAGATGTACGCGCGCAACGCGAGTCCGCGCCTTGCCGTCGGCGACGTGACCGGCGACGGACATCAGGATCTCGTCGTCTTCGGCGTCGACCGCACGGAAGTCCGCGATCAATCGGGGCGGCTGCTCGTCGACGTGCCGGTGCCGCCCGGGCGCCTGCGTTCGGCGCTCGTGACGCTCGACCCGCTCCGCGGGCCCGAGATCATCACGATTCGCGTCGATGGTGCGCCACTCGTCCATCGCGCGGGGCCGGCGCGCGGGCCGTATGCGGCGATCCGCTTCTCGGGCAGGACGGATCCCTCGCAATCGATGCGCTCGAACACGAGTGGAATCGGAACAAGCTACGCGGCGCGCATCGGCAACGAGTGGTTCGGCGGCGAGGCCTTCCGCGCAAGTACGGGCCGCGGCCAGTCGCTGACGCCGGTCTCGATCGGCACCGGTCCGTTCGACCGGATCGACTATGTCGAGATCGAGTGGTCGGACGGCGTCTTTCAGTCGGAGCCCGCGCTCGAGACCGGACGCCTCCACGTGATCACAGAGACGCAGCGACAGATCTCCTCGTGCCCAGTGGTCTTCGCATGGAACGGATCGGAACTCGCGTTCGTCACCGACGTGCTTGGCGTCGGCGGCATCGGCTACCTGCTCGAGCCAGGGGTCTACAGCGAACCGCGGCCGCGCGAGACGATCGTGCTTCCGGCACAGGCGCTCGTCCCGAAGCCGGATGGAACGCTGTCGCTTTCGCTTGCCGAGCCGATGGAGGAGTCGTGCATGCTCGACTCCGTGCGGCTTCTCGCGGTGGATCTGCCGGAAGGCTGGGATGTCGCGCCCGATGAGCGGATGGGGATGGGCGGGGCGATGCCGACGGGTGAGCCGATCGCGTGGCGCTCCGAGTGGCTGCCGACGAACGATGACGCGCTGGTGCAAGCCGATCTGACGGCTCGCGACGTGGGGCCCGTCGACGCGCGGTTCATCGGACGGCTTGCGAGCGAGCAGATCGTCGACGTCGAGTTCGATGTCGCCATCGACTCGATTCCGGAGCCGTGGCTCGTGATCGATGGATGGATCGAATATGCCTACGGCCAGACGATGTTCGCCGCGTCGCAGGCCGGAGCGACGTACGCGGCCCCGAGCCTCGAGGCTCGCGGCGCGGACGGGTCGTGGCATGAACTGGTCGCGACCTGGGGTTTCCCGGCCGGAATGCCGCGGCGCATGGCGCTTCCCATTCCGAAGGACGAGCTCCCGAAAGGCGCGACTGCGCTTCGCATGCGCACGAACATGGAGATCTACTTCGACAGCATCCGGCTCGTTGCGCGCGAGCCGTTGCCGGCGCAGCCTGTCGAGCTCGAGCTCGTGCGCGCGACGCTCGCCTCGGTCGGCTTCGCCTATCGAACGACCGGGCCGCAGAAGCAGCCGTTCTACGACCGTGGCCGGCTCCTTCCGCTCTGGGACTGCCGCTTCCAACGTGGCCTCTACACCGAGTTTGGCGACGTGCGCGAACTGCTTGCCCGGGAAGATGGTGCGCTCGTCGTGTTCGGGCCGGGCGAGGAAGTGGCGTTCGACTTCGCGTCGCCCGCCGCGGCGCCGGCACCAGGCAGCCGTCGCCGGTATCTGCTCGATTCCCGCGGATGGTGCAAGGACATGGATGTCTTCACGCGGGACGGCGAGACGATCGAGCCGCTTCCCGTCCAGCCGATCGACGACCGCGCCCGCGAACTGATGAAGTCGACGCGCACGCGTCCGGCGGGGGGACGATCCTGACTTTCCCGGCGTGGATTCGACGGAAGTCGAGTATCTTGACACCGTGGCGAAGTACCGTCCTGCCGTTGGCCCGAAGCTGAAGTGGCTTCTTGCAGCCGTGTTCGGCCTGTTCGCCGTTCTCGCGGTGAACAGCGTCTATCTGTCGACGGTCACCTTCCTCGAGTGGAAGTCGGGCGAGTCGATCCAAGGCGCGTTCTACCTGTGGAACTTCCTCGCGCACCTCGTGCTTGGGTTTGCGATCGTCGCGCCGACGATCGTGTTCGGCGTGCTGCACTGGCGGAACGTCTCGAACAGGCCGAACCCGCGCGCCATTGCAGCGGGGATCGCGACCTTCGTGGCGGCGATCGTGCTGCTTGTGACTGGAATCGCGCTGACGCGCGTTGAACTCGGCGGCGTGGTGGTGGGGGTGCGCGAGCCAGCCGTTCGCGAGACGGTGTACTGGCTGCACGTCGCCGCACCGTTCGTCGTGGCGTGGCTCTTCGTCGTGCACCGTCTGTCGGGACGCACCATCAAGTGGAAGGTCGGCGCGGGCTGGGGCGGAGTCGCTGTCGCCGTGTCTCTGCTCGCCGTCGCTGCCCACGCGGTCTGGCCTGAGCCGAAGGTGCGCGTACCTGAGGATGGAGCGCAGTACTTCGAGCCGTCGCTTGCGTCGACGACGACCGGTGGCTTCATTCCTGCCGAAGGCCTGATGGCGAACGAGTACTGCCTCGGTTGCCATGCGGACGTCGTGCATTCCTGGGCGCATTCGGCGCATGCGGTGAGTTCGTTCAACAACCCGCTGTACGCTGCCAGCGTGCGCGAGACGCGCGAGCGCGCGTTCGCCCGCGAGGGAAACGTGCACGACGCGAACTTCTGCGCGGGCTGCCACGATCCGGTGCCGTTCTTCTCGGGCGCCTTCGAGGATGCGCGCTGGGACGATCCGCTCTACGACGCCGCGAACGATCCGCTCGGGCGCGCGAGCATCACCTGCACCGTCTGCCACGGCATCGTCTCGATCGATAGTCCGCGCGGGAACGCCGACTACACCATCGAGGAGAGCCCGCATTACCCGTTTGCGTTCAGCGAGTCGCCGGCACTGCGCTGGGTCTCGAGCCAGCTGGTGAAGGCGAAGCCCGCCTTCCACAAGCACACATTCCTCAAGCCAGAGGTGCACCGTTCGAACGAGTTCTGCGGATCCTGCCACAAGGTGCACCTGCCGGAAGCGCTGAACGACTACAAGTGGCTGCGTGGCCAGGATCACTATGGGTCGTTCCTCTTCTCGGCGCGCAGCGGTCACGGCGCGCTTGGCTGGTATCAGCCTGAAAGGGCCGCAACCACCTGTAACCAGTGCCACATGCAGGCGGTGCCCAGCGCCGACTTCGCTGCGCGAGATCGCGATGGAAGCGGCACGCGCAGCATTCTGTCGCATGCATTCCCGAGCGCAAACACCGCGATCGCCTGCGTGACCGACATGAGCGCATCGGCCATGCTTCGGAACGCCTACGCGGAGGACCTTCCGGCCGCGATGGCCGCGGAGACGGCGGAAGAGGCGCGCGCGAAGATCATCGCGGGACACGCCGCGTTCAATCGGAAGACGCTGCGCGTCGATCTCTTCGCGGTCCGCGAGGGCGGCGTCGTTGACGGCGCGCTGCGCGTGATCGCGGACGAACTTCCGACGCTCGAGGCCGGCCAGTCGTATCTGATCGAAGCCGTCGTGCGCACGCTCGACATCGGCCACGAGTTCACCCAAGGCACTGCCGACTCGAACGAGGCGTGGCTTTGGGCGCGTGCGTCGGTCGGTGGCCGCGAGATCGGCGGCACGGGCGGCCTCGACACCGCGATCGGCGCGCTCGATCCATGGTCGAAGATGTTCAACGCCTTCGTGATCGACCGCGATGGCGGGCGCATCGATCGCCGAAACCCGCAGGACATCTTCCTGCCGCTCTACAACAACCAGATCCCGCCGGGCGCGGGCGACGTGACGCATCTCGTGCTGCACGTGCCGCCCGACGCTGCCGCGCCGCTCGAGGTCGAGGTCGAGGTGCGGTACCGCAAGTTCGACACGACGTACATGCGCTACGTGTACGGGCCTGATCGCGTGAACGACCTGCCGGTCATGGTGCTTGCGCGCGACAGCGTGAGCCTTCCCGTGCGCGCGTCGGACGGCACCGTATACGGCGCCGCGCGTGCGGCAGCGGCCGACGCGATTCCCGCGTGGCAGCGTTGGTACGACTACGGCATCGGGCTCTTCCGCGAAGCGGATCGGGGCGCGGGTCGCGGGGCGCTTCGCCAGGCGGACGAGGCGTTTGCGGAACTGGCGAAGGTCGCGCCGTCGCTTGGTTCGCTTGCGCGCGCGCGGCTTGCGATCCGGGAGGGGCGGCTCGACGACGCCGCGGTGTTCCTGTCGACGGCGGCGCAAGGGGAGAAGGGCGACGCGGGCGCGCCGGCGGCGCCGCCGTGGAGCCTTGCCTACTTCACGGCAATCGTCGACAAGCAGAATGGGAACTTCGCGCGCGCGGTCGAGGCCTTCGAGCGGGTGCGCACGACCGATTTCGCGGGCGCACGCGAGCGTGGATTTGACTTCGCGCTTGACACGCGCGTTCTGGCGGAGTTGGCCGAGACGCTGCTTGAGCAGGCGCTGACCGAGCAGGATTCCGGCCGACGGGCACTTGCCGAGCGCGCGCTCGCGGTGGCGCGTGCGGCGCTCGAGGTCGATCCGGAGCATGCGCAGGCGTGGTGGCTGGTGAACCGCGCTGCGACGGAGCTTGGCGAAGCGTCGGTCGCCGCAGAGGCGCGGATGAAGCACGCGCGCTACAAGCCCGACGAGAACGCCCGCGACAGGGCGGTGCGGCTGGCGCGGGAGAAGTACCCGTGGGCGAATGCGGCGGCGGAGGCCACCGTGCTGTATCAGATGCAGCGCGAGGGCCGTCTGACAGGCGACCTGCTGCCAGGAACGCGCGTCGAAGTCCAGAACTAGAAACGGTGCCAGGCACCGTTTCCGGCTCGCGACGCCTATCCTGCCAAGCACATGGCCATGCCCGCCCCGACGATCTCCACCCTCGCCGAACTTCGCGCCTCCGGCTGGCGCTCCCGCAGCGTCAAGGATGAACTCTGCGCCAACTTCACCCGCGCCCTCGCGGCCCGCGGGGAACTCTTCCCGGGAATCGTCGGCTATGACGACACCGTGATCCCCGAGATCGCGAATGCGATCCTCGCCGGCCACGACATGCTCTTTCTCGGCGAGAAGGGGCAAGGGAAGAGCCGCCTCATGCGGCTCCTGCCGAACTATCTCGACGAATGGCTGCCCTACCTCGACATCGCAGGTTCGCCGGTCCACGAGGATCCCGAGCGCCCGATCACGCGCGCGGGACGCGAGTTGCTCGCGTCGACGGCGCCTGAGCGCGTGCGGATCGCGTGGTGGCACCGCAGCGAGCGCTACGGCGAGCGCCTGGCGCCCGGCACGAAGTTCGCCGACGTGATCGGCGAGATCGACCCTGCGAAACTCATCGGCGGCACCAGCATGTCGGCGGAGGATGCGCTTCACTTCGGCCTGATCCCGCGCCAGCACCGCGGCATCTTCGCGATGAACGAGCTTCCCGACCTCGATGAACTCGTGCAGGTCGGCCTCTTCAACATCCTCGAGGAGCGCGACGTCCAGATCCGCGGGTATCCGATCCGCTTCGACCTTGACATCCTCGTCCTCTTCAGCGCGAATCCGAGCACCTACAACCGCTCGGGCAAGGTGATTCCCCAGCTGAAGGACCGCATCGGCTCGACCATCCAGACGCACTATCCGCGGCAGCGCGACCTCGGCGTCGCGATCACGCGACAGGAAGCCGGCATCGACCTTGGCGGTGATTTCCCCGTCGTCGTGCCGCCCTTCATGGAGGCGCTTGTCGAGGAGATCTCGCGCAGCGCGCGCACCTCGCGCTTCGTCGACCAGGCAAGCGGCGTCTCCGCGCGCTTCGGGATCGCGAACTACCGCACCATGGTGGCGAACGCACGTCGTCGCGCCATCGCGCTCGGCGAGAAGCCCGCCGTTCCGCGCATCAGCGACCTCGCGCACCTGAAGGCGAGCGCCGTAGGCAAGCTCGAGCTCGATCTCATGGGTTCGCATCAACTGACCGAGGCGCAGGCGATCGACGCGATCGTGGCGGAGGCGATCGCGAAGGTGTTCGCCGAATACGTCGACGCCCATGGGCTCGGCGACATCGCCGATGTGTTCGCGAAGGGCGTGCGGATCGAGGTGGGCGACATGCTGCCTTCGGCGCACTATGCCAAGGTGCTTGCGAACGTGCCCGAGGCGTGGAACAAGGCCTTCGAGGTGAACGCTTCCGAGGACGCGGCGGTGCGCGCGAGTTGCGTCGAGTTTGTGCTGGCGGGTCTTTGGGCGACCGAGCGCATCTCGCGTGTCGAGAAGCATGGCCGGGTCAGCTACGAGGTGCGGAGCAAGTGAAGGATTATGGCGGCATCACCCACACCTATCTCGGCTACGACCCGATGGAGTTTCCTCCGCCGACCAAGCCGCGCTCGGGTGAGGCCGCCGACGCGATGCTCGACCACATGCTGATGTACGGCACTCGCCGCAAGTTCACGGACCGCGAACTCGCCGACGCGATCCACCTCGATCCTTCGCAGATCAAGGGCTTGGGTCCAAGCCTCGACGTCCTCAAGGCGATGCTCGAGGAGCGCAAGCGCAAGATCCTCGAGCGCTACGAGACGTCGGCCGTGCGCGACCTCGCGGGCGACGCCTTCGATGCGGCCGCCGCGAAGATCGATGTCCCCGAGGCCCTTGCGCCGAAACTCAAGCCCGCGCTCGACGCGGCGCTCGACCGGCGTCAACTCGCCGACCTCGAGCGCATCCATCGCCGCGTGCCCGACGCGACGCCGCTTGCGCACACGCTCATGCGCGCAATCGCGCGACTGCGCGACCAGTTCGCGGTCGAGCAGCTGCATGCGAAGTACCCGTTCACGGGTCGCGAGCAGCTGGATGTTCCGACCGCGCTCGCCGTGAAGGAGGAACTCGAGCGAATCGACAAGCTGCTCCGTCAGATCGAGGAGGCGCTCAAGAACGCGAAGCCCGCCATCATCGACATGGACGCGCTCCGCGAGTACGCAAGCGACGAGCAGATGGCCGATCTCGACCGCTTGCAGCGGCAGGTGAACGAGCTTCTGCGCAAGATGGCCGAGGAAGCGGGGCTCGAACGCTCGCCGGAAGGCTACAAGGTCTCGCCGCGCGCCATGCGCACCTACCAGAAGCATCTCCTTGCCACGATCTTCAGCGATCTTGCCGACGCGCGCCGCGGCCGCCACGACGGAGTCGACTCGCGCGACGGCGCGGTCGAGCTCCCATCGACGCGCGCCTACGAGTTCGGCGACTCGCCCGCGAACCTCGATGTGCCGCAGTCGATTCTGAACGCGGTCGCCCGCACCGGCCGCGCGCGCCCGTCGGGCGAGGACCTCGAGGTCCATCGCACCCGCCGCGCGCCGAAGTGCGCGACCGCGCTCATCCTCGACATGTCGGGCTCGATGCGCTATGGCGGCCAGTACATCGCCTGCAAGAAGATGGCGCTTGCGCTCGATGGCCTCATCCGCAGCGAGTATCCCGGCGACTTCCTGCAGGCGATCGAGATGTACACGGTGGCGAAGATGCGGCCCGCAGGCGAGATCGTCGAGATGCTTCCGAAGATGGTGTCGATCAACGACCCTGTCGTCCGCC
>Ga0315904_10008827_pt1 | contig 13269 bp, 9 predicted proteins | sample LakEriMetagenome_6_FD_203529 | JGI IMG/M metagenome (GOLD analysis project Ga0315904, IMG submission 203529) | Freshwater fungal communities from buoy surface, Lake Erie, Ohio, United States - Buoy 12 MA120 | ecosystem: Environmental > Aquatic > Freshwater > Lake | place: USA: Lake Erie, Ohio... | reverse complement strand
AGAACCCTTGATATCATCAAGAGTAAATGTCTTTTCTAGTTGGCTAGCAAACTTGCCCTCAAGGGCATCAAACTCACGGGTAGTCTTGACATTAGCATTCCAAGGAGCCTTGATAGCATCCTCATCAGCTAGGATATCCAGGATACGCCGCGATTGTGGACCCTGACCAGCTATGTTCCTAATCTGACCAGCGATAGTGTGCTCTTGGGTCTCATCAAACAAGAAGATAAAAATCTTCTCTGCGGATAGGTTTTCTTTGGTAAGCAGTTTCTCATCTGGAAGGCTGACATCCTTGAAGAAGATTCGCCTGATTCCATCGTTCTCCTTGAATACACCAGAGATGTACTTTTGGATAAGCGAGTTAGGGTTGTCAAAGTCATCAATAATGCTCTTTACAAAATCTCTTTTAGCATTCTCATCACCCACGGCAAGGAGGCGAGCAATCTTACTGTTGATAGGGTCGGAAGCAAAACGGTTGATGGTGTAGGCAAGGCTCTTGTAGAACTGCTTTTGGGTTTCCTTGCTCATCTGAGGATTAGCCTCTAGCACCCTGTAGAACTTGAAGATTTCAGAACTGCGGTTTCCTCGATAGTCTGATGCTGATTCCTTACGGAATGCGTTGGCTTGATACCCGCGAACACCCTCTAGGTACTCACCATCAGCAAGCTCGTTGGCGAATCTATTGCCAGCCAAGTCGTATTGATACTTAGCGTTACGGCGAGCAATCTTAGTAAATGCGTTGTTCTTGCCACTATTTGCCATCACCATTGAGATGAACTGCAACGGGTTGCTGATAATGTTAGTATGACCAGAAAGAAGCTGGCGCATCTGCATCTCGCCGATGTTACGCAGAACGTAAGAGATTCGGAACGCTAACTGAGCAGTACGCCAGATATCGCCTACTTCTTCTGCTAGGACGCGCCCGGATTTAGCACCGTAACGGACCCCGTTCATGCTATATCGGTTGAAAGCTTTGAGTAATTCCCTGCTGTCGGGTAGGTATATCGTACCCTTGATAAGCTGGAAGTATGAGATACCACCACCAAGGGATATTACTTCATCTCCAGCAAAGACAATCTCTGGGTCTGCCCCATCAACAACACGACCAACGGAATAGGCAGTCTCTGCTGGTGTTATCTTGCCGCTAATCTTTGCTTTTTCAGCAAGCTTCTTTGCTTCATTTTCATCAATGCGGAATCGTTTTGCGATGTCTTCCATCGCCTGACCGAGGGCATTTGCGATAATCGCAGCACGCTCTTGTTCATTATTGGAAAGAAGCAACTTCTCTACCACATCGTCAATAAGACGCTCTTGACCTTCTTTGCCAAGCATTGTCTTGAACTGAGCTGAACTAATCCAGTCCTCTACGCCATTGGTAAGACCGGTCAGGTCATTGAGGTTGAGTGCTGTTGAGCGGACAAAGAATCGGCTGTAGACCCTATCCAGGTTCTCAAGTGAACGAAGTGGAAGCAGGTTTACGGGTTGTACGATTCGCGCAAGTGGGTTGCTACTCAAGCGAGCAGCTTCTCCACGCAGGGCGAGTGACTTGAAAATCTGTGGGTCTGTCTCAACAGAACCCATTTGCTGTAAGAATATACGTAGAACATCATCTGAGTTCTCGGCCTTGCTTAGGGCTACGACCATTTCGGCATCGAGCTTATTACCAAAGAGTCTTCGGATACGCGAAGGGCTAGTTTCCTTTGCTACAACTTCAGCAACTTCCTGGAACTGACGTCCAAGCATGTACTTGAGGGTGTCACGAAAGCGTGGGATATCTGCAATACCACCACCAGGAAAATCTACGATACCAACTGCATCGCGCACAGCCTCAGCAAGTGCGTCCTTTTGGTCAATACTAGGCTTCAGTTTGACAATGTTAGCGATACCTTGCCAGTTAGTGTCTTCACCAGCAAGCTTTGCAAGCATCTCTGGGTCACTGTTAGCATACTCGCGGAAAAGGTCGATATCCTTCATCTGGCGGTCGAGCAACTTGCGCTCTTCTTCCAGCTTCTTGACACGCTCGCTAGTCTTAGCAATCTGCTTATCGGTATCACCAAGGCTTTGGAGTAGCTTTGCTACGTTAGGACCAAGGTTAGTGGGCTCTGCTATCTCAGCGAGCGCATTACCAATCTGTGCGTAGCTAGCGCCAACTTTGCTCCCATTGAGTACGACAACTCCACCAGTGGAACCAATAATGGAACGAACGTTGCTTATCGCATCAACTTTCCAAATTTTGAGTATGTCGTCAAGAACCATAGTCAAAGCTTCTTGGTTTTTTGTCTTATGTATTTGACCAAGAATATATCCAAGGGTATTGTTATTTTGTACACCCTCAAGAGCAATCTGTGGACGAGCCCATGCAAACCCATTGAGGGTCATGGCATCAGTCTTTATTCCACCTGCTATGCCAGCAAACACGCCACGAAGTTCTGGGCTGAGATTTGGGTCTCTAGCATAGTCATCGAGTTGTTCGATAAGCATGTTGCGACGATTGGTTTCGTCCTGTATTTGCTTACCTGTTCGCTTTGACATGTCATCAGCTAAATCAAGCACTTTGAGTTTAGTCTTAGCTAGACCAGTAACGAACATCTCTGCATCGTCAGCCATCACGCCAACGGAAACTTTACCTGCCTCTGGCAGTTCATCCATAAAGATACCAGCATCAGCAAAACCAGCAAGTGCCTTTTGGTCAGCCGAAAGAGCATCTAAGCCCCTTAGCATCTCTCCGTTTTGAACCTTTGGATTCGTTACCATCCAGTTAGCAAGACTTCTTGGAGAAAGCGTTTCCTTAGCTGCTGCGTCAGTTCCGACTGATTTGAATGAATCTGTCTCTACGCGAAGTACTTTATTGAGACCTTTAGATGCTTGTTGTGCGCGCTGTGCTTCAAGCTGTGCGAGCTTACGCTCGTTACGCGCAAGGTTATTAGACATACGCTTGCGCTCGCCCTTAGCAATCTCGCCGAGAGTCTCAGGAGCAAAAATCTTTGCGGTTTCTTTAGCTTCGCTAAACTTCTTTGAGCCTTTGAGAATCTTAGTTGCTGCACCAGCACCAAAGAACCATGTGGAAGGGTCAAGACCTACGTTGAGAACGGCATCTACAATGCCTGAAGCTACTTTGTAGCCCGTCTTGTCCGGGCTGTCCGCCATCGCACGGAATACGTTACGTCCAATGGTAAAAGACTCGCCCTCAATAGTGCCATAAGATGACATAGCACGCGCCTGTGCTTTACCAACACGGCTGTTAGGATTGATAAAGAAACCAGAACCAGTCTGAACACCAGGCTTACCACCCACCGCATCTGCAATCAAAGCACCAAGTTGGGTGTTTCTACCGCCGAGTGTTGCTAAATCTTTTACAAACTGTGTACCTTGCGTTCCCGAAGGCTCATCAAACGCAAAAATGTCACGCGTTAGCGTGGTAACAAGGTCATATGGGTAACGAAGCGCAGCAAAAGCGATACGTGTGGCACCTTTGAGAGGGTCATAGATGGTACTTTTGTACGCAGAGCTGATTGCGCCAAGGATTCCCTTGTCTCTGTCCACTGTAGACTTGATTTTGTCCACATTGAACTGGTCTCGCTTCAATTGCGAGATGCCATCTGCAGAAACTATCTTGTCGATGCCCGGAGTATTAGCATTGAGTCCCTGGCTAACCATCGACATAGCGAGGTCAGGGCTAATGCTAGAGTACTTTGAGGTAATGTCTTGGAAATTTTGATACATCTGAGGCGTAAGATTCGCCATTTGCACGCGAATAGTACGCTCAACTGCGTCTCTTCTGTTGTTATAGACTGCCTGGGCAGCAGGCGACAAGGTTGATTCTGGCACTACAGACCCATTTCTTCATATGCTTCTACAAGTCTAGCTAGTTGGGAAGTGGGGTTTGCAGCAAAAAGTGCGCGAGCGAGGATGGCACCAGTGTCCATCGAATCAACAGGAGTCTGTTGCTGTGTTCCTCCAGGTCCGACAGGAGAACCTTCGCTCAATGGAACTTCAGGATTACCTGGTGCAAAAGCAGGAACCGCAGGAAGCAACGCTGGGTTGAAGCCAGTTGTCGGCTCAGCAGGTCCTGTAGTTGGCGCACCTGATGCAAGTTGCTGCATCTCTTGGCGCTCGCCATAGGCACCACCGCGCGCTTCAGCGATGTTCTTGCCCTCGCGTTGAATCTTCTTTACGTTGCCGAGGTCGTTTCTGCGAGCAAACCGTCCTGGACCTCCAGGAGTATCCTGCATAGACATGAATTAGTCCTCGTCATTCGGATTGTAATTTTTCTTGTAAGGAGCCCACTCGGGATAAGAATCCTTATCCATCATAATCGTCATCGCAATATCGTATGGGAATCCAGCCTTCTTCAGGGCTTTGTAATACTCATTCAGCCAGATGCAGTATTGCTCTAGCGGGCTGTAAGACTCATCGGCAACAGTCTGAACCTTCTTGCGTGAAGGTCTCTTCTTTGCTGCCATGTTATCCTCCAAGTCCTGCGAGCAACTGCTGCAAACTCATTTCTGCTGATTGTTGAGGGACCTCACCAGAGGGTCCAGGAGCGACTGGGGACGGAGGCGTCTCAACCGGACCCTGCATTTCTGGTGAGGTCGTACTTGCCTGCTCTGGTTGCTCGGGCTCTTTAGGAGCGAACACTGCCAAAGCAGCAGTCTCGATACTGTCCCCTTTGCGACGTCTTTCGATGACATCAGCAATTTTCTGAATGAGAGGAGTCGGGTCTTGCCCCTGAGCAGCCATAGCTGGAATCGCTTGCGCGGTTGCAGTAATGGCAGCTGAGAGGTTAGTCCGCATCTTCTCGACTTCGATGCGTTGCTCTTCAAGAGATACGTTGATGCTCCAAGGCAACTCGCGTCGAATGAAGTCTTTGGATACAAGTTCTGCACCCAAAGCCTGAAGAGAGAATATCAAGGCTCGCGAAGGGTCAAGTCCTGCCATCAAGCCGTACCGCACCTCAATAGTGTAGTCGCCCTTGATGTCTTTTCTTGGTGTGTACTGTAACTCGTATGGAGTACCGTGTGCGACACCCTTGACATTCTTTTCTTTATCGAAAAGGAGTTCATCCATTTCGAAACATGTTTTGACAACATCTTCCATCGTCTCTGCGATGATGGTCTGACCAGCTTTGATTTGCGAGTCGAAGGCACCAAGTAGTGCTTGGACACCTTGACCGGTGATGATGCTGGCGTCGATGTTGCCGGTACGACCCTCGGGATAGCGAGAGCCAAGACGTAGTTCTGCTTGCAACGCAGCCTGCTCTTGGAATGCAGCAGGTGGCACGTCAAGACGTACGCGCTGTACTCCACCAGGGGTTGCAGTACGGATGATTGCATCTGCGCCCATAGGCAAGTCGAGCACATCCGATGGCACGACAAGTGGCGATTGGATTGACTTCTCAGCTGCTTCCATCGCAAGGTTAGCAAAGCGAGCGCGAGCAAGCTGGACATAGAGAACATCGTCGAACTGTCCGCGGGTCTCATCGTCGATACCAGGGCGGCGCGCGACAAAGATGTTCATCTTGCCAAGCGGGTTGTTAGCTTCGCTTAGTACCATGTTTCCGCGTGATGGCAGATACAGGACAATCTGGTCCTTATCGACATAGCGGATAAGCTCTACCATGCTGGAGGTATCTTGGTTCCAGCCTTCACGCCCAAGAAGGGCGCCAGAGTACTCAGGGAAGTCGTTGACGATTTCACCAAGTGTCTTCATGTAGCGCTTAGCGTATGCGATACACTCACCGAAGCGGTTGAACTCTGGATATGCGCCGATAGGGTCATCAAGGCGGATACGTGGGAGGTTGGTCTCGAAGTCTGGCTCTACATGGAATGGCAAGAAGCCGTATGAGAAGTACCAGTCAGCGCCCCAGTACATCTGTGACTGAAGGCGTGAGGTAGCAACGTAGTTGTTTGCAATCAGACCGCGCTTATCAGCAAAGGCACGCGCCCTATCTGAGTTGACGTTATCGGTTGTGCAGTTGAAGGATGGGAGTGGAGCAAGAACCTCTGCCAAGTCGCGTGCTGCAACGTCGACAAAGTTAGCAACCATGGGTCTCTCGAGACCCTCAGGGAACAGGTCTGGGAAGATTGCACCCATCTGACCCTTGCGTACAGCGAGGATGTCGTTCATACGAGCATCACGGGCAGCGTTACGCTGCTTGAGGTTATCTACTCGCCTCGCAATTGTGCTAATGTCCACTTGATATCCTATTCGTACATCGCCATTTCGTAGTCACTCAGGTTGACTGAGTAACGCTGTTCCATTTGACGCCTGGTTGCCCATCGGTTCGTGACGTGGCTTTGGTCAATTCGTGCGTTGCTGATGACTTCCTTAGCCCTCAACTCGCAGAACCAGAGCGCCATCACGCAGTCGGTCTTGTTTCTAGTCTCAGGACTCCAGGTAATCAACTGCTGTATCAGAGCCTTCACACCTTCGGAGCCATCCTGTGACGGCAGTTCTATCAGGTTATCGTTCTGGTGGTTTCCATTACGCATGGTACCAAAAAGACCTGACATCGCTGCTACACCAAACGAGGTATCCCATTTGTTCTTGCCAGTGAACTGGCTGGAGAACCTAACACCTGTCGATGCCAGGAATGCTCGTAGGTCGTCATCCAGGGCGTAAGCCTTCTGGTGAGCGTTGATTTCGATGCGGAGCTCTTGAGGCTGGTACTTGTGTACCCAGTCTTCGATAAGCTGTCTAATCTTCTGTGGGGTTGGGTCCGACATGTTCTCCACGTCGAGGATGTACCTCTTGCGGGTATTGCGGTCGACCGTCATAATCACGGCTGCGGTGTTACCTGTCATCGCTGGGTCGAGACCCATGATGGTGTACCACGCGCCATGTACCTTGGGATGACCCGGTACTCCCGGCTTTAGCGGACCACGCTTTCGCATCCGGTTGAGAGAACCTTGGACACACGCAGGGGAAAAGATAGAATCTTCTTGTACATCCTGTTGCTGGTATACCAGAGCCCAAGCGCTCGGGCTAACCTCGCTTCTGCGTCTAAACAGTGCGGGTCCGTCCCACTTAGGATATAAGCCGTCCTCATCGGGAAGGATGCCTTCTTCAGAACCCTCCCATGGGATATGGGACTTAGGCCACAGCGTAACCCACTTTTCTGGCTTGTCATGGTACTCCAATACGGCTGGCATAGCGAAGTATGTGAACGGAGTCTTGCCACCCGTCCAGTGGGCGGGGTTTCTAATCTCGCGGTAGAGGTCATTGGCAGCGATACGCGTGCCTACGATGAGAAGCTTACCGTTATCACCCAGACGGGTCACGACGTCCCTCTGAAGCCAGAGGAGTTGCTTCTCCCACTCATGGGCATTGGAGGTCGTCACCACGTCATCTAGGATGATGAGGTTGGAGCGGGCTCCGGTGATTTGTCCACCGATACCGAGCGCCTGGACGGTAGGGTCCTTTTCGGTCGAGTCTCGGCTGAGGTAGATACGGTCAGCCTTCCAGGTATCGGCGTCTTCCTTCCAACCCCCGGAGGAGCCGTAGACGGCCTGGAGCTTTGACCAGCGCTCATGACTCAGGCGCTGCTTGATGGAGTAGAGATACTCCTTGGCGCGCTCTTGAGTCTTGGAGACAATCGTAATCTTGACATTCGGGTCCATCGCTATCCGATAGACGCAGTAGTTGACGGTAATCACCGTGGACTTGGCGTGCTCGGGCGGGACGTTGATGAGAAGGCGTTTAGCGCTGGAGGGTGAGTAGGTCATGGAGGGGTGGGTCCAGGACGGCTCGCGCCCCTCAAGTACATCAATCCATGCTCTATGGTGTGGAAAGATGGGAGAGTCTAAGAACTCTGCAGAGAACTGCTCAAACCCTATCTTGTACTTGGCATCCCCAGTTACGATACTGAGGGTGCGCTCGCCTTCTTCCCTGGCAGCCTCGAGGTCTTTGACGAACCTGGAGTCTTTCCGCCAGTCTTTCATCACATCAGGCTTCCTGCCAGCACGTGCAATCGCATCTTGCAGGTCTAGTCCTTGACGGACGAAATCTAATACCTTGGCTTTAGCCTCTTTCAGCTTAGCGACATTATGGTGTTCGCCACCAGACTTAGCCGCCATATAAAACCTCCATTATAAATCCCCCTTCGTTCGGCGCTCCCTCAGAGCGCCTCACTACCCCCTGTAAGGCGGGCATCAAGCCCGCCGATACCCGAAGACTCGCTATTGGCTTCTCGCTCGTCTTTTATATCCCCTATATATACTAACCCGTTCAGAAGACGATTCCGAACGCTTTGTTATCAAATTGTTATAAATATAGGGGCAAATCGGACAACTAGGGGGCAAATACTGGAAAAATATTGTGGTGGGAGAGTGTATTACACGGGCTCCGCCCGTTATAAAAACTGGGGTCGCCACGGGCGACTCGAAGTTTTTCGGCGGGCAAGGGAGGGCGTGTGGAGTAGCACCACCGTCAGGTGCGAGCGAGCGCCAGCGAGCGAGCGCGATTTTTATAACCTGACGGCTACGGGCTAACTCTTGGGGGTTTGTGTCGGGTGGCTCTCTGCGGTGGGGGTCTGAGCGTGAGCGTGTGAGCGTACGATTATCGTACGGCTAGGGCTTGGGCGCGGTGATTTGACCTAAGCCGGGGCTTCCGGTACCTTGTTCCTAGTGGCAAGCACTAGGCAAGCCACCTAATCGAAAGGCAAGTCATGGCAAAGAAAGCAAGCAAGTCCGGTAAGGCAGTTTCATCCCTTGATGTAGTCAATGTCCAACTCCAAGCCGATTTCGAAGGCGCGCTCAACTTCGAAGCAGAACTCCGCGCCTATGAGAAGGCGGTGCGTATGCTCAACTCCGGCGAGATTTCGGTGCGCGGTCTGAAACTCACCATCGAGGAAGCCTCTAAGGCTGGTTCGCTTCCAACTATCAAACCTTCGACGGCTCAATACTTCACTGCTTCATCGAAGGTGCGCTCGTTGGAAGGTGGAAAGTCGAAGGCGCTCAAGGATGTTCTCAACGCGACTATCCAAGCAAAGCGCGCCTTTGGTAAGGACTTCGAAGCGAAGGTCGAAGGCGCGAAGTCATTCGCGGATTTGGTCAAGCAGACACCTAAGCAGGGCGAGCGCGCGAAGGCTGGGCGCAAGTCGGTCAAGGACGCGCAGGGCTTTGAGTCGGTGGATGACCTCATCGAAGCGTTCATTGTGACGGCTGGCGAGTTCGAGGACATCACACCAAAGAATCCCGAGACATGGACCAAGTTTCTCACCATTGTCGAAGTCATGAGCAAGGCAACTCGTAACTCTCATCCGGCAGGGAAGGCGGTCAAAGTCGCTTAGCCGGTAGCACTCGAAGGCGCTCGACTCGAAAGGGTCGGGCGCTTTCGCATGTCCGGCGCGCATCGGGCGCGCGCGCGAGTTTGTGTAGGAGCACACGCGAAGCGTGTGCGACGAAGTTTGTGTCGGCACTCGCTAGCACATCGGTAGCCGTTCCGTGGTGTACGAGAATCGTACGGCTGGTGAACGAGGCGAGGGGCTTCCTCGCCGTAGTTTGTGTCGGCAGACGCTAGCACTCCTATCGCCGTTTTACGCGCACGGCCCACACCGGTAGGGGCTTGACTTAGGAAACCGCTTCTGGGATACTTTGATAGTTGAGGTAGGTGTCCTTGCCTTCACCTGCCTCAACACCTCGTACGATTATCGTACAGGTTCTAATCAAGGCAGAACGGAAGGACATAGCATGAACGGAGTTAGACTCACGCGTCGCGGTAAGTTCGTCGTCGTCGTGTTGATTCTGCTGGCTGTTGCCCTGTTCACCTATGCGACTCGCGACACCTGTTGGGTGGGCGAGACACATGGGAACGCACTCGGCTACGGCAAATGCTCTGACTTGTACGATTATCGTACGGAGGTCAGACCATGACTATCAGATATGAGCATACCTATCTCGGTATCTGTTGCGGTACAGGCACAGACACCTACGACTCTCTGGAGGATGTAGTTCTTGATGGGTACAACTTCGGAACAGTAAGGGTTCAGAAACTCTCGGAGTGTGGACATTGGGATTACACCGGAGAGTTCTACGACATACACAACATAGAACTCTACGAGTTGGCAGATTACCTTCAGGATTGGGAAGTAGATACTCTCGATTCTGATAGGTTCATCGTCTATACGGACGGGGAATGTGACCCGATTATGCTGAAGATATTGGAGGTCAAGTCATGACCGATGAAATCAAGGTCGAATGGACTCAGGTTGGCGGTGTCGCCTCTTGCTTCCACTGTGGACAACCTGACTACATGTTCGTCAATAACTACATGACGGAATCACAGAAGGAAAGACAACACTGCGTGGACTGCGCGCTACAGTACTCGCGTCACAACATCGCACACCTACACCCAGGTATGCCAACCGGCACGGCGCACCGACTCCTCAACGAAGCCATACAGTCAGCGTATGATTATCGTACGGTGGGCATGACGGAGTGGTGCGAAGTCTGTTACAGACCGTTCTTGGAAAGTGAAGAAAGGTATCAACAGGTCATGGCGTACGACGCCACCGGAAAGATGTTAGTAGTTCACCGGAAGTGCTCAAGTGTGAGCACCTGCTCACACGTAGGGTGTCGTGGCAAGTTGGTCATTGACTCCTACTCAACTTGGGACCGGAATAATTGGTCTCAAGTTCCATCATCGTCATGGACTTATTACACATTCCACCACGCAGACGGTGAGCGACTGTGTTCCGTCCACCTAGAAGAATGGAAAGAGGAAAAAGATGAGCACCACGATTCGTGGTTCTGTTGTGACTCATGTAGTGACTACTTCACATATGACCACAATGACTACTTCACGAATGACGATTACATCTACTGTGGAGATTGTAGAAACGAACATTTCTGGTACTGCGACAACTGTGACCAATATGTACACAATGACGACTTTCACGATTGTAATCGAGAAAGTTCAGTTGTCCACTCCTACGGCTACAAGCCGTTTCCCTGTCTCTTTGGTAAGAGCAAGGAATCGACTCCCTTCTACCATCTCGGTTTCGAGTTAGAGGTAGAGGAACGCAATGAGGACAACTGTTACGACGAAGCCGTCAAGATACAGGAAGTGCTCGGCGCGCGTGCCTACATGAAGGAGGACGGCTCTCTGCGTGGTGGGTTCGAGATAGTCACGCACCCTCACACGCTGGAGGAGTACAAGGAGAACTTTCCGTGGGAGTTCATTCAGGTTGCCAAGCGTAACAACTTGGTCTCGTGGAACTCTCCTCGGTGTGGCTTCCATGTCCATGTCTCGCGCTATGCCTTCGGTCCGGGCATGAAACCTTCCGATAGTCCGGAGGTCTACTATCAGCGTACGATAATCGTACGGCAACAGCACGAGCTGAAGTTCCTGAAACTCATCTACGACAATGAGCGACAGGTACAACGGCTGGCTGGTAGGAAGTCGGATTGGGCAAGGTTCAGCGACAAGGGCAACCTATGGCGCAAGGTGAAACACGGCTACCAAAGCGAGGGTCACTACTCAGCCGTCAATGTCGAGAACAGTAACACGATAGAAGTGCGCGTGTTCCGAGGTTCACTCAAGCGTGAGCGCTTGATGGCTAACCTTGAGTTCGTTCACTCTGCTGTCGAGTACACACGCAACCTGCGTGTTAGTGCCGCCAATAAGGCGCTCTCATGGATAGCCTTCTCAGGGTATGTCTATCAGAACGCCGACAAGTATCCACATCTGTTGGATTACATGGACACCGTAGCCAAGCAAGAACAAGTGTACGATAATCGTACGGAAGAAGAGGACAACTAATCATGTGTATGTTATGCGTAATTCCACCGAATGTAATCCCGTCACGCGAGAAGTTGGAGAACTCCGCTCTCAATAATCCGGACGGATTCGGCTTCGCTATCATCATACCGGCAGAGGATAGAATCCATGTCGAGCGCACCATGAACCCTGATACATCTATCAACCGGTTCTTGGAAATGCGTACCAAGTATCCGGAGAGTTTCGCTATGTGGCACGCACGCCTAGCCACTCACGGGTCAACGACAGTGGACAACTGCCATCCGTTCCAAGTGGGGTACGATAATCGTACAGTGCTTGCTCACAACGGTATCTTGCCCATCGTCCAGCCGACAGGCGACCTGCGTAGCGATACGCGTATCTTCGCCGAGGACTTACTGCCTAGCATTGGCGGTGTCTCTGCTCTCGACAATGTTCAGGTCATGAACCTAGTCGAGGACTTCACCACCGGTTCTAAGGTCTGTATCCTGACCCTTGACCCTGAAGCCAAGCGTAACTGCTACCTGATTCATGAGGAGAAGGGCAACATCGACGGTGACGGCGTGTGGTGGTCTAACGACTCATGCGACATTGACTACTCTCGCAAGTGGCTGTGGGCTAACACTGCTACATCCATGCTCTCAGACAACACTTACGAGCAATACAGCATGGTCGAATGCCCTGCGTGCTTCGGTATGCTCGATTCATGGCAGATAGAGGAGGATGACCTGTCCTTCTGTCCGTATTGCCATTCATGCTTCGAATGTGAACAATACAAGGAAGCGTGCCTGTGTTACAAGGGCAAAGAGCACGACAAGGCGTACCACCTAACAGGTTCGATTCACCTTGACCGCCCAAAGTCAAGGTACGATAAGGCTGGAGGTTGGCACATTGGCTAGGCGCAAGCGCAGGCACACACCAAAGCGCAACCGCAGGGAGAAGTCGGGAATAGTGCCACCGACACCCTACTACTACGGCAAGCGAGCCGAACTGTTCCTGTTCGACGCTGAACAAGCGTTAGAACGGGGCGAGCATGAGAGACATGCTCAACTGATAGAGCGAGCCACGCACTATCATGAACTAGCGGGACAACTTCCGCTAGAAAGGTGAACAATGCTAACTGAAACACGATGTTGGAAGTGCGATGAGCCAATCCAGGCTCATGCGTACTTCCACAGTGTTAGAATCTACTGCTACACATGCGCTCTGGCGTATGCGGATGATGTGTACGATAATCGTACAGAGAGGATAAGTCATGTATAACGACCATATGCCTCGGTTCGAGAATCACGCATCGTGTTCAGACCACGACCCTGAACTCTGGTTTCCACAAGAGAAATCAGGCAACAGGGCGTGGTCTAGGACACCGGAAGCCATGAAAGCGAGGGAGATATGCTCAACCTGCCCTGCTCTCCAAGAGTGTCTGGACTACTCATTACAGTATGCCGGACTCTATGGGATATGGGCAGGTCTGGATTGGTACGAGCGTGCCGACATTCAGAAGTGGGCAGAATCTATCCCTGTTCTCATGAC
>Ga0315904_10008825_pt1 | contig 13272 bp, 27 predicted proteins | sample LakEriMetagenome_6_FD_203529 | JGI IMG/M metagenome (GOLD analysis project Ga0315904, IMG submission 203529) | Freshwater fungal communities from buoy surface, Lake Erie, Ohio, United States - Buoy 12 MA120 | ecosystem: Environmental > Aquatic > Freshwater > Lake | place: USA: Lake Erie, Ohio... | reverse complement strand
GTCAGCGACACCGTGATCAAGTGCCGCTTCGCGCGGCCGTACAACAATACCTGGGGAACCTTCGCATCGACTGGCTTTGTCTCTTCGCCATCCCCAACGGCAGCCGACCCGACGCTTCAGCCAGGGCAAGTCACGGTCAACATCCCTGGAGGCACGACAGAGACGACGGCGGTCACGAACCTGATGGCAATCGTGAACCAATACAAGTCCAACGACTACGCCTTGCAGCGCGTGATGTCCACCACTGGAACCGCGAACATTGTCGGCGGCACCACCTTCGACAACGGTCAGGCGATCCAGTTCTCCTCCTGCTCACTGCGCTCGGCGCTTGACACGGTGATCGAGACCTACAGCGGCAACGATGTCAAGGAGCGCCGCTACTACGTTGACCTCGCGGGCAAGTTGAACTTCAAGTTGGTAGACGCGGCAAGCAAGCCGACCTATGCCACGGCTCCGTACTCAATCATCGTGACTGGCGCAGGCAATCCGAACACGACCACTGCGAAGGCAACCGTCGCGCCGTACAACCTCAGCGTCAACTGGGATCACAGCACGATCAAGAACGCGCAGTTCACCCTGCCAGGGCAGCAGGGCGCGCTGCCGTTCACGACAGTCCTGGACTACAACGATCTCGTGGACGCAGATGGCGTCCGCAACTTCCCTGACCGTCCGAACGCTCCACTCTTTGACGAGGTGGTGGACTTCCCTGCGGCAACGACCAACCAGGGCGCGCAGGTGATGCGCGCAGCGGCCGCGTACTTCGTGGAACGCTACAAGCCAATGCTCTCAGGCTCCTTCACGCTGCGTGGCGCAGGGACGGCCGCACACAACCAGTACGGCTTCAGCGCAGGCTACGCGCAGACAGGCGCATCAACCTTCGCGCTCGTCAGCCGATGGGAGCCAGGGCAGTGGGTGGAGATCACGGCGGCTGGTCTTGGCTTGAGCGGTCTCTACCGCGTCGAGCAGGTGGACTGGAGCCTTGAGCCAGGCTCGTATACTCAGATCATCACCATCACGTTCAACCGACGCAATCCGAGCGACCTCGCGTCGCTCATTGCGAACCTGAAGAAGTAGGAGACAGAGATGCCGCAGTACGGATCAAGCCAGAACCTGATCAGCACCAACCTCAGCCAGACGGTGGACAATCAGGGCAACCCGATCATCTCGTCGGATACTGGCTTCGCTGCATCTCCGCTCGGCTACGCAGCACGCGCGCAGGCGCTCTTCGGCTTGCCGAACTCCACCTTCGAGTTGACGCCGCCAGACACGAACGCAGTCATCAGCGCAGCCAACCCTCTGCCGTACTGGGACGTGCAGGACTACAGCAGCGGCGTGATGAGCGGGAGCGCGATCTATGACTCGACCACGAACTCGTGGGGCGTGAACCTCAACCCAGGCACCGCAGACACGAACGACTACATCACGATGACCACGCGCTCCTACCTGATCAACGACAGCAACCTGAGCCTGCGCCAACAGGCACTCGCCGTCGTGAGCAAAGTTGGCACCTACGCAGGAACGACGCAGTGGAACCTTGAACTCACCGCGTCCTACTACGACTTGACGAATACGCTTCTGCACTCAGGGACGGTGGCAACGATCTACGACAACGCGACGTGGACCTCGATGGCAGGAACGACCACGACTAGCGGCACGGCCATCAACGCATCTGCTCACTATGTGGACCTGCAGTTCAAGTTGCTGGCGACTGCTCCAGTCACGAGCGCGACGAGCGTCACGCTCAAGTCGTGCCTCCTTCAGACGTCATCTGGTGCAGGAGGCAAGTCGTTCGTCGTGACGGAAACCTTTACAAGCAGCGGAACATTCAATGTTCCAACTGGAGTTGAGTATGTGACCGTGGTTGCAATCGGTGGCGGAGGCGGTGGTGGAGGCGGTCAAATGGTCTGGGCAACGAGCAGCCTTGTTGGTGGCGCTGGCAGCGGCGGCGGCGGCGGCTCCCGCATCGTAATCGCACGCGACATCCCGCTCGGAACGGCGACATCGGTCAGTGTTGGCATTGGCGCAGGTGGCAACGGGGGCGCTGGTGGAACCGTTGCCAAGACCACAGGCGGCACAGCGCACAGGACTGCCGCTGGGACTAATGGTTCCGATGGTGCTGCCACCACTTTCGGCTCGTACCTTTCTGTGCCAGGCGGTGGTGGTGGAGGCGCTGCTGGTACTACTGCTGCAATCGGAATCGGAGGCGCGGTTGCAGGAGTTGCAACAGCAACTGTGCTTGAAGTCAATCAGTACCTCGGCGGCACAGGCTCAAACGGAGGCACCGCTGGTACGGCAACTGGAACTGCGGCAGCGGTAGGCGCAGGCGGCGTATCTGGAACGGCTGCAACACGCGGCTTTGACCCTGTTTCCTACTTCACCATCCTCGGAAACATTGGCTCCGCTGGAGGAAGCGCGACATCAACCACTACAAATGCAATCGCGGTGCGCGGAACTCCAGCGACACCAGGCACCACGGCTAACTACTTCCTAGAAGGTGGCGGTGGTGGTAGTGGTGCAAACTCACGCAACTCGCCAGGCACGCCAATCATCGGCACGGCATCCGCAGGAGGCGCAGGCGGTGGTGGCGCTGGTGGTGGTATCTGTTGCGCAATCACATCCTCACTTGGAACCGTGACCTTGACTGCTGGGAACGGCGGCGACGCAGGAGCGAATACTGGAGCAGGCGGCGGCGCGGGTGGCTTGGTCAAGGTTGACGCTGGAACCATTGGCGGTTATATGGACGGCTCACGCGGCACTGCAATCGGAGGCACAGGCGGAGCAGGGGGGTCAGGCCTGCTGACCGTGGTATACATCGGATGAGATACGCCTTCACTAACTCCAACGGCATCGTGGTGCAAATCATCAGCGGTGCGCTCAATCCAGCGCAACAGGCGCAGTTTCTGCGCGATTATTCCGCGCTCTTTGGCGCAGTTGCCATCATTGAAGTTGAGCCAGATACCAGCGTGTGGATTGGCGGCGCGTATCTTGACGGCGTATTCCTACCACCACCACAGCCAGAGCCTGAGCCTGAGCCAGTCATCGTGGAAGGCACGAGCGAGGCGATTGAGGAGCCTGCGGCTATGATCGAGGAAACAGCACAGGAGCCTGAAATCTAATGACAGCCAGGAGCCAGAACAGCGAGATCCTTGCGCGTCTTGACCGCATCGAGAAGGACCTCGGCACCATCAAGATGGAACTCGCCGAGACTCGCGGCGCCTATCGGCTCGCCAAGTTCGTGATCGCCCTCCTCGGCGTCTCTGGCTTGGGCGGCATCATCGCGTGGATGCAGGGGCAGAAGTGAGCCTCATCGTCCGCTCGCAACTCGGACTCGCTGAGCGCCTCGGCGTGAAGGCGATGGATGACTGTGGACCTGCAAGCCTCGCCACCTGCGCGACCTACGTCGGACTGCCAACGACCACGAAGCAAGCGCACAAGGCGTGCGCCGACGCTGGGCGCGTGGACACGCCGACAGGCGCAGAAGGCACGAGCGCACGAGAACTGGCGAAGGCTGGGAAGATTCTCGGCTTGAACGCACGCAGCGTCTACGACTGGAGCGAGGCAAGCAATCAAGTCAAGAACGGCGGCGCGCTGATCCTGAACATCCAAGCGAGCATCAAGTCCGTTCCTGAACATCTGCGCTCCAAGTGGCAGCGCGACTATTGGAAGAAGCAACCACTCGCCACCTACGGCCACTACGTCGTGCTGGTCTGGGAGAACGACGGCTGGGTCTATGCTTGTCCCACGATGCAGGAAGGCAAGCCAGGACGGTCTGCCACCCCTGCCGAAGTGAAGGTGCTACGAGACTCGAAGGGCGAGGCGGGCTTCCCGACTCCTCCAGCGATGATCCTCGTGCACAGGAAGTAGGAGCAGATGGACCCACTCGTGAACGACCTTCTCAACGCGCTCATCGTTGGACTCGTGCCAGTCGTCATCGGCGGCCTCGGCTACCTCGCCAACGAGGTCATCAAGTTGATTCAGGCGAACATCAGCCGCGAGCAATACGCGATGCTGGAGAAGATCGCCGCCGCAACCGTGGCGAGCATCAACCAGACCCTGGCATCTAAGGCTGGGCAAGAGAAGAAGGACGCCGCTCTTGCGCTCGTCCGCTCAGAGTGCGCCAAGCGTGGGATCAAGTTGGACGAAGAGGCCATCGGCAACGCCGTTGAAGCCGCCGTCTACCGCGCAAAGTTAGGGGCTTGACGATCTCCTGAGGATAGTTCACTCTCGGACGCATGGCGTGTAGCCGCGCCACTTAGGGGGAGGATTATGGAGAGAAGGAAAGGACCTCGCTGCACGCTCTATGAGCCACGGCTCGCTCCAGATGACCTGGAGCAGTTGCGAGCAGCGTTGAAATCGCCAGAAGTATCAACGTCGTCCATCTATCGGTGGCTCGACAAGAAAGGCACAGACATCGGTCTGGACGCCGTGAAGCGGCATCGCAGGCGCGAGTGCCTATGTAGGAGGGAAGCATGACGGACTTCAAGGAGTTCAATGACCAGGACGAACTGGCAGAACTGAAGGCAGCGCACAATCGCGTGCTACGAACACTCGCCAAGAAGGAGCGCCAGACCGAGGAACTCGTGGAGGCGGTCTATCGGGCGGCGAAGGATGCGGCGGTTGGCATGAAGATTCCAGCCGTGCCTGCACCGAAGCCAGACAAGCGCAAGGGCAAGCGTGAGGTTGCCGTGGTGCAACTGAGCGACTGGCAGTTGGGCAAGAAGAGCGTGGACTACGACATCGACACCGCAGCCAAGCGGCTGAGCCTGCTCGCCGAGAAGGTGAAGCGGGTGGTGGAGATTCAGCGCAAGGATCACCCTGTGGACACGGTGAAGATTCTGCTCACTGGCGACCTCGTGGAGTCAGACGGCAACATCTTCCCAGGGCAAGCCTACGAGGTTGAGGCTGGTGGTCTCTACGTCCAAATCTTCCGAGGTGCCGAGATGCTCGCGCAGTTCGTGCGCTCGATGGCCGCGCTCTTCCCAGAGGTTCAGGTCTACGGCGCCATCGGCAATCACGGACGCCTGGGACGCTACTCGGATCACTCGCCAGAGAGCAACAGCGACGCAATCCTCTACAACATCGCGCGCTCACTCGTGCAGGGTGAGAAGCGCGTGGAGTGGAAGGAGAGCCTCACCGTTGGAGGGCGGCACTGGTACGACACTCTGGAACTTCCAGGCGGCAAGATCGGCATGATTGTCCACGGCGACCAGTTCCGAGGTGGGCTTGGCATGCCGTGGTACGGCGTCGCAAAGAAGGCGAGCGGCTGGCGCTTGAGCGTCGCTCCGTTCGACTATTTGTGGTTTGGACACTGGCACCAGCCAGCGCGCCTCGTCCTTGCTGACGGCAAGATCACGACCTGGTGCAGTCCGTCCCTGGAGTCCAGCAACCGCTTCGCTCAGGAGGTCGTTGGCGCATCTGGCGAGCCAGGGCAGTGGCTGATGTTCTTTGACGGCGACGGCGAAGTGAGTGCGGAGTACCTGATTAGGCTCCGCTGATGCCCTTCCTGGACGGCCCTCCAGCGCCATTCCCAGAGACGCTGGGAACCTGTACGCCATGCGGGGAGACGTCCAGGGTGTGGAAGTTTGCCGAGCAGGAGGTGAGCCTCACGCTGGGGTATTCTGCCGTCCTGTCCTACGCGATCTGCCGAGCGTGCCTGGAGGTGGTCCTGGACCTGCTCGATGACGAGGACGATGACTACGCTGGCCCAGCCAGCGAACCCCCAGGCTGACCTCCTCCAGCCTGGGGGACTACCCTCCCAAAATAGGGTGTTGACAAGCCGTGACGTCACGGCGTAAGATCGTGATGTCGGGAGGAACCCAGCCAGACGGATGGGCCGACAAGAGGAGAAAACGATGAACAAGTACGAAGCGGCAGAACAGAAGAACGGCGAACCAGGGATCGAACTTCACGCTGTCGGTTGCGCCGACATCCAGAAGAAGAATCGCGTGTCGGTCGGCACTTACGCGAGCGCCCAGGACGCGGTTGCTGATTACTTCAGCGACCTGATCTCCGAAGGCGCCACCGTTGAGGAGCAGATGGGCGACTGCAAGGTCATGCCTTGCGCGAAGGCGGTGCGCTGATGAAGCGAGTTGATCCAGCAACCAGGCGCTGCGAGCAGGTCGGCACCGACAAGGCTCAGTGCGTTGCCCAGGCCGCTGGCACCTGGGACGTCACGACTGGCAAGACCGTCAAATGCAAGTGGCTATGCATCGGTCACGCAATCTATTGGAACGTCAGCCGCAATCCGCAACAGGCAGTATTCGAGGAGGCAACAAAGTGAAGGCAACATGTTGGAACTGCGGCAAGGCCGTCCGAGTTGCAAAGGACAATAACAACATCTACACCCGCATCTGCGGGAAGTGCGTGAAGGAGGTCACACGATGAGGGCAATGATTCTGGACACACTCGCAGTCGTATCGTTCATCGCAGCGATGGTGCTGCTCTTGGCACTGGGGTCAATGCGATGAGACTCAACCGAAAGACGCAGCCACTGGTCTACACGCGAGTGGCAATCCGCACCCAGATTCTGGACGAGCAGCGCAAGCGCGTGGAGTTGATGCGATTCATCTCGCAACTCTGCTTCGCCTTCGCTGGACTCATCTTCGTAGCGGCGCTGATCGGCTGATGCCGACGTACCAGTACCGCTGCGGAGACTGCGGGCATCGGGAAGAACACACGCACTCGATGCAGAACGTCTACAACCCGCGCTGCGAGAAGTGCGGCCGCTGGATGCGGATGGTCTACTCGCCAGCGGCGGTGGTTTACAAGGGCGAAGGCTTCGCCAAGAAGGACAGAAAGAAGGAGGGCAAGTGATGGCTGCTCGAATCTACAGCGACAAGCAAAGGCAAATCGCAGAGAAGCGCCTAGCAGATGGCGACCCTGCCACCGCTATTGCGCGGGAACTAAACCTGCACCTGCACACGGTGGTGCGGTGGCGCAAGGCACTTGGAATCAAGCCGCATCCGTGGGGATGGCCACTCGGACGGTCAAGAAAGAAGGAGGGCAAGTGAGCAACTATGCCAAGTCCGAGCGCAGTCAAGGTGATGGTTTATGCGTTGACTGTGCCAAGAAGATTTATTCGGAAGAATGCGCTAGGGGCTATTGCGATAGGTGCGGGAAGTTGGCAGACGCAATGCACCTAGTGTTTTATGAGTCCCAACTACGAAATCGGCGTCGCAAGAAAAATCGCTGGTCTCGGATGTGTGGTGGAAACGGCAACTGGGAATACAACTTCACACAGGCTGTTTTTGGCACTCTCACAAAATACGACTACAAAGCAGCAAAGAAGGAGGTCAAGGCGTGAGCAAGCAGTACGAGTTCGTCAAGGCAGAGCAGCGCAGTCCTGAGTGGTTCGCACTTCGGGCTGACGGCATCACGGCGACCGACGTGTCGGTCATCGCGGGGCTGAATCCGTACAAGACTCCCTTCCAACTGTGGGCAGAGAAGTTGGGCAAGTTCACGCCTGATCCAGTCGGACCAGCCGCAGTGCGCGGCATCCTCCTGGAGAACACGGTGGCAGAGTTCTACGAGATGGAGACTGGCCGCGAGTTGCGCCGCAGCAACGGCATCGTCCGACTCAAGGAACTGCCGTGGGTGATGGCGTCACTCGACCGCACCATCGTCGGCGAGGACGGCTTGGTGGAGATCAAGACCAGCACCTCACCGCGCTGGAGTCTGCACCCTGTGCCGCCAGAGGTGGTCGCGCAGGTACAGTGGCAGATGTTCGTGACTGGCGCACCATGGTGCGACGTGGCAGTCCTTCTCGGTGGGTTGGTCTTCCGCATTGAGCGAGTAGAAGCGAGCCTGGACTACCAGACCGAGTTGTATCGCAAGGCGGTGGAGTTTAGGAACGCACTCGCAACGCAGACGGCGCCGACCCTTCAGGGTCAGGACTCAGACGCGCTCGCGGCCGTCGTGCCGCAGGCGAGCGAAGAGTACGAGAACGCAACGACTGGCATTGACCGCGTGGCTGCGCTTTATGCCGAAAAGCAATACGAGTCCAAGTTGCTCGATGAGGAACTCCAGAACCTCGCCATCAGTCTCAAGGAGGCCATCGGCGAGAAGGCTGGCATCCTCGGCAACGGATGGTCTGCAACCTGGAAGCAAAACAAGGCGTCGGTGAAGACCGACTGGAAGGAGGTCGCAACGAAGGTGGACCCGAAGATCATTGAAGCCGCGACGCGGGAAGTTCCTGGTGCGCGAGTCTTCCGATTCAGAAACGAGGAGGGTCAGTGATCCGCATAGACATCGACAGCCTGATCCTGCATCGGGCCGAGCAGATCGTGAAGTCGGAGAACATCCCAGGCGGGGCGCAGGACCGCAGCATCAGTGGCAAGGGCAACCGAGCCACCTGGTGCGGCGCAGTCGGCCAGGCAGTCTTTGAGCGCGCGATGGAGGAGCGCCAGGTCGGGTTCACGATCACCTCAGTGAAGGAGCATGACTACCTGGTCCCTGCGGGAACGCTGGAGATCAAGAGCAAGGAACGCTCGGTCGAGCCGCAGCCGCACTATGAGGCGAGCGCCTACGAATACAACCAGGCATGGCAACAGCCCGACTGGATCGGGTTCGTGTCCCTTCGCTTCGCGCCTGGGTACAACAAAGACTCTGGCGCAGAGTTGGAGAAATACGACGCTGGATGGGTGGCGGGAGTAATCCGCTATGGCCAGTTCAAGGCAATCGCAAGGAAGATTGAGAAAGGAGCAGAGTTGCCACATGGACAACTGGCTGGATTCGTCAGCCTGAACTGTGAGTATTCGGACCTTGAAGGCATTGAGAAGTTGAAGGAGGAAGCATGAGCAATGACATCGCAGCAGCATTACTCGCTCCGTTCGAGGAGAAGGACCTGAAGCATCGCCCAGGGCGAGCAGGGATGACGTTCACCTACGCAGATGCGCGAGCAGTCGCGCAGCGGCTGGATGACGTCCTCGGCATTGAGGGATGGCAGTTCGAGGTGAAGGTCGCAGATGGCGCACGCAACGTCGTCCACGGCTCACTCGCCGTTGTCATCGGTGGGAAGACCACCATCCGACAGGACTTCGGGTATCCGAACTCTGCACAGGATGACGAGCCGCTGAAGTCAGCGGCCTCGGATGCGCTCCGCAGGTGCGCTGCTCAGTTGGGAGTGGGCAGGAGCCTCTATTCACCAGAGAAGGGTGTCCCAGTGCCACTTGGCAGGGTTGCGCCCCGCTCCGTGGCTCCTACACCCCTCTCCGTTGATTCTACGAGGGGGTCTGACCCTGCGACGGATGACGCGATCCTCGCTGCAAAGGCTGCAATGCTCTTTGCCGAGAACGTCGGTGGGGAGACATGCAGCCACGGTGAACTCTGGGCCTTGAAGCCAGGTGGAGTGAGCAAGGCGACGAACAAGCCGTACAACCCCTTCTGGGCTGCATCTCACAAGACGCCAGATGGCGGTTGGTGCAAGGACAAGCCGAGCCGCGAGTTCGTCGCTGCTCGAAGTGGCGAAGCACCCAAGCCGAAGATGGTTCCAGAAGACACGCAGAACCTAGAAGACTTGCCGTTCTAAGCGGCAGAGAAGGAGGAGGACAACATGTACGTCAAGAGAGGTGGGCGATGGGTATTCGCCCTCAATGCAGAGCAGCGCAATGACTTGCTGAAGGAGGCAGCCGCGGATGTGGCCCATGCGCTGGCGACTTTCAATCCAGATGATGATTCGAGGAAGAACTTTCTGGTAAATGCTGCGACGAACTGGTACGAAGTGCGTTCTGAGTTTGAGGCTGCGCGTGTTGTTCGCTTGGTTGAGAAGCGGCTGAAGGATGAGTTCAAGGAGGAGGAATCATGAGCCTATGGATCAAATGGTCAGCGGGAGCGCACCGAGACGCGGTGATCGCCAGCCTCACCGACACGCAGTTCCGTGCGTTCATCGTGGTGCTTGAAGTTGCCAAAGAGATGCGGAAGGGTGGCGAGTTCAGAGACCGTCAACACCTGGCCGCAGTGGTCGGTCCGAGACTCAATCGCGCAGTGCCTCGACTCATTGCCGAGGGGCTGCTAGAGGTGTCTCAGAGCGGTCTCGTCAAGGTCTCGAACTGGTCTCGATGGCAAGTCGACCCGACGTCGGCTCAACGTCAGCAACGCGCTCGTGCCCAGAAAGAGCCTCTGTCACGGTTTGGTCACGCTATAGAGCAGAGAGAGAGCAGAGCAGAGAGAGAGAAGAGAGAGACTCTTACTAACGGCGTGATGAGTGTTGGCGAGATTATCTTGAGAGGTGGGAAGGCATGAGGAGCATTGGACTTCTTGGACCACAAGGGAGTGGGAAGACGACCATTGCAAAACTCTTTGAGGAGCATCGTGGCTATCAGCGGCATGGCATCGCTGATGCAATCAAGCATGTGGCGAACCTTGCCTACCGCAATCTTCAGAAGGACGAGCGGTTCCCTGTGGACCGCATCGGGGGACAGGAGATGGTCACTGGACGAGAGTTGCTCCAGGAGATCGGCGCTGCGCTTCGTAAGGTGGATAGCAAGTTCTGGCTGCGTGTATGGCGTCAGGACTTCTTTGAGATTCAGCGCCTGGGTTATGGCGTGGTCGTTGAGGATGTGCGGCTGGACGCCGAGGTCATCTACATGAAACTCGTGGACCCAGAGATGTTCGTCGTTCGTCTCACTGCCTCGGCAGAGGTGCGGGCGGCCCGCATGGGTGGCGCGCTGATTGGAACCTCGGACATCACCGAGAAGGGCTGGACAGATGCCTATGCAGACCTTACCCTCGACACCAGCAACCTATCGCCTGAGGACGCCTACCGCGTCATCACCGATGCAATGGAGGAGGTCTGATGTTCAAGGAGTTGGAGATTCTCGCAGCGCAGGCGGGCTACCGATTCGCCGAGGCCGTGAAGGACGGCGACCAGTGGTGCGTCATCCTTGACGACGAGGACGGCGAGTTGTCCTTCACTGGCGCAACCGTCCAGGAGGCGGTTGAGAAAGCGACCGAGAACCTCGTGCGCCTCCTGAATCGGTTTGACCGATGAGCGGTTGGGACACGGTGGGCGCGATCATCGCCTTCGTGCAGTTGATCCTTGCCTTCCTGGTGGCGGCTAGTCTGCCGAAGGTGAGTAGGGCTGGAGCGGGCGCAGCCGCTACCATCTACCTCATCGTGGCGTTCGCCTCGGTCATCTGGATTGCAAGGAGCGCAATGTGGCAGCAGTAAAAACCCAACGCGGCGGTCCGCGCAAGGAGCCAGTCTTCACCGCGACGAAGTGCGCGGGATGCAACGGCGACCTGAACGCGCTCAAGGATGCGTGGCGAGTCAAGAGCATCTTCTGGGTGGATGAGAAGCGCCGCTCGCGGTTCAACTGGTTCCACCGAGCGTGCGTCAAGTGATTCGCATTGAGCGAGCCGCTCCGTTCCTGGACGACAAGGTGGTCGCCGTTCAAGAAGGCGCCGACGCATGGTGCGAAGAGCCAGGAGTCTCTGGCCGCGTGTGGTGCAATCTCTCAATCCGCTACGCCGACGCCATCGCGCCAGATGGTTGGTTCTTTTTGTACGAAGGCATCGGCAACCGCAAAACCAACCTTGACCTCATGAAGCACGGACTCATGGAAGTGCAACAGAGCCGCTTCACCTTGAGCGACGGAAACTCAGCGGCACTGGCTAGACTTATCTGATGGGACACTTCAAGGACGAAGCCATCAAGAAGATGATTGACCCCGCCAAGAGCAGGCGGGGCAAGAACGCGCGCAATCGAGGCAATGCCTTTGAGCGCGAGGTGGCTGATCGGCTGAACGGCCGTCGCATCGGCTGGGCTGGTGGCCCGACTGACGTGGCGACTGGCGTCTACGACATCCAGTGCAAGGTTGGCGGCTCATACCCTGAGCGCATTGACGGCTGGCTCCGCAAGGTGCCGTTCCGCTACGAGAAGTTGCGAGCCGTTGTGATGGGCGATTCACCAGGACCAGGCACGAAGCGTCGTGCGTTGATTGTGTTTGACCTTGAGGAGTTTGTGGACTTCTTCGGCGAGACGGAGACTGAGGAGGCTCTGTGATTGCTGGCGTGGTGTTCATGATTGGGTTCATGGCGCTGCTCTGGTACATCGCGGAGACCAGCGAATAGTCGCACTCTTCTTGGCGGTGATGCTCGCCGTCCACCCAAGCGTCGGAGTGAGGACAGAGCATGGAATCCCAGTGCGAGGCATTGCGTCTTGGTACAACGCGACGTACCACCAGAACGGAACCCAGTCCACCTGGTACACCCGCGCAGGCTGGAAGTTCTACGCAGCCGTCGGATCGTATCGTTGGGGCGACGACCCATACTCCATCAAGGTGTGCAGAGCAGATGAGCGCACGCGATGCGTCTATGTGTTGGTCGTTGACCACTGCGCGCGTTGCAAGCGAGACCTCAAGAGGCCGTGGACGGCACGCAGTCGCAGCATTGACCTATCGCCGCACGCCTTCAGCGCGCTTCGTGGCTTGCATGTTGGCGTCACTGAGGTCATAATCGAGGAGACAACCCCAGGCAAGTAAGGAGGACGGATGACCACAGTTCGCTCAATCACTGGCGCATGGCTTCGCACCGTTGCCAAGAACGCCTTCCCGACCAAGACCCCGCGTGGAAGAGTTGAGGCACTTGCTGATGCCCTGGAGATCAGCCGACGAAGTTGCTACGCCTACGTCGCTGAGGAGCGCCGCGTGCCTGAAGAGATTGAGCAGCGGTTCATCTCGCTCTTCGGTCCAGTCGCTGACGATGGCTGGAGGCTCATTGAGATGCAGCGACCACATCGCAAGAAGGAACACAAGAAACTGACGCAGCGCAGCATGAGACGCCTGGGCGGTCAGACGAAGGAACACGTTGAGTTCAATCGCTCAAGTTGGCGTGGCTCTGCCATGCACAACGCTTCGGTGTTGTCGCAGGAGACACTAGGACACGCGCTGCGCTGGGAGCAGAACAACATCACCGTTGGGCAGTGCGTCATGGTCGAGGAGAATCTTGACGAGGAGGAGGCGCGCTTGAAGCACCCGCAGAACTTTGACTCGCTCGCCGCTGACCAAGACTGGCTCGCCATCTGCCAACTCTGCGGCCTGGTCGGTGGAGTGGATGACCGCGTGAAGGAAGTGAACGGCATGGTCTTCCGCGTCTCATGCGGCACCTACACATACAAGGTCACATGATTCGCCTTGCAGACTTTGACGCTGAGTTTGAGCGTCACCTCGGCAACACGCGTAGGTGGGGAGCGTTCAGGACGATCATCGCTGACCTGATTGCGCGCGGCCGACCAGTGAACATTGTTGAGACTGGGTGCGCTCGTGAGCCAAACAAC
>Ga0315904_10008824_pt1 | contig 13273 bp, 21 predicted proteins | sample LakEriMetagenome_6_FD_203529 | JGI IMG/M metagenome (GOLD analysis project Ga0315904, IMG submission 203529) | Freshwater fungal communities from buoy surface, Lake Erie, Ohio, United States - Buoy 12 MA120 | ecosystem: Environmental > Aquatic > Freshwater > Lake | place: USA: Lake Erie, Ohio... | reverse complement strand
AAGGCCTCTACACGCTCAACCTTGACATCTACAATAATGCCGGTTAAGCTGTCATAGATTCTTTCCCAGACAAGCTCTTGGTTTTTGTTCTTTCTTGATACTGCTCCTTCATCGCCTTCCTTGGCTCTGATAGCAAATTTACCGCCTACGATGTTAACGAAGGTCTTTTTTTGTTGTGTTGATACAGATAGTCCCATGATTTATTTTTAACGATTGTTTTTTCTTTTTTTTGCTGCTCTTTGTTGGCTTCGATATGATTGTATTGGATGCGGCCTTTTCGGGTCGTAAATAGGGCTTGGTTCTTTAAACATTCTTGAAAAATCAATATCTATACCTCCAGTAGTATCATTGATTTGCATACCTTGTCCTCTTTCCTCTCTTAATTTGAGTACGCCTTCTTGTTTGTTGGCCGTTCTGGTGTGTTCTTGCGTGGTTTCTATTTTCGCTTCTGACTGAACAGGTGCAACTGCCGCTAAACTCAATGCTAAAGCCGCTATTGTCTTAATGTTTTTTTTCATACTATTCGGATTCTAAAGTTTCTGATTTTTTAATTAGCCTACCTTCCTTGGTTAGCTTTTCATGCAACTGCTCAAGATGCTGAGTAACATAAGACGCAAGACCCCTAAACCCCTGCTCCCTTGCCCAAAACATTAAATCAAAATGCTTCTTGCTGTTTAGGTGAGCCTGAATCTTTGTTATCTTCTTCGCCTTGATTTTCTTTATTGGCAACTCATTATTCATAGCACAAATGTATTAATATGTTTTTACATATAATTGGAAATATGTATAACTTTTCAACATAGAAAAGTTAAAATGGATAGTCCTCATCCCAATCACTATTAGGTACTATCGCTCTTGGTTCAATCTTTTGAAATTTAATCTCTCCATCACAATCAGTAAACCTATTAACTGCGGGAAAGGCTTTTACCCATCCTAAACCTAAGCTACCCTGTCTATTCTTTGCGGCTACTATACCTAAAAAACCTTCTGTCCTTTGCCTTACTCCGTTTACTTCATACTCAAAGTTTGGATCTACCGCTGATGGGTTCCAAGTCAACAAGACTATATCTGCGTGTGCTTCAATAGCCCCTGAGCCTTTCAGTAAACCGCTATGAGGCACTTTAAGTTTATTACCATCGTTGTCTTTAAGAAACTGAGCCAATAGGATAACCGGAATATCAAGCAGCTTGGCTAATGCTTTACACTCTCTCACAAAATTGTCAATAGCCGGTTCAAGACCACCGTACTTCTTTAGTTCAAGATTAGCCAACCCTAAGTAATCAATAACCACTGCACCTATCTTTTTCTTAGCCTTGAAAATCTTAGCCTTATTTTTTATACTTCCTATTGTTAGTCCGCTTCTAAAGTCAACATACAAGGGTCGTTTAGCAATGTCAGGAATCTTGTTTTTCATGTTCTCATATTGCAAAGGATTAACCACGCCAGTCTTAATCTCATGGGTGCTTAATCCTGTGTACATGGCGAGTTCTCTCATTCCAAACTGCTCCTTGCTCATCTCCATCTCAAAAAATAATGTAGGTACATTGTTGTTACAAAAGTTGTCCGCTATCTGCATTGTTAAACCTGTTTTGAAAGTACCAGGATAACCTGCTACTATTATCAAGTCGCCTCCACTTGCACCGCCTAACCTATCAAGTGCAACAAGGCCAAAGCTAAGACCACTAACACCGGTTCCTGCTTCATTGGCTATCTTGCTTTTATTGTATGCAGCTTGAAGCCTATCCATAGGACTTTCATTGTCTTTCTGGACATCTATTGACTTCATTAAGTCCTCAGAAAATCCTGCATAAACATCGAACACATCATTTTCAGGACTTTCGCAATCATCATTAAACTTATTAGCCAACTGTTGCCCTTTTCTCCTAAGGTATAGTTCGTATAATAGTTTTGTCTTAACCTCCAAGGTGTCAGCCGGAATAAATAAATTAGATTGTCCCAACTCAAGTATATGCTTAATCAAGTCTTTTGCTTGTAGCATATCACCTCCCTTGATTAGTGGTATCATGTTAAGTGCATCACATGGTATGCCTTTTTCATTCATTGATACCACTATCTCAGCTATTTTCCCATGATGAGGATAGTAAAAAAGTTCCGGCCTAAACAAGTCGCTTATAGAAATGAATAGCGCAGGATTAGCAATGATAGTACCAAGGACAAACTTTTCAATGTCCTCACTATGTAAGTCTCTGGTATTACCCATTACCAAACATCTTCTCAGTTATAGGGCTACCCTTGTATTCAAGTAGTTCGTCTAACTGTCTCCTAAACTTGGCTTGACTTTCAATATCGTAAGACTGCTCGGCTGAACGAAACATAAACCAATAGTGTTTAGCCTTTTCTCTAAATGTTTCCTTGGAATCATTAATCAAGATACCTAATGAATTTGCCATCCTCTTTTTTAATGCCAGATAAAAAGCACTTTCATTCTCGTATATCTCAATCATGTTTGATACAGTTTTTTTGATATGTAGAATAGTGGCATGATCCCTGTTAGTTAGTATTCCTATCTCTTCATAGGTTAACTGAGCTGTTAATCCTGCTGAGGTGGGGATATTGTTATACAGGTCAATAATCGAGTAAATTATCATACATCGAAGGTGGTTGACATTCTTAGTCCTTGCCCTACCCATGATTATCTCAGGGGAAAACCCTTGTAGTTCGCACTCTTCTTTAATAGCTTTCTTTAGTAAATTAATGTCAATGTTTGCTTTCATGTTCGCTTTCATGTTTTTTGTTTTGTTAGTTCTTTTCTGATGTTTATTGCCCACTCATTGAATGTAATGGTGGGCGTTGGTTTGATTGTTTTGAATCCAGCTTTTAAAGGTGGATAATCTCTCTCTACCGGCTTACCAAGTAGAAAATCTCTGATTAGTTGTTTCATTGTTTTGGTTTTTGTTTTGGTTTTTTGTTTTGTAATAAATAACAGTATTTGCGAGTTATAGGTAATTGGGTGGCTTAGGAAACTCCATCCAATAATCTACTACCCAAGGTGATATTTTACCCATCCACTCAAATCTATAAACTTCTTTACCTCTTACTATTCTTCGGCAATAATCCATTTGTGCCACATTTTCTGACTTATTGCCCCAACAAGCTATAACTTTTACGTGTTGAGAATAAGATGGTACATCTTTTGGTATTTCTGGTAATCTTTCTGAAACCGCCACCCAATTACCTATAACAGCAGGTTGGCATAATAATTTTACTTGCGTTTCTGCTTCAATCAACTTTACTACATTCCATCCAATGTCGTGTGGTGTTCCATCTATACATTGTTCGTGTATAAACTTATTTACTTTCAATACTAATTTACTGTCCATTTTGTTTCGTTTTAATAATCCGTAAATAAATACTTCATTTAGCCTCGAACCGTTAGGCGTAATTTAGTAACTCCAGACACATATCATCCTCAGACATAAATTCCTTTGCAAAAATTGTTTTGTACTCTTGGTGATGAGAATGTTGATGATGCAATGGGTATTGGTCATTTTTATAGTTTACACTATATTTTACCCTGCATTTAGGGCAATACTCAATACATTGGATTACTTCAACATAATACCTGATGTGCCACCCATACCCATTTATGCAATCACCATGACCGACAAACAATTTTACTTGCAATTCTTTTTTTGCCAACTTAGATAAAACTAAGCCTAATAAACTTTTGTCTGAATAGAAGTGTTCACCTGCTTTACCATTGGCAATCATCCAACTTTCTATTGTACTCTGTCCTTTTGGTCGTCCCATGATTATTTTTTTTAATTATGTGAATCAAAGTCAATATCCTCAAGTCTTGGATATGGTTTAGGCTCGATATTATTCAGAATTACACAATAGCCATCTTTTTCATTAACTGAATAAAGCCGGTGTTCGCTCTGAACCTGCAAGCCGTCAATAAACTTAGTCCAAGCAAAAAACTGAATCTTTGCATCAATCAAAGTTGTAAAGATAGCTTTTCTTTCCTTAGCCCACATGGCTTTATTGAGGCTCTTTATTTCAACTGAAAATTTCATAGGTCTGCAAATTTAGCCGTGAATACTACTTTGTCAACTATAACATTTTTGTCAATGTTGCAAGATACCCACTCCCCCTCATGGTGGCCAACTATCAGAGCTGTTCCTCTGAAGATATATCCTCCAAGTTCAAACTCCCCGTTATCCTCTTTGAAATTCCCTTCATCGTCAATAACAAGGTCATTGTGTTCTGTCAGATTAACCTTGTCAACGAGGTCGCAGTTCATTTCCGCATACATTGCTTTGAGTAAATTTTTTTTGTCCAACTCAATAGTCGTGATAGTTTGATTAATTGGATCAATCTTGATTGCTGTAATGGTGTTCATGTTTTTTAGTTTAAGATGTTTTTAATCAGTTGTTTAAAGATGATGTGAAGGGTAATTTCATTTGATCGGGTCACCTCGTAAATCCGGCCATCAATAACTCCCTTTGCCGTGAAAAAATTTCCCATTTGGAAAACTTCGTAAAAAACACCCATATATATATGGGTGCTTTTCGCTTCCTTAATTATTTTATCCATACGCCTATCATCTGGGTTTTAGTGTCGTGGCTGAAATTTAAACAATACTTGGGAATTTCCTCGTAATACCTAAGTTCCCCGTTGTTGTCAATTTTCAAAACAAGATTGTTTTCTTTCCAATCAACCAAATGCCCCTCCGCTATTCCCCTCTTGCCCTGCTGATACAGCCTCTTCAGTTCTCTTGCGTTGGCATAATTCGACATTAACAGGTCGTTGTGAGCGTGCATAGAGTAATTAACTAAATCTTCCTTGGATTCAATTATTACATAATTATCTCCATACCATTCGCTTGTCACCTTGTAAGGACGATCTATCCAGCCATCAGGATGAACAACCGACCAACCATCTTTAGTGAACATTGAATAGATGGTTCCTTCGTGTTCTTTTGCGAACTCTTCCATCTCGGCAAAATTCTCGAAGCCGGTGTAAAACTCCCCCCTGCTGGGTGTTGGATAACCGTTAATACCTCCACTAACATAGTGATGAGTTAGCTCATCTGTTGTGCGTAATGTGGCCGCCGCCGTTGTTGTGTTCATATTGTTTGTTTTGGTTTGTTTTTATTTGGTTTACGAAGATACATATTTACAATAATATGTACCAAGGAAAGAAAAAAAAATCAGTTAAATAGTATTGACCTCATCATTATTGCTTTCGCCTGGTTAAATTGCTTTCGCCGGTTAAACTTTAAATTGTTTTGCCTCGACACTATCTCGATAAATGGGATAATGTCGCTTACTTTGCTTTCGGCAATACTCATCACCTCCTGTGACAGTATTTCAATGTGTGCTTTGTTTTTCATGTTTTTTTTGGTTTGTTTACACAGCCTTTCGGCTGCGGCTCACAATTTAATTTCCGGACTGGCCACCGGCTAACATTCAAATGTTATATCTTCCTTGCTTTCGCCCGTATTCTTGTTTATTGTTTTATAATAGAAGCCTGAAACGGTGCTTTTGTCCTTTCTTATTACTTGTATGTCTGCCTCGTAAAATAAATAGTTGTTTGTTTCCCTTACTAATATTTCCGGCATATTTTCACCAGTAAAATTGACAGGCTCAACAAACCTAAAACTATTGTATCCCTGATTGTATAGTTTTGGTGGATCAATGTCAGCCGTGCAAATAAAGGGCTTAAAATAGTCATGGTAAATAATTTGTTTACCTGTGTTTTTTATTTTTATTGTTTTCATACTGTTTATTTTGTTTTGGTTTATCTCATTAAGCTATCTCCTGCAACTGCTCAAGCTCATCGGTGGTAAATAGTCGCTGCATTGCGGCGTATTCTTTACAAACGGCCTTGTATGTTTTATGAGCTGTTATACTATCTGTGCTGTATCCAAAATTAGCGCAAAACCACTCAAAGCTGCCTACATCATATTTTTGAAAGCAAGCTAATACATCGTACATAGTAGGCTCTTTCTCTGAGTGTGTTTAACTGATTCATGTTTTTTTTTGGTTTGTTTACACAGCCTTACGGGGCTGCGGCTCGCAATTATATCCCGGACTGGCCACCGGCTAATTTTATTAAAATGCTTTTTTCGTTGTCTTCATTCATACTTATTTCAATATCTGCATTAATTGTATGATTAATTGGTTTACCTATGCTAAGTTTTTTTGTGAATTGACTGAGATAGGAATAAATAACGCCCCTTGTTGTCCCGTGATTAGCTATTAATAAACCATGGTAACCACTAATTAAAGTATCTTGATAGTCTTTAATTAATAGTTTCAAAACATGAGTCCCGTTATCATCAGTCTTTACACCTGTTGTTATTGTTATTTTACAACGCGTTCCGCTTGTTTCCAAAGTATTGACACCTTTAAATATGTTTTTTGCTTTTTGCATTAATTCGCCGCCTTTAATTGTTGAAGGTGTCGCGGTGTTAATATTAATATTTAAAAAGGTATTTTCTTCGACTGCTTCAAATCTTGCCATGCATTCCGGCCTATCCTCAATAAATGCCGAAACATTATAAAAAATACCGGCTACTGAAGGGACAAGCCTAAAAGCCTGTCCTTCTGCCTTTGTAACTTCTGCACTTAACTCTTCAACCCCGGCGGCGTATCCGTTTAAAAGATAGTCCATATATTCATCTTTCCCCGCTACTCCCGCCCACTCTCTATTCCTTGAGTTTTCTAAAAATTCATTTGCGGCGCTTCTGTAATTCGTTTTTTTGATATTATTAAGCAGTTCTCTAATGTTTGAAAAATCATGTATTTTCATACTCCTAAGGCCTCCCGCTCCTGTTGTGTTAATTTGTTAGATAATTGATATTTAACCACTTCTTCGAGCGAAAAGCCGCCGGATAACATTATGCTACCATCTTTAACAAATCTTGTTGAGATAACAATTTTCATGCCTTGTTTTTCCGCTCTTTCTCTTAATTCGTCGGCCTTTTTTGACAATTCCGGGCTTATGGCATTTTCAAGTTTTTTGTTGTAATCCCAAAATATCACTTTAAAACGGTCCATGCTTGAGGCATCCAGAGCAGCCCTGCCTACATATTGAAGATTAGCCCCACGGCCTATTGTATTCGCTGAACTTATGCAGATAAAATCTTTATGTTTGGGTATCATTCCGCAAGGAAAAGCCCCTAAAGGTGCATCGAGTAATCCATTAAGGCTTACTAATGTATTTGAATTAATAGCGTCGATCTCGTCTACTAAAAATACTCCACCATCTTTATATGCTTTGTAAAAATCGGTCTCCACATAGTTTCCGTGTCCATTCATATAACCAAAGATCTCAGTAGTACTCATTTGTTGAGACATTCCTTTATAATAGAAGGGCAAATTTAAAGCCTCAGCAACTTGACGCGCCGCCGTTGTTTTGCCTGTTCCGGCTGGACCACTTAAAAAAGTATTAATCCTCAAGGCTGCAAACCTTAATAGGGTAATATATTCCGGATGATCTAACTCATTACCCTGAATAGGTGGCAAGTCCTGAATAATTACTTCAATCCTCTTTGGTTCTTGTTTTGCTACCTCTTCCTTAACAATTTTTCTAACCTGCTCAAGGTCAACCCCGCCGCCTATTAATGTTTTTAGTGCTTCAAGGGCGGCCGCTTCTTTGCTTGTTTCCTTTTTTATTTCTTGTACTTCTTGCGGCGTTTCTTCTTTACCTTCGCCGCGTGTAACTGATATAATTTTTTCCCGCTGTGGTTTATTCAATAACATATCAGGGTTGTATCTTTCCGGTAGGTAGGCTATAATTCCCTTTTTCGCTAACTCTTCACAGGCTTCGCGCCCGTTATTGAATGTTAGCTTTTCGCCTGTTGCGTGAATTAATATTTCCGTGGTCATATCTTTGGTTTTATTTGGTTTATTTTTTTATTACCTGCCTATCGTTAAATAAGTACGCCGTCCCGAATCTGCTAAACTCTTTATCTGTGGCCTCTTGCCCTTTTTCCTCTTTTATCTTGCCTATGGGTCGAGAGAATACGGGAAACCCTTTTTCTCCTTTAGTAACGAAAAATCCATCTTTTTTCCACTCTCCAAAAGTTTTGAATATTTCCGCGCCTGTAGTTCTCTTATAGTAAGATATTAACCACTCATTAACGCCTTCCTTTGGCACAATTTCGCCCACTTCACGGGCTGCCGATATAATCTGTAGATGCAGTTTAGCCGGTTTTTTTTCTGTTGTTGTCATATTGTTTGGTTTTAGTTTGTTTGCAGCCTCTCGGCTGTGCTCACAATTTCACGGACTTGCAACCGCTAAAACTTACATTTCCTCCTCTTCCTCTTCCTCCTCTTCCTCCTCTTCCTCTTCTTCTTCCATTCCCAAATTCTCAAAGATCCAATCTTCCTCAAACCAAAGAATGTCATTGAGTTGCGTGTCGGTTAACCCATCAGGATACAATTCATCAATAAGATTTTCAAATTCATCCTCTTTACCAGCATCAATAATTGCCTGCTTTGTGTCTTTTGCACCGCTCCACGCTTCAAAGTCTCTAAGCGTTTGATTTTCGTTAATTGTTTTCATGTTTTTTGTTTTTTGGTTTGTGCTGCAATATTATATATTACATTAACACGAAACTCAAAACAACTGAAAATTTCTTTTAATTGCCTGAAAATCAGGTAGAATAATTTGTGGTAAAATTGTAATTATATAAATATGTATGAGGAGAAGGAATAAGACTATTTAATTTTATATTCCCTATTCAATATATATTTTTTACTAATTAATATATCCTCAAATTTAAATTTAATTTTTAATACATAACAACAATAAAATACCATAGTTAAATTCCATGAATAACTACACCCATATAAGACACTCTTTAAGGTAGTGTCATTAATCTTAATCCCATCCTGAGATAGTAACACACACAACCCTTTATAGGTCATGTGCCGACATTTTAACTCTGCTCTAATTAAATAACCGAAATGCGTAAATATATCTTTATTCATGCTTTTACTATACTTTATTAACGCTTCACTTCTTAATCTAACAACCTTTTGAGAGGTATTATCAATTCCCTTTTTCTTTGCCTTTTTGGGCTTATTTTGTTGCCCTGGTTCCTTTTCCATGGTATAAAGATAAGGTTTTGCGGACAAACCACTGGACCCCCTGCAAATAATTACCTCAGCAGGTTAACGAATGCTCAATTGGTAACGATGGAATACGACAACACAGGTAAATCAAACAAAAATAGGTACAGGAAAGTCCAGAGAGCCGCACGGATCCAAGTTTTCAAAAAAAATCAGGAAAGGTGGGGGGCAGTTTGAAGAGCGACAGAGCCGGTGTGCATTGGGTGGGTAACCCCAATTTCTAATTTTTGTATTATTTTCAATTTCTATATTATTTCTAATTTCTGTTTTACTTCTTTGCAATTCCTCTGTTGTTTTTAATCTATAAGGTTTCCTTTAGACAAGGTTTCCTTGAGAAAAGGTTTTCTTTAAAGTGGTTTCCTTTAGAAAGGCATTATTTGGTGTTTTAATCCTTTATGGTAATATCTTTCACTTATAGTTTGGTTATGGTGGTTTAATTGTGGTTGGGATTGGGTGTATTTTCTTATTGACTTTTCAACAATTTTCAATTAGTTTTAAGTGTTGGGATGGGTTTAATAGCAAAATTCTCGGGAAAACACTTTTTTATTGGTGTTTTTGGGTTGTGCTAAGATAGTAAGTAGTAATAGTATGCTTGTATAATTCAAATAATTTGTTATAGGAATTTGAATAAAGATATTTGGTTTTCGTTATAGGAGTTGAGTTTATCTTGTAGGGTTTTGATGATAGGTTCTGGGGCTTTATAGACTTGCATGAGTTCAATGGTATTTTTAATTTCTTGTTGTTCGGCTTGTTCTTTAGTTGTTGGTGTGGTGTTATAGGGTATGGGTTTGTTGTGGTTGGTATTTCTTATTCTCAGTATGTTTCCGGTTGCGTATCCTGACTTGTTTGGTGCTGATATGAGGGTGATAGATATTTCTTTGGTAGATATGTTAAGGAAGATATCATAGCCTTGGATACAGAAGCCTTTATCGTTATATAGGGCTTTATTGGAGGCATGGTGGATAAAGGTTATGCTTGGGTCTGATGGTGGGAGTTTTTTGCCACAGGAGTTACATAGGTAATATCCTTGTAGGTAGTGGGTGTCTTTAAGAGATGAGGGTCTATCGAGTCTTTGGGATTTACAGGAGGGGCAAGTGAAGATGGTTTTCATAGAAGATAGTTTTTATGGGAGATGGTTTTTACTTCTTTTGATACATATTATTAGAAATATGTATAAGTGGGCTATATGACTTAGTTATACATTAAGCCTCAAAATCATTAACATTTTCATTTACTATCTGATGGAATTTATGGTAGATAGTTTTGACTACTCTAAACTCTTCTTCTGAGGGTTGTTGGTTTTCGTTAATTAATGATGTTTCGTACTTATAGTGTGTTCTGAGGTATTTTTTAAATTCTTGTATTACTGACAGGTAGTCATTTGCTTTTATTGCGTTATTAAATTCTTCTTGTTCTTCTGGTAAATTAAATTCGAGTATTGCTTTCATGGTTATATTTGGTCAAGGATTTTAAATATTTGGAATTTAATTCTTTCTCTTTCGCTTTCATTGAATAGTGGAATGCTACGGGATTCGCTTATTGGGATATTTGTTGTTGAGAGGTAGGCAAGTTCTTGGGCTATTTTAATCATAGTCAAGACAGATGGTTTTCTTTGTCTTATTGGTTTTTTATTGCTTGGCATGATGCAAATTTACTTATTACTCACAAAATATCTGAAGTTTGGTAGTATATCCGTGTTTGCTATCAATAACCTTGAAGCCTTGCTGTGGTCGCTCAAGGCTTGCACCAATGCGTTGGGCATAGGCTGAATATCCAATCCCTGAGCCATTGACCATACAGTCCTTTGTTGCCTCGAAAAGTTGGTGGTAATGTCCCATAAAGTTAAAATCCGCTTTTATCGTGGTGTTGTAACGCCCAATCGCTTTAATCAAGGGAATGGTTAACCCTCCAATGCCACCGCCGTACTGAATCGTATCGCCGTGCCAAAAGCGATTTGTAAAGCCATAGATACTAACATAGGCAAACAACCCATCAGGAACAACAAACTCAAACTTCTTATTAGTAGAAAAGTAGTCCTGTATGTCCTTGTACATCATCCATTCGTATGAGTTCTTGTATGATGTTGACACCCTCGGCTTTTTCTGTGTGTTCCCGCTAATAAGAGGAATGCCGTTTTTCCTTGTTATAAGAGTTCCATTTTTAACAGTTCCGCACCAAATCACACCTTTATAGTCAACATATTTATGTTTTTTTCGCACATTTATGTAATCGCCTTTTTGAGCTATTCTTAGCCTTAAAATACTATTTCCCCTAATGTCTTTTTTCAAACTGCAAGGTACGCCGTTAACAAGAAGAAGCGCCTGTAAATCGCTTAAAAAAGATTCAATTCCATAAATAGAAACATCGCTACGCTTGTCTTTTTTTCTTGTGCCATCCCCGTCAATAATACTTTGAAGCAAAATATTTACCTGTCTTTGTGAAAGCTCATGCATCCACATTGGTATTTTTTTTCTTTCGGGAAGAAGCTGTTTGATTTTATTGCTTTCCTCCATGTGTAATCTAAAAGTATATGAATCTTGTATTGACTTTAATTTTTTTCCGCATATTTCTGTTTTTTCTCTTTTTCTATAATCTTTTCCGTAGGAATAGTTTAGCCTTTTAAGTATAGATTCAATTTTTTCTATTCCTTCTTTTTTTGATTGTGTGATAAAAACAGTATGTGAATTTTTCAAATAATGCCCATCAGTCATTACCCATCCCAGCAACGCTAATTCGTCGTCAGATATTTTATCGTAATCCACATCCTTTCCTGCTGCCGACTTGGGAAATGAGCCAGTTCTATTGTTATCTAAAATATCGCTCATTGTCTTAAAAGAATTTTTCCCTTTATAGTTGCTTACAACCATCCTATGTAGCGGAGTAACCATCCAGTCGACAGACGAATGTTTTACATGAATCATTTGTCCATCGTAAAAATCGCAGTAAACATCAAGAAGGGGCTGCCATTCGTTTTTCCCAGATTCCATATTGTAAGTAGCAACCATGTCGCCGACAGATATTTCATAATATTTTTTCCATCCATCCTTTGTAAGTAATTCAGTGTCAGCCGAATGACAACGCCCATGATTTCCATAGTTACATACCACTATGATTTTCTCAAACTTACCATGCTCCGCATAGAATTTAAGGGCTGTAATGATTTGTTGTTTAGCAAACCTAACAGCTTGTACCGGGGAGAGATAATTGCTTTCTTCAAGTTCCTCATGGATGTAGCCGGTAATGAAGTCTCCACCCAACCAAACAATAATCTGTTTGATTTCGGATGAGTACCTTTCTCTATGAACGAGTTTCATGCTATTCTGAATGCAGGTGTTCCATCGTTTTTGTGCAATATCAAGATCATAGTGGTTTAGTCCGTTAATATTCTGACTATCTACCCTTTCTTCGAAATGCCAGTCTGAAAGCATAACAACCGGACACGCTTCATGCTTACCATAGGATAGTACGGGTTCTATTTCAATAATATCTACTGACTCTTTAATTCCTATTAGTGCATCAAACTGTTTTTTTGACTCTTCTAACTTTTTAAGCACATAAGTGTATTTTACTTTATACTCCCTTATTTTTGCAGACTCTTGGGCTTTGTGAATATCAATGTTAACCCTTTCGTCAATAGTTAGTTCAGGCTTTTCTTTAATAACTTTCTTTGGTTTATTTTGACTTCTTTCGGGTCGTTTTATCTCACCCTTTTTTGTCATTCGGAAATACGATACTTTTAAGTTGTTGTACTCTTTTGTATCGCTTTTTATCCCCAACGCCCTGCATATCTCGCTTAACGATTTAGTGGTGTAGTTTTCAATCGAGCGTATTTTTTCAGGGCTTTTCATGGGCTATAAGTTCATATTTATTCTACAAAATTAATTTTTTTTTGATTGGATTTTGTTTTTTAAATATATCTGTATATATTTGCCATCGGTTTTACCACCACCCCGCCCTGCTTCTGCTCCTGTCAAAGATTGAAAGCTTGTCGGGGTTTGTTTTTTTAGCATCCTGAGTACCGATTATCAGTACGAGGTTTTTTTTCTTCTTCTATTGCTAATTGCAACTGATTAACAAAAAACTCAGCATCGCTAAGACATAGTTTGATATTAACAGATTCTTGTTCTTGGGTGTCAAGCACAGTAAAGAATATCTTGCCTTCATAGGCA
>Ga0315904_10008823_pt1 | contig 13273 bp, 19 predicted proteins | sample LakEriMetagenome_6_FD_203529 | JGI IMG/M metagenome (GOLD analysis project Ga0315904, IMG submission 203529) | Freshwater fungal communities from buoy surface, Lake Erie, Ohio, United States - Buoy 12 MA120 | ecosystem: Environmental > Aquatic > Freshwater > Lake | place: USA: Lake Erie, Ohio... | reverse complement strand
AACTTGTCACCAACATCCGAAACTACACCGAGGTGAACAGCAACGTGTTCACCGCGCCGGTGATCAACACGTTCATCACCATGGCGGAGAACCAGATTCTCCGCGAGATTGACCTGGATGTGTTCAAGCTGGAGGTCACGGGCAACATGACCCAGGGCAACAAGTTCCTGGCCGCCCCTGCTGATCTCTTGACGCACCGCTACATGATTCTGACGCCCGCCAGTGGCGAGCAGATTTTCTTGGACTTCCGCGACACCTCCTTCATGAAGGAGTATTGGGCCAACGGCACCACGCAAGGCACGCCCAAGTACTATTCCGTGTGGGACCAGAACACCTTCTACATTGCACCCACGCCAAACCAGAATTACAGCGTGGAGCTGGGGTACATCTATCGTCCAACACAGCTGTCGTCGACCAATCCGACCACCTGGATCAGCAATAATGCGCCTGAGGCGTTGTTGTACGCGTGCTTGATCCAAGCCTACAGCTACACGAAGGGACCTGCTGAGATGATGCAGTACTTCCGTGGGGCTTACAAAGAGGCCATTCAAGGTCTGGGCGCAGAACAACAGGGCCGTCGCCGCCGTGACGAGTATCGTGACGGCATGCTTCGCATACCACTTAAATCGGATTCACCTGGACCATGATGACAGCACCTTTACCCGGGAACGTAGGCAGCGTCTTCGTCGAGACCACGCAAAAGCGTGGCTGGACGCCAGAAGAGCTGGCTGCGCGCGCGGCCGACAAGATCATCTATGTCGGCGATCAGTCGCACCCGGCGGTGCAGGCCCAGGCCAGAGCTTTCAAAGAGAGCGTCAAGCAAGTCGTGGCGTTTTACCTGAGAGAGGCGGTTGAGCAGGACCGAGCAACTATCGCCTTGCGCCTGCGCGAGGCAGGTCACCCCGACTTGGTTCATTTGTTAGGAGATTAAAAATGGCATTTTCAGGCAATTACATGTGCACCAGCTTCAAAGTGGAGCTGATGAAAGGTGTACACAACTTCACGACCGGCACGGGCAATGAGTTCAAGCTGGCTCTGTACGACAACAGTGCTTCGTTCACTGCTGCAACGACCGCTTATACGGCCTCCAACGAGGTGGCTGCATCGGGTTCGTATGCGGCGGGTGGCGGCGCGCTGACCAACGTCACGCCCACGTCCAGCGGCACGACCGCGTTCACGGACTTCGCTGACCTGTCGTTCACCAGCGCGACCATCACTGCCTACGGCGCGATGATCTACAACAACACGGCTGCCGGCGACCCTTCCGTCTGTATTCTGGACTTTGGCGGTGCAAAGACTTCCACCAGTGGAACCTTCACCATCATCTTCCCGACTGCTGACGCTACAAGCGCCATCATCCGAATCGCCTAACAGGCGGTGACGTGGCAGATGCAACCGTTGCTTTTACTGGCTGGAATGCCTCGGTAGGCTGGGGCCAGTCGACCTGGGGAGATGCGCAGCCTGCGCTTCCCCTGGGGACGGGCGCGGTCGGTTCTGTCACTGTTACAGCCAATGCTGATGTCGTCCTGACGGGCGTCTCAGCCACGGGCTTTGTTGGCCAGGCCACGGTCATCGGCGATGCTAATGTTGACCTCGTAGGGGTCAGCGCCACGGGCGCTGTTGGCACTGTGGCCGTTGCGGCCGATGCAAATGTTGATGTCACAGGCGTAAGCGCCACGGGTGCCGTCGGCAGCGTCTCCATTGAGGCAGGGGCCAATGTCGATGTCACGGGCCTTTCTGCCACCGCTTCTGTCGGTTCTGTCACTGTTGCAGCCAATGCAGGTGTCGATGTCACAGGCGTAAGCGCCACAGGACAGGTTGGCCAGGTCGACATGACTGGCGACGCCAGCGTCCTGCTCACAGGCGTTGCCGGCACGATGGCCCTGGGCAACGTCACGGTAGCCGCGAACGCTGATGTGTTTGTCATTGGCGTTCAAGCTGTCGGCGAGGTCGGCAGTGTTGACCACCAAGCGGATGTTGATGTCTTCGTCACCGGTGTCCAGGCCACGGGCGCTATTGGGGACGTAAGCATTCAAGGTACCGGAAATGTGCCTGTCACAGGGCTCGTGGCCACCGGATCAGTTGGCAGTGTCACGGTTGCTGCCAACTCAGATGTCTTCGTCACAGGCGTTTCTGCCCAGGGGCAAGTTGGAACCGTGCTTGTCTGGAGTGTGATAGATGACAACCAGACGCCCAACTGGCAAAATGTGGATGATTCACAGTCAGGAAATTGGGTTATTGTCAATGACGGAAACACAGTGACTTGGACCCAAGTCCTAACGTAAAGGAAATAACATGCCAGGAAGCACCTATTCCAGCAACCTCAAGATTGAGTTGATGTCAACCGGGGAGAACTCGGGCACTTGGGGGGATATTACAAACACGAACTTGGGCACGACGCTCGAGCAGTCCATTGTTGGCTATGGTAACCCTGACTATCTGTCCGATGCCAACCTGACTATCACCCTGACCAACAGCAACGCGGCCCAAGCAGCGCGCGCCCTGGTGCTGAATGTCACCTCCACTTTCGGCAGCTTGACGGCTACGCGTGAGCTGGTGGTCCCCACCATTCAAAAGCAGTACATCGTCCAGAACAACACGACCGGTGGCCAAAGCATCACGGTCAAGACCTCTGCGGGCACTGGTATCACTGTTCCTAACGGCCGCAAGGCGCATCTGTATGTCAATGGCACTGATGTCATCCAGATGTTTGACTTTGTCGACATCAACGGCGGCTCGATTGACGGCACGCCGATTGGCGCTGCCTCGGCATCCACCGGCGCGTTCACCACGCTCAATGCTTCTGGCGCAACCACCCTGGACGGCACGGTCGCCCTGGGCAATGCTTCTGGCGACCTGATCACTGTTCCTGGCACGATCAACAGCAACCTGTTGTTCACCGATGCGACCTACGACATCGGGGCCTCTGGTGCGACCCGTCCACGCGACATGTTCTTGTCCCGCAACCTGACGGTTGGCGGCACTTTGACCCTGGCCGGCGGCGTGAACCTGAACGGCAACGTGACGATCGGCGACAGCTCTGCTGACACGCTGACCATCAACAGCACGATCACCAGCAACCTAATCTTCACCGACAACACCTACGACATCGGTGCATCGGGTGCCACGCGCCCGCGCAACCTGTTCCTGGCCGGTAGCGCCACCATCAGCGGCAATCAAACGCTGACCGGCACTTTGACCGTGGACAGCACGACTGACTCAAGCAGCACGACCAGCGGATCAATCCAGACTGATGGCGGTGTTGGCATCGTCAAGAATTTGTATGTGGGCGGCACAGTAAACCTCACCAACGCCTTGACAACGGGCAACGGCGGTACAGGCCTGGCTTCTTACACTGCAGGTGACCTGACTTACTACGCCACGGGCACTGCTTTCACGAAGCTCGCAATTGGTTCCGCCAACTACGTGTTGACATCTAGTGGCACTGCACCTCAGTGGTCGCAGAACTTGAGCATCGGCTCGTTGACCGCGAGCGCTGACTCGTCATTCACGTCCACTGGCGCTTTGCTGATCAGCAAGGGCACGACTGGCCAGCAGCCAGGAACCCCTGCAACGGGCATGATGCGCTACAACACCACGACCAACCAGTTTGAAGGCTACAGCGGCTCTTCTCCTGCCTGGAAGTCAATTGGCGGCTCTGCACTGAGCAACGACACCAGCACCTCCAGCAACATCTACCCGGTGTTTGCTGCTGCAACGACTGGCACTGCTGAGAACTTGTACACCAGCAACGCAAAACTGCTTTACAAGCCCAGCACTGGTGAATTCCAGTCGAGTGAATTGGTCGCAGGTAACGGCATCTTCGTGAACTCTAAGACCGTGTCCGCTAGTTACACTGTACCGTCTGGTTCCAATGCAATGTCCGCAGGCCCAGTGACGGTGGCTGATGGAATTACCGTGACGGTGTCTGATGGCTCCGTCTGGACTGTGATTTAAGGAGAAAAGAATGCCCGTAACAATCAACGGAACAACTGGGGTCACAACCCCTGATCTCACCTCTACTGCCGACATCAGCGCAAACAACGTGCCTTTTGGCGCTGGTGGGGGGAACGTTGCCACTAATGTGGCCGCTGGTGATGGCGCGCTTAACTCGAACACGACCGCCACAAGAAATGTGGGCGTTGGTTATCAGGCCGGGTACAACAATACGACCGGGCAATTCAATGTTTTGATTGGAAATCAAGCGGGATACAGGGCCGCAGGAGTTGGCTCCATAGGCGATGCCTCTGTGTTTATTGGTTACACGGCTGGATACTCCAACCAAGGCAACAATAATATTGGCATTGGAAATGGTGCCCTATATGCAAACACGACTGGCACATTCAATATTGGAGTTGGAGTTGGCGCTGGTAATGCAATTACGACCGGAGGCAAAAATACAATTTTAGGTTCTTTTACTGGGAACCAAAACAACCTTGACATCCGCACAGCAAGCAATCGAATTGTTTTGTCGGATGGAGACGGCTATCCTGTTTTTGCAACCTATGGGTCGCAGGGCACTATTGTCCTAAGAACTCCTGCTCAGGCGTCTCAAACTTATGCGTGGCAACGCATGGAGGGGAAGGCTATTGTTCGCGGCACATCAAACGGAACAGGAAATCTTCTTACCGTTGGCTCCTATAGCGGAAACAACCGTGTTTATGTGCGGGTTCGTTACATGGCGACTTCTGCTGTTTCTAACTCTTGCGGCGCGGCTGTAGCATATGCCTACATAGACGCAAATAGTTTTGGAAGCAACGCCGTTTCAGCGTTTACAACAGAAAATAATGTGGTCGGCGGCTTTCCGTCTGCGAGTCTTTCTTGGTCGTCCGGTACTCTGCAAATGACGCTTAGTGCGCCGAGCAACTATCAGGGCTACATAACAACTGTGGATGTGGTTCAATGGGACGGTAACGCCACAATAACCTTTAACACATCAGTAGAGGTGTTCGGATGATTTCTCATATTCTAAAAATTGTGTCTTTGCACACTGAAACCGTTGACGCCAAAGACAAGTTTGTTGTCAAAGTTGACTGGAAACTTTCCGCAACTAAAGACGACGGCAAGTCTGCAAGTTTTGATGGATGCTCTATTTGGAGTGAGCCAGGAGAGGCATTCACGCCCTTTGAGCAGTTGACCGAAGAACAGGTGAAGTCGTGGATTGAATTCTGTGAGCCGCTGGACGCGCACCGTCTTTCTCTTGAACAACAGATGAACTGGTCTAATGAGCCAGCTACATCACAGACACAGCCCCTACCTTGGGAAGGAGCGCAAGCATGAGCAAGGTACAACTCGCTGGTAACGCCAGCGGCACAGGCATCTTCACGATTGCCAGCCCAAACAGCAACACCGACCGCACACTGACACTGCCAGATAACACTGGCACGCTGGTCACCAACACATCTGGTAGCGTCTCGCAATCCATGTTGGCGTCTGGTGTGGCTGGCACTGGCCCTGCATTTTTAGTGGGGTCAAGTGGAGGTCAAACTCTTACTGCCGGCGCTTGGAACAGGATCGCTCTAAATAATGAAACTTACGATACCGCAAATTGTTTTAACCCATCGACTTATCGGTTTACACCCAATGTTGCTGGCTATTATCAGGTGAGCGGGAATGTCTCCATTTTGGTAACCACCGCTTCTGATACCAACATTCTTGGATTTTACAAGAATGGTACTGAGTTTGTGCGGGGTTCAAGAGGAGCCGCTCTTGCAAGTTCAAACATTGCGGTTGCCGGGAGTGCCCTTGTTTATCTTAACGGGTCAACTGACTACATTGAGTTATATGTCTTCTCTGCCGCCGCAAACGCATTAGAAAATAATCCAACGTATAGTTATATGTCTGGATGCTTAGTGAGGGCCGCATGATGAGTCTGTATGAAAAAATTGTCTCCATCTATCCAGAGTTGACAATGAAGGATTTTGCATCTTCTTACATCGTTCTTCAGGATGATTCTGATGGGACAGGCGCTTACATCGCCAAATGGGAACACCCAACACTGCCTCGTCCAACTGACGAGCAACTTGCAGGAGTAACAGCATGAGTTACGGAACAGTACAAGCAGAAAAGATGACCACAGAGTCTGGCTACTCGCTGGGCGCTGGTGACTCTACTTCCTTCAAAAATAAACTCATCAACGGGGATATGCGGGTTGACCAAAGGAACGCAGGCGCGTCTGTCTCTGTTCCAACAGCAACATCTCAAGCGTTTATCACTGACCGTTGGTTCGTTCAAAACCTTGGAACAAACAGCACGACATTCACTTGCTCTCAGTCTACGGACGCTCCTACTGGTTACAAATACTCATTGCTGGTAACCAACGGAACTGGAGTTGCAACCGTATCAAGCGACAGCCGTTTGCTTGCTCAGTATATTGAGGGTCTCAACATCATCGACCTTGCCTTTGGCACTGCAAGCGCTAAAGGCATTACGCTTTCGTTTCAAGTCAAATCAAGCCTGACTGGCACATTTAGCGGATGCGTTCTAAGTAATGCTGGAGACCAAGTTTACGGATTTACCTTCACAATTTCTTCGGCAAACACTTGGACGACTGCGTCGGTTTCCATCCCCGGTAGCGTTACTGGAACTTGGCCTACTGGCAACGAAGCGTCTATGCGCCTTCAATTAAATCTGGGAAGCGGTAGTAGTTCATTGCAACCGACAGCCAATGTATGGGCTTCCTCTGGCGGTTCTCGCGGTGTTCAGGGAACAGTCAATTTGTCTGAGACCACTGGTGCAACATTCCGCATCACTGCGGTTCAAATCGAAGTAGGCACTGTAGCCACGTCGTTTGACTTTCGTTCGTATGGTACTGAGTTGCAACTTTGTCAGCGATATTTTCAAAGTTTTTCTTACACAGGCGGAACAGCGGTTGCGATTGGCAGTACATTTGGAACAAGTACTGGAGCGATTCCTCTTAGTTTTTATTTTCCAATGCGTACAGCGCCCTCAACCGTAACACTTCCAGCAGTGGGAAACACCAGTGGGCAATGGACAGTTTTAACTCCCGCAGGAGGTTTTCCGGGGACATTTGGAACGATTACCCTTAACAGCGCAAGCCAAAATAACATGAGGTTAGATTTTACCGGCTATACAGGGGTTTATGCTTCTTCTGGTCAGGCGGCATTTCTGTACGCTTCTGGTTCAACAACTACGGTTGTAACTGCATCTGCGGAGTTGTAATCATGTACAAACTAATAAACACACAAACACCAAACGGCTTGCAATTGAGTGATTACGCTTTGCGATTATCTGATGGCGCTTTTGTCAATAGAGAAAACAACGAAGAGTATTTAAAGTGGCTTGCTGAAGGCAACACGCCCCTGCCTGCGGATGAGCCGCAGCAGTGACGGGCATAATTGATCGTGGGGTTCCATCGCTGCCCCGTTCTCAGCGATGCTTTGGAGAAAATCCATGAATGATGAAGTGAAAGTTTCCCTGCAACTCGTCAATGGTGTCTTAGGCTACCTGGGTACGCGCCCCTACGGCGAAGTGTTCCAGCTGGTCAATGCCATCCATGCTGAAGTGCAGCCCCAAATTCCAATGCCTGAAATGGCAAAGTCCGATGAAGCTGCAAAGCCCGTCACGAACGCTGCCTGACGGCAGCATCGAACCCGCACACGCCGTAGAAGTTCTCTGCGGTGCGTGCGGCTACGACCTGGATCAGTCCGAAATCGACGCAGACACATGCGCCGATTGCGGCCAACCACTGAACTTGCAACAGTCAGTGGCGATCGAGATCACGACGGTTCCTGCTGCATCGGGAGCGACTATGTAAGGAACAAAAGATGAATTGGTCAGACGCACTCAAGGCAGTTATCCCCATCGTAGTCATGTCCCTGGCATGGCTGCTAGGCCAAGTCAACAGCTTTTCTGAGCGCCTGACCAAGATCGAGGGCCAAATGCCGGCCTTGATCACCAAAGAGGGTGTTCCCACGGACAGCCCTATCTCTGCCGAGCGCAGAGCGCTTCAAAAAGAGCAGCTGATGACACACATCAACGAGCTGCAAGTCAAGGTCAGGCTCCTCGAAGAGCGTGAAAAGCTGGGAAAGAAATAATGCCTATCCCAGCACTGCTTGCACCCCTCCTGTCTCAGGGCCTGAGCCTGATCGGCAATGCCGTCATGGCCAAAGGCAAAGACTGGGTTGAGGAAAAGACTGGCGTCAAGATTGAGCCCAACATGTCCGACAAGGACCTTCTCACACTCAAGCAGTATGAGATGGACCACGAGGAGGAGCTGCTGCGCCTTCGCATTGAAGACAACAAGCTCGACCTGGAGGCCTTCCGCGAGGAAGTCAAGGACCGCGATAGCGCCCGCGAGCGCGATGTTGAGTTCATCAAACGCGGCATGACCAACAACCGTGCCAACCTAATGTTCTTCCTGGCCGTCGTCATGGTCGGCGCAATGGTCTGGATTGTCTGGAAAGACCAGAGCATCAACGAATACGTCAAGGGCATCTTCACCCTGGTCCTGGGCCGCTTCCTGGGCTATCTGGACAACATCTATTCCTTCGAGTTTGGCACCACACGCGGCTCCAAAGAGAAGGACGAGACTATCAAACAGCTGACGAATGGAGGCACAAAATGAGCCTGGTCCGTGAGCAATGTGCCTTTTTGCGTGACGTCGGCAAGCTCGTCGAGTTCGCCTGCGCCCAGGGCTTCCTGGTGACCGCTGGGGAGCTGTACCGCACCCCTGAGCAGCAGCAGATTTATGTCAAGACTGGCCGTAGCCAGACGATGAACTCGCTGCACCTAAAGCGCCTGGCGGTGGACTTCAACTTCTTCCTGGACGGCAAGCTGGTCTACGACAAGAAGGTCCTGGCCCCGATTGGAGCCTACTGGGAATCGCTGCATCCGCTCAATTCCTGGGGCGGCAACGGCGTCAAACTGGTCGACACGCCGCACTTCAGCCGAGGTGACGGCAAACCTGAATGGAGACGTGTAACATGAAAAATACCCCTGTATGGGACAAAAAGCGCCCTAAGAGCCTGGGAAAACCAAAGGCCTTGACGCCAAAAAAGAAAGCTGCCGCAAAAGCTGCTGCCAAAAAAGCTGGCCGTCCATACCCCAACCTCATCGACAACATGCGCGCTGCAAAGGGTTGATATGGCCACAGTGAAAAAGGACGCGATTGCCAAGGGCATCAAAGAGGCATACGCCCGTGGTGGCCAAGGCGCGCCTGAGGCTGTGCTGGACATTCACATCAACCTCAAGAACCGCAACAACGCCATCAAAGAGTATGGCTACGGGCCCTTGAACCCTGGTGCTGCATCCACTGTCTTTTGGCAGAAGAAAGCCGACATGTGGGAGACCACCATCCCCGAGGCCAAGAAGGCGCTGTGCGGCAACTGCGGTGCGTTCATTCAGACGCCTGAGATGATCAAGTGGATCGAGCAGGGCATTGAAAAAGAAGACATGGGCGAGCATAAAAGCTATGCTGGCGATGTTGTCAATGCTGCCAATTTGGGCTACTGCGAGCTGTTCCATTTCAAGTGTGCTGGAGATCGGACCTGCGATGCGTGGCTCATAGGCGGCCCGATCAAATAAGGCGTACTCATGGCACTTCTTCGACTCTTTCTCAAACCAGGTGTTGACAAACAGAACACTGAATACGGCGCTGAAGGCGGCTGGGTAGACAGCGACTACATCCGCTTTCGCTACGGCCTGCCCGAGAAACTCGGCGGCTGGACGCAGTTCGGCAACACGCAGGTGAACTTTGTCGGCTCTGCCAGTGAAATCTTCACCTGGAACGGGCTCGATGGTGTGCCCTACGCGGCCCTCGGAACAAACCGCAAGGTCTATGCGTTCTACGGCGGCGCGTGGGCCGACATCACCCCTATTCGTGCGACGGGCGGCGTGACTTTTGACACGGTCAACGGAGCATTCCTGGTGACCGTGAACGATGTTGGCCATGGCGCAGTGCAGGGCGACTTTGTCACCTTCAGCAGCACCACAGGCAATCCAGGTGGCATTCCCAATGCTGACTTAAACCACGAGTTTGAAATTCAAGAGGTGCTCAGTCCAGATGAATACACTATCCTCTCCCCGACCCAAGCGACCTCCACGGCAGCGGCGACAGGAACGGCCACAGCGACCTACCAGATAAACGTCGGCGGTGACAAGAGTTATGTTGACTTCGGATGGGGCACCGGCACCTGGGGCTTGAGCACCTGGGGCACTCCTCGTCCAGCGTCCACCGCTTTGTCCCTGTTGGCCCAGGTCTGGCAGTTTGACAACTATGGCCAGAACCTCATCATGCAGCTGGTTGACGGCGGCATCTACGAGTGGAATCCGAGCAGCGGCCTCTCGGTGCGGGCCACGGCCATTGCAGGCGCGCCCACCAAGAGCAAGTATGCGCTGGTGTCGACCCCTGACAGGCACTTGGTGTGCTTTGGCACTGAGAGCACGCTTGGCGACCCGACCACCCAGGACCCGATGTATGTGCGGTTCTCTGCACAAGAGAACATCGGCGACTTTGTGGCCACTGCAACCAACACGGCTGGCGGCCAACGGCTCACGGACGGCAACGAGATCATCTCGGCGCTGCGCTCACGCGGTCAGATTCTGATTTGGACTGACACATCCATTCATGGCCAACAGTACCTTGGGCCGCCGTACACCTTCGGCTTTCAACAGCTGGGTGCCAACTGCGGCATCATCGGACCGCATGCATCTGCTGACGTGAACGGCGTGGCGTATTGGATGAGCAAGGATGCGTTCTTTGTGTTTGACGGTACGGTCAAAAAGATTCCCTGCACCGTGCAGGACTACGTGTTTGACGACTTGAACATTGTTCAGGCAACCTCCGTGAACGTGGGCATCAACACCCAGTTCAACGAAGTGACCTGGTTCTATCCGTCTCTGAGCAGCGACTATGTCAACCGCTTTGTGACCTACAACTACCTTGAAAATGTCTGGTCAGTTGGAACAATGGCGCGCACAGCGTGGACCGACATCGGCACCTTTGAAAAACCTTTGGCAGCCAAGTACGATCCGCTGGACAACGAAGCCACTATCTCCACGATTTATGGCCTGACAGCTGGCCGCAGCCATCTGTACAACCAGGAAGACGGCGTAGACGGAAATGGCGAGCCCATCGACGCCTATGTGTACTCGGGCTACTTTGACCTGGGGGACGGCGACAGCATGATGTTCATGCAGAAGTTCATCCCGGACTTCAAGCGGCAGGTTGGCAACATCACCGTGCACTTGCGCATGCGCGCCTACCCGCAGGCCCCTGCAACGGCCAGCTCGTTGGACCCGTATGTCATTGCACCTGACACGCAGTATGTCAGCACGCGTGCTCGCGGCCGGCAAATTCAACTGCGTATTGAGAGTGATGAGCTGGGCGGATGGTGGCGTTTTGGCACGATGCGTGTTGACCTCCAGGCGGACGGCTTGCGATGAGCAAGATCAACAACGTCCGTCTGCCCAACGCGTCGCCTCAATACGATGCGGCGCAGTTCAACCAGCTCGTGCGCTCGCTCGAGCAGGTTATCTTTCAACTCAACAACACATATTCTCCAGCAGTCACCGAAGACAAAGACTCAGCATACGCGTGGTATGGAGATGGCGGAGGATTTATGGACACCACCGGATTGCCAGTACCGATTTCAATTGGCGGCACCAACACGGATGCATTTGGCCGTTTGCGCGTCAGCGAGCCTTACACGCTGTTTGACAGCCAAAACAGGTATGCCTCTGATAACCAGTTTGACACCTCGACATCAGGCACCGGCTCTGTAACCTTCAACGCCAACCAGGCAAGTAACACCTTGGCTGTTACCGCTGGTGGTGTGGGGTCCGTGGTCCGTCAGACGTTCCGCTCGTTTCCGTACCAGCCCGGTAAAGGCCTGTTGGTACTTGCAACCTTCCTCATGGACAACGGAACATCGGTCAACTTGAACCAGAAGGTCGGATACTTCAACACGCAAAACGGCGTGTTCTTCCAGCGCACCGGTGGTACCAACTCCTTTGTTGTTCGCTCGTACACCTCGGGCATGGCAAGCGATGCGCGGGCCGTGGCCCAGTCTTCGTGGAACGGGGACAAGCTCAACGGCACTGGCCCAAGTGGTATCACCTTGGACCTGACCAAGCCTCAAATCCTTTGGATGGATTTTGAGTGGCTAGGTGTTGGCTCTGTGCGCTGCGGCTTCATCATTGATGGCCAATACATCGTCTGCCACACTTTTGACACGGCAAATGAGTTTGGGACCACCGTCTACATGACGACTGCCATCTTGCCAGTGCGCTATGAGATCACGACCACCACGGCTGCTGTTGCAGCGTCACTGACGCAGATTTGCTGTTCAGTCGTGTCTGAAGGCGGCTTTGAGCAGACGTCGATTGACCACGTGGCGCGTCGCACAACAGTTTTCACCAACATTGACACGACTGCAACTTTCTTCCCGATTGTCTCCATCCGTCTGGCCTCTGGCCGTACAGGCGCTGTTGTGTTGCCCAACCGTGTGCAATTCTTGCCAATCACGAACCAGAACTACGAAGTGGTGCTGCTCAAGAATCCTACCTTGACGGGCGCGACCTGGGCTGCCACTGTGCCATCAGACACCAACGTGGAATTCGATGTGGCGGCAACGGCAATCTCAGATGTCGGCACGATTGTGCAAACAGACTATGTGACCAGCAGCGGCAGCGCCGGGGTCAGCCAGACGAGCCTGCCCAATGACTACAACTGGGACTTGCAACTGGGCGCGTCACTGGCAGGTGTGAGTGACATCTACACCATGGCTGTGCGCACTGTTGACGGCGCAACCAAAGGCAGTGGCGTTGGATCAATCTCGTTCTACGACCTGACGCAGTGAGGCACAGATGGCAAATAAATATTTTCGCAAATACTCAATCCCTGCAGCGGCAACGCCCACGGCCTTGTACACCGTCCCGTCAGCCAATTCGGCTGTCGTGCGGTCTCTGCGTGTGACCAACACCGGCACCGGCGTGGCGGCCATCACCGTCACCCATACCGGCACGGGTACCACCTACTATTTGCAGAAGGACCGGTCGTTGACGGTCAACACGACTTTTGATGTTTTTAATGGTATTCCCTGCGTCCTGGAGACGGGGGATGTGCTCACGGTCACCTCAAGTATCGCTGGCGTGCACTTTTATCTGTCCTATCTTGAGATGGACAGAGCGTAATGAGTGGACAAAACTTGACTTTTTGTTGGATAATTTCAGCCATTAACGCGTCCTTTCCCGGCGCGCAGCCCACCATGAGGCTCTTGGCAAAAATTGGAAAGGACTACCATGGCAAATG
>Ga0315904_10008821_pt1 | contig 13274 bp, 14 predicted proteins | sample LakEriMetagenome_6_FD_203529 | JGI IMG/M metagenome (GOLD analysis project Ga0315904, IMG submission 203529) | Freshwater fungal communities from buoy surface, Lake Erie, Ohio, United States - Buoy 12 MA120 | ecosystem: Environmental > Aquatic > Freshwater > Lake | place: USA: Lake Erie, Ohio... | reverse complement strand
GGTGGAGCAGATGTTGCTGTAACGGCTGGCTCATACACAGGAATCATTAGCTACTCAGGTCTAACTGCTCAAGCACCAGCCACACTTTCCTATAAATTAACAACTGGTGGTGATACAACTTCATTCACAGATGTGTTGAGATCTGTAGTTGCATTAATTGCATCTATCAACAAGCAGATTCAAGCATTACAGAAGTTGATACTTAGAAGGTAGTTTTACCTAAATTACCTAAAACCCAGCCCCCCATTTAAAAAGTGGGGGGCTGGGTTTTTGGTGGACTTTAAAAATTTATTTAATAAGTTTTAACTACAAAGTTCTTATCATGGCCCAAAGATATATATACTTGCTATATGGCCAGCCTAAAAATAAATGACGCCACTGAGGGCAAATTAATAAATCTAATCGTCAGCGTAGTTGTAGCAGTTACAGTATCGCTTACCCCATGGGTAAATAGTGACTCATTAATAATTCCAAAGGTTATTATTCTCTTTTGCTCGGCTATGTTCTTGTTACCTAAGTTCTTGACAAATTTCCGACCTTTTTACAAAAGCATAGATCCTTTGTTGAAAATGTCTTATTTTGTGGTTTTATGTTTTATGTGTTTTATGATTTTAGTAATGTCTGTCAGTAAGGCACCATTCGAGCAAGAGTTTTATGGTCGGACTGGACGAGGCTTAGGGTTAGCAACATATTTATCATTAGCAGTTGTCTTGCTGGTTTCATCACGATACGCACTTCTAAGTAAAGTTAATGTTGTACATTTTGGATTGGTATTTTCTTGTGTTATTAGTTCATCATACTCAATCCTGCAACGACATGGTTTAGATATTTTTGACTGGGTTACTTATACCAATGGAATTATTGGAACATTAGGAAATCCGAACTTCCAATCAAGCTTTGCAGCAATGGCTTTAGTATCATCACTTGTTTTCTTAGGAAAATCAAAAAAACAGATCCTTATAACTTTATTAATTCTAATACTACTGATTTATACGCTCTATATAACGCAGTCTACTCAAGGGTACATAGCCACAGCATTGAGTATTTCTGTGTTTATGCTGATTTTTTTATGGTATCAGAAAAAGGTTTTTTTCATCGGGTTTTTCACATTTTTTATCGTTTCAAGCTTTTTTGCCATAATTGGGATGTTGGATAGGGGACCATTAAATTACTTTCTTTACAAGACCTCTGTTCAGTCCAGGGGTGAAATGTGGCGAACCGGCATAAGCGCAGCGAATGATAATCCTATTTTTGGAGTTGGTTTGGACTCTTATGGCGATTATTCACTACTTTATAGAGATGAAAAAACTGTTAATGGAATTAATGAATTTACTGACAATGCACACAATATTTTCATTCAAACAGCAGCTACTGGTGGATATATACTAGCATTTATTTATCTTCTTATTGTGGGCCTTACCTTATACTCATTCATCTTATTACAAAAAAAATTAGGAAAATTTAATAGAGGTGTAGCCGCGCTTTTTTCTGCATGGATTGCCTTTCAAGCCCAGTCCTTGATAAGCCCTCCAAACATATCTATGTTAGCTTGGAATTTCCTTATATCAGGCTTCTTAATTGGAATAGGATTTCAAAAAACTATTGAGACTAATTCTTTTAGTTTAAAAGATCAAGGGTTCTCAAGACCAATTGGATACTTGTTCTTGATATTTTCGTTGGTTGTTATGTATCCTATGTATAATGCTGATAAAATTGCATGGTCAACAAAGAAAACTGGTGATGCCTTAGTAGCAATCAAAGCTGCAAAAATGTACCCAGAATCCTCACTTAGATATTTTAGAATTGGAATGGAATTGTATAATTCAAAACTTTTAGAAGCCTCCCTTGATATCGGAAGATCGGCAGTTAAGTTTAATCCCAACGCGGTATCTGCGTGGTTTTTGATATTAATAAATGAAACAGCGCCGATAGAAGAGAGACGAATAGCTCGAGAGCAAATCGTTCGACTTGATCCATTAGGAACAGACGTTGATAATTTTAGATTCTAGATTGCTCTTCCATGTTTTTTATAGAAAGTTGGGAAACTCTTGAAAATTTCCATAATTGGTCAAGGTTATGTGGGACTTAGCCTAGCAGTTGGGGCAGCTAGTGTTGGCCATAAGGTAATCGGAATAGATAAAAATGAAACCCTAATTTCGCAACTTATAACTGGGCAAACCTATGTACCTGGAATTGACCAAAAAATTCTAAATCTACTTGTTAAAAGTGGAGAGTATCTACCTACGATCGACTTCAAAAATTTGGAAGCAACTGATGTTGTAATTATTGCAGTTCCGACACCGCTCGATCAGAATCGTAAACCTGATCTGTCCTATATTAGGTCAGCCTGTTTACAAATTGCAATGCATGCATCAAAAAAAACACTTGTTATCAATGAAAGCACATCGTATCCTGGAACTTTAAGAAACTTCATTAAGCCTTTATTAGAGTCTAATTCTAAAATTGAATTTTTGTATGCGTCTGCTCCAGAAAGAATTGATCCTGGCAATCAAAATTGGGATTTATTCAATACTCCTCGCGTCATTGCAGGATTAACTAATGAATCTACGAGGAAAACTAGCGAGATTTACAAAACATTTTGTTCAAATGTATATGAAGTGAGTATGCCAGAGGTCGCGGAGGCTTCAAAATTATTCGAGAATACTTTTCGTCAAATTAATATTGCTTTAGCAAATGAATTTGCAGTTTTGTCTAATGCTATTGGTTTTTCCGCACATGAAGCTATTCTTGCAGCTTCCACTAAACCGTTTGGTTTTATGCCATTTTTTCCTAGTATAGGTGTAGGAGGTCATTGCATACCTGTGGACCCAAGTTATTTAAGTTATGCAGCAGAGCTTGCCGGGAGTAAAGCAAAGTTTATTGATTTAGCAAATAGCACGAATTTATCAATGGCTAAATATACAGTGAATAGGATTGATAAATTTTTAAATGGAAAATTGCTAGGCAAATCTGTACAGGTGGCGGGAATTTCCTATAAAACTGATATTCCAGACTTGAGAGAATCACCAGCATTGCTATTAATTGACGAACTGAAATTCCAGGGCGCCAAGGTTTCCTGGTGCGATCCAGTAGTCGGAGAATTTGAAGGAGTCAAAAGTTCTGAGTTAAACCCAAATATAGACTTAGGACTTATTGTTGTCCCACATAAAAAAATAGATTTTACAATTTGGAAAACTATGGGCACAAATGTGATTGATTTATCAGCTAATTCTATCAACTATGGTTGGCCTAAATTTTTTTAGAGTAACTTGCATAAATATCTTTAATAATAGTTTTTAAATCAATTTTTGCTTCCCAACCAATAAATTTATTTATCTTGGATACATCAGGTACTCGTCTTGCCATATCTTCAAAACCTATAGCATATGCATCCTTGTAGTCGGTAAAAGTTATTTTAGACTTAGAATTTGTCTGATCAATGATTAATTCTGCTAGTTCTAGAATTGAAATCTCGCCTGAACCACCCACATTAAAAACTTCACCAATCGTCTTCTCCTCAGATGCTAACGATAAGATCGCCTTAACTGAATCTGAAACATGGCAAAATACTCTGGTTTGCGAGCCGTCTCCAAAGATCTGTAATGGTTTGTTTGTGATCGCTGCTTTTAAAAATCTAGGTATAACCATGCCATACTTTCCAGTTTGACGCGGCCCTACAGTATTAAAGAAACGAATTGTTGTAACTTTGAGTTTTTTAGTTAAAAAGAGGTAGTAAGCAGTTGCTTCTTCAAGCGCCTTAGCGTCTGAATAAGTCCATCTAAGCTTCTGCGGGGTACCTACAATACGATCATCTAATTCGCCAAGTTTAGATTTAGTATTTTTGCCATAAATTTCAGAAGTACTAGCAATAACTATTCGTTTATCAAATCTGACCGCTGCGTTTAGCACAATTTCTGAGCCATGATAATTAGTAGATATAGATTCAAGAGGGTTCTCTAAGATATTATCTACACCCAAAGCAGCCGCCATATGTAACACTAGGTCGCAATCTTCTACCAAATATTCTACGAATTTTTGATCTCTAATATCACCTTCAAATACTTTAATTTTATCTTTAAGATGAGCGATGTTATTTTTGGAACCTGTACTCAGATTATCTAGAATTGTCACCTGCTGACCTTCTGCAACAAGTACATCACAAAGATGAGAGCCAATAAATCCTGCCCCACCAGTGATTAAAACTTTCATTCGATAAGTCTAGTCTAGTCTAATGAAAGTTGGCACATTTGGAATTCAGTTTCCATCAAATTCGAGTATTCCAATAGAATATAGCAGTGCAAACCGCAGAAGGATTTACATCAATCCGACTTCTTGAGGAAGAGCTTATTCTAATATTACCATCTTTAGAAATCTTAGACGCACTAGAAATAGGTGAAATAGGTAAATCGCTTGGTATTACAAGAAATTTGCCAGTTGCTATTGAAGTTAGGCTTGATGATTGGATTGTCTTTCACGCATCTCTTCCTGGGAGCACGCCAGAAAACGATTGGTGGATTGCTCGTAAAGCAAAAGTTGTGATGCTTAAGCACCACTCAACATTGTATGAAAGAGTAAGTGCAGAAGAGCGTGGCGTTGATTGGCATAAAGAAAATAACTTACTAGATGAAACACATGCCATTCATGGTGGTGGATTGCCTTTGATTACAAGGGATAAAGGGTTTGTTGGTGTTTTATTAATTAGTGGATTACCACAGGTGGATGATCACCTACTTGGGGTTGAGGTATTAACTGAGTTTCTAGCTCGTAAAGGCGAAATACTTTGAGCAATCAGGTTTGGGTATGTGGTGAGGTATTAATTGATTTAATTCCAGATAGCACAGAGCGCAAAGCGGTAGTTGGTGGCGGGCCAGCTAATACCGCTAAGGCATTAGCAAAGCTTGGCATTGATGCCCAATTTATTGATGGTATTTCAACTGATAAGTATGGCCAAATGGCTCTTAAGCAATTACATAAAGATGGTGTGCTACTTGATTTTGTTAAGTTTTCAGATAAGCCAACCTGCTTAGCAATTGTTTCATTAAACAAAGAAGGAGGGGCCTCATATGAGTTTGTTATAGAAGGAACAGCCACCTTTGATTTCTCTGCCTCCTGGCTACCAGATCCAGTTGCAAATAAACCATGTCTATTACATATCGGCACATTAGTTACCGCAATAGAGCCGGCAGCCTCTATCTTATTTGAGTGGGCTAAAGAGGTAGCAAAGGTGTCACCGATTGTATTTGATCCAAATATAAGACCAGCGGTAATGAGTGATCGGGCTGAGTATGTAAAGCAGGTGGAAAGATGGGTATCAATCTCATCATCGGTAAAGGTAAGTGATGATGATATTTACTGGTTATACCCAGGTGTTGAGTTAGATCTGGTAGCAAATAAATGGCTTGCTATGGGGCCAGAGTTAGTTGTGGTTACATTTGGCGATAAGGGCTTAACTGGATATCGCAAAAATGAAAAGGTAGAAGTTGATGCTAAAAAGGTCGTGGTGGCAGATACGGTTGGGGCAGGAGATACCGTGGGTGCCATATTAGTTGAAGCAATAATTGAGGATGGGCTAGATAAGTTAACGGGGATGAGATTATCTGTGATGTTAGATCGAGCAGCAAAGGCAGCTGCTATTACAGTCTCTAGGACAGGCGCCCTACCACCATCAAAAGCTGAGATTAACTAAAAAGGGAGTATTACAAAGTGCTTAATATTGATGGTGATCAAATATCAATCGCAATTGATTTAGATCAAGGAGCACGTCTTGCTTCAGTTCAATGGCGGGATATGGAGTTTGTACTGCCCTTTAGAGGACAAAGCTACACCTGGGGTTGGTTTGCCATGGCCCCCTTTGCTGGACGAATAAGAGATGGTGTTATAAGAAATTCAAAGGGTGAATGGTTTCAATTACCAAATAATTTTGATCCACCCCATGCCTTAATTGGTTTTGGTGCCTCATCTTCTTGGGAGGATATTGGAAATGGCGCGCAGTATTTAGAGCTGCCCTCGCCATTTAATGGCGCATCTATTACGCAAAAATTCGAAATCTTAGAGGATGCTCTCAGATGGTCATTAGATTATGAAGCAGCAGGTTGTGATTTGCCGGTAACGCTTGGTTTTCACCCCTGGTTTCCAAGAGAAATTGGTAAGGGAAGTAGTGCGGAAATTATTTTCAAGGCAAAGAAAATGTTTGAACGAGGCGATGATTACCTGCCAACTGGGCGTTTAATTTCACCTACCCAACCTCCTTGGGATGACACCTTTACGGAAGTTATTGGCACACCAGAGATAATCTGGTCAGGGGCAGCCAGATTGAGTATGGAGTTTGATTCACCATATTTGATGATCTACTCCCAAGATGATGAAGGTATTTGTATTGAGCCAGTTACCGCACCCCCAGATGCTCAAAATCTGGGGGTTATAGGGGACACCTACATCGAAACTCTAATTAAATTCAGCGAGACTTACTAGATTTAGCAATTCCCTGTCTAAATTTTATTTGCTATACATTAATTTATACCAGAGAGCCAACTAGGTATATCCATACGACTTATTATTTCTAATTCTTGTTTCTCACGCATAGTATCCATTGGATACCAAAAGCCATCATGATGATATGAAGCGAGTTGCTTTGCTTTTACTAGTTTTGGTAGTGCATCGGTTTCAAAAGGTTCTGATGAGTTCGAGATAAAGTTTTTTACTTCAGGCTCTAAAATAAAAAAACCTCCATTAATCCATCCAGCATCGGCTTGCAGTTTCTCACCAAATTCAGTAACAAGACCATTTTTAGAACGTAGTACCCCAAATCTCGCTGGAGGCCTCACAGCGGTTATCGTAGCTAATTTTCCTTGATGAGTATGAAAGTCTACTAACGCACGAAGGTCTACATTCCCTAGGCCATCCCCATAGGTAACAAATACTCTTTCGCCGGATAAATACTTCATGCATTCTAGTATTCGACCGCCTGTTTGAGTATCTAAACCAGTATTTAATATTTCTATATCCCAAGAATCATTAACACCCCTTACCCATTTTTCTATAACCTCTGATTTAAATCCTGTTGCAATTAGAAAATTTCTATAGCCCTGCTTAGCAAATATGCTCATTATGTGCCACAAAATTGGCTTATTATTGATTAGTACCATTGGCTTCGGTTTGTTTGAAGTTTCTTCTGAGATCCTAGTACCTAAACCCCCAGCCAAAATTATAACTTTCATATTTTCACACCTAATAATTTGTGTAAAACTTCAACTACGTATTGCAACATTTCAATTGTTAGCCCAGGCCAGACTCCAATCCAAAAGGTATCATTCATAATCTTATTTGTATTTGAAAGGTCGCCAGAAACCCTTCGAGGGGTATCAATAAAAGCCGGCTGTCGAAGAAGGTTTCCACCAAAAAGTAGCCTTGTACCAATTTTTTGCTTATTTAATTCTTGGACTAATTCATTCCGCGATTTAGGTGAGTGTGATTTGACCGTTATAGCAAAACCAAACCATGATGGATCACTATTGTCCGTAGCTTTTGGAAGAATGAAAAATTCCTCTAGAGTTTTAAGTGATGCCGATAAGTAGTGCCAATTTCTTCGGCGAAGATCTACAAATGAACTAAGTCTATCCAATTGGGCAAGTCCAATTGAGGCTTGAATATCCCCAGACTTCAGATTGTATCCAAGGTGAGAATAAGTGTATTTATGATCATAACCTTCCGGTAGTTCACCTAACTGCCAATCAAATCTCTTTAAGCATGTATTGTCACAACCAGGCGCGCACCAACAATCTCTTCCCCAGTCTCTAATAGATTCAATAATGGCTTTATGTTTAACACTTTTACTCAACACAGCCCCGCCTTCACCGGTGGTAATGTGGTGAGCTGGGTAAAAACTAAATGTTGAAAGGTCACCAAAACTCCCAAGATTTTTCCCCTTATAAGTTCCGCCCAAGCCATCACAGGAATCTTCAATTACCCATAATCCATGTCGCTTTGCAAGGCTATCAACTAATTCAAGATTAAAGGGATTACCTAGTGTATGGGCCATCATAATGCCTTTAGTCTTCGGACCAATTGAACCTGCGAGTGCTTCTTCATTTGCTACATATGTACCTAGATCCACATCAACATATACAGGTATTAAGTTATTTTGGAGAATTGGCGTGACGGTGGTTGGAAATCCTGCTGCAACTGTGATGATTTCATCTCCCGGATTAAGAGATAGTTCTCCATGTCTTGGACTAGTAAGTGAAGTAAGAGCCAATAAGTTTGCAGATGAACCAGAATTAACCATAAATGCATGTCGCATACCCACAGTTTTTGCAAATCTAGATTCGAATTGTTCAGAATAGGGACCAGCAGTAAGCCAAAATTCTAAGCTTGCTTTTGTCGCTGCCACTAATTCCTGTACCCCAAAAACTTTTCCAGATACAGGAATGTTTGACTCACCAGGAATAAATTGCACGGGTGAATGAATCTCTCGAAATGCTGTTGATGCTAATTGCAATATTGCCAATTCCAAATTCTTACTCATAAAAAATCCAATTCTGTGGCCTATTTTCAAATTTAGTTATCTAAGACTACAGTTATATTATGGAAAATTCATTAGAATCACTGTTAAGTAATACTTCAGGCCCTATATTGTTAACTGGACACACGGGTTTTAAAGGTACTTGGATGACACTGCTCTTAGAGCACTTAGGTCTACCTGTAATTGGATATTCTTTACCAGCAGAAAGGTATTCACTATATTCTAGAACTAATAGGCTCGGAACAATTCCTGAAGAATTCAATGATATTCGAGACCAGGACGCACTTAATAAGTTTATCAATTTCTACAAGCCATCAATTATAGTGCACATGGCAGCACAACCGCTTGTACTCAAATCTTACGAATTTCCCAGGGAAACTTTTGAGATCAATATCATGGGAACAACAAATTTACTTGATATTGCTTTTAAGTCTACATTTGTCCAAGTAGTGGTGGTTCTAACAACTGATAAAGTTTACGATAATAAAAACTTAGGTAAACGATTTACTGAAACAGACGCCCTTCTAGGGAAAGACCCTTACAGTGCTAGTAAAGTTGGAGCAGAATCTGTAATTGCTGGATATCAAAAACTGATAGAGATTTATGGTGGGCCAAAGATAGCTGCCGTCCGTGCCGGAAATGTAATCGGAGGTGGTGACTTTGCAAGTGATCGATTAATTCCTGACATGATTAGAAGCTACATCTCTGGAGAGACTTTAATTGTTAGAAATAAAAATAGCACAAGGCCTTGGCAGCACGTGCTTGATCCTTTAAATGGATACTTAAGTTTGATAAATGCATTAATGGACGGAAAATCAATTAAACATATTAACTTCGGGCCAGTTGAAAAAAGTTTAAGTGTTTCTGAAGTGATTAATATTTCATCAAAAATTATAGATATTAACTATAGAGATATTGACGAGAGTCAAGCTTTGGTGAATTCTGAAAGTCATAAATTAGAGCTGGATTCAAACTATGCTAAAGATTCACTTAATTGGTATCCAAAGTTTGACCAAAAGAGTTCGATTGAACACACATTAAATTGGTGGATTAATGTTTTACGTAACGGCGAGGACCCCTTTATCGCCTGTAAAAACGATATAGATAAATACCTTAACATGAATTAGTCAATAAAATAATTGTTTTTATTAAATTTACCGAGGTTTAAGAATAATCTTTTATTCGATACAGTATATCTTTACCAGATTGTGCAAAACCTAAGCTTTGATAGAGATTTAATGCTATTTTATTATCAAAATCCACATATAACATCGCATTACTTAATCCTTGATACTTTAAGTAATTAAGTGCGGTAATTGTTAATACCTTGCCAATTCCACGGCCTGAATACTCTTGATCTACTGCGGTTATATAGATCTCACCTATTGCTGGGTGAGCATGGCTTTCTATCTCTCCTTCATGTTGGTGAGTGTGAGAGCCATGAATCTTGGTCCAGGTTGAGCCAATTATTTTGTGATTAACTTCCGCTAAGAAAAAGCCCTGCTCATCAAACCAATCTTCATTAAGCCTGATATTTAAATCAGTTAACCGCCAACCTCCTTGCTCAGGGTGCTCTTTAAACACCTTGTTATTTAAAGATAACCAAGCATCACTATCGATGCCAGGTAAAAAGCTGCGAATCACAACATCTGGATCAACCTCTTTTTTACCTACCTTTGGTAATTGCTGGATACCGGTAAGTGCTCTACTCATCTGCAAAACTGTGCGAATTTTTTCAAAGCCAAAGGAGGTTGCAAGGGCGTTTGCTGCTGGCTGATCCCCATGGACCCATAGCCGCAACTCTTTGCCACAAATCTCAATTGCTTTAGCTAATAATTGTTTGCCAACTCCTGCGCCTCGAAACTTTGGATCAACTACTAACTCAACTGAGGGGCCAGCAACTAGATCGGTCTGATCTAGGTGGGCGTATCCAATTACTTCTCCCTCTTTTTCCACCAACAGGTGAGAATCTGCCTTATCTCCACCATGGCGAAGATGTAACAGGATGTGCTCTGCTATCGGGGGTGTGTTATCAAAGGCGGTAGTACCGGAAATTAACTTTAAGACCGCTTCTTGTTGGGTATTGGTGAGTTTTTGTAGATGTAGCAAGGGGTAATTTAACTGGCTTAAGTTAGATTACATCAACTGGGGTTTGCGAACCATTTTGACTAAAGCGATAACCAACATTGCGCACCGTATCAATTACTGATTCAAACTCTGGTCCTAGCTTTGAACGAAGCCGTCTAATATGAACATCAACTGTTCTTGTGCCACCAAAGTAATCATAACCCCAGATCTCCTGTAGTAATTGAGATCTAGAAAATACTCGCCCTGGATGTTGGGCTAAATACTTTAGTAATTCAAACTCTTTAAAGGTTAGATCAAGAGTTCTCCCCTTTATTTTGGCAGTGTAGGAATCCTCATCAATTACTACCTCACCACTTCTTATCTCTTTAAGTGATGGATTTTTAGCTAATTGAGTAATTGCATCTTTACCAATTACAATTCGAATTCGAGCATCAACTTCGGCAGGTCCTGCCGTATCTAACATAACATCGGCAATCTGCCAATCAGAGTTTATGGCAGAGAGTCCGCCCTCTGTCGTAATAACTACAATCGGTGTTGAAACACCTGTGGTGGTAATTAACTTAGTAAAAGCTTTGGTATTTGGTAGATCACGCCTAGCATCGACAAAAATACAATCCACAATTGGTGCGTCAATTAATACTGAGACCTCTGCTGGCAAGATGCGAACATCATGCTGCAGCAAACCTAGGGCAGGCAATACATCAGCACTTGCGCCAAGGGAGTTAGTCAGCATTAGAATTTTTGCCATAAGAGTGCTAAGAATACACTTATGGATTCACTCTCACTACTGACTTTTTTACTCCTGGGTGCAACCATTATTGGCCTGTACTATCGAAAAAACTCTGGTCTAATTAAGCGCAAAAAACGGCTCAAGCTTTCACCTAGTGAGTTTGGTGGGGCCTACGGCAAGAGAGCAACCATCCTGCAATTTTCCACCACCTTCTGCTCCTCCTGCCGGGCGGCAAAGGCGTTGATTAAAGATGTGGTCAAAGATGAAGCAGATATTTCCTATTATGAAGTAGATGCTGAGAGTAATTTAGAATTGGTAAGAAAGGTTGATGTCAGATCAACCCCAACTACTCTTTTTTTAGATAGCTCTGGCTTTGAGATTGCCCGGGCCACTGGAACTCCTAAACGTGACCAACTTATCAAGGTAGTGGCATCTCTTTAAGCCTAATGGGCGCAAGTTTTGCAAAATACTTGCAGGAAGTATTCTCACCCTTACTATAAAATTTGGCCTATGTTCTCCATACAACCAGTGTTTTTCACTAAGCGCCGTGTGATTGATTACGCCCGCGCTAAGGGTTGCATGTGTTGGGTATTAATTTAAATAGCTTTATCTTTTTTAAATTTAAAACCCCAACTAATTTCAAGGAGAAATAAATGTCAAATGTAATTGTTAAAGAAAAAACACCTGTATTTATTGATGCAAGAGGTCCAAGATACTCAGCCGCTATTACTACAACTGTCTTAGCTCTTGCCCTAATAACTGAATCTAATTACCTAATTGGATTTCAATTTGCGGTCTTTTTATCTGCTGTGCTCTTTGGGCTTAGAAGATCAATCTATGGCTTTTTATATCGCAATCTAATTCAGCCCCGCCTTTCTGGCCCAGTTCCAAGTGAGAATGAGGCAGCACCTAGATTTGCCCAATTAATTGGTGCTCTCTTTGCCTTTGTGGCTCTGCTTGGTGGAGTTACTGGTAGTACGGCCATATTTCTAACTGCCACAAGTTTTGCCTTAGTAGCTGCCTTTTTAAATGCCGCCTTCGGCTTTTGCTTAGGCTGCCAGATGTATTTACTGATAGTGAGATTTAGATCAAATTTCTCTCGCTCATAAACACAGTTACTTTTAGTAATTAGAAGGTAGCCATTAGACTTACCTGACTATGGCTACCAAGCATGAGCTACATCAAAAGGGATTACGGCTTACCCCACAACGAGAGTTAGTGCTGGCCGCGGTTAGATCTCTAGGTCATGCAACGCCGGAGGAGGTAGCAGAGAAGGTAAGACAGACTCACCCTGGAATTAATCTTTCAACTGTTTATCGAAATTTAGAAACCCTAGAAAATGTTGGCCTAGTACTTCATACCCACTTAGGTCATAGCGGTGCAACATATCATGCCGCAGAAGAGCTCACCCATCTACATTTAGTATGTTCAGATTGTGGAGATATTGGGGATGCGCCAATTGAAACCGCTGCAAATTTTGTAAACACATTAAGTGATGATTTTGGTTTTAAAACCGATGTTACCCATTTTGCTATTTATGGTCTTTGTGCAAAGTGTGCTGACATAGCTGATAAACGTAAGTAATAAATGAGTGCAGTCTTAGTTGAGAGTGGCCCTGATAAGGGTGCGATCTGGCACTTTGGTGAGCCAAATAAGGAGCAAAAAGAGTTAGTAAGTGGAAATGGTTGGGCTGATTTATCCCATAGGGCGGTAATCTCAATTAGCGGTAAGGATCGGCTTACCTGGCTACACGCCTTAACCACCCAGCACTTAGAGCAGTTAGTCCCAGGAGACTGGAAAGAGGCATTAATTTTAGATACCCAAGGTCATATTGTTGATCAATTATTTTTAGTAGATGATGGAAGTACTACCTGGATACATACTGAAGCGCAAAGGCGTGAACCCTTAATTGAGTATTTAGAGAAAATGAAATTT
>Ga0315904_10008816_pt1 | contig 13280 bp, 9 predicted proteins | sample LakEriMetagenome_6_FD_203529 | JGI IMG/M metagenome (GOLD analysis project Ga0315904, IMG submission 203529) | Freshwater fungal communities from buoy surface, Lake Erie, Ohio, United States - Buoy 12 MA120 | ecosystem: Environmental > Aquatic > Freshwater > Lake | place: USA: Lake Erie, Ohio... | reverse complement strand
GCGACTTTCAAGGCTTCATGTTCAACACCCGTTTGCCCAAGTTTCAAGACAAACGGGTGCGACAAGCCATTGCCTTGGCCATGGATTACGAATGGATGAACCGACAACTGTTCTACATGGCTTACACCCGTGTGCGGGGTTATTTTGTGGGCAGCGACTTCGAAGCCAAGGGACTGCCTGAGCCCGATGAGTTGGCGTTGCTCGAGCCTTTGCGCGGCAAATTGACTGGCGAAGTATTCAACGAACCCGCGCCCTTGCCGCCGCAAACCAGCCTGGACCCGGCCTCTGGACACACCCTCAGAGACCATTTGCGACAAGCCCGTGATTTATTACAACAAGCGGGTTGGACCTACAGAGAAGGTGCATTGCGCAATGCCAAAGGCGAGGCTTTCACATTGGAGTTTTTGGACAACTCTGGGTCCATGGGTCGCGTCGTCACACCTTATGCCAAGAACTTGGAGAAACTCGGTTTCAAGGTCAATTACAAGGTGATCGATTTCGCGGTGTTGCAAAAACGCATGGATGTGTTTGATTTTGAAATCATCAGCAACCGCATCGGTGGCAGCGAGGCGCCTGGCACTGAATTGCTCGAGCGTTTTGGCTCGAAAGCTGCTGATACCGAAGGCTCGAGCAATGTGATTGGCGTGAAAGACCCGGCCGTCGATGCGTTGCTCGACAAAGTGGTGGCCGCGCAAACCCGTCCGCAGTTGGTGGCTGCACTCAAAGCCCTCGACCGTGTGCTGCGTCACGGCCATTACGCGGTGCCGCATTGGTACGGCAGTGTGCACCGTGTATCGTGGCGGTCTGGACGGTTCGAGCAACCCGAGGTGACACCCCGTTATTACCAGCCTGAGAATTGGGTCACCTCCACATGGTGGGCCAGCACCGCCAACCTCGTAGGACACGAATGACATGTTGAGCTACATACTCAAGCGCTTGTTGCTGATGATCCCCACGTTGTTTGGCATTTTGTTGTTGACATTTGTGGTGATTCAGTTTGTCCCCGGTGGTCCTGTGGAACAAATGGTGGCGCAGTTGCAAGGCCGTGATTCTGGCGGCGAAGGTGTAGCTGCCAGTGGCGCGGGTTACCGTGGCAGACAAGGCGTGGATGCCGAGCGGATTGCAGAAATCAAGCAGTTGTATGGTTTTGACAAACCACCCATCGAACGGTTCATGCAAATGCTGGGTCAATTTGCCCGGTTTGATTTGGGAAAAAGTTTTTTCTATCCCAAAGATGTTTGGCAGTTGGTGAAGGAAAAATTGCCTGTGTCCATCAGCTTGGGCTTGTGGACATTTTTCCTCAGTTACTTGGTATCTGTTCCCTTGGGCATTGCCAAAGCGGTACGCGCTGGAACCCGCTTTGATACCTTGACCAGCTTGGTGGTGTTGGTGGGTTATGCCATTCCTGGTTTTGTGCTGGGCGTGGCTTTGTTGGTGGTTTTTGGCGGACAGTTGCAATGGTTTCCGTTGCGTGGTTTGACATCGAGCAATTGGGAAACATTGAGCTGGGGCGCCAAAGTGGTGGACTATTTGTGGCACATCGCCATGCCGGTTACAGCCAGCGTGCTGGGTGCATTTGCGGTGACCACCATGCTCACCAAAAATGCGTTCTTGGAAGAGATCGGCAAGCAGTATGTGTTGACCGCACGGGCCAAAGGTTTGTCCGAGCGCAAAGTGCTGTGGAAGCATGTGATGCGCAATGCGCTCATTCCTTTGGTCACAGGTTTTCCAGCGGCATTCATCGGCGCATTCTTCGCAGGTTCTTTGCTGATTGAGACCTTGTTCTCGCTTGATGGTTTGGGTTTGTTGAGTTATGAAAGCGTGATGCGCCGTGATTACCCAGTGGTGCTGGGAACGCTTTATTTGTTCACCTTGATTGGCTTGGTCACCAAGTTGATCAGCGACCTGTGTTACGTGTGGGTCGACCCACGTGTGAAATTTGATTGAACCCCATGGCGACTGTTTCTCTTTCACCTTCACAACTGGCGTGGCAACGTTTCAAGCGCAACCGCTTGGGGTTCGTCAGTTTGGTGTTGTTTGTGGTGTTGGTAGTGGTCAGCATGGCGGCTGAGTTGGTCAGCAATGACAAGCCGTTGATGGCCAGTTACCAGGGCAAGTTGTATTTTCCGATTGTGAATAACCCGCCAGAAACGGTTTTCGGGGGAGACTTTGCAACACCCACCGATTACTTCGATCCGTTCATCCAGCAGCAATTCAAGCAACCTGGTAACTGGGCCATTTATCCGATCAACCCTTACCACCACAGCACCTTGAATTACTTTGCCAAAGAACCCAACCCGGCGCCGCCTTCTGCGGACAACTGGTTGGGTACGGACGACCGGGGGCGCGATTTGTTGGCCCGCTTGCTGTATGGCTTTCGTGTTTCAGTGTTGTTTGCTTTGGCACTGACCATCACAGGCACCATACTGGGTGTGGTCACAGGCGCCATACAAGGTTTTTTTGTGGGCAAAACCGACTTGGCCATGCAGCGTTTCATTGAAATTTGGGGCGCCATGCCAGAGCTTTATTTGTTGATCATTTTTTCGGCGGTGTTCGAGCCCAGCGTCACTTTATTGCTAGTGTTGCTCAGCTTGTTCGGTTGGATGGGCTTGTCGGACTATGTGCGAGCAGAGTTTTTGCGCAATCGTCAACTCGACTATGTGCGAGCCGCGCGTGCGCTGGGCTTGTCGAATTGGGCCATTATTTGGCGACATGTATTGCCCAACAGCATGACACCGGTGGTCACGTTTTTGCCGTTTCGCATGAGCGCTGCCATTCTCGCGTTGACCAGTTTGGATTTTTTAGGACTGGGTGTGCCGCCCGGCACCCCCAGCTTGGGTGAATTGCTGTCGCAAGGCAAAACCAATATCGATGCTTGGTGGATATCGATTTCTACCTTTGCCGTGTTGGTGGTCACCTTGTTATTGTTGACTTTCATGGGGGACGCACTTCGCGATGCTTTGGACCCGCGCAAATTGCGCCAGGAGTCCGGCACATGACCCCATTACTCAAGGTTCACAACCTGCACATGTCTTTCCAAGGGCGGGAAGTCGTGCACGGTGTGTCTTTCGAAATTCAAGCCGGAGAAAAATTGGCGTTGGTCGGTGAATCGGGGTCTGGCAAAACCGTCACCGCTCTGAGTTTGCTGGGACTGGCGCGGGGCGCTTGGGTCCGGGGTGATATTCGCTTCGAAGACCAAGAGTTGCAAAAGTTCAGCGAACACGAATGGCTCGCTGTGCGTGGCGGTGACATTGCCATGATTTTTCAAGAGCCCATGACAGCCTTGAATCCGTTGTTCACGATCGGCGACCAAATCAGCGAAGTCTTGCAGTTAAAAAAGGGACTGACCCGTGCTCAGGCATGGCAACGTGCCATCGAGTTACTCACCGACACAGGTATTCCAGAGCCATCGCGTCGAATCCACAACTACCCGCATCAACTTTCAGGCGGACAACGCCAGCGTGCCATGATTGCCATGGCGTTGGCCGGAGAACCCAAGCTTTTATTGGCAGACGAACCCACCACGGCTTTGGATGTGTCTTTGCGTGGGCAAATTTTGGATTTGTTGGACAGCTTGCAACAAAAACACGGCATGGCAATCTTGCTGATCACCCACGACTTGAACATGGCCCGGCGTTTTGTGCACCGTGTGATGGTCATGGAAAACGGCTATTTGGTTGAGCAAGGCGATGTCAACTCAGTTCTGAGTAATCCGCAACACCCATACACCCGTCGCTTGGTCGACAGCCAGCCCGAACGAAATGTGTTCGAACCGGTGGACGACGCGCCGGTTTGTTTGCAGGCTCAAGGCCTTCGTGTGGTCTATCCCGTCCCCCGAGCAGGTTGGCGTGGCTGGTTTGGACACGCAGAATTTGTGGCCTTGCATGCGGCAGACTTTCACATCCAAACCGGTCAAACGCTTGGCATCATTGGCGAATCAGGTTCTGGCAAATCGTCCCTGGCGTTGGCCGCGCTGGGCTTGTTGCCGTTCCAAGGCCAGCTGCAAATCGAAGGCCAGTCGTGGCAGAAAAACGCTTCAGCAGATTTGCCTTTGCGTCGCGCCATACAGGTGGTGTTTCAGGATCCGTTTTCCTCGTTGTCGCCGCGCATGACAGTGGAGGAAGTCGTGGGCGAAGGTTTGCTGGTGCATGCGCCCGGTCTCCATGCCCTGGACCGCCAAGTCAAGGTATTGGCGGCGCTGCAAGAAGTAGGCATGGACGAAGCGCAGTTTCCCGGCCTGCTGGCCCGTTATCCCCATGAGTTTTCCGGGGGGCAAAGACAACGGTTGGCTATCGCTCGGGCGTTGATCGTGCAGCCGCGCATGTTGGTGTTGGATGAACCTACCAGCGCGCTGGATGTGTCTATTCAAAAGCAAGTGCTGGATTTGCTGCAACGTCTGCAACGCGAGCGCGGCTTGAGCTACTTGCTGATCACCCACGACATCGATGTGATTCAGGCCATGGCCCACCATGTGTTGGTGTTGAAGGACGGGCAAGTGGTGGAATCGGCCAGCATCGAGCATTTGATGCGCTCGCCGCAATCGGAATACACCCGCAGCCTCTTGGCCGCCTCTTTTTCAGGGGCTGGCCAAGCGGGTCAATAAGTGGTTACAATTGCAGGCAAATGAACGATAACGGGCGGACATCCCAACCGCCCGTTTTTTTTGGTCGGGTGAAAAGCGGTGCCATTGCAAGACATCATCGAACAAACCGTCAGTGGTCTGGGTTATCAGTTGGTCGACGTGGAGCGATCCGCCGGCGGGTTGTTGCGCATCACCATCGATTTGCCGTGGCAACCAGGTCAGCCCGAGCAATTCGTTCAAGTGGAAGATTGCGAAAAAGTCACCCGTCAGTTGCAATTTGTGTTGGAGGTGGAAGGAACCGCTTACAGCCGGCTAGAGGTTTCCTCACCCGGTATCGACCGGCCACTTCGTACAGAAAACGATTTTTTGCGTTTCGTCGGTGAGCAAATCGACGTGACGTTGAAAGCGCCCATGGGGGCGGCGGCGGGTGGTTTGGTGGCCGCCAACCGAAAAAAATTCAGGGGTGTGTTGGAAATCACAGACACCCCGAAGACTTGGCAAATCACCTGGCGTGATGAGCCGCCCAGCAAGCCGGGAATGCGGCCTGCCAGGGTCAAAAAAGACTTGCCGGTGCAAGCGTTGCAGTTCACCTTGAGTGAATTGCGTGACGCCCGACTGGCACCTATTGTGAATTTCAAAGGCCGCAGGCCTGCTGAGAACAGGAGCAACGAATCATGAACCGCGAAATGCTGATGCTGGTGGATGCCATCTCCCGCGAAAAAAACGTCGAGCGCGATCTGGTGTTTGGGGCGGTGGAATCTGCGTTGGCGCAAGCCACCAAAAAACTTTACCAGGGTGATGTTGATATTCGCGTAGCGATGGACCGTGACACAGGTGAATACGAAACCTTCCGCCGCTGGCTGGTCGTGCCTGATGAAGCTGGTCTGCAAAACCCTGACGCTGAAGAAATGTTGATGGATGCCAAAGAGCGTTTGTCCGACGTGGAAGAGGGCGAATACATCGAAGAAAGTGTCGAGTCCCTGCCCATTGGCCGCATCGGTGCAATGGCCGCCAAACAAGTCATCTTGCAAAAGATTCGCGATGCTGAAAGAGAAATGTTGTTGTCAGATTTTTTGGCGCGTGGCGACAAAATTTTTGTCGGCAGCGTCAAGCGCATGGACAAAGGCGACATCATTGTCGAAAGCGGGCGTGTTGAAGGCCGTTTGCGCCGCGGCGAAATGATTCCCAAAGAAAACTTGCGCAATGCCGACCGTGTTCGCGCCATGATCATGGAAGTTGACACCACCTTGCGTGGCGCTCCCATCATTTTGTCCCGCTCGGCCCCTGAATTCATGATCGAATTGTTTCGCCAAGAAGTGCCTGAAATAGAACAAGGCTTGCTAGAAATCAAATCTTGCGCCAGAGACCCCGGTTCACGCGCCAAGATTGCGGTGGTTTCCCACGACAAACGCGTAGACCCGATTGGCACTTGTGTCGGTGTGCGCGGCACCCGGGTCAATGCCGTCACCAATGAACTGGCTGGCGAGCGTGTCGATATCGTGCTGTGGAGTGAAGACCCTGCGCAGTTCGTCATCGGCGCTTTGGCGCCGGCGAATGTCAGCTCCATTGTGGTGGACGAAGAAAAGCACGCCATGGATGTGGTGGTTGACGACGAAAATTTGGCCATGGCCATTGGTCGTGGCGGCCAAAATGTCCGGCTCGCGTCTGACCTGACCGGCTGGAAGATCAACATCATGGACGCGGCTGAATCTGCCCAAAAATCTGCCAACGAGACCGAAAGCTTGCGCGCTTTGTTTGTGGCCAAGCTCGATGTAGACCAAGAGGTAGCAGACATCCTGATCGCCGAAGGTTTCACCAGCTTGGAAGAGGTCGCTTATGTCCCCTTGCAGGAAATGCTGGAAATTGAAAGCTTTGACGAAGACACAGTCAACGAATTGCGTGCCCGCGCCAAAGATGCTTTGCTGACCATGGAAATTGTCATGGAAGAAAGCGTCGAAGAAGTCTCGCAAGATTTGCGAGACCTCGAAGGTCTGGATGCCGAATTGATTGCCAAATTGGCCATGGGTGGTGTGCATACCCGTGACGATTTGGCTGATTTAGCGGTGGACGAACTGGTGGAAATCACTGGTCAGTCTGAAGAGGAAGCGAAAACTTTGATCCTGAAGGCGCGCGAACATTGGTTTGCGGGTCAAGCGTAACGGTCATGAAGAGGAACACCACAGATGACCATCACAACGGTTGCCGAGTTTGCCAAGGAACTCAAAAAATCTCCCGACACACTGCTTGAACAGCTGAAATCAGCGGGTGTCGCCAAGTCTTCGTCTGCCGATCCGTTGACCGATGCAGACAAGCAAAAATTGCTGGGCTATTTGAAAGCCAGCCATGGAACAGACACGCCAGAGCGTAAAAAAATCACGCTGGTGAAAAAATCCACATCGGAAATCAAGCAAGCAGATGCCACCGGCAAGGCGCGCACGATCCAAGTGGAAGTACGCAAAAAACGCACATTCGTCAAGCGCGATGAAGCGGATACCACCGAAGCCGATGCACCTGCCCAAGAGCGTGCCACTGCCGCCCCCATCCTTGATCAGGCTGAACTCGCCCGGCGCGAAGAGGAAGCCAGACGCCAAGCCGAATTGATTCGTCGCCAAGAAGAAGAATTGGCCGAGAAACGCCGTGTGCGCGAGGCGCAAGAGGCCAAAGAACGCGAAGCCTCGGCCATGGCTGACGATCCTGCGGCCACCAAAGACGAAGACCAAGCTGACGCGAAAGCTGCCAAGGCCAAAGCGCTTGCTGAACAACGCGAAGCAGCAGCCAAAGCCAGTGCGGCGGAGGACGCTGCTCGAGCCAAAGACTTGGATTCCCGCAAGCGCACCGCTTTGGCCGAGGCCGAAGCCATTCGGTCGATGATGAATGCGCCGAAAAAGGTGTTGGTTGCCAAAAAACCGGTGGTTGAAAAGACCGAAACACCCGACCCCAAAGCGCTCAAGGGTACGTTACACAAGCCTGCCGCAGGCAGCACCGCGCCAGGTGCCCGACCCACGGGATCCGCCACCAACAAAGAAGGCCAAAAAGAAGTCAAAAGTGCCAAGCTGTCGTCAAGCTGGGCGGATGAACAAGCCAAAAAGAAAGAAATCAAAACCCGTGGCGATGCCAGTGGCGGTGTCGGTCGCAACAGTTGGCGCGGTGGTCCGCGCGGCAAACGCGAGCGCGATCGTGAAGAAACACCGGTGCAAGCAGCGCCAGCCGAGGCCCGTGTCATTGAGGTACACGTGCCCGAAACCATCACCGTTGCCGAGTTGGCACACAAGATGGCGGTCAAGGCCTCTGAAGTCATCAAGCAATTGATGAAGCTGGGTCAGATGGTCACCATCAACCAACCGCTTGACCAAGACACCGCCATGATCGTGGTGGAAGAGATGGGACACAAAGCCATCATTGCGTCGCTGGATGACCCTGAAGCGTTCACAGAAGAAGAAGCGTCCGCACACCATGGTGAATCCATCACACGCGCACCGGTAGTGACCGTCATGGGCCACGTTGACCACGGTAAAACTTCTTTGCTGGATTACATCCGTCGCGCCAAAGTGGCCTCGGGTGAAGCCGGCGGCATCACCCAGCACATTGGTGCTTATCACGTGGAAACACCGCGCGGCATGGTGTCTTTTTTGGATACGCCTGGCCACGAAGCGTTTACCGCCATGCGTGCTCGCGGCGCGCAAGCCACTGACATTGTGATCTTGGTGGTTGCTGCAGACGACGGCGTCATGCCACAAACCAAAGAAGCGATCAAACATGCCAAAGCAGCAGGGGTGCCTATCGTGGTGGCGATCAACAAGATCGATAAACCTGACGCCAATACCGATCGCGTGAAAAGCGAGTTGGTGGCCGAAGAAGTCATTCCCGAAGAGTTTGGTGGCGATGCGCCTTTCGTGCCCGTGTCCGCCAAAACCGGTCAGGGCATTGACGAATTGCTCGAACAAGTGTTGTTACAAGCCGAGGTGTTAGAACTCAAAGCACCTATTGATGCCATGGCCAAGGGCTTGGTGATTGAAGCCAGTCTCGACAAAGGCCGCGGACCGGTTGCCACCATATTGGTGCAATCGGGTACCTTGAAAACTGGCGATGTGGTGCTGGCCGGTCAAACTTATGGCCGTGTTCGCGCCATGCTGGATGAAAACGGCAAACCGATCAAATCGGCTGGTCCATCCATACCCGTGGAAATCCAAGGCCTGACCGAAGTCCCGCAAGCGGGTGACGAATTCATGGTGTTGTCTGACGAACGCCGTGCCCGTGAAATTGCCACTTACCGCGCCGGCAAATTCCGCAACACCAAACTGGCCAAGCAGCAAGCCGCCAAATTGGAAAACATGTTCACCGACATGGGTTCAGGCGAAGTCAAAAACCTGCCCATCATCATCAAAGCCGATGTGCAAGGTTCTCAAGAAGCCTTGGCTGCCTCGTTGCTCAAACTCACCAACGAAGAAATTCGCGTTCAATTGGTCTACGGTGCGGTCGGTGGCATCAGCGAATCCGATGTCAATTTGGCCATCGCATCCAAAGCCGTCATCATCGGTTTCAACACCCGCGCTGACGCCGGTGCGCGCAAATTGGCTGAGAACAATGGCATCGAAATTCGTTACTACAACATCATTTACGACGCAGTAGATGAACTCAAAGCAGCCATGTCTGGCATGCTGACTCCCGACAAAAAAGAAGAAATCATTGGCATGGCCGAGATCCGTCAGGTGTTTCGCATCAGCAAAATCGGCGCAATCGCCGGCTGTATGGTCACCAATGGCGTTATTCGTCGCAACGCGCGTTTGCGTTTGTTGCGCGACAACGTGGTGGTGTTCACCGGCGAACTCGAAAGCCTCAAGCGCTTCAAGGACGATGTGCGCGAGGTCAAAGAGAGTTTTGAATGTGGCTTGAACCTCAAGGGCTACAACGACATTCAAGAAGGCGACCAACTCGAATTCTTTGAAATCAAGGAAATCGCCAGAACGATTTAACCCCACTGCATGCCCGCCAAAAAATCGTCTACCCCTCACCGTGGCTTTCGCGTCGCTGACCAGATCCAACGCGATCTGGCCGAGTTGATTCGCGAACTCAAAGATCCGCGCTTGGGGATGGTGACCATTCAGTCGGTCGACGTGACCCCCGATTACGCGCATGCCAAAGTGTTTTTCAGCGTGCTGGTGGGTGACCCTGAGGCCTGTGCCGAAGGTTTGAACCAAGCCGCCGGTTTTTTGCGCAACGGCTTGTTCAAACGTTTGCATATCCACACCGTGCCCACTTTGCATTTTCAATACGACCGCACGCCAGAACGTGCCGCTGACATGAATGCGCTGATTGCACGTGCCGTGGCATCTCGCGCCAAAGAAACCGATTGACCATGAAATCGCCACGCACACGGGTGCAACGGCGTCCCGTGCATGGGGTGTTGTTGCTTGACAAACCGCTGGGTATCTCCAGTAACCAGGCCTTGCAAAAAGCCAAGTGGTTGTTGCGCGCGGAAAAAGCCGGTCACACCGGTACTCTTGACCCATTGGCCAGTGGCGTGTTGCCTTTGTGTTTTGGGGCCGCCACCAAATTCAGCCAATTGCATTTGGACGCTGACAAAACGTACGAAGCGGTTTTGCGTTTGGGGCAACGCACCAGCACTGCAGACGCAGAAGGCGAAGTGATCGCTGAGACTGCTGTGAATTTCACGCCAGCCCAATTGCAACAGGTACAAACTTTGTTCACGGGCGAGTTGTTGCAATTACCGCCCATGCACAGCGCGTTGAAAAAAGATGGCAAAGCTTTGTACGAATATGCACGCGAAGGTGTTGATATCGTGCGTGAGCCCAGGCGGGTGATTGTGCATGAGCTAACGCTTCAAGAACTGCCTGCATCACAAGGCGTGAGAAGCATCGCACTACGCGCCAAATGCAGCAAAGGCACTTACATCCGAACGCTGGGAGAGGACATCGGCAACGCGCTAGGTTGCGGGGCTTTTTTATCGTCTCTCAGACGCGTCCAAAGTGGCAGGTTCGATGCCAGCGCATGCATCTCACTTGCCGAATTCGAAGCATTGAGCGAGTCAGCGCGAATCACCCAATTACTGCCTGTGGACGCATTGCTGCATAACCACCATGCCATCACATTGCCGTCCGACGATGCCGGTCGTTTTCTCAGCGGCTTGCGCCGCAGAGGCAGTTGGCCTGACCATGACCAAGTCGCTGTGTTTGGCAGCGACCCACACACTTTGTTGGGCACCGCCCATGTGCGCGCTGGAGAACTCATTCCAGAGCGTTTACTCAATCCCCAAGAAATTCAATCCTTACTCGAGAGCGCAGCATGACTTTACAAATCAGAAACATTGCCATCATTGCCCACGTTGACCACGGCAAAACCACCATGGTGGACCAGTTATTGCGTCAGTCCGGCACATTTGCCGAACACGAAAAAGTGGTGGATACCGTGATGGACAACAACGCCATTGAGCGCGAGCGCGGCATCACTATTTTGGCGAAAAATTGCGCAGTCAGTTGGAGCGGTACACACATCAACATTGTGGACACCCCAGGGCACGCTGACTTTGGCGGCGAAGTGGAACGCGCTTTGTCGATGGTCGATGGCGTGGTGTTGTTGATTGATGCGCAAGAAGGCCCCATGCCACAAACCCGCTTCGTCACCAAAAAAGCATTAGCGCTGGGCTTGAAACCGATCGTGGTGGTGAACAAAGTCGACAAGCCAGGCTCGCGTCCAAGCGTGGTGATCAACCAAGCGTTTGAGTTGTTCGACAAACTCGGTGCCAACGATGAGCAATTAGATTTTCCAGTGGTTTACGCCTCAGGCATCAACGGCTGGTCTTCACTCGTTGAGGGGGAACAAGGTGAGCAGTGGGGGCCGGACATGTCGGCTTTGTTTGAAACCATTCTCAAGCATGTGCCGCCGCAGCAAGGCGACCCGCAGGCGCCATTGCAATTGCAAATTTCTGCGCTGGATTTCTCAACATTTGTTGGCCGCATTGGCGTGGGCCGAATCAGCGCAGGCACCATCAAACCTGGCATGGATGTGGTGGTGATGGCGGGCGTTGATGGCTCACCCATCAAAGGCCGTATCAACCAAGTGTTGAAATTCCAAGGCCTTGACCGCATTCAAGCCACCCAAGCCGGTCCAGGTGACATTGTGTTGATCAACGGTATCAATGAAATTGGCATTGGGGTGACCATCACCGATCCGCTCGACCCCAAACCGTTGCCCATGCTCAAAGTCGACGAGCCCACGTTGACCATGAATTTTTGCGTCAACACGTCTCCATTGGCTGGACGCGAAGGCAAGTACGTCACCAGTCGGCAAATTTGGGATCGTCTGCAAAAAGAACTGCAAGCCAATGTGGCGTTGCGCGTCAAAGAAACAGACGAAGACGGTATTTTCGAAGTCTCTGGTCGCGGTGAATTGCACTTGACCATTTTGTTGGAAAACATGCGCCGTGAAGGCTATGAATTGGCCGTGTCCAAGCCGCGCGTCGTGTACCGCGAAATCGATGGCGAGCGTTGCGAACCGATTGAGCTGGTGACTGCAGACATTGAAGAACAACACCAAGGTGGTGTGATGCAGGCATTGGGCGAGCGCAAGGGCGATTTGGTCAACATGGAACCCGACGGTCGTGGTCGCGTGCGACTGGAGTACCGTATTCCTGCTCGCGGCTTGATTGGCTTCACCACAGAATTTTTGAACCTGACCCGAGGATCTGGCTTGATCTCCAATATTTTCGACCGCTATGAACCGCACAAAGGCGAGATCGGTGGTCGCAAAAATGGCGTTCTCATTTCGATGGACGATGGCGAAATTTTCACCTACGCACTGGGCAAACTTGATGACCGTGGCCGCATGTTTGTCAAACCCAACGACCCCGTGTATGAGGGCATGATCGTTGGCATACACAGTCGCGACAATGATCTGGTGGTCAACGCCACGCGCACCAAACAGCTGACCAACTTTCGCGTCTCAGGCAAAGAAGACGCCATCAAAATCACACCACCGATTCAACTGACATTGGAATACGGTGTGCAATTCATCGAAGACGATGAACTGGTGGAAATCACCCCCAAAAGCGTTCGACTTCGCAAGCGCTATTTGAAAGAGCACGAGCGCAAGCGCGCCAGCCGCGAAGCATGACCTGACCCGTCTCGCATGTCACTGAGCCGCTTTCAACCGGGTCACGCACAGTCCGTGCTCTTGATGATGCTGGCCACATTGTTGTGGTCCATGGCGGGTGTGGTGTCGCGTCAAATCACGCAGGCGCAAGGTTTTGAGGTCACGTTCTGGCGCAGTTTTTTCACGGCCCTCAGTTTGTTTGTTGGTCTGACATTGGCCACGCGTGGCAGTGTGTGGCGCTGGCAGACATTTCGTTCTTCGACGCTGTGGTTATCTGGTGTGTGCTGGTCGGTGATGTTCACCGCTTTCATGTTGGCGCTGACCATGACCACTGTCGCCAATGTCTTGATTACCTTGTCGTTGGGCCCCTTGCTGACGGCGCTGCTGCACAGGCTGTGGGGTGGTCAGGCGTTGGGCAAGCAAACCTGGTGGGCCATTGCGCTGGCTGCTGTGGGCATGGGCTACATGTTTGTGTCACAAGTGCAATTGGATGGTGGCCAGCATCTCAAAGGCATGCTGATCGCAGCTTGTGTACCCCTGGCAGGTTCTGTGCAATGGAACCTGATGAAAACCCGGCAAGCTTCAGCAA
>Ga0315904_10008814_pt1 | contig 13282 bp, 31 predicted proteins | sample LakEriMetagenome_6_FD_203529 | JGI IMG/M metagenome (GOLD analysis project Ga0315904, IMG submission 203529) | Freshwater fungal communities from buoy surface, Lake Erie, Ohio, United States - Buoy 12 MA120 | ecosystem: Environmental > Aquatic > Freshwater > Lake | place: USA: Lake Erie, Ohio... | reverse complement strand
ATCACAATCGATGACGACAAAGCCACGGGGGGCCTTGAGCGCCTTCTTCAGTTTGGATTTGCGGGGGAGGTTCTGGAGGTTGACCTTATCATCTCCTCCGAAGCGGCCCGTGTGGGCGGCATAATAGCGCAATGGGACCGGCAGGGGTCCGCGCTGGGCGATACCGATGAACCGTTCGGTTCGCGACTCTTCCAATGTGGATTTCACGCCAAGACGCGCAGCCACGATGGCCTGCACGATGGTGTTCTCATGCTCCAACAGCGCCTTGAACGCTTCGTCGTTCTTGGCGAAAGCATATGTCTCCTTACCCGTAGTCGGGCTGATTTTCATGGGGGGTTCGACACCCAAGTGGCGCAGCGTCTCCGCCAACCTCGGGTTGGACATGAGGTTGTCCTTGTCGATGAGCGCCTTACTCAACAGGTCGCGCTTCTGCTGCTGCACATCCGCGAGATGCGTAGTCAGTATTCCCGTATCCAGTTCCAGAACTGGCTCGCTGAACATGCGGATGGTCAAGTCGATGAGACTAAGCTCTTCCTTGGGGAAGCCGTCCAGCTGCCGCATCGCAAGCGCGTGGGTAAGGTCCACATCGTTGATGCAGTACCGCCCGTAGGCGTCCAGTTCGTGATTTGTGAAATCCAACCTGCGCTTACCCAGCGCGTTGACCACCTCGGTACCCTTCACACCCAGACCGTGACGAGCGGCCAGCTTGGCAAGACTGTTGCCTGCATCGGGGCCGTCGATAGCCCTTGCCATGGACAGTGTATCCACAATGCGTTTCGGACGGATACCAAAGTGCCAGTTCAGGATGGCCATATCGAACATGGCGTTATGGGCTATGGCTATGCTGCTATCCCACTGGAACCGCGCCAGCCACCGCTTCACCTGTGCTTTGGGTCCAGAGAACCACTCGGTCGGCCCATTATCGACCTTTACCGCTACACCGATAACCTCAAAGCGCGGGTCACGGACATACTCCTCCGTTGTCATCTTCGACAAGGAGTAGTCGCGGTCATAGAAGGTCTCGAAGTCGACAGTGAGGAGGGTCACTTGATTAGAACCTTTCGGTGCGGTGCACCCGCACGACGGATGACGTCTTCATCAGCGTTAAGCACCATGCTGTAAGCACCCAACTCGTCCGGCGCTTGGACCACGACGATACCCGCGTGGAACGCATCAGCCGCGTCATAGGGTAACACCTTGCGAATAACTAACTCGTCTCTGGCGGTGTCGCGCTCAAGGAAGACGCTAAACAGAAGCATTGAACCGTTCCGCTTCCCAGTCGCAGCCAGCGGTATCCCAACCGTTGCGGACCCGGTAACCGTTCGACAGCATCGTCTTGACTATGTCCACGGGGCAAAGGCACTCCCCTCGCCAGTCATCGGCAGGTTCCAGGCTATCAGGGTGTAGTGCGATACGGCCCTCACCCACGATGTCGGCAAGCTCACCCTGCGTCTCGATGCGACGTCCTTCGTCTCTCATGTAGAGTACCACGCACATAGACCGCTCCTTACCGCTCATCCCCGTTACCCCCGAGCACCCCGCGCTGCTTGCGGTCACCCAGCTTGTCGAGGTTGGCCTGCGCCACTTCTTCCAAGGTGTACCCCATATCCCGCGCGCACGCGGCCACATACCAGAGCACATCTCCGAGCTCTTTCATAGAGGTTTCACGGCTCCACACGTGGTCGCGCACCAGCTTCTTCACCTTGCCGGCGTATTCACCGGCTTCACTGGCCAGCCCCAGCGCTGAGTAAATCAGCCCCCACCTCTCATTACGCGGGTAGACAGCAGTCTCGGCGGCTTTGGTCTGATATTCATCGAGGGTCATTTGTCGGTTTTCCTCTTAAGCGGGATTGGGCAGTAGTGGCGGCTACCACCCTTGTCGTGAACAGCCCAGCGGTCCCCTGCGATTTTCCCCCAGCGAAGGTCCGCTGCGCCGCAGTTTCTACATGTCACGATGGTTGGCCCCCGGCGGTTTGGGGTCTGGGACATGGGACGCCGCGCCCACCAGCGCAAAGCGTCGTATGCGTAGCTACCCATTAGTCACCACCCCTTTTCTCATTTTCCATCCACGCAAGAACCCGCTCAGCCAGTGGATAGACGACGAAGACATAACCGAGCACCAGAAAAACAAGTGCCGCGATTTCAGCGGGGGTCATTTGTCGTCTCCTGCACGGATGGCGGCGGCAACCGCTTGCGCCTTTGCCTTGTCCGAACGCCCAGCGTTGCGAATGATGCGGAACAGGTCAATTTCGTCAGGCAGTTCTTGCCGTAGCGCCGTCGCCACCAGCGGGATGATGCGCTTGGCCACGCCTTCACAATAAGCAAAATCACCAACGCCCCATTCGTTCAGAAAATCCGCCACCCGTTCCACCAGATCGCCGCTCATTCCTCATCCCCTTCTCGGGCGCGCATGGCCGAAGCCTGTGCCAATGCACCCTTCTGTTTTGCGTTGATATAGATACGCTCCATCCGCCCATCGGGAAATCGCTTCCAGAAGCGTCGGTTATGGATAACCACTTTCACAGAGGATGTTGCTCCGTCCATTTCACTGCCTCCACAAATGCGTTGAGTTCGTCGTCGCCGCTCACGTACACGAAGCCGGGTGCGAATTGCTGCGGCAGTCGGTATCGCTGGTTTACCCTACCCGGCACGGTTGTGACTACCTCGACCGGCATCCGGTCGGGACCTAGTCTGACCTTCCATCGTTTCATTGCTCTTACCCCGTAACTAGTTACGCAAATGCGCCTGCTCCCTGCGGAGGAGCACTTCATGAGTGGCTGCGTTCACAAAGGCCATCCACCCAAGCACGACGATTACGGCACATACTACAACCCAAGCAGCGCTGCGCATTAGGCACCAACTATCATTTTTTCGAGCAGCCACTGAAGCTGCCCGATGTTGCTTTCGTTCACAACGATGGCGCGGCCCCCCGCACGACGGATACTCTCAATCTCCAACTCTTGCAGGCGCGTCGGCTTGTTGTCACCCGCCTTGCACTCGATGGCGAAGAAGAGCCCCGTGGGCGGGATGCAGCATACGATATCAGGTACGCCGCTACGCCCAAACCCATGGGTAGCCGGGAAGAAGAAATAGACCCCGAGCGCCTTCAGCACTTTCACGACCTTGGCCTTGACGCGGCCCTCGGGGGTCATTGCCATCCTCAGTCTCTCCATTCACTGTTGATTTCGAAGCCGCCGTAGTAGCCGTTGTGCTCGTTGTGGGTAGCGACCGTTACCGTGCCGGCGGTGGTGTTCACCCGAACGAACTGAGTTTCGTGGCAGCCGTCGTAGTTGTTGGCGATATTGGGGCCGTTCAGTACCTCGATATCCACAATCTTAGCCCCCGCAAATGAGCTTAGGTCATCATCCGTGGTCATATAGCGGTGCTCGCAGCAGCTCTGGCCACTGTCCCAGATAAGCAGATTACCTCCACCTTCGAACTCGATGTTCAGTCGGTCTTCGTTATCGACGCAGATGCTCACTATCGGGCGACCGAGTGAGGCCGCGTAAACCACTGGCAGATGCTCCGGCATGTCTCTCGCGTTTCCCACCAGAGACTGCACCGAGTACAGATACTCTTTATACCCTGACATTCCCGCTGCTCCTTCCCGTAACCAGTTACGCTACTGGCTTCACTGTGTCAACCATAAAAGCCGCCACTGCCCCGACCTTTATCGCCGAAGCCGGAGCCATTTGCTATATTCATATATCCGTCGCCGTAACCGCCACCTTCGCCATCACCAAAGCAACCAAAATACCCATCTCCACGTGTAGATAGCGGAACTAGGGGGACGTTATTGACCCAGCCCTCAACACAAAAAAGGAGCTCGCCTTCGGGTAGAAGGCGAGCCCAGAGGAGCAACGGAGTCATGATTGCACCACAAAGAACGTAGTGGCGGTCAGGCGCACGCCAGTGTCAGGGGCGTGAGTTCCGGGGTCAACCAGCTTCAGCAGGGCGAGCTTCTCCCGTATCTGTGTAGGCAGAGTGTCGTGTGTGTATGTGGCCCCCGCCGGCTGGAACGAGTCCGACGGCGTAAACGGCGCAACGATATACTCAGCACCTCGCACCTCGACGACGTGCCCTTTGGGTAGCTGGCGAACCATCTCTTCGGCTTCGTCGAGGTTACGGCGCAGTTCGGTGAAGCTGATAGCCGCAACGGTCGGGTCAGCCACGTGCGCTTTGAGTGCGTCCCAGTGGGCGATGATATAGGGGACGAGCTCCTTCTGCGCCGAATACACGGAGTTGCGCCACTTTGCCGACGCCTCTGTTTCCCGCCCCCGGACCTCGGACATCGCAGAAGCCCGCAGTCGGCCGGCGATTTCCTCAATGTCCAGTGGGTAGAACTCCTCCAGCACGCGCTTGAGCACCACCGACAACTTGGTCGTCTCCGAATGGCTCCCCCGATGTCGTTGCCTTTTCAACCTATGGTTGTCGTACACGTAACGCTTCGTGCCGCGCCAGTCGGTGTCGATAGCGACATACCCGAGATGCTCGTCGTCTTTGTAGAAATCGACACGAGTCACCTTAAAGTCGTCCGGGACACTCACCCTTTCGCTGCGGTATTTGAACACCCACGACGCACGCTTCGGGCGGATTTTGGCGAGGAGGTCCACCAGCATCTTATCCAGCACGGGCTCAAATGGACTCGGGGTGTATAGCGTCTTGTCGCGCTCAACCAAGACATAGGGCGCGTTCACGCAGGGGGTGTAGTTGAACTTGGTGAGGTCTTTGAACATCAGCGTTTGTCCTTCCCGTAACCAGTTACGCTGTTACCAGCTATAGCTCTTGAGGATAGCGTCGAGCTTGCTCTTGACCTCGATGCGAGTGGCAGCCTCCTCCTTGATATCGTCCATGTTGACACCATAGATCGCCCGCTGGAGGTCGAGCCGTGCCTGCTCCAGCTCTGGGTCGTTGGTGACGTTGAGGTGGGTGAGCATCTGGCACAGGTCCTGCGCGTTGGTGAGGAACGTGTCGTGCCACCGCATCTTGGCGTCGTTGTCGGACAGGGACAGGTCGAGCTTGTCGGTCATCCGCTCCAGCATGTCCTTGAGGCGCTCCCACGGTTCGCGCATGGCGTCGGCCAGTCGGGCTTGAAACGCGGTGTCATACTGCGACCGCATCTCGACCATGTCCTGCGCCGGCAGGTCCAAACGGAAGTCGCCGCTCTCGGGCACGGGCGAGAACACCAGACGGAAGCCGAACTTGGCGCGCACGTCCTCGATATCGGGGTACTCGGCAGGGTTGTACAGGCCGCCAAGGCACTCCTTGGCACGCTCTTGGAGGGCGGGATAGTCGCGGCAGAACTGGTCCACCTTCTCCATGAAATAGGTCTGCCGGGCGTTGGCCTCTGCCTTGTAGTCAAAGAATAGCGACGTAGCCAGAAGACGGGAGCCACGGTCAGCCCACGGCAGCGTGTGCGTGTTGTGCCACAGCCGGCAGGCGGCAGCATAGTCGGCAATCTCCTTGCGGAGGGTGGAGCCAGCCATGAGGTTCTTTCGGAACAAACCGGCGTCAGCAGTGGCGTTGCTATCCGCAGCCACCTTCCGGGTGGCATCGCGGTCCACTTTGTTGGCGGTCCAGACGCTGATGTTCAGGTCGACCAGCATGGCGGCGGATGAGATTGGCATTGGTGTTATTCCTTCTCTGTTTTCTGTAACCGGTTACGCCGGCTGCGTTCGTAGTCTGCTTTGGCTCTGAGGTGCTGCATGAGCTTGATACCTTCCGCGAAGGCACTGAGTTCGTCCGAGGCGAAAACGTAGTTATACGCTGCTCGGCTGTATCCCCGGTAATAGACTATCCAGCTGCTGTCCCAGTTTCGCACCATATGCAGCACCTCGTATGGCGGTGTGGACTTGTTGCGCCATTCGAGCTCCCAATCCTCACCAGTCATCGACGGTCGTCTCCTGCATGTGTTTCCAGCGGCGACCGAGTTGCTCCTTACGCAGGGCGTCGAGTATAGCCTGCACTTCGATGTAGGCACCTAGCTCGTCGACGGCCTCGATGGTGGATGCCGTGAGCCCGTTGTGCCCGCGCCACACGTAGTCGAACCGGCCGGGTCGATATTTGTTCGGGACCACAAGTAGCACCTTGAACAGCGGGGTGTCAGGGCGGAAAAACTCAGGGGGTATGTTCATTTCGCTCTCCTGCTGCGCGCCATCTGGGTGAATTGTGCAAAACGCTGGAGTCGTTTGTTTGCTTTGGCGAAAGCTTCAAGCTCGTCTTTCGCCGGCACTGTGCTCTCCTTAAGCTTACCTCGGCTGTCGTAGTAGGAGTATTTCCAATAAACCCCCCGGTATTTGGCCGCTCCGTATTCCAAACGATAATAGAAGCACACCGACAGCACGGTGAAAGGTTCTTTGTCGTCCATGGCTCACCCCAGTGGGTGGGGGCCGAAGCCCCCACCGTAACCAGTTACAGAATGTCGCTGTTGTCAGCGGCCCACTTCGTGAAATCCTTGGACCGGAAAGCGATACGCTGCTTGGTCTTGGACCGGGCCAGCATGGTGCAGAACACCGCCTGATGCTCGGTCTCCATCCGGCAGACATAGGTCATGATTTTCTCGATGTTCTGCTCGTCGACCACGCGTTCGAGGTTGAACAGCAGGGTGATGATGACGGCCACCGACTCCGGGATGCGGGTGGTGGTCGGGGAGGCGATAATGTCCTCCCGCTTGGGCAGCTCATCTTGGAACTGGAGGTAGGACTGGAGGTCGCGCGCCCCGGCGTCACCGACCGTGCCAATGAGCGCCGCCGTCAGAGCATTGGCCGACAGGCGCTCGCGCTTCCACATGATGTTGCTGGCCAGCTGGAGCGAGCGAGGCGTGATGAACTTCCCCTGCACGCGCTTCGGGTTATAGACGTAGGCGTTGTCCTTGTCGAAGTCGTCGTCGCGGAAGCTCGCCAACACCTGCGGGGTCTGGTCAACCCAAGCCAGCAGTGCCGGATGAATGTCGTTCTCCACCCCCCATTCCAGCCACTCGCGTGGCGTGGGCTTGCGGACTTCGACACGGGTGATGCGGTCCAGCGTGTGGTCCAGCAACACGTCGCCAATGCCTTCTTCCGCGAGGTTGGTGGTCAGGAACACGATGCTGCCTTCCGGGAGCAACGTATCACCAAGGCGCGGCTTGTTCACTTCCAGCAGCGGGTGCAGCATGTTCTGCACCGGGCGTGGTGCCTTGCCGAACTCGTCGAGCATGATGACGACCGGCTTGCCGGTGTTGAGCTTGAAGGCCGCCGACGGGAAGAAGTCGGTCTCCTTGGTCTCGCGGTTGGGGAACGGGATGGCGACGTCACCCAGCTCCTTGTTGCCGCAGTCGATATAGGCATATTCGTAATCGCCGTGCAGGTAGTTGGGCAGCATCTTCATGATGCTGGACTTGCCGATGCCCTTCTCACCCTGAAGCATCACGCGATTGGTAGCGCCGATGGCGGCGATGAGCTCCGCAGCTTCCTTGAGGGACACGCGCGAACCGAAGTTGATGGTGGTCATGATGTTGCTTGCTCCTGTGTAACCAGTTACGCCACTGGTCTGTTGATGAGGCGGTATAACCCCCCGCCTCATGGGTATCTTGTACTACAGCTACTTGCCTATGTCAAGTGCGGTAGATGAGGCAGGGGCTGTCTCCGGTGTAGATGTGCCAGCTCTGCGTGGCTTCCAGCACCAAAAGCGCGGCGAGGGCGCACAGGACGACGGTTAACGCCGCCGCGCCTGCGGTGAGCACAAGGCCGCCCGCGATGGTGCAAATCTTCTCAACCATTGTCTTGCTCCTTCGTCTCCGGCGGCAGGCCAAACTTGGCGTTGATATCCGCGACCTGCACGGTCGGCAGGGTCCGGTCGCTCTCGGGGATGAGGTCACCGATGACAGGCATTGCCTCGGGCCATGCCGCCGCCAGCTTCTTGCCGGTCGACACGGTGTTCAGCACCGCCATGACTTCCCGGTACGCAGCTTCACAGGAGTCGTCGAACTGCTTGTAGCGCGTGACGAAGTTCTTGATTTCCTCGGACAGCTCGACGTTGGCGATGGTGTGGTAGGCGTAGTCGCGGGTCACTTTGTAACCATCGTGTTTGGCCTGTTCGAGCTGCACCCAGTGACTGCGCATCTGCCCCCCGACGCGGACCCGGTAACCCTCCGCGCTGACGCAAAGCCCGGACCACCCGGTGTTTTCGAACGTCTTCGGGTGGTGCTTCTCCACCACAGCCATCGCGTCCTGCACCTCCTTGGGGTAGAGGTGGGCATAAGCCCGGTCGGCCAGTTGGCGGTTGAGCTGCACCAGCTCCTTGGCTTCGCTGGTGTACCGGTAGGCCACCAGCTTGCGGGCCATTTCTTCACGGATGTTGTTGGTCAGTCGGCTCATCGGTCTTACTCCTTCGTTGTGTAACTGGTTACGGGGTTATTCCTTGACGTGGATGGTCTTACCGATAGGTGCGTCGGTGTTGGGGTTATCGACGACCACCCAGAGCACAGGGCACGGGTAGTTGGTTCCCCAGTTGCCGATGTATCCATCGGTAATCATAACCACGCAGTCGGGTTTGAGCTTGTGCTCCTTCATATACTTGGGCACACAGGCCGCGTCGGTGCCACCACCACCCTTGGGCTTCGCCCGCTGGAGCAGGCTGTCATATTCACCCTGCTTGAAGGTGTCATGCCCGGCGACTTCGGTGTCCCAGTAGAGTACATCCATGCGCTCGGGGCTGGTCGTGTTGGCAATCTCCACAATCTCGGTGAAGATGCGGTTGATGGGTGGAGGGTTGCCGCCCCACATGGAGCCCGACAGGTCCGCACCGACGACGATATGCCCAAGGCTCTCGCCATAAAGCGAGGGCAGTGACAGGTCGAGCGCATGGACACGCCGGTTGAGTCGCCGCCATGTGGACTGGTCCTTGTTGGCGCAGTAAGCGGTGATGAACTCCCGCAGCGCGGTGCGCCAGTCAACGCCGGGGCGCAGCAACTCCCCAATCTCGGCGGGCATGTCGCCCTTACCAGCACCCATCTGCTTGGCTTCGGCTTCGCCACGGCGCAGCGCGTAATCCACGTCGCGCTCCAGCTTCTCCATCTCCTCCTTGGGGATGGCGTTGGCCTCCTCCCACTCGTGCTCGTCAAAGCCATCGGGTAACTGGTTACCCTGACCGCCCTGACCGCCGCTACCCTTGCCGCCCATACTGTTCTGCCGCTGCTCCTGCCGCAGGATATCGAAAATCTGCTTGGCGGACAGGCCGTTGAAGCGACCCGTTTCGTCATAGACACCGAGCCGGTTGCCGTCCGGGGTGCGCGGGAACTGCACCACGGTGCCATTGGGGTCGGCCTGCGTAATCATACGGTTGACGACGTAATCGCAAGCGATGTTGGCGAGCTGGTGATCGATTTCGTGGAGCTTCTTCCACGTGGTCAGGTGGCGTAGGCCCTTGTGCATGGCCTCGTGCAGGGCAACGAAGGCCAGCTGGGGCACAGGCAGCATCTCAATGAACGCCCTGCCGTAGACTTCGTCGCGTCCGTTGGTGGCGGCCGTCGGCACGCGGCCGGTGTCGTCGATGGTGGTCTTGCCGATGGTCATGAGCCCCGCCCACAGCCGCAGGCTGGGCAGCTGAGACCGCATCACATCAATCTTCGCCTTCTTGAGCTTTCGTTCAGGTGTCATTTCTCTCTCCTCTATTCGTTGCCGCTGCCGCTGCCGTCGCCGTAGCCGTAGCCGTTCCCGTCGCCGTCGCCGTAGCCGTAGCCGTTCCCGTCGCCGTAGCCGTTCCCGTCGCCGTTCCCGTCGCCGTAGCCGTAGCCACCGCCTCTACCGTCACCAACAGACCCATCACCCCAACCGTCGCCGTTAACGAAGCCGCCATCGCCACAGCTATAGCTATTGCCGTCAAAACGCATGGTTTGCGGGTAACCAGTTACAGTAACGCCGTCCGGCACGAGCTTGGCCCATAGATGGGAGGGGCAAAGCCCCTCACCACGCAGGCCAGCGGTCGTCATTGCACGGGATGAGGGCGATCATCGCAGGCGGCACGATGGTGACGAGCGGCGCGGGGTCATCCAGCTCCGTGTCTTTGGTGGGGCCGTTGACGAGCTGGTTGAGGCCACGCTGGGTGCCCCAGCGGCGCACGATGCGTGCGTTGTGCAGATGGTAGAAGTCGCCGTCGAAGGTAATGCTCTTGGCCACCCAGACGTGGCCGGCGGTGGCCACCACCAGTGTGGTGGTCCATTGGTTGATGCTCATGTCATGCTCCTTGGTTGTGTAACTGGTTACGCCAGTCAGCGTTGGTGGGTGAAGCTCCTCCCCACTCTCTCCTTATACTACACATACTTTCCTATGTCAAGTAGCCCTCCTTTGGTTTATCCGTAGCCGTAGCCCATGCCATAGCCGTAGCCGTTCCCGTCGCCGTAGCCGTTCCCGTCGCCGTAACCGTAGCGGTCGCCGTCGCCGTTACCGTAGCGGTCGCCGTCGCCGTCGCCGTCGCCGTCGCCGTCGCCGTAGCCGTTGCCGTCGCCGTAGCTGTAGCCGTAGCCAGTTACGGTATCCCCGTCAGGGACGAGCTTGGCCCACAGATGCACTCTCATCCATCTTCTCCAAGGCGGCGAGGCGTTGGCGCAGGTGCGACGGGGCGAAACCCCAGACACCGAGAACATTGCGACCATAGTCGCTGCACTCGCGGTTGAGCTGCTGCTCCGTGGCGAGGAGCTCCGCTTTCAAGGCGTCGTAGCGCCGAAGAAGCTGGATTGCGGGGTGTTCATCCATTGTCTGCCTCCAGATTTTGTCTCACGTCGATGATGAAACTCACACCCGAGCTATCCTTGTCGGTGAAAGCCCGGATGGTGTCGTTCGGGTTCTCCTTCGCTTTGCGGAGCATCTCATAAAGCTCCCCCGCGAAGACCAGTTTCGCACCGTGGTTCTTCGCGAATATCCGGGCAGAGAGCTTCATCATCTCCTTCTGCCCCAGCCGGTAGGCCAGCAGGCAGGCCACTACCGCGAGCGCAAGCCGCGCGATTGCAGATGCTGTGATAACCATTATCAGTCTCCTCCGTCGCCGCCGTCGCCGTCGCCGTCGCCGTAGCCGTAGCCGTCGCCGTCGCCGTAGCTGTAGCCGTAGCCGTAGCCGTCGCCGTAGCCGTCGCCGTCGCCGTAGCTGTAGCCGTAGCCGTAGCCGTCGCCGTAGCCGTAGCCGTCGCCGTCGCCGTAGCTGTAGCCGTAGCCGTAGCCGTAGCCGTAGCCGTAGCCAGTTACGGTATCCCCGTCAGGGACGATCTTGGCCCACAGATGCGTCCGCATCGTTGCTCTCCTTCAGGCGGCGTTCGAGGTGCTCCGTGTAACGAATGAGCCGGCGCAGCAAGCGCCGGTCTCTTTCGTCCTCCATCTCGCGCCTCAGCGTGTAAAGTTCACGCCACTCCTCACGACGCAGGAACATCAGGCAGCGCGCCCGAAAACCGGCCGCATCTGCACACCAGCGCGCTTCAGCTGCAAGTAGATATACTGCGGCGAGTACCCCAGCTCCTTGGCGATGACGGCCCCCGTCATACCCCCCGCATACATCTCCTTCGCGCGCTCCAAGGGGAAGGAACCCCGGTGGCTCGTCCTCTTGGCCTTCTTGGGCTTACCCTTGGTCTTGGCGGGGCGGCCCGCCAAACGCATCTCCACGCCGGCACCCTTCAGCCGCTTGTGGATGGTGGACTGCGACCAGCCGATGGTGGAAGCCACCTGTGCGAGGCTCATGCCATGTGTGTAGAGCAGCCGCGCGCGCTCCAGCGGGAAGGAGTCTTCGAAGTCCTCCTTGACCTTCGGCTCGTCGCGCAAACCCTCCGTGGTGGGGGGCAGCCACCGCTCAACCTCCTTGCCCTTGACGTAATAACCGAAGACGAAAGCCGCAGCGGCGGCTCCGACCGTAACCATCACATAGTCCATCATTCTCGCTCTCCTTGCGTAACCAGTTACACCAACTGGCCTTCCTCATCGAAGCGGTGTTCGTTCGCCTCGATATCCTCCCGGATGCACTCGTCACTATACCAGTGCTCCAAGTCTTTCTCGTAACCCTCGACCCACGCCTCTAGGCAACTACGCATAACATCCCGCAGGGTGGTGCGCACCAAGAGAGACGGGTGGCCCTTGATGGCATCTCGGATGGGCTTGAGGATATCTTCGTCACCACAGTAGCCTGTAAACGGACAGTCCTTGTGCAGTATTCTGCCAAAGGTGCGGCGCAGGTATTTCCACAGGCGCAGGCCGGTCATCTCGTCGGCCCAATCCTCGCTCTCCCCCTTGGTACTGGTCCAGTGGCCGCGCGTGTCCATACTGAAGTCGATATACGACCGACCCCAGCCACAGACTTCCCAGCGCTTTACATCGATGGGGGCGATGCGGGCAAAACCGTTAAGGCTGTCTTTCCATTCCTCGCCCCAAGGAAAACAGTCGTTCTCGCGCCATGTGTCCAGCACACTGCGTTGAACGTGCTCGGGTAATTCATCGAGCTTGAATGTCATCATCGTTACCTCCGTAACCAGTTACGCCGGTTGGTGTCTTTCCCAACTGTTTGACCATACTAACCTATACGCTTGCTTATGTCAAGTGCGATACTTTTTCTCCTTCTCAACCGCGCGGGTGTAAGCATCCAGCTCGTCGACGGCGTTCACGAACCAGATGAATTTCGTGTCTGGCGGGGTCTCGTTTCGGTGGGTCCAGTTAATGTCGTAGTAACTCACCCGGTCTTCAGTGAGGTCGAAAGCATCATGTGAGAGCGCAATCGCCAGTGGGACACGTTCTACACTCATGCAGACGCGCCAGCTCTTAAGTGTTGTTGCCATCGAAAACTCCTTGTCCTTCACCGTCACCGTAGTAGTCGCCGTAATATACGTTATGCCACGGGCAAAAACCACCACCGAAATTGCGTGTACTAGGGTGGATTAAAAAAGAATTGCTGCCACCGTCGCCGCCACCGTTACCGTAGTAGTAACCGCCGTCCCCGAAATAGTTTGAGTAACCAGTTACGGTAACTCCGTCGGGCACAAGCTTGGGCCATAGGAGAACTATCATGGTCATTTGCGGGGTAACCCCAGTACTTTCTTATATGCTTCGAGTTCGTCGACAGCGTTTATGAAGTGCACCCACTTGGTCTCTGGTGGTGTACCGGGGTTGGTCGTAAAGGATGGTTTCGCCCAGTGGTATCCGTAGACGTAAATTTTACTGCTTAAGGTAATCGACAACGGTATACCCTCACCGTCGACACAGACACGCCAGCTACGCATCTTGCTCCTCCTTCCAACGTAACCACGCCGCGAACGCGCCTAGTTCATCCTCTG
>Ga0315904_10008813_pt1 | contig 13282 bp, 8 predicted proteins | sample LakEriMetagenome_6_FD_203529 | JGI IMG/M metagenome (GOLD analysis project Ga0315904, IMG submission 203529) | Freshwater fungal communities from buoy surface, Lake Erie, Ohio, United States - Buoy 12 MA120 | ecosystem: Environmental > Aquatic > Freshwater > Lake | place: USA: Lake Erie, Ohio... | reverse complement strand
GAGCGCATCGCGCTCGTTCGCTCATAGTCTTCGCTCTCCTTCATCAGGCGGGCGGACATGCGTTCGTTGAGCGCCGAGGCGGCGACCAGAACGACCGCGCCGAACACGGCCCAGGCGCCGAAAAGCGGGTGGAGCATGAACAGGACGATGAGGAAGAGCGGGCTGAACGGTACATCGAACATCGCGCCGGAGACGGGGCTCGCGATGAAGCGGCGCAGGGCGCGCAGGTCGCGGATCGGCCGGTCGGTCGCGCGGCCAGGATCGGCGAGGCTGAGCGACATGGCGGACGCGGCGGCGCGGTCGATCAGCGTGCCTTCGAAGCGGGAGGCGGCGACGCTGAAGAGGCCTGAGCGGGCCCATTCGAGGACGGCAAGCGTGCCGTAGAGGACGAGCACGAGGAGCGTAAGCGCAAGCAGGGTCGGGATCGACTGGGAGGCGAGGACCCGGTCATAGACCTGCAGCATGTAGAGCGGGCCGGTCAGCATCAGGATGTTGACGAACAGGCTGAAGCCGCCGGCATGCCAGAAGACCTGCCGGGACGCGCGCAGGGCCTCCTTCAGTTCGGTCGTCTCTGTCTGGCGGGCCGGGTTGGATGACATGGGGTTCGATCTAGCAGAAAGCAGGTAGCGTGTTCAGGCGGTTTGTCAGGTGTCGGGTCCCGGGTTTGGGGTCAGAGGAAGTCCTTCAGGCCGCGGTCCTTCAGCGCCTTGACGACGGCGCCAACGTCCTGCGTGCGGTCCCGGGCGGTCACGAGGATGCGATTGCCGTCGGCGACCACAACGAGGCCTTCGACGCCGACAAGGGCGACGAGCTGGCCGTCAGCAGCATGGACGAGGCAGTTTTCCGAGTTGATGAGGACGGGCGCCGGCGTGTTTTCGCGCGACGAGACTTCGCCGACCATCGACCAGGTGCCGATATCGCTCCAGGCGCAGTCGACTGGGGCGAGGACGGCGGCGAGGGCGGTATGCTCCATCACGGCATAATCAATCGAGGTTGAGGGAACGGCGGCAAAAGCGACAGGATCGAGATGGACGCAGGCGCCGTCGATGCGTGCGGCGGCGAGCGCGGCGGCGGACGTCGCCAGGATGGCGGGCGCATGGGCCGCGAGTTCGGCGAGCATTGCCGCCGGACTGAAGAGGAAGATGCCGGCATTCCAGCTATAGGCGCCGGTGGCGAGATAGGCGGCAGCGGTGGCGGCATCCGGCTTTTCCTTGAAGGCGGCAACGCGGGCGACGGGCCCGGAGAGCGGCGCGCCGGACTGGATGTAGCCGAAGCCTGTATCCGGCCGGCTGGGCGCGATGCCGAATGTGGTGATGTAGCCGCCAGCCGCGACGGGAGCGGCGGCGCGGATTGCTCCCAGGAAGACGTCCGGGCGGCCGATAAAGTGGTCTGACGGCACCAGCAGGCCGAGGCCGTCCGGGAAGGCGGCTGCGAGGTAGCGCGCGGCGACGGCAGCGACCGCGGCGGTGTTACGGCCTTCGGGCTCGAGCAGGATAGCGGCGGGCGTGACGCCGATGGCGGCGAGCTGGTCTGCGATGAGGCCGGCATAAGCGGCGTTCGAGACGATCACCGGCTCGGCATGGAAGCCATCGGCGCCGGCAAAGCGCAGGACCGTTTCCTGGAAGACCGACTTGTCGGAGACGAGCGAGTGGAACTGCTTGGGGCAGGCCTGGTTCGAAACGGGCCAGAGGCGTGTGCCGGCGCCGCCGCACATGATAACCGGGTGGATCGTCATAGTCCTGTTTACCTTGATTCCTGTATGGGTTGCTGAGGGCCCGCCTGGCGCGCACTCCGCTGTAACCCAAGTTTGCAACAACTGCGCCGCCTTGGCCATTGCGAAGGACTTGGCGGAGCGTCCGGATGGCGTCAGTTTGGGCGGGGTATCCGCGGAGAAACCCGAATGGCACTTGCCCTTTATGGTCACCCCTTCTCGTCCTTCACGCAGAAGGCGTTGATTGCGATCTATGAGAACGCCCTGCCATTCGAGTTCCGGCAACTCGGGCCTGACCAGCCAGAGCATGAGGCGGAACTGAAGCGCGGCTCGCCGATGGGGAAGTTTCCGATGCTGGCGGATGGCGAGCGGCGCATCGTCGAGGCGAGCCTGATCATCGAATACCTGCAGCTGGCCCATCCGGGGCCGGTTCGTCTGATCCCGGATGATCCAGCGGCGGCGCTGGAGGTGAGGTTCCTGGACCGGTTCTTTGACCTGTATGTGATGGACGCCATGCAGGTGGCGGTGAATGCGGCGCTGAAAGTCGTGCCGATGGCGCCTGAGGATGGGCTTGCGCATTCGGCGGCGCCTGGAGCCTGCCTATCGCTGGCTGGGCGAGCACATGGCCGGCCGAACCTGGGCGGCGGGGGAGACGTTCACGCTGGCGGATTGCGCCGCGGCGCCCTCACTCTTCTATGCCGACTGGGTTTATCCGATCCCGGAGCAATATGGCGCGCTGCGCGCTTACCGCGCGCGGCTATTGTCGCGGCCCTCGTTTGCGCGGGCGGTGGACGAGGCACGGTATTTCCGACCGTATTTTCCACTCGGCGCGCCGGATAGGGATTAAGCCGGAGCAAGTTTCGGAGATACCTCGCAGGGTGACGAATTTCAGGATCTCGCCAGCGTGCGATTGGCCGCGCCGGGACGAAGCCGTGTTTTTCTGCCGGGCGAGATTGACGCATTCATCCTGAGCTCATCTGATCCTTGCAACTCTTTGGCAGGTTTGATTCTTTAGGGGGGATGGAAATGCGCGGCTGGATCGTTCTGGGGCTTTTGTGCGCGTGGCCTGCGCTGCAAGCGTTTGGCCAAGGGTTACCGGCCCCCCGGCTGTCCTATGATTCGGTCGCCCTCAAGCCGACGGCGCCTTTGGCAGACCTTTCGGGCGCGACCTTGAGGGCCGAAGTGCAGGCGTCTCCGTTCTTTGTGGCAGAACTCGATGCACGGGCGATCGGTCTCGGCGGGCCTGTTCAGATCGATCTTGAACCGGGCGTGCAGTTGGACCTTCAGAAGTATCTGTCGAGCACCAGGCTTGAACTCCGCCCGCTGGTGAAGCTTGCCGCGGAAGATCCGGACCTGCTCAACCTTGCAGGTCCCGTCACAGTGACCGAAGAGGTCTTCGTGATGGCGGACCGCATCATCGTCTCCCGCGAGGCGGTGATCCCGGTGACGGCCGAGACCTGCGGGTATCAAGCCGCCGGATTTACGCCCTTGAAAGACCGCCGGATGAGGCGGGCAGCGAAGGAAAAATCTGCCAGCCTACCGGCCGGAATGCGCGAGGAGCTTTGTCTGACGCCGGGCGAACGCAGCCTTGATGAACTGGCGGCGGAAGCAGAGACCGGCAATCGGCCGGTGATTGCGGACCTGAACGAAAAGCTGACGCCCGGACTGGAAAACCGGATGCCGGCGATCAACGCCCAGACCCGGCTGATACTCCCGCCAACGCGAGACGACATTGCACAGGAAGCCGCGCTTATCCGGTCGGAGCTCGCGGGCCTGTCGCCGAGTGCAGCGTTCCGGAAAGGGGTGACGGCCGGCGAAGCGCTGAAGCTGGGAGATGAGGCGCTGATCCGGCTCGACGCGAACGGAGACGAGCGGGTGATCACATTCGTCAGCATTATTCCGCTGTCTGATCGCTCCGTCCCGGTTGGGGCGCCTGGAGGCGGCTTTGATGCGAGAGACCTGGGCCGCGGGTTCACGCTGAACCAGTCGATCGGAGGGACGATTTCGGTCCTTCCTTCAGCGCTGACGCCCTTCGTCAAGACGCGGGGATCCTTCTTCCCGGACCGGAAAATTAAGACCGCACCCGATGGCAAATTGTCGATCCAGCGCGCAGCAGAGCCTCAGTCAAAAGGTGGCTCAACGATAGGGGTATTGAAGCCCTCCCTTCCTGCAGCCGCGATGATCGGCCGGCTGCCGGGGGCGCAGCCCGAAGAAGAAGATCCCGTCCGTAGCCAGAGGATCAGCCAATCGGCCGATGTCTATTTCATCACCGGTTTTACCCTGACCGACCGTATCGAGGAGCGCTACAAGCACACCTTCAACAAGAAGCGGAACTATTACATCGCCTTTGAATACAGCATCGGCTACCGGGCCGGCCTGCGGTTTCCGTTCCGGGTAAATGTCGAGAGCGAAGCCTTCTTCCGCGAAAACCCGCAGTCGCGGGCGTGGGACGCCTCGAGCTTTCAGTTCCGGGTGAATGCGGAAGGCCGTCAGGAGACGCTCACGGGCGGATCGATCTACCGGGCAGCCGGCATGCCGGAAGACATGATCTTTGAAGACCGGGAGTTCACTTTCGGCGTATGGGCGGGTTGCCAGCTGCAATTGCGAGTGCCGATCATCAAGACGGTACGGATCAATTGCCCCTCGGTCGATGTACCGCGCGCGGGCACGTGTCCGGATTGGGCCTGCGCCGATTTTGTGCCCCCGATCGGCGGCCGCCGCCTGATTGCCGACCCGAGATTGCCGGCCGATATCACCCGCCTGCAATTGAATGCCTGGATTGCTCGGGCCGGAATCGAGCCCGGTGTGAACATCTACGCCGCGAATGCGGAGTTTTCACTGAAGGCAGAACCCTCGGGCGGCTCGTTTTCGCCGCCTGGCGAAGATCCCTCCAATGCGACCGCTTGTTCACCGCCCACTCGCGGAGATCCGCGCCGGGCCAACGCGCTGTTGCCGACCGGCGACTGCCGCCTCGTCTTTGATCGCCGCTATGACGCTGCGAGGCCGATGGTGTTTCAGCTCGATGTCACCGGTCCGGGCGACGGCTATGCGCCGGGCGTTGTGCTGTCCGATCCCGAGTATCGCTTCACGATGGAGTTTGTGCCGGTGCTCGAGCTGTTTGCGGTCGTCGATATTGCGGTTGCCAGATGGCGCTTCGATCATGACTTCGAGATTGAAGGACTGACGGTTCGGCAAGACTTCCGTTTCGGGCATCATGATCAGACCCGAGAGAGCGTGGACATCGGACTTTGCGGTCCGGAGGATATCTCATCGCCGGGGTGCCAGCGCGCGGCAGGCTATGTGTTTCATCCGGCCTGGATGGATGATGGAAGCTGATCCGGAGGCAGCCGTCACCGGGTGCAGACCGAAGCTCGGGGACTGAGGCGATCTTGTTGATCGCGTCGTTTGATATGAGGCGATCACCGGAGCGTGCCCGGAGATTTCTGATTCCCTTTCGGGTTTACCTCTACGTTTGCCGAGCGTCTGTTTGCAAACGAAGCTTCAGAAAGAAAACCGAACAGGGCGCTCGCGCCGCGGGAACGCTTCAACTCAAATTTCGAAGATGCCGCGGAGGGCGAGGAATTTCAGGACTTCTTCGGCAGCGTCCTCCGGTGAGCGATTGACCGTGTCCAGACGAAGTTCCGGTGTGAGCGGCGGCTCGTAGGGGCTGTCGATGCCGGTGAAGTTGCGGATTTCGCCTGCGCGGGCCTTCTTGTAGAGGCCTTTGACATCGCGCTGTTCGGCGACGTTCAGCGGCGTGTCGACATGGATCTCGATGAACTCGCCCGGTGCCATCAGGGTGCGTGCCATCTGCCGCTCGGCGCGGAAGGGTGAGATGAAGGAGACGAGCACGATGAGGCCCGCATCGGTCATCAGGCGAGCCACGTTGGCGACACGGCGGATGTTCTCGACGCGGTCGGCATCGGTGAAGCCGAGATCGCGGTTGAGGCCGTGGCGGACATTGTCGCCGTCGAGGATGAAAGTGTGGCGGCCCATCGCGTAGAGGCGTTTTTGTAGCGCATTGGCGATGGTCGACTTGCCGGAACCCGACAGGCCCGTGAACCAGAGGACGGCAGCCTGCTGATTTTTCTGGTCGGCGAGGGCCTCGCGCGTGATGTCGATGGCCTGCCAGTGGATGTTGGCGGCGCGGCGGAGGGAGTAATCGATCAGGCCGAGGGCGACGGTGTCGTTGGTCTGGCGGTCGATCAGGATGAAGCTGCCGGTGAGACGGTTCACCGTATACGGATCGAAGGCGATAGGCTGCTCGAGCGCGATGGTGGTGACGCCGATCTGGTTGAGTTCCAGCGTGCGGGCGGGCGTCTCTGCCATGGTGTTGACGTCGATGCCGTGCTTGGGGGCGTTGACGGTGGCCGAGACGGTGCGCGCGCCGGATTTCAGGAAGTAGCGGCGGCCGGGCAGCAGTGGCTGCTCGCTCATCCACAGTAGCTTGACCTGGAACTGGTCCGAGACTTCCGGCGGTGCGTCACCTGCGGCGATGACGTCGCCGCGCGAGGTGTCGATTTCGTCGGCGAAGGTGAGCGTGACGGATTGGCCGGCGACGGCTTCGGCGAGGTCGCCGCCATGGGTGACGATGCGGGTGATGGTGGTTTCGCGGCCCGAGGGAAGCGAGCGGATGCGGTCGCCGGGGCGCACGCGGCCGGAGGCAATCTGGCCGGAGAAGCCGCGGAAGTCGAGGTTCGGGCGGTTAACCCACTGGACCGGCATGCGCAGCGGAAGGTCTTCCGCCTCGCGCGCGATCTCGACGGTTTCGAGATAGTCCATCAGGCTCGGGCCGGTATACCAGGGCGTCTCGGTCGAGCGCTCGGTGATATTGGTGCCGGCCAGCGCCGAGATCGGGATTGGCGTGATTTCGAGTTTGCCGGGCAGGGCCTCGGCGAAGATTTTGTAGTCGGCGATGATCTGGTCGTACACGGACTGTTTGTAGCCGACGAGGTCCATCTTGTTGATTGCGAGCACCAGGTGGCGGATGCCGAGAAGGGTGGCGATGATGGAGTGGCGGCGAGTCTGTGTGAGGATGCCCTTGCGGGCGTCAATCATCAGGATGGCGCAGTCGGCAGTCGAGGCGCCGGTCGCCATGTTGCGGGTATACTGTTCGTGGCCGGGCGTGTCGGCGACGATGAACTTGCGTTTCTGCGTGGCGAAAAAGCGGTAGGCGACATCGATGGTGATGCCCTGTTCGCGCTCGGCGGCTAGGCCATCGACGAGGAGGGCAAAATCTATGGAATCGCCCTGCGTGCCGACCTTCTTGGAGTCGGCTTCGAGGGTCGCCAACTGGTCCTCGAAGATCATCTTCGAATCGTAGAGGAGGCGGCCGATCAGGGTCGACTTGCCGTCATCCACCGAGCCGCAGGTGATGAAGCGGAGCAGGGATTTCTGCTCGTGGGCCTCAAGATAGGCGCCGATATCTTCGGCGATGAGATCATCGTGCAGGCGCATCAGAAATAGCCCTCCTGCTTCTTCCTCTCCATCGAGGCGGCCTGATCCTTGTCGATGGCGCGGCCCTGACGTTCGGACGTGGTGGTGAGGAGGATTTCCTGGATCACGTCGTCCAGCGTCTTGGCTTCGCTTTCCACTGCGCCGGTCAGCGGGTAGCAGCCCAGCGTGCGGAAGCGGACGGATTTTGTCACTGCGGTCTTGGCTATTTCGGGCGGCACGCGGTCATCATCCACCATGATGGTGGTACCGTTCCAGTCGACGACCGGGCGCGGGGCGGCGAAATAGAGCGGGACGAGTTCGATTTTCTCGCGGCGGATGTACTGCCAGATATCGAGCTCGGTCCAGTTCGAGATCGGGAAGGCGCGCAGGGATTCGCCCTTGTTGAGACGGGTGTTGTAGAGGTTCCAGAGCTCGGGCCGCTGGCGTTTGGGGTCCCAGCGATGGCCGGCCGTCCGTACCGAGAGGATACGCTCCTTGGCACGGGATTTCTCCTCGTCGCGCCGGGCGCCGCCGAAGGCCGCGTCGAAGCCATATTTGTCGAGCGCCTGCTTCAGCGCGACCGTCTTCATCACGTCGGTATGGTAGGCCGAGCCGTGCGTGAACGGTCCGATGCCTTCGCGCACGCCGTCCTGGTTGGTATGGACCAGCAACTCCAGGCCGAACTCCCGGACTTTGCGGTCGCGGAACTCGATCATCTCACGGAACTTCCAACCGGTATCGACGTGCAGCAGCGGGAAAGGCGGGCGCGAGGGATAGAACGCCTTGATCGCCAGATGCAGCATGACTGCCGAATCCTTGCCGATCGAATAGAGCATGACCGGCTTTTCGCACTCCGACGCGACTTCGCGCAGGATGTGGATGCTTTCGGCTTCGAGCCGGTCAAGGTGGGTCAGCGTCGGCAAGGCGGCGTCCTCTGGATGGGGCTAGCGTCCGTTAGCCGTCCTTTTCGAGGTTGGAAAGTCATTGCCGCTGCTGCCTACGAACCTTTGAGGAAAACTAAAAGATCCGGTCCCCACCATTCCGCCCGATTACATGTCATAAATGAACATAAATCGTCATTGTGCAGCCTGACTCGCGAGGTTTATGGACTGGCGGACACGCTGGGCGGGCGAGTTGTGGGAGTCTCTGATTCATGTGCGGAATTGTGGCGATTGCCGGTAAGGCGCAGGTGGCGGGCCGGCTGGTCGACGGGCTGAAGCGTCTTGAGTACCGCGGCTATGACAGTGCGGGCATCGCGGTAGCCTGGGATGAGGGCATTGAGCGGCGCCGGGCGAAGGGAAAGATCCACAACCTGCAGGCAAAGCTGCATGACGATCCTGTGGAAGGATTCACAGGCATTGCGCACACCCGCTGGGCGACGCATGGCGCGCCGAACGAGACCAACGCGCACCCGCACATGGCCGGCAGCGTGGCCGTGGTGCACAACGGCATCATCGAGAATTACCGCGAACTGCGCGAAAGTCTGGAAGCTAAGGGCCGCGTGTTCGAATCCGAAACCGACACGGAAGTCATCGCTCAGCTGGTCGCCCAGTACATGGCCGAAGGCATGGACGAAGTGGCCGCCTTTGCCGAAGCGCTGACGAAGTTCACGGGCGCCTTTGCCATTGCCGCGATCTTTGCCGGCAAGCCGGACCTGGTGATCGGCGCGCGCAAGGGCTCGCCCCTGGTGCTCGGTTATGGCGAGGGTGAGATGTATCTCGGCTCGGACGCCATCGCACTGGCGCCTCTGACGCGCGACGTGACCTATCTGGAAGAGGGTGACTGGGTCATTCTCACCAAGAGCAGCTTCGACATCCGCAATGTGCGCGGCGACCGGGTGAACCGGCCGCGCGTGACCTCGGCGGTGAACGACGCCCTGATCGAGCGCGGCGAATACGACCACTTCATGCTGAAGGAAATCCACGAGCAGCCGGAATCGCTGGCCCGCTCGATCCTGCCCTATATCGACCAGAAATCGCAGACGATTGAAGTGACGCAGGTCGCCGCCGACATCTTCGCAAAAGCGGACCGCGCGGTCGCGATTGCCTGCGGCACGGCTTACTATGCAGCCTTCACCGCCAAGTACTGGTTCGAGCAGGTCGCGAGGCTCGCCTTCGAGCCGGATATCGCTTCCGAGTTCCGCTATCGCCAGCCGGTATTGCCGCAGACCGGGTTCTCCATGTTCGTCAGCCAGTCCGGCGAGACGGCTGATACGCTCGCGGCGCTGCGCTATTGCCGCCAGAACGGCAAACCGGCCATCGCGGTCGTCAACGTGCCGGAAAGCTCCATTGCGCGGGAAGCCGGCGCGATCGTACCGACGCATGCCGGACCGGAAATCGGCGTTGCCTCGACCAAGGCCTTCACCGCGCAGCTTTCCGTGCTGGCAGTGCTGGCACTGTCTGCCGCCAAGGCGCGCGGGCACCTTTTGCCGGGAGACGAGCTGAAATACGTGAAGAGCCTGCTCGCCCTGCCGCGCAAGGTGACCGAGGCGCTGGAATCGCAGGCGCAGATCAAGGAGATCGCGAAAGTGATCGCCGGCAAGCGCGATGTGCTGTTCCTTGGCCGAGGGCGCTACTACCCGCTGGCGCTGGAAGGCGCGCTGAAGCTGAAGGAAGTCTCGTACATCCACGCCGAAGGCTACGCGGCGGGCGAGCTGAAGCATGGGCCGATTGCGCTGATCGAGAAAGGCCTGCCTGTCGTGGTCGTCGCGCCGTATGACGAGCTGTTCGAGAAGACAATCTCGAACGTCGAGGAAGTGCGCGCGCGCGGCGCGGAGGTGATCCTGATCTCCGACGATGCCGGCATCAAGGCTGCCGGCCGCCGGGCTGACCATGTCATCCGCCTGCCGGATGGGGATGCGATCTCGCTGCCAATCCTGGCCGCGATCCCCCTCCAGCTGCTCGCCTATCATGTGGCGGTGGTCAAAGGCACGGATGTGGACCAACCGCGCAACCTTGCGAAGTCGGTCACGGTCGAATAGTCCAGCTCGAAAGAGCTGGAGGCCTGTCAATGCCCGCCGAAGCAACTGCCGAGATTGAAGCGCGCGTCAGCGAGATACTGCGCGAGAAGGGTCCGCAGATCGGCAAGGAGTTGGCATCAGCGCTCTATGACGTGCCGGTGCTGGCGCTCTGGCGGGCCTGCTTTCGCAGCCAATCTTTCCTGATCTCGCACTTTGCGAGCTATTACCTGCGCTTCGACATCACGCGCGCAGACCAGGTGCGCCTGAGCCCCTCGATCCTGCGGGACTTCCTGTCCTTCACGCTGTTCGGTCTGCCCGGCCAGCGCGAACAGATGATCGAGCGACAGGGGCAGCTGTCGAACATGCACCGCGAGGTGAGCCGCGAGAAGCTGTCAGTGGCGCAGCAGGCGATGCGATCAGTGTTCCTGAAGCAATCGCGGGAGGTGCGCAGCCAAGTGTGTGCCTTCATCGCGGGCGACCTTGCTTATTTCCTCGCCCACAATGAACCGCGCGAACATGCTGCTTCTGGTGAGATGGTGCGCGGGTCGGATATCGATATCGTCGTGATCATGCATGACGGCTTACCGGAAGAGACCAAGCAGCAGTTCGAGGCGGAGCTGACTTCGCTCAAGAGCTACTATCTGCGCCACCCGGACTATCGCCACGAGATCGATTTCATCTGCAAGCGCCAGTCTGTGATGGAGCGCCAGTTCGGCTATATCGACATCCACGACAAGATCGCCAGCAAGATTGCCTGGGAGTCGATGTTCCTTGCGGGCTCGCTGACGCTCTACATGGAGATCCGCGAGGCGATGGCGCGGACAGGGGTCGATAAGCTGATCGAGTCCGATTTCGACCATGCCCTTCGAGACCGCAAGCATGCCATGCGGACGTTGCTTAACGCGCCGGGCGACCTGCTCGACGAAGAGACGCGCTCCCTGTTCTATTTCTCGCAGGAGCGGGTCGAGTTCAGCTGACACAGGCTGAAACCAAGTGTGACTGGCGCGGGAGCCGCGAAAGCGACTAACACCCGGCGCGAGTGATTTTCCGGAGAGTATCATGCAGTTTATCGACCTTCAGGCCCAGCGGCGGCGTATCGAGCCCGAGATCAACGGGGCGGTGCAGCGCGTCATCGAGAGCGGGCGCTATGTGCTCGGGCCGGAAGTGGGCGAGCTTGAGAAGCAGCTGGCCGCCTGGTGCGGGGCAAAGCATGCGGTGAGCTGCGCCAATGGGACCGACGCGCTGGCGCTCGCCCTGATGGCCTGGCAGCTGAAGCCGGGGGACGCCGTGTTCTGCCCAAGCTTTACTTTCGTCGCGACGGCGCAGGTTGTACCCTGGCTCGGCGCCTGGCCGGTCTTCGTCGATATCCTGCCCGAGACTTACAACATGGATCCCGCAAGCCTTGAGGCTGCCATCCAGCGTGTGAAGGCTGAAGGCAAGCTGAAGCCGAAAGTGGTGATCGCGGTGGACCTGTTCGGTCAGCCTGCGGACTATCCGGCGATCAGGGCGATCTGTGACACGCACGGGCTGAAGCTGATTTCGGATACGGCGCAGGGTTATGGCTGCACGCTGAACGGGCGCCATCCGACCGACTGGGCGGACATCGCGACGACGAGCTTCTTCCCGGCGAAACCTCTGGGCTGCTACGGCGACGGCGGCGCGATCGTGACGAACGACACGGCGCTCGCCGAGCTGATCGAGTCGCTGCGGGTCTATGGCAAGGTGATGCCGTCGGACGCGGCGCAGCGCAACTTCCATCATGATCCGAAATACCTGTCGCTGCGCATCGGCATGAACTCGCGGCTGGATACGATCCAGGCAGCGATCCTGCTTGAGAAGCTGAAGATCTTTGCTGACGAGATCGAGAAGCGCGAGCAAGTGGCGCAGCGCTACACGGCCGCCTTCGCGGGCAAGATCCGCCGCGCGCCCCAAGTCATTGCAGGCGGGCAGAGCGTCTGGGCGCAGTATGTTATTGAGCACGAGAACCGTGACGGCCTACAGGCGCACCTCAACGCGAACGGCATCCCCAGCATGGTCTATTATCCCGTGCCGATCCACCAGCAGGACTTCGCCACCCGCTTCGCTCCGCCGGCGGGCTCATTGCCGGTGACAGAGGCGGCCAGTCGACACGTTCTTGCGCTTCCGATGCACCCCTATCTTCCGCACACGGACCAGGACCGTGTGATCGACACGGTGCTGGGGTTCAATGGCTGAGGCTACCGGAGTGGGTAAAAAAGCGGGCAGGATTTCTCCTGCCCGCTTTTGTTTTGACACGGTTTCGCTCGCCTGAAGGATCATGCTCCGTTCCAGTCAACTGTATCCGGCCCGCGGAAGTCGAACTGGTCCGGAGCCAGATCAAAGCTATCAAGCCAGGATGGCTCAGACGCGTTCATAGATTCGCCTTCTGCGACCGTCGACATTGAAGCCAAGGAAGGCATCTGGTCTGCGCCGTTTATAGATCTTTCAAGACCCGAGAAGTCGAAGTTGCTCACGAAGGTCACTGCTTCAGTCGGGACTTCCGCCACGTCTGCCTTTCCGGACTGCGGCTCAGCGGAGACGGTAAACTCGAAGTCTGAGGCCTGCAGGGCTCCGGGCAGGATGTTGTTGATCTGGATGGTTGCGCCGGTGGCGAAGGTGATCAGGGTATGGGTGCCTGCGACAGTCGTCATTGCTGTCTGCAGTGAAGCAAAGTCGGCAAAACCCGAGTTTGCGAGTCGTACTTTGTCAATCCCTAAAGCAAAATCGGTTATAATATCTCTGTCTGTTGGGCCGAAATCCGAAAAAACGAAGGTATCAGCGTCTGCTCCGCCGACGAGGACATCATTCCCAAAGCCACCGTTGAGAACATCATTTCCTACTCTTCCGGCGAGTAAGTCATTGCCGTCGCCCCCTTCGAGGATGTCATCGCCTTCTTCGCCGTAAAGAGAATCGTCCCCTGCGTCTCCACGAAGTCGGTCATTGTCTAGTCCTCCAGCGAGGAAGTCGTTTCCGATCCCGCCGTTCAGCGTGTCCAAGCCAGCGCCGCCGAACAGTTTATCGTTGCCAGCGTCTCCGTTGAGCAGGTCGTTTCCATCGCCTCCTTCAAGGCGATCGTCGCCGTCCCCTCCGTAGAGGGAGTCATTGCCTGCATCTCCTCTAAGAACATCATTTCCTACTCTTCCGGCGAGTAAGTCATT
>Ga0315904_10008812_pt1 | contig 13284 bp, 28 predicted proteins | sample LakEriMetagenome_6_FD_203529 | JGI IMG/M metagenome (GOLD analysis project Ga0315904, IMG submission 203529) | Freshwater fungal communities from buoy surface, Lake Erie, Ohio, United States - Buoy 12 MA120 | ecosystem: Environmental > Aquatic > Freshwater > Lake | place: USA: Lake Erie, Ohio... | reverse complement strand
GTGCTTCGTATTTTCCTTGATGCAATCCAATTGTATGCGAACCACGATATTGTCCTGGAACCAACCGTGCCACACCTTTTGGATTACTGAATTCCTTGACGGCTTTTGTGCCGGGATCTGTGGTGCAAGGCCAGCAATGAAACTTCCACACGCCACCTTCTTTATAGGAGACGGTCATCCAATCATCAAAAAGATTTGTAACTTTTTTATTTATAGTCGGCATAAGGTTACGAACACCAACTATATTTAAGTCAAAATCTTTAGGGCCCTCGAACCACACATAACCGTTTTCCTTTACAGCATCTTCTATCTGTTCGCGTGTGTATGACATAGGTTACTCTTCGTTAATTGGTCCTTTAGTCTCATCGTCGGTTGGAGAACCACCGCCCGATACAGGAGGTTTTGGCGGCAATGGTCCACGAATTTTTTTAATTACAAAATACACAATTGTTAATACTGCGACGGCAAATATAAAATCCATATTATGCTCCCAACTTTTGTGCAACCGCATCCATCAACTTACCGACATCTGCGTTTGATTGTGTAATACCAAATTCTACTAATAGTGCCTTAATCATATCTGCGACACCCTCGACGATTTCCTGCTGTTCTGTTGCTGAATAGATACCCATTATTTCGTACATCACTACTTGTCCTTGTAGTGCTTTTCCAACCTTCGATACCAAGTCCTTAATTTGTGTTTTGTCAAGTGCAAGATTAGCAAATACTGGTGCTAATGCTGCTGACGATACACGGACAAGTGGTTGGAAGCCGACCTTAAACATCAAAGTCACTAACGTTTGCATAAGAATTCTCCCAAGTTTAAGTGTGGACAGCCAAGCTAAAAATAAAAAAAACATACATAACAATTATTAAAATGTAAATCCAGTTAATCTTCTGATGCTATCTAACGGAACCTTGTGCATGTTTAATGATGCACTTCTTTGTGGTACATTGGCAAATACATATGCCTCAATTTCATTTTTTACCTTAATTACCTTCCAACAATGAGTGGGTACAGCAACACGATTTATTCGTCTCATATTTCCCACACACCCAGCCCGCACGTGAACGGAATCATTTTCTACAGCTAACATTCGTGTCCAATCTTCCAGAGCTTTCCATTGTCCACGATTAAGGCCGGGATATTGTGGAGCCATATTCGTGTAGTAAAAACTCTCATCCATATCACGTTGATTACATCTGGAGTCGCCAGCTGGGGCAAGATGTCCTCTGTCAAACCCCGACCGAAAATAGTCGGCGTGAATATCGCTATCGTTTTGTAATTTTGGGTCTGGTATGAATTTATCTGTTCGTTTTGCTGCTATAGAACATTGTAATTCCGACCGCGTTGTTGACCATTCTACTAAAATAGGATATCGTAATGATCTAGAGAATACGGATTGATAATTGGCGTGTCTTACTCGTACCGTATCTTGTGCGTAAAGTGGGGTAGAGAGTGCAATTAAAAGTGCAACAATTCGTATTAACTGCATTCTGTTCCGCAGTTTGGACAGTTACGAGTTCCAGAACCAATATTTACATCCACATCGACGCTGGAAGAATCGCTTGTAGAATATTCCGATTCAGCACGTACTTTAGCTGCTGGTGAGAATTTTTCTAAGCCGGCAATACCAAAGGAACCAATTGTGAGATACACGAATGATTGATAGATATAATCTTTAATTTCTAAATTAATCCCTTCCAATCCCGTGACCAAATCTACAATAGCAATCGCAACCATTACAGCAAATGACATAAACCCAATAATTGTTTTTTCATTCCAATCATTACTGTCTTTGAAAATTTGTGTAAAGCCTTTAAGCATACCTTTCTCCTATTATCTTCGGTTTATTATTCTATCTTCCAAAACCGTTATTCGCTTATCAAGTTCAGCACGAGCCGTTGCTGCTTCCATTTTGAGTTCAGCACGAGCTTCTGCTGCTTGAGCACGAATTTGTTCCATTGCTATTGTGGTGCCATCGGGAGGAATAGGTTTATTTTCCGTTGACACGACGACAGCAACTTTACTTTCGAGAACCGTAATCTTGTTTTCCATATCATTGAGCGCCACTAACAAATAACCTATACACGATAAAAGGATAGGTACGGCACCAAAAACAATTTTTTCTACAAGTTCACCTTTAGAGTTTGTAACTTCTTCAGACATAACATTCTCCAATTATTATTGACAAAACTCTCTCAATCGACTATCCATATAATACGGCTGAACTTTACATTCATTATCGATGAGTATTTGAACTAATCGCTTGTTGGTAGTTAATTGTTCGTCGATAGCGTTTATACCATTTGACACTTCTCTGATAGATGTTACTGCATCAGTTATTTGATTGTCTACAATTCTATGTTTGTTAGATGTTTTATTTGAGATTGAGTCTAACGTTGCAGACAAGTTTGTAAGTTTTTTATTAGTGTCTTGTGATAATTGAATATATAAAACCGATTCGACGGCAATTACAAGCAACAAAACAGTAATAACCGATAGTATGCTTACTCTTATTGCATGAAAGGTTTTATTTGGTATGAACATTATCTTCCTCTTTTCTTGCCGCTGGTTTTCATTGTGGTGTTACCCTTTGACACAACTACGTTGTCACCATCAAGTTCTACGTTCATTGGTTCACGAGCTTCATCTAATTGCTTGATAAGACTCTTGATGATTTCAATTTCTGGTTTCTCTTCCTTTTCTCTAGTTCCCGTAATACCCGCCAACATTGTGATGAATGCCATTACCGCAGTAGACACCAATCCGATAACAGCTGGGAGAGACTCTGATGGTAAGAATGCACTTGACACGACACCGACAATAACTAACAATACAATCCACGGAATTGCTGTCTTACCAATAAACTTACTGGCGACATCTTTTGCCGTCGAGTGGGCTTCCAATTTACGCAATTCATTTTCGGTTTTCTTAAGTTCCAAATCAGCCATCAATTCTTGACGCTTGAGGTCAATAGATGCTTCAATTTGGGTTTTCTTAAGTGCCATCTTTGGATCTAAATTACTTTGTTCTTTTGCCATAGATTTCGTATCCATTTGTGTATGTTAACATAACGACGGTAAACCCAATCTATCACATCAAGAAACCCGTTGGGGTTTAGCCCAAACAGTATTAGTACTATAACCATTATAATGTTTAAGTAACCCCAAACATCAATAATAGTGTGTATCATAATATACAATAAATTAAAGTGTATAAAAAACGAAAAGGGCTTACATAACATTTCTGTTACATAAACCCTTTCGACACTTACATATATAAGTATTATTTATCTTTCAGTAGACACTCCAAAATCAGTAAAAGTCAAGTCAACCCCATAATATCCGTGCGCCTTAAGTTCAGCGTTGATGGTTTCTTCCAGAAGAGGTAAAAAAATCTTTTCTAGATTAGTGACCGCCGTTTCTTCATACTTTCTACTCAATTCCAACTTAGTTTCATCCTTTCTACTGAGTTTATATCCCCATTCTCCGAGTTCCCACAGTACACAATGTAGCATTTCGTGAATGGCTGTAGATACAATCTCTTCGTGAGATAGATTGGGCATTTCATATGCATTTAGTCTAATCTTAGCTACTTTGTATTCTGGTGCGGCTTCACACGTTGCGGTGTCCTTCATACGATGTGATTGGGAGAATACAACAATGATTTTCCAATCACTCAATCGTAAAATAGGTTGTATAATCTCAACAGTCTTTTGAAACAACGCCCTCTTAGTTATACGCTTTTTTCTTGCCATAAATTTAGTCTCCTGTATCTAAATAGACGTATTGTTAGCTTTTACAATGACTGTACTTCATCCTTTAAATGCTTTTCTATAAGCGCCTGTGTGTGGGGCGGACACTCTGGGTATATCTCCATTAAAAATAGTTGTAGATTCCACGCTCTAATAAATAGTTTTTTATTGTATTCTTTAACGTCTCGAACTCGAGCCCACCACCAGACACAAAATACTAAGATAAAAAGTATGTTAAGCAGATATATAAACATATAATTGTTGTGTTTTGAAGGTTTTGGAATGACGTATGATATATAACGTTGCGAGGGAAGGATGTCAAGTTAAGACTAAATGTTATTTATTTAACTACTTGACAACCTCGGTTTAATTATTTAAATTATAGAAACTACATACATAGGAGAACTCTATGGAGAAGTTAAAATTATTTAGCGTATTTCTAAAATTAACCGTTAAGGGTGAATCTGAAATGGACGCTATTGAAAGCGTGTACACGGCGGTAGATACTTGTGATTTACTAGACCAAGACGGAATTGTTGGAATCGAAGTTGTTGATGATGTAGAGGACATTGATGAGGACGATGATTATTTTACTAACGATGACGAGGAGGAATAATGGTTTCTGTTGAACTTGATTCAGTCAAGCGGGGTTTTAATCGGCTTATGCGCTGGTTCTGGTTGGTTACAATTTTAATTCTTGGTTATTTTGTCGCTGACTCGGGACAAAAGCGCTGGGTGGCTACACAAGAACATCGTAGGGAAGCTATTTGCCCTTCATTATTGAGTATTAGTAGATCGTCTCGCGATACTCTGCTTGTTATGAAGGCAGAACCTTTGTGTAATAGCTTCGTACTAGAGAGTTTAAAGTAACATACTGATATTTATAGTTGTTATCACACCGTAGGAGAAAATCTATGGCAAACAGTAAATGTAAGTTAGGTTATGCTCCGTTGTGCTTAACTATAGTTTTTATGTTAGGTGCTATTGTTGGTATGTTAACAGTTGATTTCTTTCATGCTCCAATGTCACGAAATATATTTGTTTTAGTAGTAGCAACATTAGCATTTCACATTTCACACAGGCAACCCGCTTGGTTATCTAAATTCTTTAAATAAGGTTTTTTAGGTTCTATAACCTTATAGACTGCGAGAATTATAGATGCCCCTATCACAGAATTTTGAATTAGGTACACAATTAAATTCAGCATTAGTAGCTACTGCTGCGGGGTTGATTGTTGGTGCAATTATAAAGTTTGCTAATAAACTTTTTGATAGTAAAAAAAATGAGTTAGAAGAACACGTTACTTTACGAAAAGAACTTAGAGAAGAATTAGATAGTGTAAAAGAAGAACTTTACAAACTTCAAGAAGAGTTGAACGATTGGAGAGAAAAATATTTTCACCAAGTAGAGTTGACAAATACACTTAAAATGGATATTTTGCGTTTAACAGATGAGTTGACGGAATATAAACGTATAAGCGGAATATATCCTTCGTCTAACAATAATAACGGTTGGACAGGCCCAGATGAGTTTATTAAATGATTGTTTACACCATTACTGTATTAGATGTAATTGGTGATCCAATATTAGGAAATAGACGCACTCCGGCAATATTTACTAATCTAAGAGATGCATTAGCTGCTGTAAAGAACAACGAAAATGATTTATCCGATGATGGTCTATACCAATATGCTGTTATCGAAGAAACATTATTGAATGAAGTTCGTCCACATCTTCAAGACGGTGCTCGTTGGTGGTTTCGATATAATGCAATTACCGACGAATTTGAAGAATGTAACACACTACAAGTTCCATCTCATATAAACCGTTTATATGGGTTTGGTATAGGATAACATCAAGGGTTTATATATGAGCGTAATAGAGTTACTACTAGCAGGTGTAATTATTTTAAACATTGTTTTACTGTTTGTTCTAATCTCGTTAGTTAGAGATTTAGTTGCAATGAAAATGATGGTTCAGCAGGTACATAGCGCATTCGGCGCCGTGATGAATAAACTAGGTTCACACGACATACTACTTGCCAAAATTGGAAATGCATTTAATGAATTGACATCTACAATGGGAAATGTTGTAGATAAGTTAACTATGCTAGAGCAGTTTCCTCCACAGATGGGTTCTCTGTACCGCACGATGGATGGAAAATATATAGGCTCTACTCTCGAAGATTTGATAAAGAAGATTCAGGCATCTGGCGAGGAACAAACCTACCTATCCCCAGATGAACTAGATGGTTTGCGTAAATTGTTTGATGATGACGATGATGATGACGACGAAGAAACAACCCTATAACACCCTAAGAGGTTTAATTTAATGATACCTACCGATAAGGAAATGGCCGCTTTAATTAAGCGTATACAAAAACAAGCTGGTGCGGCCAACGCTAAAAAGGCTAAGCAGAATAAACAACAGTTGGAAGAAGTTGTAGAAGAGCCTACTAGTGATATTTTTAAGGAAATGAAGAAGTTACCATACACCTCTTGACATTTTCGGTAAGACGTAGTATATATACTCAACATAGTCGAACTCGAGCGGCGTTTAATCTTTAATAATCGATGCTATCTTATCGTATAGGGCATAGTGTGTCTATTCGCATCGATTGTTAAAAGAAAAAAGAAGCAAAAAAGAAAAGCGCAAATAACTAAGATAAAGAATATGATATTAAAAAGATTTAGAACAGGATGGCAAGAGCGTTTTGAGAACAAGCTTCAAACCTTGTTTGATTTGTTTCCTGCGATAGAACTAGAATCTGTTGATCGTGTTCACGGACTATTACGAGTTAAAATTAAAGCCCTTGACACAAAGGTACAATACGTTGTAGATTGCGTAACGTATAAAATAGAACGTGAATCTGCTACAGCTTGTGAGAGTTGTGGTCTGTATGGCGTTCGACGAGATGATTTGTTTGAAGAAAAGATGTGTTTATGCTGGAAATGCCACGCTCTTGAACTAAGTCAATTAGCGTCAAGCAACGAAACAACCAATTTATATTGAGGTTACTATGTTTTGGACAGATGAAGATATTCAGCCAGCTGTTTCTGCGGCTGAACAGATTTTTGGTAAGCAGGCTCAGTACCATACGGCTCCCTATGTACACGTTGCCGTAGAAACGCCTAAGTACGGAAAGATTTGGTATGGTGATATTTCAGGTACCTTTCAGACTGTACAGGAGATGGGTTCTAAGTTAGCTACTAAGCTAAACGAAACTATCTCGGTAATAGACCTTACTACAGGTAATACAGTATTTAACTCGTAATAAATGTAGTATAAAATACCCCTTGACATAATCACAAATTGTGATTATCTTAAATGTGTTACGGTGAACAAGGCGCCGTTCCACCTAATCAGATAAACCTTGTATAAACGTTATTTTTTGGAGGTTGTTATGGCTCGTACTAACACGACCCGTAGGTTCAATGTTAAGACCTACACCAACGAGGAGTTCAATCGTACTGCTAGTAAGATGCGTTCGTATCTTTATAGCCTCGCTCGTAAGCGTGCCGAAGGCACTGTCACCGCTGACGATGCACATCGTTATATGGACCGCGAGGGTATTCGTCCTCAGCAGGTTCGCACTCGTCTTTCGTTCATCAACTCGGTTCTCCGTGAGCCGAACTTTGAGCCGGTTGACGTTGTTGCTTCCCAGCGCCCAGCGGCTCGTGGTCGTTCCATCACGGAATGGACTATCGCCTAATACTAGTTTTTAATAAAATCTAGTATACTTATGCAGAATGGAAATGGGCAATACCGCTCATTTCCATTCTGTATTACTTTCTAGAGATTTTTATGAACACACGCGCTTACTTAGAACATGAAATAGAAGAACTTAAACGAGAACTGTCTGTCACGATTCCGCAAGAAATTCAAGACGCTGTTACACTCGGCGATTTGAAAGAAAATTCGGAATACTCAGCAGCAATAGCTCGTCAACATTTTGTTAGTGTTCGGTTAGAGCAACTGGTGAAGCGTTTGGAGGCATATAACTCAATTGATTTTAGTATGTTGCCAAAAGACGCAATTAATATTGGTTCTGAGATTAAGTTGCGTGATTTAATCTCAAATAAAATTGTTTATATGCGAATTGTTATAGGAGACATTGACGATTCCGAAGATTGTATCGAAGTCACAATCGCATCACCACTTGGTCAAGCCTTAAAAAATAAAAAGGTAAAAGACGAGGTAACGGTTCCGCTACCCCGTGGTCACGCTAAATATCGAGTATTGTCTATTAAAACATTTCACGATTTTCAGACTTGACTACACTACCCAAACTATTTATATTAGAACTCTGACATTAGGAGAATTACTATGGGTACATTATTTGGACTTTTAGTTGTAGGCGCTGTTTGTTATGTATTTTTCTTTAAGAAGAAAGAAGTTTCTACCAAGATTGGTGGATTGTTTGGTGGCGGTTCTGGTGATTCAGACGCCGATAATAGTAATAAAAACGACAGATTGATGTAAGTTTTCGGGCCCGCACTGGTTTCGACGGGGTGTAGATGATTGAGCTTTGTGTCTCGTTTGGTAAGACGAGTAAAACAGACCAAAAAATATTAACTGGCAACTTCTTTACGCCAACGCCAACACTCGCCCTCGCTGCGTAAGCAGTAGAGCCGATAGGCACAAGTAACCTGACCCATATAGGGAAACTTGAACTCATCATATGGTATAGTATTAGTGATGGTTGATAACTAATATGATATACTATCAACCTATATCCATCTCACGATTGTTAGTTGTTGGGATATGGATGAATTCAAACAACTGACTACACACATAAATACTTAATAGGAAGCAATCTCGGACGCGGGTTCGACTCCCGCCGGGTCCATTAAAAAGACGGTTAGTGTTTAAATTTTAGTTGGAGAGTACTATGTATGAGAAATTTAAACGCTTTCTGGCTTTTGTATTCGGATACACAACTGTGTCCGAACAACAGATTGTAGAAGAAAAGTATAAAGAGTTATTAAAAACAATATTCTTTGCAACAACCCTTACCGAATTACTGTCAGCACGACAAGACCTTAAGGCGTTTAGAAACCATATTGAACGACTCGGAAACCCACCGTGGGCACGAGGAAAAGTTCAAGCAATTACAAGATACTGGAATAAAAAGTACCGATTGTGGAAATCAAGAGGTTAATATGTTAAAACGTAGAACTAAAAAACTTTCAAACTCTATGGTAAGACGACTTACCACCACACAAGAACTTGTATGTAGTGCGTGTGGGGAGGAAGAAGTCACAGTCTCGTCAGATACAAAAGCAGTTATCTGTGCATATTGTGTTCAACGAATGGTAGCCCCACCGGAAAATTATATTAAGAAGGAAAAGTCTGATAAACCGCGTGGGTGGCATTTTAAACCGTACTTCGAGCACAATGGTGTAGTGTATTCTAAGGGTGAAGAAATCACAGATAAATCACAAATTGCTGATTTGAAAAAACGTTACGGGAAGGTTGCAAAAGTAAAAAAACCTACCGCTAAACGCAGAGGTAAAAAAAATGCTAGAACTTCCAGATAAATCACCCGCTGTTTGGAACAAGTTTTTTAAAGAAAATAAGTTTCTAGTATATCGATACATCCTTAAACAAGTAAAAACAGCTATCGAAAAAGATTTACCAAAGATTGAACTGTTTAAATTTAAGGATTCTGGAAAAATTAATATGTTATATGAAAAGGATTATGTCTTTGCCTTAGAAGAAGCATTAAAGACATTCGTACAGATGGAAGAGTACGAACGAGCAAATCAAGCTAAAAAACTCATAGACTCGTATCATATTAATTTACTAATTAAAGAATCAAATGAGGTTTAATTTTTTATGGAGTTTGAAAGTTCACGGTGCGTAGTATTAAACGCAAGTTATGAGCCGCTGTCCGTAATTACAGCAAAACGGGCTCTATTGCTTATCTTAGAAGGTAAAGCTATTGTTGTGGAAGAACATCCGCATTTAGTTGTTCGTTCTGTACGCCAGAGTTTTAAGGTTCCCGTGATGGTGGCGTTGAAAGAATTTGTAAAGAGTAGAAAAATCTTTCAGACTAAGGCATCTCTCACACAGAAAAATTTGTTTATGAGAGACAATCACACTTGTCAATATTGTGACCGCCACAAATCAGCACTTCGACCAAGAGAATTCTTGACTAGAGATCACGTAATTCCAGAATTCCTCGGTGGAAAAACTTCGTGGGATAATTTGGTGACCGCGTGTTCAACGTGTAATAATAAGAAAGCTAATTATCGTTTAGAAGATACAACAATGCGGCTCTTGAAACTTCCCGTCGCTCCTACTATATTTGAATTGTGGATGAAACACAATCAACGACGATATCAAATGTCTCATCCACTAGTACAAGTAGCATAAACAATTTTACAAAAAGGTTATTATGTTTAATATCGAAAACACCGAAGAAAAAATCCAAGAAGATTATAATAAATTTATGGAATACATCAACGCTGATCCACGAGCGGAACAGCTAAATAAGATGTATGACGTTCTTCGTGACGAACTTATGGTCGCTCCTGCTTCTGGTAAGGTGTTTTTCCATAATGCATTTCCAGGCGGATATCTCGATCATATTCTTCGAGTTACCGAACTTTCCCTAAAAATTGCTGGAATGTATAAAGCGGCTGAGGGTTCTATTGAGTTTACTAAACAGGAACTTATTTTTGCGGCCCTCCACCACGACCTCGGTAAACTTGGTACCGAAGATGGTCCATATTACGTTGAGCAAGACTCCGATTGGCATCGTAAACGTGGTGAACTGTATCGACAGAACGAAAACATCCAGTATTTCAAGGCACCCGAGCGTGGATTGTTCATGCTTCAGAAGTATGGCGTTCAAGTTACAATGAATGAATGGCTTGGTATTAAATTGTCCGATGGTATTTACGACGAAGGTAATAAGTCATATCTCGTAAATTATGCCCCATATGCAATGAAAACCAACATTCACAAGATTGTACATTGGGCTGACCATATGGCTAGTTCCGTTGAAAATGATAAGAGTAGATTTTAATTAAAATAAAGTCTGACATATATTTATATGTGTAGAACGCCTAACGGGTTCTACAAGCCATTGTCCACTATCGGAAATGGTAACTCACAATACGGAGAAGTATTATGACAAGATGGACAGTACAACGTGTGCCACGCAGTGTTATTGAAAAGGAAATCGAATTCAACCGAGACAATCTGTTGAACACATTCGATAGGTTTTTTGATGAAACCTTCCGTGGGCAATTCCCAGATTTTCACAAGACATTTGGAATTGACCCGTTTAGTAAGGCAGCTTATCCAAAGGTTAATGTAATATCGCTTGACGATAAAATTGAAATTGAAGCGGAAATTGCCGGATATAGCAAAGACGATGTTTCCGTTGAAGTCGAAAATGAAGTACTAAGTATTGTTGGAAAGGCATCTCAATTGAACGAGCAAACTGATAAATCCGTTTATCTACTTCGAGAACTTAAGCGTAGTTCTTTCTCACGGTCCTTTAGGCTCGATGATCAATTGGATACCGACAATATTGAAGCCACGTTTAAGGACGGCTTGCTTACACTAGTTATTCCGCGGAAAAAGCCAGTCGAACCAGAAGCGAAGGTAAGAAAGGTTACGATTAAGTAAACCTTAAACAAATGGAGGTTTAAGATGTGTGGATGTATAAGTTGCAGTTGCAGCATTTGTAGTTGTAATCCTACTACCACCCACGTAACTGATTGAAGGAGGTGATCCTAACAGTTACGTTTCGAATCTGAAACCCTAAATTGGAGAATATCACACGGCTGAGGGGTTACATACTTCTCAGTCGTGTTTTTTATAGGAAACAAATATGAATACACGAAACTCTTTAATTGCCATTACTTCATTAACCGCAACATTTGTCGCACTTTGTGCTGCGGTGTTTTCGGTAACGGGTATTGCTAAGCTGTTTGCCGGAGCAGCATTAAGTGCTGCTATTATGGCATCGGCATTAGAACTTGGTAAGATAGTAAGTATTTCGTTCTTGTATCAATACTGGAAGGAGATACCAAGAGCATTAAAAAGTTATTTGTCTGTTGCGGCAGTTGTCTTAATGATTATTACGTCGGCAGGTATCTACGGATATCTGTCGTCAGCGTATGCAAAAGTTGCCGCTACACCATTACAATTAAGTGCGGATATCCAAGCTACATCTGGTCGTATCGGAAGTATTGAACAAGATATCAAACGTAAAGAGGATAGACTAAATCAGTTAATCTCTTTACGAGCACAACAAGAGACTCGGTTAGACCAACTAGTGTCACGGTCAACTACGGGAAATAATACTACTATTCGTTCTGCTCAATCTGCCTTGACTGCCGCAGATAGAAACGTAACAACAATACAAAATGAAATATCAAAACTGTCGGAACAAAGAGACAGTCTCCGCGGTATTACTATTGGAAAGCAAGTAGAAATTGAAACAAACGGTGACATTGGTACGTTCGTATATATCGCAAAGATGTTTGGTGTTCCACTTGACGTTGTAGTAAAGTGGTTTACACTTATCATCGTATTAGTGTTTGACCCACTCGCTGTAGCGTTGGTTATCGCGGTGAACTTCCTGTTAAAAAACAAAACAGAAGAAAAAACATTGATTAACAATATAGAAAATAAAAATATTATTGTAAGTGACGAGGCATTTGATAAAATACAAGAGTTAATAGAAAACCCACCAGAACCAACTGAGGCACTTAAACAACTATTAAATAAAGAAGATATAATAGAACATAAAGAAGAGTCGGCATCATCCGAACCATACCAAGTCTACGTCAATAGACAAATTCCAGGAAATGACCCGCAATACTATTTGCGAGGGGATTTTGATTGGACCAATAGAGCTATGTGGGAACACGATCCTATAGCAGTAGAATACTACGATACTCGTATTAAACCACGTTTAAAAAAGACTTGACACACGATAGATAGGTAGGTATATTTAAGACATCCTAATCTACAGGTTACTTTTATGCCACACAATGTCGGTTATTGCTGTATCAATACAACTCTACAGAAGCAAAAAATCACAACAGGCCGCGGCATGCGCCAAGCTACGTTCAAGCAGAAAGGACTTAAGTATGCATCTGAACTATCATTGGCAAACGCTCGTGACCTGTTGTCTATTTTGATGTGGAATGCAGACAACGGAGTTAAAGTATTCCGTATGGGTTCTGGCATTTTTCCGTGGGGTACCGAATATAAAGCGACACATCTACCCGATTATTTTGAAATCGTGAGCACCCTACAGATGTGCGGTAATTTTGCTAAAGCTACAGGCCAACGTATTACTGCCCATCCCGATCACTTTGTAAAACTCGGTTCCGACAAAGAAAAAGTTGTGCAAAATTCTATTAAAGATCTAGAATTGCACGCTGAAGTATTCGACTATATGGGGCTTGACAAGACACCATATGCCGCAATGAACATTCACGTTGGTATGAACTTCTCAGAACAAACTGCTGACCGATGGGTTAAAAATTTCAAACGACTA
>Ga0315904_10008811_pt1 | contig 13286 bp, 11 predicted proteins | sample LakEriMetagenome_6_FD_203529 | JGI IMG/M metagenome (GOLD analysis project Ga0315904, IMG submission 203529) | Freshwater fungal communities from buoy surface, Lake Erie, Ohio, United States - Buoy 12 MA120 | ecosystem: Environmental > Aquatic > Freshwater > Lake | place: USA: Lake Erie, Ohio... | reverse complement strand
ACGAGGCAGTTGAACTGAGAGACGGTGGAAAAGCATTTTTAGGAAAAGGAGTTTTGAAAGCTGTAGAAAATGTAAACACAAAAATTGCTGAAGAATTAGTTGGTACTTCTGTTTTTGAACAAAATTCCATTGATCAAACAATGATTGATTTAGATGGTACTCCAAATAAATCAAACTTGGGAGCTAATGCTATTTTGGGAGTTTCTTTAGCTGTTGCTAAAGCTGCAGCAAATGAATTAGGACTGCCTTTGTATAGATATGTTGGTGGTGTTTCTGCTAACACATTACCTCTTCCTATGATGAATATCATAAATGGTGGTTCGCACTCTGATGCTCCAATAGCATTTCAAGAGTTTATGATTATGCCTGTTAAAGCTTCTTCTTTTTCTCATGCTTTACAAATGGGAACAGAGATTTTTCATAATTTGAAGAAAGTATTACACGATAGAGGGTTGTCAACTGCAGTTGGTGATGAAGGTGGGTTTGCGCCAAATTTAGCTGGAGGTACAGAAGATGCACTAGATACAATTAAAAAAGCGGTCGAAAAAGCTGGATATACATTTGGAGACGAAGTAATGATTGCTCTTGATTGCGCTGCATCTGAGTTTTATGTAGATGGTAAATACGATTATTCTAAATTTGAAGGTGAAACGGGAAAAATCAGAACATCTGCTGAACAAGCTGAGTATTTAACAGAATTAGCTGCTAAATATCCAATTATCTCAATTGAAGACGGTATGTATGAAAATGATTGGGATGGATGGAAATTGCTTACAGAGAAGATAGGAGATAAAGTACAATTAGTTGGAGACGATTTATTTGTAACTAATGTTGAGCGTTTGTCTACAGGAATTGACAAAGGAATTGCAAATTCTATTTTGGTAAAAGTAAACCAAATCGGAACCTTAACAGAAACAATTGCTGCAGTTAATATGGCCAAAAACGCTGGATACACTTCAGTAATGTCACATCGTTCTGGGGAAACTGAAGATAACACCATCGCTGACTTAGCAGTAGCGTTAAACTGTGGTCAAATTAAAACAGGTTCGGCTTCTCGTTCTGATCGTATGGCTAAATACAATCAATTATTAAGAATTGAAGAAGAATTAGGAAATACAGCTTACTTCCCAGGTAAAAATGCATTTAAGATAAAATAGTCTTATCAAGATTTTTATAAATTTACCTGACAAGTTATTACAACCTGTCAGGTTTTTTTTAAACTCTTTTTATGTAATTATTAACGTATTCAGCTTAAAAATCATTTTTTAATTCATTCGAAATTCCATAGATTTGTTAAAATATTATTTCAATAGATAAATTTCCATTTTATTATGTCAAAAACAGCGACACTAGAAATTGAAGGTAAAAAATATGAGTTTCCTATAATCGTAGGAACAGAGAATGAGATAGCTATAGATATAAACAAATTACGCGATTTAACATCGGTAATAACTATGGATCCTGGGTATAAAAATTCAGGTTCATGTCTAAGTGAAATAACTTTTCTAGATGGAGAAGAAGGAATCTTAAGATATAGAGGTTATTCGATAGAAGAGCTTGCAAAAAAAGCTCATTTTCTTGAAGTATCGTATCTTTTGATCTTTGGAGAGTTGCCTACTTCTACTCAGTTAAAGCAATATGAGACTGATATTAGAAAATATACTTTGGTTAACGAAGAGATGAAAAACATCATTGATGGTTTTCCAAAGACGGCTCATCCTATGGGTGTTTTATCTGCCTTGACAAGTGCTTTAACAGCTTTTAACCCTAAGGCGGTGAATCCAGATAATCCTAAAGAATTATATGAATCCGTTTGTAAAATTATGGGTAAATTTTTGGTAATCGCTAGTTGGACTTATAGAAAAACTATGGGTTATCCTTTGAATTATTATGACAATACAAAGGGATACGTTGAAAATTTCATGAATTTGATGTTTCATTTACCCACTGAGCCTTACGAAGCCAATCCAATTGTAATTAATGCTTTAGATAAATTATTTATTCTTCATGCCGATCACGAGCAGAATTGTTCAACATCAACAGTTAGAATGGTAGGATCCTCTCACGCTGGGCTTTTTGCATCAATTTCAGCCGGAGTTTCAGCACTTTGGGGGCCATTGCATGGAGGTGCAAATCAAGCCGTTCTCGAAATGTTAGAAGAAATACATGCAAATGGTGGGGATACAGAAAAGTATCTTGCGAAGGCAAAGGATAAGAATGATCCTTTCCGATTAATGGGATTTGGTCATAGGGTATACAAAAACTTTGATCCAAGAGCAAAAATAATCAAAAGGGCGGCAGACGAGGTTTTAGGAACATTGGGTGTAGAAGACCCAATTTTAGAAATTGCAAAAAAGTTGGAAGCTGCAGCGCTGGTTGATGACTATTTTGTAGCTCGAAAACTATATCCAAATGTTGATTTTTATTCTGGGATAATTTACAGAGCATTAGGAATTCCTACAGATATGTTTACTGTAATGTTTGCGATAGGTCGTTTACCAGGTTGGATAGCTCAATGGAAAGAGATGCGAATTAATAAAGAACCAATAGGAAGACCAAGACAGATATATACTGGTCATCCGTTAAGAGAATTTATTCCAGTAGAAAAAAGATAAATAATCATAAATCTTAAAAAGCTTCTTCTAATCGAGAAGCTTTTTTATCTTTGGAAAAATCTTATTATGATACAACTTCATATCGAAAATGAAACTTCTAGATTAAGGGCTGTTGTGCTTGGTACTGCTATAAGTAATGGACCAACTCCTAGTGTAGATGATGCCTATGATCCAAAGTCATTAGAACATATACTTGCAGGAACCTATCCAATAGAATCAAACATGATTGAGGAAATGGACGCTTTCGAAAAGATTTTCAAAAAATATAATGTGACTGTTTATCGCCCTGAAATTATTGAAAATTACAATCAAATTTTTACAAGAGACATAGGCTTTGTTATCGATGATTTTTTCTTTAAATCAAACATATTACCTGATCGTGAGAGAGAATTAGATGCTATTCAATATATAATTGACCAAATTGACCCCACAAAAGTATTGCGACCACCCGAAGAGGTTCACATTGAAGGAGGCGATGTTATGCTTTGGAATAATTACATATTTGTAGGGACTTACAAGGGTAGCGATTATAAAGATTATATTACTGCACGAACTAATATTCAAGGAGTTAATTATATTCGAGAATTATTTCCAAATAAAATAGTCAAAGATTTTGATTTGGTAAAATCTAAAATTGAAGCTAGGGATAATGCTTTACATCTAGATTGTTGCTTTCAGCCAGTGGGAACCGACAAAGCAATTATATACAAAAATGGTTTTCGTGAGGAAGCGGATTACTTGTTCTTAGTAAGACTTTTTGGTAAAGAAAATCTTTTTCACATAACACGAGATGAGATGTATCATATGAACTCAAATGTGTTTTCAATTGCTCCTAATGTGGTAGTTTCTGAAAGAAATTTTACGAGATTAAATAATTGGCTTCGCAAAAATGGTTTTGTTGTAGAAGAAATACCTTACGCAGAAATTGCAAAACAAGAGGGGCTATTAAGATGCTCTACTTTACCATTAATAAGAGATTAAAATAAAATTCTGATATGAAACAAACTACAAATTCTATATTGATGGTTCGTCCGGTAGCGTTCCGAATGAATGAACAGACAGCAGTAAATAATTATTATCAAAAAGTAATTGAAAATTTGTTGCCTGCGACTGTCAACGCTAAAGCTCAAGAGGAATTTGATACTTTCGTTTCGAAACTAAGGCAAGTTGGTGTCAATGTTATCGTCGTTGAAGATACATTTGAGCCCAATACTCCAGATAGTATTTTCCCTAACAATTGGATTTCTTTTCACGAAAACGGAGATGTTACACTGTATCCGATGTTTGCTGAAAACCGCAGATTGGAGCGTCGGGAAGATATTTTAGACATTCTAGAAGATGAAGGTTTTATGATTAATGAAATCATGGATTATACATCTGCTGAAGAAGATGGTCTTTACTTAGAAGGAACAGGAAGTATTGTTCTAGACAGAGAAAATGATAAGGCCTATTGTGCTCTTTCTCCTAGAGCTGATGAAGAATTATTTATAGAGTTTTGTGAAGATTTTGAATATACGCCTGTGATTTTTGAGGCATTTCAAACCGTTGGCACAGAACGCAAATTAATTTATCATACCAATGTAATGATGAGTGTAGGTGAAACCTTTGCTATAATTTGCGCCGATTGTATTGATGATAAAAAGGAACGAAAAATGGTACTTGACAGCCTTCGCGGGGATGAGAAAGAAATTATATTTATTACCGAACAACAAGTCAATAATTTTGCAGGAAATATGCTTGAGGTTAAAGGGTTTGATGATAAAAGATACTTGGTAATGAGTACTTCTGCTTATACCAGTTTAACTAAAAAGCAAATTGCTCAAATTGAAGAACATGTGACTATTTTGAGTTCTAGTTTGGATACAATTGAGGCATGTGGTGGAGGAAGTGCTCGCTGTATGATGGCAGAAATTTTCCTCCCCAAAAAACAGGACTAAATACATATGAAAAACAAAAAAACACTTGTTCTAGGTGCTTCCACACAACCTGATAAATATTCCTATAAAGCGATATCGTTGCTTGTAGAAAAAGGACATTCTGTTCTTGCCATAGGTCAGAAACAAGGTGAAGTTGCTGGAGTTAAAATCCATACGAAAGCAATTCCATTAAAGAATATTGATACCGTTACATTGTATTTAAATCCACTTCGTCAGCGAGATTATTATAATTATATCATTGATTCTAAACCTAAGCGCGTTGTGTTTAACCCCGGTACTGAAAATCCAGAATTTTATCAGTTATTACAGTTGAATGCTATTAAATATGAAGTAGCATGCACTCTTGTCTTGCTGGCAACAAATCAATATTAAAAATTAGTTTCTGAGGTAGCTGGTTTACTAATAAAAAGTAAACCTATAAAAGTTATCAATCCATTTACGATAATCAACTCGTTGTCGAAAACATAATCGCCGAAAAGAAGGGCTGAATTTTTACTGATCAAAAAGCAAACGGCTGGTGAAATGACGCAAATTAGTGGAACCAGTTTATCATGAACCGTTTTTGATTTCATAAATAATCCAAAAGTATACAAACCAAGAAGAGGTCCGTAGGTATAGGACGCAATTTTAAATATCATACTCACTACTGATGCATCATTGATAGCATTGAAAATAATAATCACCAGAAACATTAGAAGAGAAAATCCAATGTGAACAAAATGCCTCGTTCTAACGATATTTGGTTTGTTTTGATTTTCAGTCTTGTCCATTCCAAGAAAATCTACGCAAAAAGAAGTTGTTAACGCAGTTAATGCAGAATCAGTTGTTGCAAAGGTAGCCGCTGTCAATCCTAAAAGAAATACTATTGAAGGAACTATACTAAGATGATGTAAGGCAATTTCAGGGAAAAGTAAATCAGTTCTTGGATTTCCGGTGATTAAATCAGTAGGAACAGCTATGTTATTTTTAGTAGCATATATGTATAGCAATGCGCCCACGCTCAAGAAGAAGATATTTATAATTACAAATATTCCAGTAAAAGTGAACATGTTTTTTTGGGCTTCGCCTATATTGGAGCAACTCAAATTCTTCTGCATTAGATCCTGATCTAAACCAACCATGGCTATAGTTACAAATATTCCCCCTAAAATTTGCTTCCAAAAATAGGTTCCCTTCATATAATCGTCGAAGAAGAAAACTTTAGAGTAATTACTGTTTTTAACTTGCTCAAAAGCTTCAACAACATTTAGATTCAAACTCCTGCAAATAAAGAAAATCGTTAGAAAAACTGAGGATACTAGAAAGAGTGTTTGTAAGGTGTCAGTGATGATTATAGTTTTCAATCCTCCACGATAGGTGTAGGCAAAAATTAGCAGTAAAGAAATTAGTACAGTTGCGGCAAAAGGGATGTTATAATAATCGAAAACATAGCGTTGCAAAACTATCACAACAAGATAAAGTCTAAATGAAGAGCCAATAGTTCTACTTATTAAAAAAATGGTTGCTGCTGTTTTATAACTGATCGTTCCAAGTCGTTTTTCAATATAGCCATATATTGAAGTTAGATTCATTCTGTAGTATAAGGGAAGTAATACTTTAGCAACTATAATAAATCCGATAGCATTACCTAAAACAAACTGAAAATATTTGAATTGAAAATCGGGATTTCCTACTTCTCCAGGAACAGAAATAAAAGTTACACCAGAAAGTGCTGTTCCAATCATTCCAAAAGCAACCAAATACCATTTAGAGTTTTTGTTAGCTTTAAAAAAGGCATCATTCCCACTGTTTTTATTGCTTACTAGATGCGAAATCAGAAACAATATTCCAAAGTAGATTACAATTAGAGTTAAGATGGTAAAAGGAGTCATTTTTATAATTTTTATTGGTAGCCAAAATACAAAAAAATGTCAATGAAATGCTCATTTGCGCTAATCAAAGACGATTTCATTAAAAGAACCATAAATATCTAAAAGTGCATTTTTGTAGTTATATTTGTGCCCAAAGTTAAGCTGTTGTTAATTATACATTGTAATTTGACTAGTTTTAATCGTAATTTTAGCTTTTTATTCTAAAGACATTTGAAAAAATCAATTCATAAGATTTATAGTAAAGTAGGTATAGAAAGTAATCGTACCAAGAATATTACTAAACATGTTTTCCTTTCCGTTTTATATAAAGGAGGGAGTATCGTTTGTAACTTTCTTTTAGTGCCTCTCACAATTAATTATCTGGATACTCAAAATTATGGTATATGGTTAACTTTAAGTTCATTTATTGCTTGGTTTTCTTTTTTTGATATAGGTTTAGGGAATGGTTTGCGTAACAAATTTGCAGAAGCAAAAGCAAAGGGAGATATGACATTGGCAAGAGGCTATGTGAGTTCAGCATATTACACTATTGGTTTTGTATGTTTTAGTTTAACATTATGCTTTATTATTCTTAATTTATTCGTTGATTGGACAATTTTTTTTAATGTTTCTAAAAGCTTGCAAAAAGATTTGTCTGTATTAATGCCTATTGTTTTTGGTTTTTTTTGTTTGCAATTGGTAGTTAAATTAATTTCAACAATATATACGGCAGATCAGCGTCACTCTATGGAAGGTAAAGTTAATTTCTTTACCCAAGCTGGTTCTTTATTTCTTATTTGGATGATGTCTAAGACTAGTGACAGTTCTTTGCTGATTTTTGGAATTATTTTTTCTGCATTTCCTGTAATACTGCTTTTAATTTTAAATCTTATAGCATTTAACAATCGTTACAAATCCTACAAACCATCATTAAGATTATGGAAAAAGGGTTATTTAAATGATATTTTTGGATTAGGATTAAAGTTTTTTATAATTCAAGTATCAGGAATAATATTATTCTCGACAGATAATATTATAATTACACAATTATTTGGTCCAAAAGAAGTAGTGCCTTATAATATCGCATTTAAGTATTTTAGTATAGTAAATATGATTTTATCTTTAACATTGACTCCATTTTGGTCGGCGGTTACAGAGGCATATACTAATAGAGATTTTGAGTGGATTAAAAAATCAATGAAAAATGTTTTGAGAATTACTTATTTATCAAATTTTATTATTATAATTTTAATTTTTTCATCGCATTTCTTTTACAAATTGTGGATAGGAAATAAAGTTGTTATTCCCATGAAGCTCACTGTTCTTATGGCAATTTATTTTTGTTTAACTAATTTTTATGCTCCGTTCACTTATTTTATTAATGGTACAGGTAAGGTTAAATTACAGATGTATTCAGTGCTAACAACATCATTATTTAATATTCCTTTATCTATATACTTTGCAAGAAATTTAGATTTGGGAGTTTCTGGAGTAATTTTGGCAACAATAGTATGCTTAGTACCACATGTTTTAATTTCACCAATACAATATTTAAAAATAATAAAAAATAAAGCCAATGGGATTTGGTCTGAGTAAAATAGCAAAATATATCAGTTTTAGGATGCTACTGCTTCAATTGGATAGGCAGTTACTGTATTTTAAATTTAGAAATAGAAATTTAAAGTTATCTATTTCTTGCGATATACGAAATAGCAATATTGGGAAAAATAATTTTTTGGGAGAAAATGTATCTTTAATCAATTCTACAATTGGTGATTATTCTTATATCAACACCAATTCAAAAGTTAGTAATACAATCATAGGTAAATTTTGTTCTATTGGGCCTAATGTTCAAATTGTCTTAGGCACACATCCAAGTAAGTTTGTTTCTTCTCATCCTATCTTTTATGCAAATAATAAACCTTTTAAAACTTTTTCAGACGGGGTTTATTTTAAAGAATATGCGGATGTTGTAATTGGTAATGATGTTTGGATAGCAGAAGGAGTATTAATTCCCGGAGGGATTACAATTGGAGATGGAGCTATAATAATGGCGAGGGCTGTAATAACGAAAAATGTCGAGCCTTATTCTATTGTAGGAGGAATTCCAGCAAAACATATTAAATATCGGTTTGATGTCGAAACTATTAAACGGATTAGTCAATCGAAATGGTGGGATTGGGAAGAAAAGAAGTTGAGAGAAAACTATAAAAAATTTCATGATTCAGAGCATTTCGGATTGTAAATTATTTACTAAGTATTGATAAACAGAAAGAGTATAAAAATAGAATTAATGCAAAGAATAGTTGTACTACTTACCAAAGTTTTGAAAAGAACCTTGTATTATGTATTGAAACCAGTCGATTGGATTTTATGCTATTGGGTTCTGTATTCTAATGGTGTTAAATTCGGTAGTTTTAGAAGTCACGGCACTCCTAAAGTTAACATTAGCCTTGGAGGAGAGTGTTTTATAGGTTCTAATTTTACTATGAATAACAGAGAATCATCAAACCCCATAGGACGTTTTCATTCTTGTAGTATCATGATAGGCAAGAAAGGCAAATTAATTATTGGTAAGAATGTTGGAATGAGTTCAACTGCTATTGTTTGTCATGACCAAATCGAAATAGGCGATAATGTAAACTTAGGAGGTAATGTAGTTATTTATGATACGGATTTTCATAGTTTAGATTCTAAAGATAGAATAAACCGTCAAGAAGATATTCGTGGTACAAAAACGAAGCCAGTTAAAATAGGGAATAATGTTTTTGTAGGAGCACATTCAACTATATTAAAAGGGGTTTCAATTGGCGATAACGCTATAATTGGCGCCTGTTCAGTAGTTACAAAAAATGTTCCAGAAAATGAAATATGGGCAGGAAATCCAGCAAAGTTTATTAAAAACAATTTATAGTTGACAGTGCAAAAAATAACTAGATATATATTTATTGCCATTATTCTTTCGAGTATTTTTTATGCTTATTACAGTGCTACATTATTTTTTGTATTTAGGGTACTATCTTTTGTTAGTGTATTTGCGGTTTATTTTTTGATTGCTTTATCATTCTCTTTTTCAAGCAATAAAAAAACGAAGAATCGTTTCTCTAAAAATTTGCTGTTGTTTTACTTGATACTCATAAGTCTCATCTTAATTTTTTCAATCCGATTAAATGAAAAAGATCTCATAACATTATTTTTTCATCCCTATTCATTCCTTGCTTTTTTTATTGGGATAGTAGCTTTTTTAGTGAATAAAAAAGCCTTGCAGTTCATTAAATTAGTTAGTAATTATAGTCTTATTGTTGTACCTCTACTAACAGCAGTCGATTTATTTCTTTTAAATTCTCCAGTTATTTTAGTAAACTGTTACAGTCTCATATTGTACAATTGTATAGTGTCTAAAACAAGAAAAATAAGATTGATTAGTGGTGTTTTACTTCTGGGTTGTATCCCTATTTTTGCTATTTATGATTACCGCTCAGGAATTTTAATTATTTCATTACTGTTCTTAGGGTTTTTGATGGTTAAGTTGTTCAAGTTTGTTTTAAATTTAGTAATTAGATACTTGTTTTTAATAACCTCCTTGGGATTAGTTTATTTCTTGTTTTTTAATTTTACGGAGATATTTGAGTTTTTAAGTTCACAACTTGCTATAAAAAATGTTAATAACATAGATTCGAGAACTTTTCTTTTTGTAGATTTTTTTACAGATTTTAAAGTTGAGGATTTTTACACAGGTAGAGGGTTTTTAGGGACTTATTTTAGTCCTTATTTTCAAGAATGGCAGGGTGATTTTGGTGATAGTTTTAATCGATTTACAATTGAGATTGGATTTTTACAAATGTTATTAAAAGGAGGATTTGTCCTAGTCATTACTACAATTGTAATTTTTATTCGTGCTATTTATTTAGGATTTATAAGATCAAATCCAGGCAATATTAACTTTATGTTATCAGTATGGTTATTAATAGAATTTACAATGCTTAGTATTGAGAATGTCCCCTGTTTTAATATTCATTTTTTATTAATTTGGGTTGTAATTGGTAAAATGTATTTGATGAAACCAAGATTTAAGCGTTTAAATTAATTTTGAAGCAAAATGAACAAGGATAATCCACTAGTAAGTATAATAACCGTTGTTTATAATGGTAGTAAGACTCTAGAACAAACAATACAAAGCGTCAGTAGTCAATCTTATAAAAACATTGAGTATATAATTATTGACGGAGGATCTACTGATGGCACTTTGGATATTATTAAGAACTATAAGAATAGTGTTAATTTCTGGATTACTGAGCCAGATAAAGGCCTTTATGATGCAATGAACAAGGGAATTTCATATGCAAATGGAGAAATTATAGGACTAATTAATAGTGACGATTGGTATGAAACTAATGCAGTGGAGCTTGTTGTTGAGGCGTATAGAAATGACGGTTCAAAAAAAATATTTCACGCAGATAAAAGATGTGTGTTGCCCAATGGAGTTAGTTTTGTCAGGAAAGCAAATAGGAATAATTTTTTGTTTAAATATCACGGAATGATTCTTAATCACCCCACAATGTTTATTCACAAAGAAATATATCAAAATAGAAAGTATAACATTAATCTAAAATCCCTTTCAGATTATCAATTTGTACTGTCTGCTTTTATCCAAGATAAGAATAGTTTTCATTACATACCAGAGATTATTACAAATTATAGATTAGGAGGTATAAGCGGGCATCTACCATTGACTCAATCCATAAAAGAGAATTTTATTGCAAGACGAAATGCAGGAATGAATGTATTAGAATGCTCTTTCGCAGTAATGATTAGAATAGCTATGGAAATTTATAGAAAAATCAAATGATGAGACATACTTTAATTTCCCTATTTTTCAAGGAATTAGAAAGTCGATTCCCTTATGCTATTCTTCATCATGTTGAGGATGTGTATTCAAATAATGGGGATATTGATTTAATAGTAGATTCAGATAAAAAACAATTAATACAATTTATAAAAGTCTTTTGTGAGGAAAATAAAGGGTATTCAATTAATCATACCATAGATAAAGGTACACATCGTTTTAATCTTATTTTTTTTGATGATTTAGAAAGTTTTAAGATTGAATTAGATATTACGTTCTCTAACCACAATTTATTAGGAGTAAATGTTAAAAACCTTTTAACTCAAGCCGTAAAAGTTTGTATTGGAGATTTTTATTTCACCAAAATTTCTCATTTAGACGAATTTGATTACTATATAACAAAAAAAGCTTCAAAAAGAGAGAATATAGAGAATCATGTTGAATATTTAAATAAATTGAGTCCCAAAAAAACTATTCAAGAGATAAAAACTTTATACAAAAACAAAATTGCTGAGTTTTCTTCAAGTTTTTTTATCATTAGAAAATGGATGCAAAAAGGACAATTGGTTTTTATTCGTATTAACGAAAAATCGAGTTTTTCAGTTTGTTTTTTAGGTCCAGATGGTTCAGGCAAAAGTACTATTATTGAAGGGTTGAAGAATCAGAATCCGTTTATTAAATTCAATTATTTTCATCTAAAACCAGTAAAGATTAAGAAAAGTTCCGTTGCAGTTTCTAATCCGCATGGAGGAACATTGTATTCACCATTTGTTTCTTATTTGAAATTGATTTATTTAATATTTCAATATAATATAAATTGGATTTTAAACATATGGCCACTCAAACTAACACCCACAATAATTATTTTTGATAGATTTTTTGATGATATTCTTGCTGATCCAAGACGTTATCGCTACGGAGGCTCGCTAAAAGTGGTAAAAAAAGCCAGATTATTAATACCGAAACCAACACTTACTTTTGTTTTACTAGCAGAAACTGATGTAATTTATTCTAGAAAAAAAGAGGTCACAATAGAGGAGCTACAATTACAATTAAATCGTTACAGTAATTTATGTGAAGATTTTAAGTATAAAAAAATTGATGTTTCGAATACAGTATCTCAGATAGTGAATAAAGTTCTAATAGAAATCCTAAATAAATAGAAAAGTGCAGTCTAAAGAGTTTTTTTCTGAAGGTAGCTATATCAATTTACCAATTTTCAGCAAGCGGGTTTCTTTGAATGTCTCTTCATTAGCATTTGCTAAAAAGTCAATTCAGTTATACAATCCATTTTCAGCAAAAGCTAAGATTTTAAAAAGCACAATATTTTTTCTAATAAAATATATCCCTCTTTTTAGACTTATACTATCAAAAAAATATTCTTCGGGTAAATTTATAGTTCATCTTGAGAATAAATTTAGTCAAAAAATACATTCATCGATATACTATCCCACTGTTAGTGATAAAATAGTTTTGCAATTACTGTTAGATCAAGGAAAATTGTTGGGTTATTTGAAAATGGGACTCAATAATCGTGGAAATCAAAAAATAAATAATGAGTTGCAAGCTATCGATGAATTAGCTTCTGTCACTAAAATTGTCAAAAAAGAATATCTAATCGCAAGTGGTGTTTATGAAAGCAACGAGTACATAATTGTAAAAAAAATAAAAGGGATTAATAAATCAATATCTGATTCAGAACTTTTGAAAGAACTAGATAAATTAAATAGAAATACAAAATTTATTTTATCAGAACATCCAAGATTGAAAAATCTTATACTTTTTTCGAATCAGTCAAATCGTAATGATTTAGCTGAAATCCTTAAAAAAATTTCACTATCCTCAAAGGAATTGTATTCATTATGTTATGAGCATGGAGACTTGGCGCCTTGGAATATCTTTGTTGATAAGAAAAAAAGAATAAAATTTTTTGATTTTGAATATTTTATTAAAGATGGAATAGAAAACCTAGATTTTTTTAATTACTATTACCAAATTGCAACTAAATTAGACGGATTTGTTGAACCAACTGAAATAC